>JGI12109J20283_10519188_pt1 | contig 23927 bp, 19 predicted proteins | sample ElkSlonscriptome_12_FD_20283 | JGI IMG/M metagenome (IMG submission 20283)
GTCGATCAGAAAATCCGCCGCTTCGAGCGCATCGACGGCGCCGATGTCGTTCAGGGCCACGTTGGTCACGCGCCACTGCCCGCCGACCCGCACGTCGACGTCGACGACGACTCCGTCGCGCACCTTCAACTGCACGCGCGCGGGTCCGCCTTCGCAGTCGCACTGCCAGTCGGCATCGCGGGCGCCGTTGACGATCAGACTGCGGCCGTCGCCGGCGACGCCTTCGCGCGTCGGATAGCTGAAGCGGATGCGGCCGTCGTCGGTCGCGCGCAGGGTGTCCTGCAGCACGCTCGCTGATGCGGACGACGCAGCGATCAACAACACGATGAAGAGCGCGCGCATCAGAAGTCCTCCTCGATCAGTTCCATCAGGTAATCGGCCGCGCGTTCGTCGTCGGTCTGGCCGAGCCAGAAGATCGCCTTCTCACGCAGTTCGGGATCGGCGTCGCTCTTGGCGATCTCGATCAGGGCATCCACGCCGCGGCCGCCGCCCATCTGACTCAGGACGAAGATCGCCTGCTGGCGCACTTCTTCGTCGTCGACCTCTTCGAAGAGCTGCAGCACGACGTCGACGTCGAGCGACCGGCCTTCCATCTGGCCCATCCAGAAGAAAGCCTGCTTGCGCAACTCGGTCGATTCGCTCGGGTCGCGGACGATGTCGGCGAAGAAGGCGGCCGCCTCGCGCGAGCCGGTCTGGCTGATCGAGAAGATCGCCTTGTCCTTGATCTCGACGTCGTCGACGTTGCGGTAGAGATCGACGAGGAAGTCGAAGGCATTGGATCCGCCGGACTGGCCGATCCAGAACACGGACTGCGCGCGCAGTTCGAGGTCGTTGTCCTCGTTCACGGCGATGTCGCGCAGGATCTGCGCGGCACGGTCGCCGCCGATCTGGCTGAGCGCGAAGATCGCCTTGTCGCGGATCTCGATGTCCTCGCCGGTGTCGAGTGCGATGCCTTCGAGGATGTCGACGGCGCGTGGGTCACCGGCCTGGCTCAACCAGAAGACACCCTGCGCGCGGACTTCCTGGTCCTCGTCGTTGCGGATCACGTGCATGAGCGTGTCGAGCGTTTCGTCGCCCGAGCCGTTCTGGCTGATCAGGAAGACCGCGCGTGCACGGAATTCGGGCGAGTACTCGTCGGGTTTCTCGACCAGGATCTTGCGCAGGATCGGCGTCGCCCGATCGGGGCTCATCTGCAGCAGGGCGTTGAGCGCGGCCAGGCGCGTTTCCTCGCGCATGCGGTCGTCTTCCACGGTCGCGCGTTCCTGCTCCTCGAATTCGCGATCTCGCGGCGAGGCGTCGCGGCCCCGAATGGCCTCGGCCAGCTCGGCGATTTCGCGCGCCGCGTCGGCGTCGCCCAGGGCGGCGAGCTGACCACGGATCTCGATCGCCAGCTCGGCGCTGTCGCCTCGCCGCGCTTCGGCACGATAGCGATCGTAGAGGAGCTCGAGCGTGTTCTTCGCCTCGATCAGGTTCCTGCGTTCGCCGTCGCGCGACAGGGCGAAGGCGCGCCAGTAGAGAGCCTTCGGGGCCAGGTCGTGGTCGCGATGGTTTTCGGCGACTTCGCCGAAGCCGTCGGCGGCGGCCATGTAGTCACCTTCGCGCAGCTGAGCGCGGGCGTCGTAGTACATGTCCTCGACCGTGACGTCGAGTTGCGCCGCCGCGGGCGCGATCAGCAAGCCCGCCATCAGCAGGGTCAACAGGGTCAGTAGGGTCTTCATGGTGTTCTCCTTGTTTCCTCGAGGACGAAGAGCTAGGCGCCCTTCAGCCCGACCTTGGCGGGGACGGCTTTGCGGAGGCGCAGCATGACGCCGCGTTCCTCGAGGCTCTGCCGGATTTCTCGTCGTTCGCGTTCGTCGGCGGATTCGGTGAGCTGGACGATCTCGGCCAGGATCAATTCCAGGTCACGGAGAAGGCGGGTCAGTTCGTCGTTCTCGGAAACCGGGCTGTCGAGAAGCAGGCGCGTCTCGAGCAGCAGGCCCGAAGCCCACGGGAGCGCTCGGCTCGCGGGCGGGTCCGGAGACACGGCGGCGAGTCGGAACTCGGTGAGCAGCGTTTCGGTCCGCAGCAATACGTCACGTGCGTAGAGACGTTGGGCCATGCTCGGCTGGTCGTCGCGCGTGGGCGTCGGATTCTCGGCGACGATCGGTGCATCGGTCGGCACGTCGGGCATCTCGGGCGCCGACCACCGACCGATCGCGATCCCGATCAACAGCACCGCGGCCACCGCGACCATGGTCTGCAACCAACGGCGCGTGCGAGGCGACGTGCGCGGTGCATGGCGCACCGGGCGCGTGCTCGCGTCGCGTTCGGATTGGATCCGATTCCACAACGCCTCGCGGTCGAAGTCCTCGCGCGGCGCGTTGTAGTCGGAGGTGAGCTTCTTCAGGAGGTCGTCGTGGTCGGTCATGGCTGGGCTCCTTCGGCCCGGTTCGGAAAGGCGTCGGTCAGTACGTCGCGCAATCGTGCGCGTGCGCGGGAGAGCCGCGCCTTGCTGGTGCCCACCTCGACGCCACAGATCGCGGCGATCTCCGGGTGGGTGAATCCTTCGAGGTCGTGCATGACGAAGGTCGCGCGCATGTCCTCGCCGAGGGTGTCGATCGCGCGGTGCAGGGCCAGGCGCAGGGCGCCGTCGGGATCGTCGCAACCGGGATCGAAGGCGTCGTAGGCCTCGACCGGCTGCTCGTGGTCGCGGGTGCGGCCGCGCTTGCGCAGCGCGTTCAGGCAGGTGCTCATGGCGATCGAGTGCAGCCAGGTCGAGAACTTCGACCGGCCCTCGAAGCTCGAAAGCGATCCGAAGGCCCGCACGAAGGTGTCCTGCACCACGTCCTCGGCCATCGCTTGGTCGCCCGTCATGCGTTCGGCCATGCGCATCACCCTTCCCACGTGGAGCTCGTAGAGGTCCCGTTCGGCGGACGGTTGCCCGGTGCGGGCCCGTTCGATCAGATCGTGTTCGTCCAAGAGGATCTCCGGCGGGTCGATCGCCGACGCTTGGGGGCGTCGTCGGCGGCTCGGATGGGACACGGGGTCCCCCCGAAGGGTTGCCGGATTTTTTGGGAAAGGAAAGGCCGGGTCGGAAACGGCCCGGTCAGCGGGCCAGCGCGCTTTCGCCCAGGGTCAGGTCCTCGACCTGGAGGTGACTCAGTAGGTGATCCCACTCGCCGACGCCGAATTCGGCGTGGTCGGGACCCCACTCCATGGTGAGCAGGTAGCGCCGGAAGCCGCGCTCGAAGATCACGCCGGTGACCTCGCGGCCCAGGCTGCCGCGCATCGCGGTCCCGTAGAATCGAACGGCGGGCAGGATGCCGTCGTCATCGGTTTCGGCAGAGACGCTCCGGACGGCCAGGCCGCTCTGCAGAAGCGCCTCGCGGAAGAGCGTCTCGGCACTGGCGGTATCGTCGAATCCCGGAATCCGCGGAGCCAATTGGAATCGCAGACGGCTCTTCTGGCCGATGTGGATCGCTTCGAGGAAGAGGGCCGGGTCGTCCTGTCGGAAGGTCCAGCCGGGCGCCCGCATCTCGAGCTGCAGTCCGTAGGCGGGGTTGCGGTAAAAGGGCTCCTGGACCACGGCCAGGCTACGATCGATCGAACGGTTCGACAGCCACGACGTGTGGGCGAGCCACAGGACCACTCCGCTCGCGATCAGAACGCCCGCGAAGGCAGCCTGCATCGGAGCGATCCAGCCGGGCAAAGAGGCGACCGGGCGGACCGTGCGCTTCGGTCCGGAATCCTCGTCGACGGCTTCGAAGTCCAGAGCCCTGCGCTGCGACCCGATCTCCGTGGCCTGGTGATAGGCCCAGGCGCCGAAGGCCAGCGGCACGAGTTCGGCGAGAATCGTCCAGCCGAAGGGCAAGAAGAGGATCAATGCGAGGTGAGCGGGTAGCCCGACGAGGAATCCGGCCCAGGCACCGGGGCGCTCGTCGAGCTTCCAGTGTCCGACCCCGTAGAAGGCGAAGTTCAGGGCGGCGGCCTGCCGCGGGGGCATGGCGTGGTCGGCAACGGGGCGCCAGCGGGGCTCCCGGGCCACCAGCGGCGCGTCGATCACGGCGAAAAGTGCGGCGAGCAGGCCCAGGCGGCCGATCAGCCACGCCAAGGGCGCCACGGATTCAGGCGCGAAGGTCCGTGCCGCGACCGAGGCCGGAATCGCCAACAGGGCGGCGACCATCAGCCCGGCCCCCAGACGCGACCGACCCAGCAGAAGATGCCCGCTTCCCGGAAGGATCAGCGAAAGAACCGCGACCAGGCCGATCGGCTTGCGCGGTTTGACCGCCCGCGAGGGCTGCTCGAAAATGTCCCGGGAACGCATCTTCGGTCGTTTCCCGCGAAGTGAGACTCGTTTCCGCCGCGGTCATTCGCGGGGATCCCCGGTGAGGAAGTGCGAAACGCGTTCCAAGCCGCACCCGGCTCGGGTCGTTGTGTCACGGACAGTTTGCATTGCCTTCACAGGACCGGTACACGGCCTGCGACGCAGCGTCCTATACTGTTCGCAGGCCACACGAGGACCCGCTCCGTGGCCACGAGCCAGCCGCCCCCGGTGAGGCGCACCCGAAGATGAAGCGCAGCGAGAATCTCTTCCTCCGACGTGGCCTGGTCGTTCTGACCGCGCTGACGGTCGCGATGCTCTTCGCGGCCCCCGTCGCGCGTGCTGGCGACGAGTGTCTGTCGAGCAAGCTCACCAACGAGCTGATGGACTGCGCCCACTGCACCGCGTTCAAGAAGCTGCTCTCGCACCGCTCCATCGGGAAGGTCACGATGGAGATCCACGAGCTCGAGCGGGGCGCGATCGTCGAGATCGAAGCGAACCACGCGAGCGCCGTGCAACTCGTGCACGATCTGGTGCGCGAGATCTGGAACACCGAGGCGCACTGCGAGTCCACGATGAGCGAGGTCTGCAGTGCCCGGGTCCACGAGCTGCGTGGCATCGACATCGACCGTGCGCTCACCAGCCACGGGGCCCTGGTCGTCCTGCGTGCGGGCGACGCCGAAAAGGCCCGTTGGGCGCTGAAGGATGCGCGCGACGCGCGCGGTTACGTCCTGACAGCGGCCTCCCGCTAGCGGCCTTCCGTCCGCCGACGGAGGTCGGTCCGCGTGCGACTCAATCAACCCCGGTGGATCGTCACGCTGACGCTGTTAGCCGTCGCGCCTCTCGTCGTGCTCGGTGTGTCCGTCGTTCAGCGCCTGACCGCGGTCAACGAACAGCGCTACGAACAAGAAGTCGTCGCCGCGCGCTACGCGGCCGAACTCACCGCCGACGAGATCCTCGACGGCATCCGCGAGCACTTCCGCCCCTGGCGTGAGTCGCTCGTCTACGCCCACGGCAAGGGCGAGGGCTACTTCCGCGCCAAGCTGCAGAAGATGTACCTGACCAGTTCGTTGGTCGACGTGCTGCAGTTCGTGGACATCGAGACGATCGTCGCCGACGACGCCCTCGGTGATCAGGCCCACGTGTGCGAGGCCGTCGTGAAGCGCGCATTGCGTGTCGCGCTGGTCGAAGAAGGCCGCGCGCGGCTCGGCTACGATCCCGAGAAGAAGAAGGCGAAGCGGCGCAAGCTCTTCGACGAGGACGACCTCAACCGCGAAGCCTCGCTGCGCTGGATCCACGTCGATCGCCACGGGCCGATCGCCGAGGGATGTCCGGACTGCGCCGAAGAACTCGGTCGGTTGGGCGCGCTCGTCGACGACGACCACTTCGCATTGCTGATCGCGACCTTCCCACTGCCGGGCGGAGTGGACATGACGGCCGGTCTGTTCGGTGCCGTCGTCCCGCGGAAGAACCTGATGCGCGAGATCGTCGTGCCCGCCCTCGATCGCTGGCAGGACGGTCAGGACGCCCTTCCGCGTCACGGACTGCGGATCGTCGCCTACGACGGGAGCTTTCTGTTCCCCGAGGACGGCAACGAGACCCTGCGCGACAACGAGGCGCTCCACGCGCAGGCCGTCCTCGACGAGGGTGCTCCCTGGAAGGTCGAGGTCGTCGCGCTCAGCGGTTTCGACTTGGCCCAACTGCGCGCCGAGAACGGGCGCTGGTCCTTCGGGATCACCGCCGCGGCCCTCGCTCTGCTCGTGGGCGCCCTGCTCTTCGCACGCTCGTTCCTGCACGAGATCGAATCGGCACGCCTGCGCCGGCATCTGCTGAGCAACGTCAGCCACGAGTTGAAGACGCCCCTGTCGCTCATTCGCCTGTACACCGAGACTCTCGAGTCCGGGCGAGCACGCACCGACGAAGACCGTCAAAGATTCCTCGGGATCATCGGGCGTGAAGCCAAACGACTGACGCACCTGATCGACAACCTTCTCGACGTGCAGCGTATCGAAGACGACCGTAAGCAGTACGCCTTCGCGCAGGTGCGTCCCGACCGTGTGGTGCGCGATACGGTCGAAGCCTATCGCTATCATCTGACCGAAGAGGGCTTCGCCCTGCGCGTGGACGTCGACGACGACCTGCCTCTCGTCTATCTCGACGAAGAAGCCATGGCCCAGGCGCTGATCAATCTCCTGGACAACGCGGCGAAATACTCGGACACGACCAAGGAGATCGCCGTGCGCGTCGCGGCGAGTCCCAAAGAAGTCTGCATTTCCGTACAGGATCGTGGGATCGGGATTCCCGCGCGCGAGCAGGAGAAGATCTTCGACAGCTTCTATCGCGTGGAGAAGTCCGACGTCCACGACGTGAAGGGCAGCGGGCTCGGGCTCGCCGTCGTCGCGCACGTCGCACACGCCCACGGTGGCCGCGTCGACGTCGACAGCACGCCTGGCCGCGGCAGTACGTTCACGATCTGTATCTCGACCGGATTCGAGCCGTCCTAGTCCCTTTCGGAGGTCCCCTGATGACCCGTTCCGTCATCCTCCTCGTCGAAGACGAACCCGCCATGCGGGAAGGCCTGAGCCACAACCTCGAGTACGAAGGCTTCGAGGTGCGCACCGCGTCCGACGGCCCGAGTGGCTACGAGGCTGCGAAGGCCGGCGACATCGACGTCGCCGTCTTCGACGTCATGATGCCGGGAATGGACGGATTCGAGCTGCTCGAGAAACTGCGCGGCGAAGGCTTCGAGGTGCCCGTGTTGATGCTCACGGCGAAGGGGCAGGAACAGGACAAGCTGCAGGGCTTTCGCGTCGGTGCTGACGACTACGTCACCAAGCCCTTCAGCGTGCTCGAACTGATCGCGCGCGTGAAGGCGTTGCTCAAGCGCCAGGGCGGCGGCGAGAAGGCGGCCGGAAAGCTCGACCGCTTCACCATCCGCGACGTCGAGATCGATTTCGTCGCCATGGAAGTGCGTAAGGGCGGCGACGTCGTCGACTGTTCGCTGAAAGAGATGGAACTGCTCCGCCTGCTCATCGATCGCAAGGGTCAGGCGGTCAGCCGCAAGGACCTGCTCACCGAGGTCTGGGGCTACGACGAGACCTCGATGCCGACCACGCGCACGATCGACACGCACGTCGCGCGTCTGCGCGGCAAACTCGGCGGCGACGACGGATGCGATTTCATCCGCACGGTCCACAAGGTCGGGTACAAGTTCCAGGACTGAGCCCGGCACGCGATCAGCGCGCCAGATAGCTCTCCACCCACGCCGCGAGCTCTTCCATGGTCCCGCTGCCGATCGCGGCCCAGGCCAGGTCGTCGTCGACCCAGGCCACCCCACGGTGATCTCCCGTCTCGAGGCGCCACGACATCGTCGCTCCCTCGGGCGCGTCGTCGGGGACGCCTTCGATCTCCATTCCGGAGCGCGGACGCGCGAAGACGGTGACGATCTCGCCGTCGTTTTCGTATTCGGCGAGCGCGCTCATCGCTCCGGCGGTGTGCCAGATACGACCGCCGCGCAGCTCCCAGTCCGCGGGGGCCGACGGCAGGCTCACGTCGAAACCGAGTCCCCGCGTGAGCCAGGATGACAGCGTGCCCGCGTCGTTCGACGCGTACTCCACGGCCAGGTTCGCGTCCTCGAGCAGCAGCCGGTCGTGCAAGGTGTCGTCGAGCAGGACGGTCATGTCGGGGACCAACCCGCCGGGCGTCGCCGGGCCCGAACTGCGGGGTAGCAGGACGCCGATGACGAGCCCCGCCGCGAGCGCGGTCGGAATGAGGAACTCGACGACCTTCTGACGCCGTCGCTGTGCCTTCGTCTGCTCTGCCTGCACGCTTCGGCACACATGAGCGACGAGTTCGGGAGGCGCTTGCACGGTCTTCGTGCGGCGGCGCATCGAGGTCATGAGCGACTGCAGCGCCTTGAGGGTCTTCTGGCAGGGCTCGCAGCGCACGACGTGCTCGGAGACCTCGGGAGTCCACGTCTCACCCCGCGGATCGTCGTGGATCGCCGCGAGTGCGTCTTGGTGCGTCGATTCGGTCACGACCTGGCCCCCTTTCCACCTTGAGAACGAGGTGGCGCGTCTTCCAGTTCCCCGTGTCCCGGTGAATCGCCGCACAGCCCCAGCTTGAGCGTCGTGCACAGCTCTTCGTAAAGCCGCTTCCGCCCCCGATGCAGGCGCGAACGTACGGTTCCGATCGGGATGTCGAGAATTTTCGCCGCGTCTTCGTAGTTCATGCCCTCGACGTCGACCACCTGGACGACCAGCCGCCACGGTTCGGGCAGGGCTCGCATGCACTGCTCGTAGTCGTCGTCCAGCGCCTGCTCGAAGACCAGCGGGTCGTACTCGAAAGTACCCAGGGCCGCGTCGTCGAGGGTTTCGTCTTCGATCGCGGTGGTGGGGCGGCGCTTCTCGTAGCGAACCCGGTCGAGGAAGGTCGTGTGGACGATCCGGGCGAGCCAACTGCGGAGGTTGTCGTGGTGCGTCAGCGAAGGGAAGGCCTTGAGCGCGCGCAGCGCCGCGTCCTGCACCAGGTCAGCGACCTGATCCTCGTCGTGGGTCATCGTGCGTGCCATGCGGTACGCCACGTCGATGTGAGGCATGACCTCACGTTCGAAGCGGCGTGCCGATGCTTCGGCTCCGCGGGCGGTTTCGTCGGCCATTCCCAGCCCCGTGTGGGATTCGAACAGGTGGGCGCGCGAGGGAACACCGACAGTCTAACGCAGTGGGCCGGCGAGCCAAGGGCGGGAAGTCGAGGGGAGACCGGTGGCCGAGAGTCGCGGTGGCATACGAGAGAGGTTGAACTCGATGCGACCCTCGGCCCGAACCGGTGCTGGATCAGTAGGTGCTCTTGAGCGCTCCGAAGCTCTGCGTCTCATCCGAGACCACAGGCTCCTGCGGCTCGACCTTGCCGTCCCAGCGGTAGGCGTAGCCGGCTTCGGTGGCGGCGCTGATCGTCACCACGAAGGCCCAGCTGGACCGATCTTGCGGGCGGAAATCGTCGATGCGGCTGCCGCCGGTCCAGTTCACGACGCCCTCGCCCGAGCCGAGGCTCGCGGTGAAGAGCGTGGTGACCAGGTTCTCGACCTCACCGGTCAGCAACGCCGTACCATCGGTGAAGGTGGAGGCCGTGGCGTAGTCGGCCGGCGTGCCCGCGTCTTCGTAGAGCGCGATCGAGCCGGCGACGAAACCAGTGGTGTTGCCGTTGATCAGGTCGACCTGCAGGCCACTGACGACGATCGTGTACTGGAAATTGTCGAAATCGAGCGGGAGTGGCGTGTCCACGGCGGGCGGATCCAAAACGACCGCGTACATATCGATCGTGTCACCAACCTGCGTGAATCCGGTCACCTGACCGTCGAAATCGAAGAACTGCTGCGCGTTCGCCGGAAGGGCGAAGAGCAGCGTGAGCGCGAGGACACTCGGGATCAAGCGCATAGGGTCTACCTCCGTTGCTCTCTCGGGGTCCTTCGCGATCACTGCGCGAAGCGGGTCTTGAGCGTGCTGAAGCTCTGTTCGTCGTTCGGGATCGTCGAATCGACCTCGAGCGTACCGTCGACCTGGAAGTCGTAGCCTTCCTGGACCTGGGCACCGCCTTCGGTCGTGAAGATGCCGGCGAAGCTGTAGGCGCAGTCCGAACAAACCTGGGCGAGCGCCGATCCGCCGGTCGCGTCGAGGTCGCCCTCGTAGGCGCCGATGCTACCGTTCAGGAAGACGGTGAAGTTCGAGAAGGAGCCCTCGAAGATCAGATCGCCGTTCACGAAGCTCGCGGGCGCGCTCGCGTTCGGAGGGTTGATCCCCCAGTCCGCGTCGTTGCTCGCGTCGGCGTACATCGACAGCGTGCCGCCGGTGTAGGTGATGATGGTGTTCGAACCCGACAGGAACTCGCCGGTACTGACCAGTCCCTCCAGAACGATCGTGACTTCCTGGCCGGCCGGGACGCCGAAGGCAGGGTCGACCGAAGAGGCGACCGTCAACACGGTCAGCTCGTCACCGGGATTGCTCGGGGGAAACCCACCGTCTTCGAATCCGAAGCCGACGTAGTTCACCAGAGCGGTCTGGGCATTCGCGGGCACGGCGGCCGCGAGGACGATGATGAGGGCGAACAATGAGGTGAGAAGGTTCCTCGAGACCATGGTTTCGGAATTCCTTCGAGATGAGAGGGGCTCTTGTCGCAGTGCAGACTGCGAGCCGCTTGGACAACGCTCCGGAGCGATCAGCGAGTTCCCGATCGATCCGGAGGCATGACCTCCGCGGTCAATTGTTTCGATGGCGGCCGCTCTTTGGATGTGATTCCCGGGTGTCAGTCCGGGTGTCAGTCCTGTTGTCGGGCGCGAAGCAGTGCGACCGCTTCGACGTGGTAAGTGTGAGGGAACATGTCCACGCCGACTACCCTCTCCAGCACGTATCCGCCCCTGGACAACGCTTCGACGTCGCGTCCGAGGGCTGCAGGATCGCACGCAACCAACACGATGCGTTCGGGTTGCAGCTCGGTTAGGGACTTTGCGACGTCCTCGCCCAGACCGTCGCGCGTGGGGTCGGCCACGATGTGATCCACCCGCCCCGGTAGCTGCGCGAAGGCTTCGGAGACGTCGGTCGCGATGACGTGGATCGACGTCTTCGCCTCCTCGGAGTGGAAACGCAGGTCCCGGACCGCGGCCGGATGGCGTTCGACGGCGAAGACACGCCGCGCGCGCTCGGCCAGCGGCAGACTGAACAGACCGACGCCGGCGTAGGCGTCGACGACCGTGTCTTCTTCTCCCGGATCGAGCATCTCGAGGACCAGGTCGACGAGGGTCTCGGCGCCCTCCGTGTTCACCTGGAAGAAGCTCTTCGAGCTGATCCGGAGCTTGTGGGTTCCGACCATTTCGGTCAGCTCGCCCGTGCCGGCGGGCACCAGGGGAATTCCCCGGTTGGACGATGCTTCGGCGGACTCGGGAGACGGTCGTCCGCGCGTCATGGCGAGCCGCTGGGCGGTGCGCGTCCCGACCCGGAGTTCGAGCTTCTTCACGCCCTCGAGCGGGGGAAGCGCTTCGTGCCATTCCTGCAGCAACGGATGGAGCACGGCGCAGTGATCGACGGCGACGGGCTCGTGGGTGCCGGCGCGCAGATAGCCCGCACGCCCTTCGTCGTCGATGCTCAAGAGCACGTGGTTGCGGTAGCCGAAGCCGTCGTCGTTGCCGACCCCGCGCACGTCTTCGACCGGGGGCTCTTCGATCCCGGCCAGGTGTTGGAGCTGACCGATCAGGATGTCGCGCTTCAGGACCCGCTGGCGGCCGAGGTCGATGTGCTGCCACTGGCACCCGCCGCAGGCGTCGAAGTGAGGGCAGGGCGCTTCGCGGCGATCGCCGGACGCTTCGACCACCTCGACGAGGCGAGCACGGGCCCACCGCTTCTTCTCCTGTTGGATCTCGACCCGGACCGTTTCCCCGGGGATTCCGCCGTGCACGAAAACCGTCCGGCCGTCGGGGAGACGGCCGATCGCCTCGCCTCCGTGGGCCATTGCGTGGAGAACGACGTCGACGGGTTCGGTCATGGTGGGTGCCTCGGGCACAGGGAAGACGCGAGATGTTCGATTCCTGGGTGCGACGAGCCAAGGTAGACCCCCGGGCCCGGGCCCGAAAGGGTGGGATGCCGTGGAGCGTGGGGTCTGGTAGGATCTGCGCCCGATCCTTTTCGTGTCCGATCGGAATCACAGCACCTCCCGGGTCGCCAACGCAACAGAGGTCCACCCTTGCCTCCCGATCTCGAATCCACGCGACGCGTCCGTGTCGCGGGCGGGGGTCCGTCGGGACTCGCGGCCGCGATCGAACTCGCCCAGTACGGGGCCCCGGTCGACGTCTACGAACGCCACGCCCGCATCGGTGCCCGCTTCTCCGGCGACCATCAGGTCCTGCCCGCCTTCGGCGAGAATCCGAACGGCTACGCGCTTCTCGATGCTCTCGGCGTGCCGCTCGACACGCTCTCGGCGCGCCCGTTGCACACGGCGCGTTTCCTCGACGCCGACGGTCGGGTCGTCGAGGCGCAGAGCACCGAACCCTACGCAATCCTGGTGCGCAGGGGCCCCGACGAGCGTTCGCTCGACAACGCGTTGGCCGCGCGGGCCCGGAGCCTGGGCGTACGGATCCACACCGGTCGTGCGCTCCCGATCGAACATGCCGACGTGCTGGCGACCGGTCTCCGTCGGGTCGATGGCTTGGCCCGCGAGAGGATGTTCAAGACCTCGTCGCCCGACCGCATCGACGTTCTTCTCGACGACGAGCTCGCACCCAGCGGCTACGCCTATCTCTTCGTCGACCAGGGCGAAGCGACGCTCGGCATCGCGGCCTTGGGTGCTTTCGACGATCTGCAAGCGCGACTCGAGGTCGCGAAGCGTCGCTTTCTCGACCTGGGCACCTTCGACGAGCACGAGCCCCGCACCGCGGCCCACGGAATGAATTTCACGCTGCCCACGAGCGCGATCGACGACGGACGCCCGCGCGTCGGGGAGGCCGCGGGTTTCCAGGACTTCCTCTTCGGCCTGGGATTGAGGATGGCCATCCTCTCCGGTCGTCTGGCCGCGCAGGCGCTGGTCGAGCACCGCGACTACGACGCCCTCTGGACCCGGAGCATCGGCGCGCGCATGCGGACGAGCCTGGTCGACCGCTGGCTCTACGAACGAGGTTTCGTCCGGCGGGCGCTCTTCCAACGACTCGGCAACGAAGACCTCCGCGAGGTCCTCACCACACTGCAGCGGGACCACTGGTTGAAGCGCAGCGCGAGACCCTGGGTCGAACGCGTGCGTCTCCGCCGTGACGGCAGTGGTGGCCTCGTACCACGCTCGATTCCCGTTCCGGGAGAGGGACGCGCGTCGTGACGCTCGACGAAGCCTACGCCGAATGCGCTCGGATCACGCGTCGTGCGGGACCGAACTTCTCGGTCGGTTTCGACGTGCTCCCACGCGCCAAGCGTCAGGCCGTGCAGGCGAGCTACGCCTTCTGTCGTCTGACCGATGATCTGGCCGACGAGCCCGACGTGGTGGCGGATCCCGGTCGCATGCTGGCCGCGTGGCGCGCCGAACTGGCCGCCGTCTACCGCGACGAGGCGACGCACCCGGTGGGACGTGCGTTGTCCGATGCGGTACGACGCTACCCGATTCCGCGCCGCAGCTTCGACGACCTGATCCGTGGTTGCGAGCAGGACCTCGTCTTCCGTCCTCCGGCCGGTCTGGCGGCTCTGCGGCGGTACTGCGACCTGGTCGCGACGCCGATCGGAGAGATGAGCCTTGCCATCTTCGGCGGCGGGCGCGCTCGACTCGCGCCGCGAGCCCGACATCTCGCGCACGCTTTCCAGTGGACGAACATGTTGCGTGACGTGCGCGAGGACTTCGAGCGTGATCGGGTGTATCTGCCCGCGGACTGGCGCGCCGAGCACGGGCTCGACGACGATCTGCTGGCGCCTTCCGCCCGCCCGGCTTTGATGGACGTCATCCGTCGTGGAGTCGAGGTGGCACGGAGCCACTACGAGCAGGCCGCAGGACTCGCCGAGCGCGTCGATCCCGATGCCCAGGCGACGGTCCGTCTCATGACGGGCGTCTACCGCGAGATTCTCGAGCGTATCGCGCGTGATCCCGAACGTGTGCTGGTGGAACGGGTCGGCCTGGCCGATCACGAGAAGCGTTCCCTGGTGGAAGCGGAGCTCCGCGCTTCGGCCTGATCAGACCTCGGCCGGGACGGGTTCGTCCGTCGGCTCGGGGGTCTCTACCGCACGCGGGACCTGGGCGACGAAGCGCGCTCCCCCTTCGTCGCGGTTCTCGGCGCGGATCGTGCCGTTCTGCAGCACCATCAGTTGGCGGCTGATCGTCAGCCCGAGTCCCGTACCGCCCGCACCGGATTCGGTCGCGGAGGATTGCACGAACTTCTCGAAGATCTGATCGAGTTCGGCCTCGGGAATCCCCGGGCCCTCGTCTTCGACCTCGATGCTCAGCGTCTCACCGTGGCAGGACTGTCGGACCCACAATGTCGAGCTGTCGGGTGCGTAGCGGAGCGCATTGGACAGCAGATTGCGGATCACCTGCTTGAAGCGGATCGGATCGATCGCGGCAAGGCAGCTGGGATCGGGGATGTCGACCACGAGTTCGATCCCGTCCTCGAGGCAGCGCCCGCGGAATTCGTCGACCACGCTCAGTACGGCGGGGGCGAGTCGTTGCACTTCGGGGTGGCAGGCCATGCGGCCGGCCTCGAGTCGCGACAGGTCGAGCAGATCGTCGAAGAGGACGAGTAGACCGTTTCCGCTCGACTCGATCCGTTCGAAGTACTCGACCAGCTTTTCGTCTTCGACACGACCGACACGATTCACGCCGAAGCGCGCGTAGCTCAGGATCCCGTGGAGCGGTGTCCGCAGCTCGTGGGAGATGTTGGCCAGGAAGGTGCTCTTGGCGCGGCTCGCCTGCTCGGCCTCGCGCCGCGCGATCGTCAACGCCTCGGCGTGTCGGCGCAGGAGTTCATTCGCCTCGAGTGAGCGCCAGTACTCCCGGTTCTGTACGCGGGTCATCTGCGACACGATCACCCCGTACAAGAGGATGACCAGTGCGGTCGCGTTCGCGGCCACGCTACCTTCGATCAGTAGCGCGGCGGCGACGGGCAGGATCATGATCGCGGCGTAGATCCGCGACAGCAGGAGGTCGGGCGCGAAGGAGAAGAGGCCGCCGGTCACGGTGGCCGCCGTGCAGAGCATGACCAGAAGGCTCTGCCACTGCATTCCGTAGACGGTGATCACGAAGCAGCTGAAGAAGGTCCAGACGATCGCCTGTCCCATCACGATCCATGTCAGGAGCGATCGCGAAGGGCTGCTCGCCTGGTGGTCGAGTCGCGACTCGGCGCGGCAGCGAAGGATCCGCAGGGCGGTGAAGGCCGTGAGCCCCGCGCCCAGGACGATCGTCGAAGCGCGCTCCGTTTCGGCGAGCCCGGTCACGGCGGCCAGAATCGCGAACATGATGATGTATGGAAAAGCCCCCGGAAGCGTCCGATGGGCCATGTCGCGGACGGCGCGCGCGAGGATCTGCTGGCGAATCTCCTCCGGATCGACGTCGGGCAGGGACATCACGTGCCGCGCGGGTGCGACCAGATCCTGGAGCATTTTGGTCATGCGCAGGCACCCCGAGGGAATTCGAGAGAGTTTCGCAGAGAGTTTCGGCACACGAGGACACAGGGTTGAGTCCTGGTTCGTCGCACACGTCAGGAATCGGCTTCAAGTCCAACGGGTTGGTTGCCGATCACTTCCTGTGACGTGGCACTCCCCGAGTCGGAGTGCGTGGCTCCCGATCGCCCCCTGCGAGGTCGACCGTGAAGATCCTGATCGCCGAAGATGATCCCACGAGTGCACTGTTGCTGACCAAAGTGCTCGAATCGGACGGCTACGAGGTCGTTGCGACCGCCGATGGCGTGCAAGCAATGGCCGCGATGCGCAACCAGAGGTTCGATGCCGTCCTGACGGACTGGATGATGCCCAACATGGACGGCATCTCGTTGGTCCGTCGCGCGCGGGCCGAGTTCGAATCGCCGTCTCCGATGCTGGTGATCACGGCGCTGAGCAGCGGTGATGCACGCAAGCATGCGATCGACGCCGGCGCCGACGACTATCTGGCCAAACCCTACCAACCGCAGAAGATCCTGCAGCGGCTCTCGGACTGCATCGGCCGCGCGAACCAGCCGATGCCCGCGCCGCGGCCGGGTGCCCCGACAGGCGTCTCCGGACCGCGCACGTTGCCGAACCACGTCGCTGTCGGAATCGGAACCAGTACCGGCGGGCCGGAAGCGCTCCGCGAACTGATTCCTCATCTCAGCCCCGATTCACGCGCAGCCTTTCTACTGGTGCTGCACGGACCGGACTGGATGCTCGATACATTCACCGAGCACGCGCAGTCTCTCACACGCGTGAAGACGATCCAGGCAACGCATGGCGTCGCGATCGAGCCGGGGTCGCTGTACGTGTGTCCGGGAGACCGGCACATGGTGATCGTGCCCGAGGGCCCGTCGATCACGCTGAGCGACGCGCCGCCCGAGAATTTCGTACGGCCTTCGGTCGATCCGTTGTTCCGATCGATCGCCAGTGTCTACGGGCCGCGCGGTATCGGCGTCGTGCTGACCGGAATGGGGCGTGATGCCTCACTGGGTGCGCAGCATGTGCACGCGGCCGGTGGCAAGGTGATCGTCCAGGATCCGACGACCGCGATCGCGGCCTCCATGCCGCGATCGACGATCTCGTTGGGGCTCGGCAATCGGATCGTTCCGCTGCGCGACCTCGGCGGCGCCATCGCCGAGTGCGTCAGCGATGCATCGCGAGCCGAGCTCCCGGCCTCCGTCTGAGCGAACTCAGCCGGCGAGCAGATCACGGACCGCGTCGGTGACGCGGTCCGTCGTCATTCCCATCTCTTTCAGCACGGTCCCGCCGGGAGCCGACGCGCCGAAGCGGTCGATGCCCAGCACCACACCGCGATCGCCGACCCAGCGGTGCCAACCCATCGAGACGCCTGCCTCGAGGGCGACGCGCGCAGTCACGTCGGGCGGAAGGATGGCGTCGCGTACGGCGGCGTCCTGAGCCGCGAAGCGTTCCCAGCTGGGCATCGAGACCACGCGGACCGCGATGCCTTCGGACTGCAACGCATCGGCGGCTTCGATGGCCACGTGGACTTCGGAGCCACTGGCGAGTGCGATGGCCTGGGGCGTGTCGACGTCCCGGACGATCCATGCGCCCTGGTCGACGCCGGCGTGGGCCGCGTCCGGATCGCTGATCGTCGGCACGCCTTGACGCGTGAAGACGAGAGCGGTGGGCCGGTCGGTCGTTTCGAGCGCGACCTTCCACGCACCCGCGGTCTCGTTGGCATCGGCGGGACGGATCACCTGCAGGTTCGGGATCGCGCGCAGCGCGGCCAGGTGTTCGATCGGCTGGTGGGTCGGACCGTCCTCTCCGACGCCCACGCTGTCGTGCGTGAAGACACTGATCAGCGGCAGATGGCTCAAGGCGGCAAGGCGGATCGGTGGCCGCATGTAGTCGCTGAACACGAAGAAAGTCGCGGTGTAGGGACGGATGCCGCCATGGTAGAGCATGCCGTTGGCGATCGCGCCCATCGCGTGTTCCCGCACGCCGAAGCGGACGTTGCGACCGGTGCCTTCGCCGAAGTCGGGTTCGTCCTTCAGGCGCGTCTTGGTCGATCCGCTGAGATCGGCATCGCCTCCGAGCAACCACGGAACCCGACGCGCGAGAGCGTTCAGGGCTTCACCGTTGGCGGCGCGGGTCGCGAGCTTCTCGCCCTTCTCCCAGCGCGGAAGATCGCTCGTGAAGTCCGCGGGGAGAACTCCCGCTTGGGCGTCGTGGAAGGTGGCTTCGAGTTCGGGACTCGCGGCCTTCCACTGCGTGTAGCGCGAGTTCCAGGCGGTATGGGCGGTCGTTCCACGGGCGGCGGCTTCCTCGAAGCGGACGCGGGCTTCGGCCGGCACGTGGAAGGGTTCGGTCGCGTCCCAGCCGAGGGCTTTCTTCGTCGCGGCGACCTCGTCTTCGCCCAGGGGGCTGCCGTGGGCCGAGGACGTTCCGGCCTTCTTGGGCGATCCGAAACCGATCGTCGTCTTGACTTCGATCAGTGAGGGACGCGCGGCATCGGACTTCGCCGCGTGGATCGCGGCATCGAGTGCATCGAGGTCGTCGTCGCCGTTCTCGACCGTCTGCACGTGCCATCCGTAGGCGGCATAGCGGGCGGTCACGTCTTCGCGGAAGGCGAGATCGGCCGGGCCGTCGAGCGTGACGTCGTTGCTGTCGTAGAGGTAGATCAGCTTGCCCAGGCCGAGATAGCCCGCCAGCGAAGCGGCCTCGGCGCTGATTCCTTCCATGAGATCGCCGTCGGTGACGATGGCGTAGGTGTGGTGGTCGACGACTTCACCCGCCATGCGGGCCCACCACTGTTCGGCCATCGCCATGCCGACCGCGTTCGCGCTTCCCTGGCCGAGTGGGCCCGTCGTCGCTTCCACGCCGGCGGTGTGACCGAACTCGGGATGCCCCGGCGTCTTGCTTCCCCACTGCCGAAAGTTCTGGATGTCCTCGATCGACAGGTCGTAGCCGAAGAGGTGCAGCAGCGAGTAGATGAGCATGCTGCCGTGACCGCCGGAGAGCACGAAGCGATCGCGGTCCGGCCAGGTGGGATCCTTCGGATCGTGCTTCAGATGTCGCGACCACAGCACCCACGCCATGGGCGCGGCGCCGAGTGGCATGCCCGGGTGACCGGAGTTCGCCTTTTCGACCGCGTCGATCGAAAGGGTGCGAATGGTGTTCACGCACAGGCGGTCGGTGTCGTCGAAGGGACGGGTCACGGTAGGGGCCTTTCGGCTTGGAGATTCAGGCGTCGCCGATCAGCGACGCGGGGGCTTCCACGCAGATCGCGTGACCGGTGACGGTGACGACGCCGTCGGCGAGCAATTCGACGTCGACGACGACCTTGCGGCCTTTCACCTCGACCGGCGTCGCGCGCAACTCGAGTTCCACGCCCATCGGCGTCGGGGCCTTGTAGTCGACTTCGAGGCGGCCGGTCACGTAGCGGCGGATTCCTTCGGAGGTCATCGGGCGTCCGGCGTCGCGAGTTCCTGCCGCGGCGGCGGTCCCGGTCGCGTGACAGTCCACGAGCGACGCGAGCAGGCCGCCGTAGACGTAGCCGGGGATCGCGGTGTGTTCCGGGCGTGGAGTGAAGCGGCACACCGAGACGTCGCCTTCCCAGCGACTCTTGATCTGCAGCCCTTGTTCGTTCAAGCGACCACAGCCGTAGCACTGAGCGTAGGGCTCGGGGTAGAGATCCTGGAAGGCGACGTCGGTCATGCGTTGGCTCCGAATAGATCTGGTCAGCGCCCGACCGGCGTCTTGGCGCCGTCGAGGTTCTCGTACCAGGAAAGAATGCGTTCGAGTACGTAGGGTGCCTTCTCGCCGGCCCATGGCAGAGCGCTGACGCCTTCGGTCTCCGGATCGTCGGAGAGGTCCATCGTCTCGACGTTCATGCCGCGTTCGCGCATCCATTTCACGAGACTCTTCTCGCGTTCGATCTGCGTGTCGTCGGCGGCGGGCGTGCGGATCACCAGGACGTCGCGTCCTTCGAGGTACAACGGTTCGCGAACTTCGAAGGGACTGTCGACGTGGGTCAACATGCCCGCCCACTGGGGAGGCTGCGTCGGGTCGTAGGCCGCGGCCAGGCTCTCGGCCGCCGCCGCGCTCAGGTCGAGACCCTCGCGGATCGTCCCGCGTTCCGGTCCGAAGCCCCACTTTTGCCAGATGTGGTTCGGGTCCTCGCGCTGCGCGCGGCGCTTCGCGGGCTCGTAGGGAAGAAAAGGCTGCGATCCCTGCGGTCCGATCGGGTCGATCAACACGAACATGTCGGAGTAGCGTTCGCCGTAGCTCGCCGAGCGCAGGCCCAGACCCGCCGCCTGCCCGTGGAGAATCGCCAGGCTCCCGTCGTTCGCGTAGCCGACCTGGAAGTTGCCGAAGCTCCCGAACTTGAACAGTTGGTCCAGGTCACGGTCGCGAGGGGTTTCCGAGCGGCCCACGCCGACGTTGTTCAGCATCCACGCGTTGTAGCCGCGCTCCTTCAGGAGTTTGCCCCAGCCCGGCGCGCCGCCGATCCGCCGACGCAGGGTCTCGGCCGTGAGCCCGAAGCCGGCCTCCATGATGATGGTCGGTGCGACCTCGCTGTCGAATTCGATGTAGAAGAGCGTGCGATAGGAGAGATCGCCGCCGGGCAACTCGTCGACCTTGTAGAGGATGTTCTCCTGCGCGCGCGCGGGGGAGATGCACACGATCGCCGCGAGCAGGGCGAATACGAAGCGGGGCAGGGTGGTCGCAGGTCGCATGGATTGGTCTCCGGATGGGCCGTGAGGCGAAGCGTCCGAGGAGATTAACAGGGTGGGCGGGGCTTGTCGCGCCGCTGTCCGCCGGGTCGTCGCCGGGTTTCCGCCGGGAATGGACGGAGCGGTTCGCGCGTATTCCCGGTACGCTCGCCCGCGAACAGCGCGTTCGGGCGCGAAAGCACGGACCGCAGGAAGGAAATCGCATGCTCGGGAACCGCCAATCCGCCGCCCGTCGTACGACGTTCTGGATTCTCGTCCTGGGCTTGGCTCTGGGCGCGGTCCTCCACGACCACCTACAGGGCGACTCCGCGCCGGCCTGGGCGCAGGCCGCGGATCCCCGGGCTTCCTTCGAAGCCGCCTGGGAGGCCTTCGAGAGCGGAGCCTACCGCGAAGCGCGGGATCTGCTCCAGGAGCTCGATGCGGTGCCGGACGGTGTCGAGCCGCGTCGTTTCACCTGGCTGCGCTCGGCGGCCGCTCTGCGCCAGGCGCGCTTCGAGTCGGCAGATCCCGAGGCGATGACCTCCGCGCGGCAGGATCTCGAACGTCTTCTCGACGGCGACGTCGACGCGTGGTCCGCGCGCGCTGCGGCGGAACTCCTGCGCGCCGGCCAGGCCGACGCGATCGAAGGCCGGATCGACGACGTGCAGACCTGGTGGGAGCGCCGCACCGACATCGAGGCGGCGATTCCCGGCTACGTGGACTGGGCGGACGCTCTGCTCGAGTCGCGTGGGGCTCGCGATGCGCGCCTGATCCGCATCTGGACGAATCTCGTGGCCGCGGATGCTCCGGTCGCCGTGCTCGAGGACCTCGGGCCGCGTTTGCTGGGGATTCCCGTGCAGTCGCGGGGCCGGGGGCGCTTCGCTCCGGTGGGATACGCGGACGGTGAGCTCGCCCGACGCGTGGCCGAAGACCTCCTGGATCGGGCCGAGGATCCCTGGGTGCTCTCGCACGCGGCGCTCGTCGCAGGGCGCCTCGCGATGCAGCGTGCCGACTTCGTGGCCGCCGTCGCCCACTTCGAACGCGCGGCCTCGCTCGTCGGGGTCGACGACGGCCGCTTCGCGCGCGAAGCCCGCGAGCAGCTCGCCCGCATCGTCGATCCGCGTGTGAACGTGCGCGTGCCGTCGATGCTGCGTCCGCAGTCACCGCAGCGTTTCACGATCGACTGGCGCAACCTGCGCGGCTGGAAGCTCACGGTCCGTCGTATCGATCCTCAACGTCACATGCAGCCGATCGAGGCGATCTCCCGCGGCGCCGGACTCGACGATTGGGTCCAGCCCGACGTGGGCGAGGTCGTGTGGACGCTCGAGGAAGCCGACGCGGTCGAGCGCGCGTCCCGCACCGAGGGCTCGCCGTCCAGCGAACGCCACGCGCCGCGCATTGCCACTCGGTGGCTCGATCCGCTCGAGCCCGGGGTCTACGTCGTCGACGTGAACGGCGACGGTTTCGAAGACGAGCCCACGCCTGGATCGGCACGGGCCGTCTTCGTGGTCAGCGCCTTCGGTGTGATGCAACGCGCCTACTTCGACGCCGAAGCGGAGTCGAGCATGCGCGAGTTCTGGGTCGTCGACATGCGCGACGGGTCGCCGCGCGCCGACGTCGACGTGTCGATCGCCCGCGGTGTGCAGCGCCTGAAGGACGGCGGTGGCTGGGAGTTCGACTGGACCACGGCGTCGCACACCACCGACGACGACGGACGTGTCTTGATCCCGGATGCCGGTGAAGAGAACGAATCGCTCCTGGTGCGCGGAGCCGTCGACGGCCATCCGCTCGTCTTCGTCGACGACGGCCGGTCTGCGCCGCGCCCGCGTGAGGACGAGATCCTTCCCGCGTTGGTCTGGACCGATCGCCCCCTCTACCGTCCGGCCGAGAGCGTGCACGTGCAGGTCGTGCGCCGCTCCTTCGACTACGCCACGCGTGCGTTCGCCGTGCGCTCGAACGACGAGTTTCACGTGCGCATCGTCGATCCGCGGGGCGAAGTGGCCTTCGAGGATCTCGTGCGGTCGGACGCCAACGGTTCCGTCGACGTCGCCTGGGACATCCCGCGCGCCGCCGCACTCGGCATGTATCGGATCGAACTGCTGAACATGGCCGCGCGCCGCGTTCCGGGCAGTGCCACCTTCGAGGTGAGCGAAGTCCGCTTGCCCGAGTTCACGGTGAGCGTCGACGTCGACGACACGCGCCGCGTGGTGCTCGGCGACACACTCGAAGTCGTCGTCGAGGCCAGCTACTTGTTCGGCGGCGCCGTCCGCGGCCAGGCCGAAGTCGAAGTGTCGCGTGCCGCGTCGTACCCGATCTGGCCGATGCCTTGGAAGATGCCGTGGATGCAACAGGAAGGCATGCGGACATCGGCGCCGAGGTCGATCGGCCCCCGCATCTACCCGGGACCCATGCCGCAGACGACCGTGCGGACCGAGACGGTCGCGCTCGACGAAAACGGCCGCGCAGTCGTTCGCATTCCGACCGACGACCGCGGTGAGGACGCGCCGTCGTGGGTCTACGAGGTCACGGCCAAGGTGACCGACACGTCACGTCGTCAGGAATCCGGCGCGGCGTCGATCACGATCGGCCGCACCGAACTCGAAGCCTTCCTGCGCAGTGAACGTCACGTGGTCGCGCCCGGTGATCGCGCGTGGATCAGCCTGCGCATCCAGGACGCGATGCGGCGCGGCGTGGCGCACGGCGGCACGATCACGATCCAGCGGCTGGACGACGATGGTCCGGTGCCGGTCGGCGACGCCCGCAGCGTGCGGACCGACGACGACGGCGAGCTTCGTTTCGACTTCGTGCCCGAGCGCACGGGACACTACAGCGTGCGCTTCGAGGGCAAGGACACGCGCGGCTTCGACATGGAAGCCGAGACCGTCGTGTGGGTCGCCGACCCGCGAACGCGCGACATCATCTCGCGCGACGACGCGGTTCAGCTGATCGTCGATCGGGAAGAGGTCTTCGAGGACACCGCGCGCGTTCTCCTGCTGACCGACACGCCGGGTGCTGCGGTGCTGCTCACGACGACGCACGCGCGCGGCTCGACGTCCGAGGTCATCCGCTTGCGCGGCACGTCGAAGTTGCTCGAGATCGAACTCGATCCGCGCTTCCGGCCGGGCTTCCGCGTCGATGCGATGCGTGTGGCCGACTATCGCGTGCATCAGACGTCGGTGCAGGTCGCGGCGATCGAAGCGTCGCGACTCCTGGACCTCGACCTTTCTTTCGAGACCGAACACGTGCTGCCCGGAACGACCGCGCCGCTACGCGTGAAGGCGACCGACGCGAACGGCGATCCGGTCGAGACCCTCTTCGCCTTGGCCGTGGTCGACGAAGCGCTGTTCGCGATCGCGCCGCGCGCCGGAATCGATCCGCTGCAGACCTTCACGCCGGTTCATCGGGTGTACGTGCAGGCGCCGCGGTCGATGGCCGCGCGGCTCGGCGGCTACGTGTTCCTCGAGCGCGACGAAAACCAGAACGAAGGCTACGGCCGTGGCGAGGCGGAAGGCGAGGATCGAGCGTACCTCGCGGATTCGATGGAAGGCGCCGCGCCCGTGATGCAAGTGCGCTCGATGGCGCGCGAGAGCGCCAAGGCGCTTTCGGTGGCCGATGACGTCGGTGGCGCCACACCCTTCACGCCGACCGCCGTGCGCACCGACTTCCGCACGACGTCGCTGTGGCGCGTCGGCATCGTGACCGATGCGAACGGCGAAGCGACCGTCGACGTGCCGCTCGCCGAGTCGCTCACGTCGTGGAACGCCTTCGCGGTGGCGGTCGATCCGCAGACGCGCG
>JGI12109J20283_10047452_pt1 | contig 23907 bp, 20 predicted proteins | sample ElkSlonscriptome_12_FD_20283 | JGI IMG/M metagenome (IMG submission 20283)
CCTTGTCCTACCTCGTCGCGTCGCTGCTGATCCTGGCGACCCTGCTACCCATCAGCTCGCCGGCGGCGGCCCTGTCGATTGAGCGCATCGAGCTGCATCAGAAACAGAGCGTCCAGGTCGAGCATCGCCGCCGGGTCGGGAATAGTCGCACTCAGGCCCAGGCCCAGGGCTGGATTGCGCGCGTGCCCCAGACCTATATTTATCTGTCCGATTTCTCTGCGATGTTTCACATGGACGGGATGATGCGGGGCTTCGAGCGCCAGCTGAATGCGCGCATCGATAGCCTGCGAACGGAGCGCAGCGTGATCGATCTTGATCGGCTTCTTGAAAACGCCGAGCGGCCGGAGTCCGGCGAGGAAATCACGCTGGCAGAATTGCCGCCGGCCGATCTCTATGTGGCGTTTTACTCGAAGCCCAACTGCGAGCTTTGCGAGGAGGTCGATCAGGGCATCGTTGACTGGCTTGAAACGATGGGCGAAATTTCAGTGGTCTGGCTGAACGTAAGCCTGGATCAGCTCCTCTGATTTCATCGCTCCATGGCCAAGCTCTATTTCTACTACTCGACGATGAATGCGGGCAAGACCACGGTACTGCTTCAGTCGGCTTACAACTACGCCGAACGCGGGATGCGCACGCTGCTGCTCAGCCCGGCGATCGATGACCGTGCAGGCGAAGGCATGATCCGCTCGCGCGTCGGTATCGAGGCCCCAGCGCTGGCGGTCGGCCCAGACGACGCGCTGTTTGCCCGGGTCGAGGCGGCCCTCGACGATGGGCAGATCCACTGCGTGCTGACCGATGAGTCGCAGTTTTTCACCCGCCAGCAGGTTTTCGATCTGACCGAGATCGTGGACCGGCTGAAGATTCCGGTGCTGGCCTTCGGCCTGCGGACAGACTTTTCCGGCGAGCTCTTCGAGGGAAGTCGCTATCTGATGGCTTGGGCCGACGAGCTCAAGGAGCTCAAGACGATCTGCCATACGGGCTCGAAAGCGACGATGGTTGTGCGCGTGGACGACGAGGGCTTTGCCGTGACCGAAGGCGCGCAGATCGAGATCGGCGGCAACGAACGCTATGTTTCGGTCAGCCGCGCGGAGTTCAAGCTGGTCTTCTATGGCGGCAAGCGCGTACGCCTGTTCGAGACCGCGCAACGCAGCACCCAGGATCCGCTGGATTTCTGAGCGGTTTGAGTCCGCGCCGCCCCTCCGGCGGCATCGGCGCTATTTTTCGAAGCGGTCGCGGTCGTGCTTGCGATGGAAATCGAGGGCCGGGCCGGCAGGAACGATGAAATGCGGATTGATGGTGTCGTGACTGCCGTAGTAATGAAGCTTGATGGCGCGCAGATCGACGGTTTCGCTGATGCCAGGCTGCTGGAACAGATCGCGCAGATAGTTCGACAGATTCGGGTAATCATCGATGCGGCGAAGGTTGCACTTGAAGTGGCCGACATAGACTGCGTCGAAGCGGATCAGGGTGGTGAACAGGCGCCAGTCGGCCTCCGTGATTCGATCGCCGCAGAGATAGCGCTGATCGGCCAGCCGCCGCTCGAGATCATCGAGGGTTTCGAAAAGCGGTAAGACCGCTTCTTCGTACGCCGACTGAGTCGTTGCAAAGCCGGCCTTGTAAACGCCGTTATTGACCCGCTCGTAGACCGTCGCGTTGATCTCATCGATTTCGTCTTGCAGGCTCTCCGGGTAGTAGTCCCCCTCTCGGGCGCCCACCTCGTCGAAGGCGGAATTGAACATCCGAATCATGTCGGCCGACTCGTTGCTGACGATGGTGTTCTGCCTGCGGTCCCAGATCACCGGCACCGTTACCCGGCCGCTGTAGTCGGAGTTGGCGTGCGTGTAGAGCTGATGCATGAATTCAGCATCGAGTATCGGGTCGGGGTGCACTTTGTACCCGGGGCGGAAGGTCCAGCCGTGCTCGCGCATGATCGGATTGACCACCGAGACGGAGATCATCGACTCCAGGCCTTTGAGCTTGCGGAAGATCAGCGTGCGATGCGCCCAGGGGCAAGCCAGCGCCACGTAGAGATGATAGCGACCCGCCTCGGCCTTGAATCCCCCCTCGCCGTCCGGGCCCGCTGCGCCGTCGGCGGTGATCCAGTTCCGGAATGCCGCGGCCGAGCGCTCGAAGCGTCCGCCGGTGGATTCCGTGTCGTACCACTTGTCTTGCCACTCTCCATCGACGAGCAGACCCATAGTCGAGACATCCTCTAGAACGTGCCACGGACCGTGCGGCCCGGCGAATAGTTTCTAGTGTAACAATCTCGAATGAGGCGTGGATCGACCGCCCGGTGCCATGGGGGGAGTGCAGCTTCAGCCGCTGACGTAGCGCTCGAGCTGATCGATCATCTGCTGCTGATCGTCAAGGACGGCGTTGACCAGGTCGCCGATGGACACAACCCCGAGCAGTTCACCCGCCTCGACCACGGGCAGGTGGCGAATTCGCTTCGCGGTCATCAGGCTTAATCCATCCTGAGCGGTGGCGCCGGGCTCAATCGAGATCACGGGACTGGAGCACACCGCTCCGACCGCTGTGTCGCGGGAGGCCTTGCCCTCGAGGATGACTTTTCGGGCATAGTCGCGCTCGGACATCATGCCGTGGAGGACGCCATCCTGCATGACCAGCAGGGCGCCGACACCTTTCTCGGCCATGGTTCGAACCGCGTCATAGACCGTGTCCTCGGTCGTGACCGACCAGATCGACTGGCCCTTGTTATGAAGAATTTGGCGAATCGTGTGCATTCCGGTCCTCGTGCCACAGCGGCTGATGCCTCGGTGACCCGAGTATAGTCACGCCGGCCGGAACGCCGCAAATGGGGTCGCTGGGCGCTCGGGTCGACCGGGTCTACTTACCGATGCAGAAGCTGGAGAAGATCTCGCCTAAGAGCTGATCGGAGCTCATCCGCCCAGTGATTTCGGCCAGCGCGTCGGCGGCAGACTTGAGCTCTTCAGCCAGCAGCTCTCCGGAGCCGGTCGCCGCCAGTTCCTTAGCGCCCCGCTCGAGCGGGGTGCGCGCGGCGATCAGGGCATCGATATGGCGCTGGCGCGCTGAGAACTCGCCGCTGCCCTCGGCACCGAGTCCCAGGATGTCGAGCACCCGCTCTGTGAGAAGATCGAGTCCCGCGCCGGTCAATGCCGAAACATCGACGCTGTTTGAATCGCGCCTCGCCGCTCGCCCCTGCTGATCGATCTTGTTGTTGATTCTGATCATCGGGATCGTCGATGGCAGTCCCGGCGGGGGATGCGGATCCGCATCGGCGACATCGACGACCCAGAAGATCAGGTCGGCCATCTGCATTTCGCGTTGAGCCCGACGCACGCCCTCCCGCTCGACCGCGTCGGAGGTTTCGCGCAGACCCGCGGTGTCGGCAAGGGTGACCGGGAGTCCGGCCAGGGTGATCGATTCGCGCAGGACATCGCGGGTGGTGCCGGGGATGGCCGTCACGATCGCTGAGTCCTGTCGAGTCAGCGCGTTGAGAAGACTCGACTTTCCGGCATTCGGTCGCCCGACGATCGCGATCCGCAGGCCGTCATTCAGGACGCGCCCGGCGCGCGCCTGGTCGAGCACCGCGTCGAGGCGCTGAACAATGCGATCAAGCCTGGACGCGACCTGACCATCGGCGAGAAAGTCGACATCCTCATCGGGGAAATCGAGCGCCGCTTCGACGTAGACCCGCAGCTGGACCAGCTCCCCGTGCAGGGCTTCGATCCGTTTCGAGAATTCGCCCTGAAGACTTCGAGTCGCGGCCCGCGCCGCCTGCTCGCTGCCGGCCGAGATCAGGTCGGCGATGGCTTCGGCCTGGGTCAGGTTCATGCGATCGTTCAGAAAGGCGCGCTCGGAGAATTCGCCCGGGCGCGCGCGCCGAGCCCCTAAGCCAACCAGACGCTGGAGGATCAGCTCGAGCACGACCGGTGAGCCGTGTGTCTGGAGTTCGACCACGTCTTCCCCGGTGAAGGACGACGGACCGGCGAAGGCGAGCACGAGGGCCTCGTCGATGACCTCGCCGTTCGCGTCGCGAACCCTTGCCAGGTGAAATCGACGCGGCGCAGGATCGGTCGCGGTCAAGCGCTGCGCCAGCGCAAAGCTCTCGGGGCCGGAAATCCGGATGACGCCCACGCCCCCCTGACCGGGTGGCGTGGCCACGGCACAGATGGTGTCGGCGGAATCGCTCATCGGCTCATTGTGCCACCCGAAGGCGCGACCCCTGCAAAAAGGCCGCCGCAGCGGCCTTCGATCACAGCAACCGCCGGCCTCCGGAGAGACCGGGCGTCAGGCCCGTTTGCGGGCGTCCTCCTGATCGAGGCGGCGCAGGATATACCACTGCTGGGCGAGCGAGATCCCGGCGTTCGTCGCCCAGTACAGCACAAGGCCGGCGGGGAAGAGCGCGAACATGAAGGCAAAGATCACCGGCAGCCACATCATGATCTTGCGCTGCATCGGGTCCATCCCGGCCGTCGGCATCAGGCGCTGAGTCACGATCATGAACACGCCGTTCAATATCGGCAGGATGAAATAAGGATCGGGACGGCTCAGATCGGGCACCCAGAGGAAGGGGGTCTGCCGCAACTCGACGGACTCGAGGAGCACCCAGTAAAGGGAGATGAAGATCGGAATCTGCACCAGGATCGGCAGGCAGCCGCCCAGCGGATTGACCTTCTCGGTTTTGTAGATATCCATCATGGCCTGACCGAATTTCTGGCGGTCATCGCCATAGCGCTCCTTCAGCGCCTGAATGCGCGGCTGCAGCTTGCGCATCTTGCCCATGGAGCGGAACTGCGCCTCCGTGAGCTTGTAGAAAATCAGCTTGATCAGCAGGGTCAGGACCACGATCGACCAGCCCCAATGGCCGATCACGATATGAATCTTATCGAGCGCCCAGAACAGGGGCTGGGAGATGATCCGGAAAAAGCGGTAATCGACGGACAGTTTCAAGCCCTCGGCGATTTCGTCGAGGCGATTCTGAAGCTTCGGGCCGGCGTAGAGACGGGCAGCAAAGGTGTGGTCGAAGCCATCCGGCACGTCGACCTGCGGTGAGGTCGCCGCCACGACGTAGCGGGGCAATCCCTGGTAATCGATGAAACGCGTCGTGTACTGGTGGGTCTGCCCAGCTGGCGGAATCCAGGCGGCGAGAAAATAATGCTGGATCATTGCCGCCCAGCCACCGTCGATGGTGGACGAGAAATCCATTTCGCGGATGTCGTCGAAACCCCGCTTGGTCATCTTCGTTTCCGGCGAGTAGATGGCCGCGCCGTTGTAGCTGAACTGCTCGGGATTGGTGAAGGCCGGGCCGTCATCACTGAAATCAGGCTCCGTGCGCTGAAGCTGAACGTAGCGTGCCCCGCGCCAGGCCTCGCCGCTGCGATTGCGAACAGTCATTTCCACGTCGACCACGTAATCACTGCGGTAGAAAATCCAGGTCGCAACCACTTCAAGCCCCTGATCATTGCTCCAGCGCAGGGGGATTCGTAGCTCATCCTGTTCCGGACCCAGCTCATAGCTGTCTCGCTCATACTCCCAGCGCGTCGTATGGTTCGGCGCGTCGGAATCGCGAGAAAGCAGGCCGGCCTGGGCCACGAACAGCTCTGGAATTTCCTCCTTCAGAAGCACGAAGGGCGTATCGGGCTGATCGACTTCGACCGGATAATCCTTGAGGCGGAGGTCGACGAGGGTGCCGCCGTTGGCGTCGAGATCAACGGATAGCACATCGGTAACGATATGAACCCGACGACTGGCGACCATACTCGGTGCCTCAGTCAGGCCCGGAACGTCATCGCCCGAGCGATCACGGCTGTCGGAAATATCCGGCAGGTCGGGTAGGTCGGCACCGTCCGAAACACTCGGAACGCCCTCAGACGCTGCGAAATCCTGGCTCGACGATGACGCCGGCTGGCCGGCAGTAGGACCGGAAATCGGATCAGCCTCGAGCGCGGGCGGCGCGGAGTAATCGCGCTGCCATTCCAGATAGATGAAACCGCCGAGCAGGGCCAGCATGAGCAGGAAGAAGGCGCGAGTATTCATGATTGTAGAAAAACTATCCTGAGAATCGGTGCCAGAACTGGTCGAGGGCCCGACGCAGTTCCCGGGAGTCGCTGCCGGACGCCGCAGGTTTGGCTAAAACGACAAAATCCAGCGGCGCGAGGCGTGGTCGCATCAGACGAAAACTTTCCCTGATATGGCGGCGAATGCGATTGCGCTCAACGGCTCGGAGGCTGACGCGCCGGGACACGGCCATGCCGAGTCGAGGCACATCGCTGTCGGCATAATGGACCTTGAAAAGCGGGCTGGAAATCGCTCGGCGCTGATCGAACACCGCCTTGAACTCCCGGCCCTTCAGCAGACGGGCCGAGCGGGGATGGCTCAGCCGACCGGGCACAGCGTGACAGCCGCCGAGATCAGCGGCTATTGGTCGCGGCCAGGCGCTTGCGTCCTTTCGCTCGGCGAGCGTTAATGATGGCGCGACCCGAGGCCGTGGCCATCCGGGCGCGAAATCCGTGGCGCCGGGCGCGCTTGATTCGGCTGGGCTGAAATGTACGTTTCATGACCTGCTACCTTGCATTGATAAAGTCTTTGAGGAGCCGGCGATCGCCTTGACCTGTGTGGCGGAGGCGAACGCACGGTTCGTGAATATTTCCTGGTCGGGGCTTGAAGACACAAATCCCCAACAAAAGACGTCAAGTGTAGCGTTCAGCAGGGGCTTGAGTCAACGGCAACGCAGCGATTATCGACAGTGCGCCCAAGACGGCAAGGGCCTGTGGATAAATTGCATCACCTTGCCTACACTAGCGACCCTCATGAGTAACGACATCCCTCTCAAGCAGCGTTCGGATCTGTGGCAGCAGTGTCTCGCCCGACTGGAGCGGCATGTGCCCCTGGACGAGCTCAATACCTGGATCCGGCCCCTTCGCCTGGACGATGCTCAAAGTCGTGGAATTTCGCTGCATGCGCCGAACGATTTTGTTCGTGAACAGGTGCAGGCGCAGTATTTGGACATGATTCGCGATTTTTTTGCTGCCCACGGTGTGGCGCGCGACGCCGTTGTGATCGGCGTCGGCAGCCGCCCTCGCCAGATCCAGCCCAAAGCGACTCAGGCTAGGCAGGGCAGCGCCATCGGCCTGGACGATCGCTACCGCTTCGCCAGCTTCGTACTCGGCAATTCCAATGAGCTGGCTTTTGCCGCGGCCTCCCAGGTGGCACAGAATCCAGGCACGGTCTACAACCCGCTCCTGCTCTACGGGTCCACCGGCCTTGGGAAAACTCACCTTCTGCACGCCGCCGGCCACCAGATCGCCGAAGACAATCCAGGTGCGCGCGTCGAGTATCTGCACTCAGAGAAATTCGTCAGCGAAATGATTCAGGCCCTGCGTCGCGACGGCATTGATGCCTTCAAGCGTCGCTATCGCTCCGTCGATACGCTGCTGATCGATGATATTCAGTTCTTTGCCGGCAAGGATCGGTCACAGGAAGAGTTCTTCCACACCTTCAACAGCCTGCTGGAGTCGCGGCAGCAGATCATTCTGACCTGCGATCGCTATCCGAAGGAAGTCGACGGAATCGAGGCTCGCCTTCGCTCGCGATTCGGCTGGGGATTGACCGTCTCCATCGAGCCACCGGATTTCGAGACTCGGGTTGCGATCCTGCAGAAGAAGGCGCTGGAGCGCGGACTGGAGCTGGATGACTCGGTGACGTTTTTGATCGCCAAACGCATGCGATCGAACGTGCGTGATCTCGAAGGGGCGCTCAACTCGCTGATCGCCAATGCCCGCTTTTCCGGCCGTCCGATCGATGTGGAGTACACGCAGGAGATTCTGCGCGACGTGCTTGCCGTCCACGACCGGATGATCACGATCGAAAATATCCAGAAGGCCGTGGCGGATTTCTATCAGCTGCGAGTCGCCGACCTCCTCTCGAAGCGGCGAACGCGGTCGATTGCCCGGCCGCGCCAGATGGCGATGTTCCTGGCAAAATCATTGACTCAGCACTCGCTGCCGGAAATCGGCAATGCTTTTGGCGGGCGAGATCATACGACGGTCCTTCACGCCTGTCGTAAAATCGACTCGCTGTGCGAAACCGATGCGCGCTTGCGTGACGATCGTGCGCGCCTGACGCGGGAGCTATCGGCCTGAACGAGGAACAGAGGATGAACGGGGTCGTTTGTTCTGGATAGGCAGGCAGACAACTCGGGGATGGACTGTGGATAACTTGCCTTACCGAAGTTATCCACATTTGCCCCACAGCAAAATCGAGGACTTGAACACCGCGGGTGAAGTATACAAGCAGTTGTTTTTAATAGATATTTAGGGTTCGTCCCGCAACCCACAGGCCCTGTTACTACAAGGTTTTATCTTTTAAAAAGAACAAAAGAAGAAGCAACCAGCGTTCAACTGATGAAGGAGCAACCATGAAATTCTCGATCGCGCGTGAAGCCCTGCTCGCGCCTATTGCCCAGGTGGTGAACGTGGTCGAACGTCGCCAGACCTTGCCGGTACTGGCCAACTTCCTGATCGAGGCGGTGGACGAAGGTCTGCGCATCACCGGGACGGACATGGAGGTGGAACTGGTTGCTCGAGCCAACGCCGAGGTCGCGCAGACCGGGTCGATCACCGTGCCGGCGCGCAAGCTGGTCGACATCTGCCGAGCACTTCCGGAAGGCGTGCAGCTCAACGTTCAGCTGAACGAGGACAAGCTAGCCATTCACGCGGGACGTAGCCGCTTTACGCTGGCAACCCTTCCGGCCGGCGAATTCCCGACCAGTGACCAGGCCGAGAGTCTGGCGAATTACCCGATCAGCCAGTCTCGACTTCGCTGGATCAGCGACAAGACGGGCTTTGCGATGGCACATCAAGACGTTCGCCACTATCTGAACGGGCTGCTTCTCGAGTTCCGCGAGGGGATGGTCCGCGCGGTCGCAACCGACGGTCACCGCCTGGCCCTCGCCGAAATCGAGGCCGATGTTTCCGGTGAGCCGCGCAGCCTGATCGTGCCTCGCAAGGGCGTTCTCGAGATGGGGCGAATCCTGGAGGATGTCGATGAGCCGCTCAACGTCATTATCGGACAGGGCTTTTTGAAGATCGATCGGGACCGAATCGTGATGACGACCAAGCTCATCGACGGCCGCTTCCCTGACTACGAAGCTGTGATTCCCTTAGAGACCGATCAGGCCCTCGTGCTCGATCGGGCGGAAATGACCCACGCGCTCCAGCGAGCGGCGATCCTCTCGAACGAGAAGTATCGGGGCGTTCGTCTGGATCTGGAGTCCGGCACGGTCCGAGTCGTGGCCCATAACCCGCAGCAGGAAGAGGCGGTGGAAGAGGTCGAGGCGGAGCATCCTTTCGACAAACTCAAGGTGGGCTTCAACGTGAACTATCTGCTGGATGCCCTGGGCGCGATCGACGGCGAACAAGTCCGTATCGCTCTGCGGGATGCCAACAGCTCCTGCCTGGTGACTGGTATCGAGGACGAATCGGTTCGCCAGGTCGTTATGCCGCTAAAACTCTAGCGCCTGCGGTTCGGAGTCAGGCTTGGCGCTCGATCGCCTGAGGCTTGAAGGCGTTCGCAACCTGGCGCCCGTCGAGCTTGAGCCTGCCAGCGGCCTCAACTGGCTGCTCGGAGAAAACGGAGCGGGCAAGACATCGGTAATCGAAGCGGTCTATCTGCTGGGCCGCGGGCGATCATTTCGCGCGGGGCGTCCCGCAACAGTGATCCAGCACGGCCAGGCGCAGCTGCGCGTCGTGGGGCATCGCGCTGACGGTCTCGTACTGGGCATCGAGCGTGGCAGCGAGGGATGGCGCGGACGCATTGGGGGGCGCGACTGCCAGCGCATCAGCGAATTCGCCGCCGCCCTGCCCCTGGTCCTTTTCGAACCCGACAGCCATCGCCTGATTGATGGAGGCCCGGAGCGCCGTCGTCAGTATCTCGACTGGCAGTTGTTTCACGTGGAACCTGACTACCTGACGGCCTGGCAGCGTTACGCTCGCCTCCTTCGCCAGCGCAACGCGGCCCTGAAAGCGCGCGCGGCCCCCGCCATGCTCGAAGCGCTGGAAGGCCCGCTTGTCCCTGCGGCTCGGGTTCTGGACCAGCAGCGCCGTCAGCAGGTGGATGCAGTTGGAGTCGCCGCCCGCTCGCTCTTGAGTGAGCTGGGAGTTCGTCTTCCGGGGAACCTTAGCTGCGACTACCGACGCGGATACCCGGAGGATCAGTCGCTTGCCGAAGCTCTGAAGACCCAGCGCGAAAGCGATCTCGATCGTGGATTTACTCAAAGGGGGCCCCATCGCGCCGATATCATTCTCAAAATCGACGGGCAAAATGCGGCCCACGAGCTGTCCCGTGGTCAACAAAAGCTGTTGACACTGGTACTGCTGCTCGCGCAGCTCGCCCTGCTCAATCGCTCTGCCGCTCGATCACCGATCCTACTCTTGGACGATCCCGTCTCCGAGCTTGATCAGCGCCACCTCGGCACCGTTGTTGACTGGTTGATTCAGCAGCCGTTTCAGAGCTGGGTGACTGCGACCGCCCCGCCGTCGGTCAAGGCGCGCATGTTCCACGTGAAACAAGGGCAGATCGCGCTAGACGATTGAATTTCCATTCACCGATTCGTCAACGGATGCGTTCCACGTGAAACACTTGGGAACCGGCTCTGGTCGGGCGCTCGGTGATACACTAGCAAGCTTGCCAGTACCCCTCAGGTAGTTTCGAAACCCATGGCGGAAAAAGAATACGGATCCGGCAGTATCAAGGTTCTCAAGGGCCTGGACGCGGTACGCAAGCGTCCCGGGATGTACATCGGCGACACGGACGATGGCACCGGTCTACATCACATGGTCTTCGAGGTGGTCGACAACTCGATCGATGAGGCACTCGCCGGCCATTGCGATGACATCACCGTAACGCTGCACGATGACGGTTCGGTCAGCGTCAGCGATAACGGGCGCGGTATTCCCGTCGGTCTGCACGAGGATGAGGGGCGCTCGGCCGCTGAGGTCATCATGACCGTGCTCCACGCGGGCGGCAAGTTCGACGACAATTCCTACAAAGTCTCGGGCGGTCTCCATGGTGTGGGCGTGTCGGTGGTCAATGCGCTGTCCGAGCGGCTGACCCTGACCATCGACCGTCAGGCCAAGCGCTGGGAGCAGAGCTACACGCGCGGCGTCCCCGACGCCCCCCTTGAGCCCGTCGCAGATAGCAATACGACCGGCACGGTAATCCGGTTCTGGCCAAGCGCGGAGACCTTTTCCGACACGCAGTTCCACTACGACATCCTGGCCAAACGCCTCAGGGAGCTGAGCTTCCTGAACTCGGGAGTCAGCATTCGTCTGGTCGAGGAGCTCAGCGGCAGGCAGGACCACTTCAGCTACGAGGGCGGCATCCGCTCCTTCGTCCAGCACCTGAGCAAGAAAAAGACGCCGCTGCATCCCAACACCCTGCATTTCAGCGCTGAGAGCGATGACATCACCGTGGAGGCGGCGTTGCAGTGGACCGACGCCTACCAGGAATCCGTATTCTGCTTCACCAACACCATTCCACAACGAGACGGAGGAACCCATCTGGCGGGCTTTCGGGCAGCGCTGACGCGGACCCTGAACAACTACATCGAGGAATCGGGGCTGGCGAAGAAATCCAAGGTGCAGACCACCGGCGACGACTGCCGCGAGGGCCTGATCGCCGTGTTGTCGGTCAAAGTGCCGGACCCGAAATTTTCCTCGCAGACCAAGGACAAGCTTGTCTCCTCGGACGTCAAGCCCGCGGTTGAATCCGTCCTTGGCACGGAACTGCGCGACTTCCTGCTGGAAAATCCCAGCGACGCCAAGGTTATCGTCAGCAAGGTTGTCGAGGCGGCCCGGGCCCGCGAGGCGGCTCGCAAAGCCCGCGATATGACTCGCCGCAAGGGCGTCCTCGACATTGCCGGACTGCCCGGTAAGCTGGCAGATTGTCAGGAAAAGGATCCGTCCCTGTCCGAGCTGTTCATCGTGGAGGGTGACTCCGCCGGAGGATCGGCCAAGCAGGGCCGGAATCGGAAATATCAGGCGATCCTGCCGCTGAAAGGAAAGATTCTCAACGTCGAGAAGGCGCGCTTCGACAAGATGCTGTCATCGGCTGAGGTCGGAACGCTGATCACCGCGCTTGGGACAGGGATCGGCAAGGACGAATTCGATATCGAGAAACTCCGCTACCACCGCATCATCATCATGACCGATGCGGATGTCGATGGCTCGCATATCCGCACCCTTCTCTTGACCTTCTTCTACCGCCAGATGCCGGAATTGATCGAGCGCGGCTATGTCTTCATCGCTCAGCCGCCGCTCTACAAGATCAAGCAGGGCAAGCAGGAGTCTTACCTGAAGGACGAGGCGGAAATGAACCGCTACATGCTCGAGCGAGCCCTCGACGATGCGCGTTTCTACCCGGATACCGACGGCCCGGCAATCGGTGATGCTGCCCTGGCCCAACTGCTCGCTGATTTTCAGCAGGCGCGGCAGGTTGCGGCTCGCCTGAAACTCCGCCATGACCCCGATGTTGTCGAACAACTCATTGATTTTGATGAGTTTTCACTCGAAGATGGTTTCGATGTAGAGGGATGGGCCGAGCGCTTTCGTCAGCGCCTGGACCAGGCCACACCGGCCGGCGTGGTCTGGCACATCAAGCCCCTTGGCGGCGGTGGCGTCGTCATTTCACGCCATGCACAGGGCGTCGTCATCGACACGATTCTGGATGCGGCCTTCTTCCGGTCGCCCGAGTATCGCCAGTTCGCGAAAATCGGCCGCAGCATTGCCGAACTGATGGGCACGGAAGCTCGCGTCGAGCGCGGTAAGCAGGCCAGCAGCGTGACTCGCTTTTCCGAAGCCTACGACTGGTTGATGAACGAATCCCGCAAGGGCCGTTCGTTCCAGCGCTTCAAGGGCCTGGGAGAAATGAATCCCGACCAGCTCTGGGATACGACGGTGAACCCGGAAACGCGGCGTCTCCTAAAGGTCACCATCGAAGATGCGGTGGCGGCCGACGATATCTTTTCGACCCTGATGGGCAATGAAGTCGAGCCACGCCGGGCCTTTATCGAGGACAATGCGCTGCAGGTCTCCAATCTCGACGTCTGATCGTCGTCGAGATCCCAAGCGCCAGCAAAGCGCCGGGGCCGCCAACGGCTCCCGTCACAAGTCATTTTTCAAACGCTTGCGCCCGATTTTTACTCGCTGATACCCCGGGATCAGAGGCGGTCGATGGCAGCCTGGAGATGATCGACCGGGACGCTGCCCTTGACCCCTGGACTATCGACGGCGATGGATTTACCGCCGCTCAGGATGACCGATTCGAGCAGGCTGGGATCCTGCCCGATGAATACGAGATCGGCTGCCGGCACCTTGTAGCGCGAGGCCAAGGAATCGAGAGCATCGGTCCGCGTTCGCTTGCGCGTGAAGAACCCTGTCTCTAGGTAAATCACGCCGTCGAGCTCTGCCCCGGCTCGACTGATGCGCTGCTGCAGCTCCTGTTGGAGCGCGAGGTCATGGTCGACGGAGCGGCGCGTCGGCCGCCAGCGATGGGGTTGCTCGGCGAGCAGCAGCAGGTGATAGCCCTGGCGCTGCAGGGCGACGATACTCTCGATCGCCGCCGAATCAATCTCTTCGTCGACGAGCAGGAGAGCACGTTCAATCAGGATGGGTGGATGACGCCGGCCCATGGACTAGCGACCTAATCGCGCCAGATCGGCGATGTCGGCGATCAGTCCTCGCAATCTAGCAAGGAGTGCCAGACGGTTGCCCTGGAGTTCGACGTCATCGACCATCACCATGACCTGATCGAAAAAGTCATCCAGCGGCGCCCGCAGGGTGGCCAGGGTAGCCAGGGCCGCGGGATAGTCGTTGCCTTCAGCGGCTTTCGCGAGCTTGTCTTCGCAGTCTTTAATTGCCGATAAAAGCGCTCTTTCTGCGTCTTCTTGCAACAATTCATGGTTAACGTCGCCGAAATCCCTGCTTTTTTCCTGCTTCAAAAGGTTGCTCGCGCGCTTGTAGGCCGCGATCAGGCTTTCGGCATCCGGCGTGTGGCTGAAGGCCTGCACGGCGCGGGCCCGAGCCAAGAAATCGGAGACGGAGGACATGCGACCGGCCTCGACCGCCTGGACCGTCGTGGCGGCCAGACCGCAGTCCATGGCGTAGGAGCGCAGCCGCTCCATCAAGAATTGCCCCACCTCCCCCTCGAGCGCTGGCGCGATATCGATTTGCCTCGACAGCACGCGGGCACAGGCCGCGTAAGCGTCGCCGAGATCGAGGCGAGTCTGACTGGCATCAAGAAGGCGAATCACCCCGAGCGCCGCACGGCGGAGCGCGAAGGGGTCCTTGCTGCCCTTGGGTTTCTTGCCGGCGGCAAACAGTCCGACGATGCTGTCGAGTCGATCGGCCAAGGCTAGGGTGCGGCCTTCGGCTGAAGCGGGGAGATCGGCGCCGGCCTGGCGCGGCATGTAGTGCTCTTCGATCGCCTGAGCGACCGGCTCCGCTTCACCGTCGGCGAGCGCGTAATAACGACCCATGATCCCCTGCAGCTCGGGAAATTCGCCAACCATTTCCGTGACCAAGTCGCATTTGCAGAGCTCTGCGGCGCGACGGGTCGCTTCTGCGTCGGCTCCAAGGGCCGGTGCCAGCGCCTCGACAAGGTGTGCGAGTCGCTCGGTCTTGTCCCCGACCGAGCCGAGCGAGTCTTCGAAGAGAATGCCGCCGAGGCGTTCGCGGCGCTCGGTCAGCGCTATTTTCAGGTCCTGATCCCAGAAAAAACGCGCATCGGCCAGGCGCGGGCGGATAACCCGCTCGAAGCCCGACCTCATCGCATCGACATCCTCGGACTCGATGTTGGCGATGGCCATGAATCGAGGTGCCAGCTCGCCTCCGGCCTGGCGCAGGGCAAAGCATTTCTGGTGCTGCTGCATCGATGAGATCAGCGCCTCCTCCGGCACCTGAAGAAACGCCGGATCAAAGGCGCCCACGACCGCGACGGGCCATTCGGTCAGGCCGGCGTTTTCATCGAGCAGGGTCGGATTGTCGTCGATGCGCAGATCCGATTCCTCGGCCAGGGCCCGCATCTGCTCAGCGATCCGATCCCGTCGCGCCGCCGGATCAACCAGCACGTAGGCCGATTCGAGCGCGCCCTCGTAGTCTGCCGCGCGGGCGATCTCATGCGGACCGGGTGCGTGGATACGATGGCCCTGCGTCCTTCGAGCGGCGCGCAGGCCGGCCAGGCTGACCGGAACGATCGAATCGCCGTGGAGCACCAGCAACCAGCGGAGCGGTCGCAAGAAACGGTCGGATCGGTCCGACCAGCGCATCGACCGGGCGCTGGCCATACCCCGAACCGTCTCCTGAAGCATGGCTTCAAGAAGATCCGACAGACTGGCGCCTTTCTCCTCGATGCGGCAGTGCAGACGACGACCCTGGTCGGTCTCCAGCCAGTCGAGCTCGTCGAAGCGTTTGCCGACGCTTCGAGCAAAACCCTCAGCCGCGCGCGTCGGCTGACCATCCGCATCCAGGGCCACGTTCTCTGCCGGCCCGGTTCGGTCGAGAGTGCGGTCGGGCTGTCGATCCAGAACATTCTCGAAGCGAACGGCCAAGCGGCGCGGTGTGGCGAAATGATCGGCTTCGAGGGTATCGATGAGGCCAGCATCCTGTAGCCGTTGACCCAGACCCTGGCTCAGTTGCTCGAGCTGGGCGCGCAGGGATCGAGCGGGTAGCTCTTCGCATCCGAGTTCGATGAGCAGGGCGCAGCGATTGGAGTCCGAGCTCATGCCGCCGCGCTCCGGTTCAGGCCAGGGAAACCGAGCGATTCGCGGCGCTGTAAATACGCCTCGGCGACGCGCCTGGACAGATCACGAATGCGAAGAATCATGCGCTGGCGTTCCGTCACCGAGATGGCCTGGCGGGCGTCGAGCAGGTTGAAGGTGTGCGAGGCCTTGAGGACCTGATCATAGGCCGGCAGCGACAGCCCGGCCTCCACCAGGCTCGTGGCCTGAGCTTCGCAGGTATCGAACCAGCGAAACAGGCTAGCGACATCGGCCCGCTCGAAGTTGTACTCCGACTGCTCGACTTCGTTCTGATGAAAGACTTCGCCGTAGCTGATCACACCGTTCGGGCCCTCGGTCCAGACCAGGTCGTAAACCGACTCGACCCCCTGCAGATACATCGCCAGTCGTTCCAGGCCGTAGGTGATTTCTCCCATCACCGGCCGACACTCCAGGCCGCCGGCCTGCTGAAAATAGGTGAACTGGGTGACTTCCATGCCGTTCAGCCAGACTTCCCAGCCCAAGCCCCAGGCCCCCAGCGTTGGCGATTCCCAGTTGTCCTCGACGAAACGAATGTCGTGAATCCGGGGATTGATCCCGACCGCGTCGAGACTGCCAAGGTAGAGCTCTTGAAAATTCAGGGGCGAGGGTTTCATTACCACCTGGTACTGGTAGTAGTGCTGAAGGCGGTTGGGGTTCTCACCGTAACGACCGTCCGTGGGGCGTCGGCAGGGCTGGAGGTAAGCTGCCGACCAGGGCTCCGGGCCGATCGAGCGCAGGAAGGTCGCGGGATGGAAGGTGCCTGCGCCGACTTCAAGATCGAGCGGTGCGGTCAGCACGCAGCCCTGTTCGGCCCAGTAGCGGTCCAGCGTGCGGATGAAATCCTGAAAATTCACGAAAGCGGCCTGGTCATGGAGTTCAACAGCCAAGTATACCGATCACGCCCGACACCGGGTTGGACGAGGGACGCCAGGCAGCAAGCCGGGCTCGATGCCGGGGCCGCTGATCCTGACCTGAGCCCTTGTCGATTCGTTGGCCGAGCCCATCACCGGTCAGGATGCAACGCGTTATGATGCTGTCATGTCGAAACTGCTGATCATCAAGACCGGGTCGGCGCCGGATCCGATCGCCGCGGCCCACGGTGATTTTGAATATTGGTTTCTCGAAGCGCTGGGAATGACGGCCGCTGAAACGCGGGTGGTCGATGTCGAAGCCGGGCAGGCGCTGCCGGTCGATCGATCCGGATTGGCCGGCGTGCTGGTCACGGGCTCGCCCGCCATGGTTTCGCACCGGCTTCCCTGGTCTGAACGGGCAGCCTGCTGGATTGCCGAGGCTCATGAAAGCGCGATTCCCATGCTCGGTGTCTGCTACGGTCACCAGCTCATTGCCCACGCCCTAGGCGGCGAGGTCGGGCCCAATCCGGCGGGCCGGCGCATGGGAACGAAGCGCGTGGAATTTCGTCCCGATGAATTCGAATTGCTGGATGATATCGAGCCCGCGACAGACCTGCACGTCACCCACTTCGAAGCCGTTCTCCGGCCGCCGGAGGGGACCCGGATCGCTGCCGAGAGCGACGGCGATCCGCATCACGCGCTGCATTTCGGAAACAGAAGCTGGGGGGTTCAGTTCCACCCGGAATTCAGTAGCGACATCATGGCCAGCTATCTCGAGCTTCGTGCCGACCTGCTACGAGAAGAAGGCCAGTGCCCCGACACCCTGAAGGCTGAGCTCAAGCCCACGCCGGACGGCTTTCGCTTGCTGCGGCGCTTTGCCGACCGACTGGAATCCTCGCCACAGTCGATGACGGCGGATCGGGCTCGCTCCGCGTCATAAGGACCCGACTTCCTCATCAGGACCATCAATGCAATTAAAGAAAGCGCTGCTCTTTGTCATTCTCCTTCCGCTGACCGTCTGGGCGTGCTTCACGCCTGATCGCGCAGAGGTTCTCGCCCTCGAGCATCCGGATATCGACTTCGCGGCCATGGCTCATCAGATGCATGGGCAGCAGACAAGCGACTATCGATTCAATGGTCCCGCCGAGTGTCTAGAGGGACTCGCCGACATCTTTCCTTGTTCCGGCATCGATCTGGCCGGCTGGGTCGAAATGCCTGCCCTCGGTGGCGGGACGGGCTCAGATAATTGGGGCTGGCGCGATCCGGAGAGCGGGCGCCTGTTCGCCCTCATGGGACGGTCCAACGGGATGGCCTTCGTCGAAGTGACCGACCCCACTCAGCCGGCCTATCTCGGAAATCTGCCGCGACCGGAGGGTGTTGATAACTCGGTCTGGACCGATGTAAAGACCTATCGGGACCACGCCTTCATCGTGGCCGACTCAGTGCTCGGACAGGGAATTCAGGTCTTCGATCTGAGCGAGCTGCTGGATCTTCCTGTCGGTCCGCCCGTGACCTTCGAGGCCGTGGCCCATTACACCGAGTTCGAGTCGGCGCACAACATTGCCATCAACCCGAGCTCGGGCTACGCCTACACGGTCGGCGGTGATTCCTGCAGCGGCGGTCTGCACATGGTCGATATCCGGGACCCGCGAAATCCTTCCTTTGCGGGCTGCTTCGGCGAGGACGGCTACACCCATGACGTCAAGTGCGTGAACTATCAGGGACCGGACCAACGCTACCGCGGCAACGAAATCTGCTTTGCCAGCAATGAAGACACGGTCACCGTGGTCGATGTGACGGACAAATCGGATCCCATTTTGCTCGGCCGCCACAGCTACAACGATCGGGGCTATACCCATCAAGGCTGGCTGACGGAGGATCATCGCTATTTCGTCCTCAACGACGAAGTCGACGAGTTCTCTTTCAATCTAGAAGGCACGCGGACCCTGGTCCTCGACCTCGAGCAGCTCGATCGCTCCGATCCGGCCGCCGAGTACATCGCCGATGGCCTGTCGATCGACCACAACCTCTACGTCGCCGGGGACTATGTCTTTCAGGCCAACTATAAGCGTGGATTGAGGATTCTCGAGATCATCGATCCGGCGCAGGCCGAATTTCGCGAAGTCGCTTTCTTCGATACCTATCCCGATGACGATGGCACGGGCTTTAGCGGCGCCTGGAACGTGTTTCCCTTCTTCGCCAACGACCTGCTTCTGGTGTCTGATTTCAACCGCGGCCTGTTCGTGGTCCGAGTGAAGGACAGCAGTTTGGTCGAGGCACTGGAGCGGGTCTACTCCGACCGCTTCGAGCTCTGAATGGGAATCATCGACACCGTCCTGACCACCCGCGGCGTCGCTGGCTCGATGCCTGGCCCGGCAACCTTGGGCGGTCTGAGTTGACGGCCAACAGACTCGCAGAAAGCACGCCCCCGAGCACCACGAACGGGATGCGGGCTCGACGTATCCACCTGGATACGCACGATCAATCCGTGATCCTGACGCGCCGCGACTGCCCCGTCTGCCGATCGGAGGGCTTCAGTGCACAGGCGCGGGTTCGCGCTCAGACAGCCGATCATCATATCGTCGCCACCCTCTACCAGGTCGACTCGGACTGGCTCGATCGGGGCGAGATCGGCCTGTCGGAAACGGCCTGGAAGACGCTGAGCCCTGCGCCCGGCGACGAGGTTTTCCTCAGCCATCCTCAGCCTCTGGACTCCCTCAGCTTCGTTCGCGGGCGCATCTTCGGCCAGCCCTTCGGCGCCGAGGATCTCCCGTCGATCATCTCCGATATCGCCGAGAGCCGCTACGCCGATATTCATATCGCGATGTTTCTGACCGCTATCGCTGCCCGCGGCCTGCACAACCGCGAACTGATCGCCTTTACCCGGGCCATGATCGATGCCGGCGACCGCCTGTCCTGGCCGAACGCACCGATCGCCGACAAGCACTGCGTCGGCGGCCTGCCCGGGAACCGCACCACGCCGCTGGTCGTGGCAATCGTCGCCGCCTGCGGAGTCTGGATGCCAAAGACGTCCTCGCGCGCCATTACCTCGCCGGCGGGCACCGCCGACACGATGGAGACCCTCTGCCCCGTCGATCTCGATCCGGCCTCGATGCGGCGGGTCGTCGAGAAGGAAGGCGCCTGCGTGGTCTGGGGCGGCTCCGTGCGCCTGAGCCCCGTCGACGATATGCTCATCCGCGTCGCCCGGGTGATGGATCTCGATGCCGAGGATCAGATGATTGCGTCGGTCATGTCGAAGAAGATCGCCGCCGGTGCGACGCACCTCGTGCTCGATCTGCCCGTCGGCGACACGGCGAAGATCCGAAGCAACGAGGATGCCGAACACCTCGGTCAGCGATTAAGGCTGGTCGCCGAGGCGTTCGGGCTGACGTCGCGGATCGTGATCAGCGACGGGCGCCAGCCGGTCGGGCGCGGCATCGGTCCGGTCCTCGAAGCTCGCGACGTGCTGGCCGTCCTCGACAATGCGCCCGACGCGCCGCAGGATCTGCGCGCTCGTGCGCTTCATCTCGCCGCCGAGCTCCTGGAGCTCGCTGGCGCGGCCGAAGCGGGCCAGGGGAGAGAGCTGGCCGAAGAGGTGTTGCGCTCCGGTCGCGCGGCGCGAAAGTTCGAGGCCATCTGCAAAGCTCAGGGCGGTCTGCGCGATCTGGCTTCGGCTCGGCATCGTTTCAGCGTCATGGCGAGGCGCGACGGCGTGATCACGCGATTCGACAACCGCCGACTGGGTCGCGTGGCCAAGCTGGCGGGTGCGCCCGGTGCCGCGGCGGCCGGCGTCGAGCTGCACGTGAAACTTGATGAAAGCGTCGTGGCTGAACAGCCGCTCTACACGATCCACGCCGAGACCCACGGCGAATTGGATTACGCTCGCGAATTCGCCTTCAGCAACGGCGATATCATTCAGGTGGGGTAGGTCCTCACGCCGTTGCAACCATCAGGGCCTGGAGATGACATGACCGACACGCAGCAGCCACCGTGCCTGATCGCCCTGCCCGGCAACGAGCCCTTGACTCGCGCCCTGGCCGACCAGCTCGGGGCGGATCTGATCGATCTGGAATATCGACGCTTTCCCGACGGCGAAAGCTACCTGCGCCTGCCCGATGCGATCAAAGGTCGCCGGGTCGCGCTGGTCGCCAGTCTGGACCGACCCGACGACAAGATCGCAGCGCTTCTGTTTACCGCTGAGCTGGCCCGCGATCTGGGTGCGACGCGCGTTGGCCTAATCTGCCCTTACCTGGCCTACATGCGTCAGGACACGCGCTTTCATCCGGGCGAAGCCCTGACCTCGCGCAGTTTTGCCCGCTGGCTGTCAGCGCATATGGACTGGCTGGTCACCGTGGATCCCCATCTTCATCGCTATGGAAGTCTTGACGAGATCTACACGCTGGAGTCCGAGGTCGTCGCCGCGGCACCGGCTCTGAGTGAATGGATCGCCGAATCGGTGGTCCGGCCCGTCGTGATCGGGCCCGACGGGGAAAGCGAGCAGTGGGCCCGTGCCGTGGCCGAGCCCGCGAAGCTGCCCTGGCGCGTCATGGCCAAGACGCGCGCCGGCGACCGCGAGGTCAGGCTCGAAGTACCGGATCTGAGCGATCTCGAGGGTCATACGCCGGTGCTCGTCGACGACATCATTTCCTCCGGTGCCACCGTAGCCGAAGCCACGCGCCTGCTGCTCGAGGCCGGCTTTCCGGCGCCGGTCGTGGTTGTGGTTCACGGCTTGTTCGGTCCACGCTCGCGCGAGCTGCTTCGCCATGCGGGCGTGGCGCGCGTGGTCTGCACCAATTCGGTCAACGCACCGGAGTCCGACATCGGCCTGAGCCGCCTGCTGCTGCCGGCGATCGATCGCCTGGTCTGACGGAGGCTGCGATGAGCGAGCGCGACAGCATCTACGCCGGCCAGGAGGAAGGCAACGATCCAAAGGCGGCGCCGTTCGAATTCTCCGAGTCGGTCGTCCGGGTCTTTCCCGACATGATCGAGCGATCGGTTCCGGGCTATCGCCTGCTGCTGGAGCTGACGCCGTTGATGGTGCGTCGTGGCGTACAGCCGGACACGCGTATCTACGACCTGGGTTGTTCACTGGGTGCCGCCACGCTGGCGGCGCGCCGAGCTGTGGGCGTTGAAGGCGTGGAGATCGTTGCGGCGGATACCTCTCCCGACATGGTGCGCCGCTGTCGGGAGATGATCGCGGCCGATAACTCCCGCGTTCCCGTCGACGTCGTCGAGGCCGATGCCTGCGACCTGGCCATCGACAACGCCTCGATCGTGCTGATGTATTTCACCCTGCAGTTCATCGCCCGCGACAAGCGCGAGGCCCTGCTGAGAACGATCGCCGAGGGCCTGCAACCCGGCGGAATCCTGCTGCTGGCCGAGAAACTGGCCTTCGACTCCGCCGATCAAGCCTGGCTGGATAGCCATCACCATGACTTCAAGCGCGAGCAGGGCTACTCGGACCTGGAGATTGCCCGCAAGCGTCAGGCCCTGGAGAACGTTCTCGTGCCGGAGGCCCGTGCCCGCCATCACCAGCGACTGCTTGATGCGGGCTTCAGCCAGGTCATCGACTGGTTCCAGTGCTTCAACTTCAGCGCTATGGCCGCGATACGGTGAGATCGCAGTGAGCCAGGATAAATCCGCCGAGCCGGCGCCCTTGATCGAGTCGGAAGAGGCCAAGTTCGAGCGCCTGCGCGACCGCACCGACGAGATCGAGCTGATCATCTCGGGCTTGACCACCGTGGCACTGTTCACGCTACCGGGCTTGTTGTTCGACTCGCTGATGGACGCCTTCTCGCATTACTCGGTGGTGTCGACCATGGGGGCGCGCATCGCGCTCGTTATCGTGCCCGGGCTGTTCTATGTGCTCGGTTTCTGCTTTGCCCTGCACCTGATGATTCGTGCCTATTGGGCAGGCCTGATCGGCCTGCGCACGGTTTTTCCTCAAGGCATCAATTGGGAAAGAACGCCGGGTCTCGGCCCTGTGGGTCGGGCCTTCTATCGGGAAAGACTGCCGGAGATTTCTCGAGCGATCGCCCGCGCCGATCACCTGGCCTCGTCGCTGTTTTCCGTTATCAGTCTGATCGCTCTGAGCATGATCTGGACCGTTCTGCTGCTCGGGCTGATCGTGGTCGGCGCCGCCTTCATCGGTGCCCGGACCGGGCAGCCCAATCTGGCCGTGACCTGGGCGACGGTCGTCGTAATCGGCGTCCTTGTCGGCTGCTCGGCCCTGCTCTGGCTGCTCGACGCCAAATTGGGGCGCTGGTTTCCTCGCCTGCAGGACAGGCGCGGTTATCGCCGGGTGATTCACGGCCTGATCCGAATCAACAGCGTGATCTCGCCGCAGCGCCTGATTCTTCCGGTGCAGCTGACGCTGCAGTCGAACACCCGGCCGCGGATGTTTTCCCTCGCCCTGGCCGCGGGCGGGCTCGCCACGGTCATCGTCGGCTTCACTGTCTATGACCGCTGGACGCAGTTCAGCGTCTCCGACGAATTCGTCTACCTGGACGAGGAAGCCCTGGAGGGGGGCTTCCGAAGCACTTTCTACGAGGACCTGCGCAGTTCCCGCGATCGTATTCGCTTCTATCCGATGATCGACAGCTTCGTCCAGCAGGACGCGGTGATGACGGTATTTATTCCCTACTACCCGCTGCGCGATAACCTGGTGATGGACGCCAATTGCAGCGAAGGGACGCCGCCGGTCGACTGTCTGCGTGGCCTTTGGCGGGTGTCACTGGGCGAGCAAACGCTGCCATCCGAGGCGCTCTTTCCGGCCGAACGCTTCGATCTGAATATGCGCGGTCTGATGGCCGTGGTTCCGCTTGATGGCCTGGACCCCGGTCGTCATACGCTGGAGGTGGACTGGAATGCCGAGGGCGATGCCTCGCAGCTCGATGATCGCTACCAGGTCGAGAACCTGAGCTACGCCATCCCCTTCGTCTTCGCGCCGGCCTACGAGATCGGCCTGGACCCGGTGGAATCTGGCCTGCCTGAGGGAAGCCAGGAATCCAAAAGAAGCCAGGAATCCGAAGGAATCCGGGAAGTTCAGGAAATCCAGGAAATCCAGGAAGCCCAGGAAACTGAGGAAATCCGGAAAGCTGAGGCCTCTGATCGCGTTGGGGCCAACCCCTGAGCCTTCCGGAAGCGCATCGCGACTGGCTGGCCAAGCGCCTGGGAACCGTCGCCGCCGAGACGATTGCCAGCGACCACGCGGCATGGATGCAACGTCATGGTCATCACGAGCAGTGGCGTGCGACT
>JGI12109J20283_10030781_pt1 | contig 23840 bp, 19 predicted proteins | sample ElkSlonscriptome_12_FD_20283 | JGI IMG/M metagenome (IMG submission 20283)
CCCGGCTGGAACTGCCCGCCGACACCCGCCTCGGTGAACTCTCCGGGGGCTGGCGGCGACGGGTGATGCTGGGCCGGGCGCTGGTGGCCGGACCGGATCTGCTGCTGCTGGACGAGCCCACCAACCACCTGGATATCGAGGCCATCCAGTGGCTGGAGGAGGAACTCCTGAACTATGCCGGGGGCCTGTTGTTCGTCACCCACGATCGGGCCTTCCTGCGCCGCCTGGCCACCCGCATCATCGAACTGGACCGGGGTAACCTCGGCTCCTGGCCCGGCGACTACGACCGTTTCCTGGAGAAAAAGGCCGAGGCACTGGCGGCGGAGGCCCGCCAGCAGGCCGAGTTCGACAAGAAGCTCGCCGCCGAGGAGGTGTGGATTCGTAAGGGCATCCAGGCCCGCCGCACCCGCAACGAGGGCCGGGTGCGAGCCCTTCACTCACTACGCCAGGAGCGTCACGCCCGCCGCGAGCAGACGGGCAAAGCGAGCTTCGAGATCGGCGGTGCCAGCGCCTCCGGCAAGCTGGTCTGCGAGACCGAGAACCTCGGTTACCGGCTGGATGACGGGCGCTGGCTGGTGCGGGATCTGGATCTTCGCATCATGCGCGGCGACCGGATCGGCCTGATCGGCCCCAACGGCTCCGGCAAGACCACCCTGATCCGGTTACTGCTGAAGCAATTGCAATCCAGCACCGGCACCGTGCGCCACGGCACCCGACTGGAGATCGCCTATTTCGACCAGTTGCGCGCCGCGCTGGACCCGGAGGCCACGGTGCTGGAGTCCGTGGGCGAGGGGCGCGAGACCGTGGGGGAGGGTGATAACAGGCGCCATGTGTTGAGTTACCTCCAGGAGTTTCTGTTCAGCCCGGCCCGCGCCCGCACCCCGGTGAAGGCGCTGTCCGGCGGCGAGCGTAATCGTCTGCTACTGGCCCGACTGTTCGTGCAGCCCTGCAACCTGCTGGTGCTGGACGAGCCCACCAACGATCTGGATCTGGAGACTTTGGAATTGCTGGAGGAGCGGTTGCTGGACTTCCAGGGGACGCTGTTGCTGGTGAGCCACGACCGGGAGTTTCTCGATCGGGTGGTCACCAGCGTAATGGTGGTGGAGGAGGGCGGTCGCTGGCAGGAATACGTGGGCGGCTACAGCGACTGGGAGCGCCAGCGTCCGAAGTCGATTTCCGCTCCCGCCCGGGAGCCAGCGGCGAAGCCGGCCGCGCTCGCGCCGAAATCCTCATCCGAATCTCGCCAGCGGGGCGGGCGGCTGAGCAACTGGGAGCAACGGGAACTGGCGGAGTTACCGAAACGCATCGAGGTGCTGGAGGCCGAGCAGGCCAAACTCGCCGCCACCACCCAGGCTCCGGACTTCTACCGGTGCGGCCAGGAGGAGATGAGCCGGGTGCTGGCGCGAATCCAGGCGCTGGATGCGGAACTGGAAGCGGTGTATGGCCGCTGGGAGGAACTGGAGAGCCGGGAGGGCTAGCGGATCATCAAGGCCCGCAACACCCCCAGCGGATACACCTCCATCTCGCCGAGTCCCAGCCGCCGGGTCAGCCAGGTGGCGCGGGACTCCGGGGCCAGCCGGGCGATGCGGTGCTGGCGCACCAGCACCTCCACCGCCAGATCGCTGATCCCCAGCCACTGATGCAACTGGTGCATCAGCTGCGCCCGCAGCGCCCGGTCGCGGAGTATCCCGGCGTGATCCCGGGCCACCCAGATATCGGGTAGGCGCACCGTCACCACGGTGCCGGCGGCCTCCACCCGGATTCGTTTGCCGTCGGCGCTCTCCACCGAGAGGTCGGCCACCACGTTCAGGGGACGGGGCATGTGATTCAGCCCGTGGCGTTATCCCGGGTACGGATCTTCAGCACCCCGTTGACCTTCCATTTGGCGAGCACGGCATTCTCCCCGGAGCCACTGGGTATCCAGACTTCCATGTTCTCGAATTCGTAGGTGATCTCGGCGCCGCGTCCGGTGAGTTTGTCGTAGAGGCCGATGGCCAGGTCTGGCCAGGTGGTGGTGTGACCTTCAGACATGGGGAACTCCTTTATCGGGTTGAGGTTCTTCGTCAGAGGACGACCGGAGACGGTCGCTGTCGAAGTCAGGCACATTTATAGAACTCTATACCCTTTCCCGGTTTCAGGAGAAGCCCGAATGTTATCGTCTCAGCCCATGCCGGTGCTGGTGTTCGGCGCCAGTGGCTATATCGGCAGCCATCTGGTGCCTTATCTACGCGAACGGCAGGTGCCGGTGCGGGCGGTATCCCGCCATCCGGACTCGCTGGCGGGGCGGGGCTGGGAGGGGGTGGAATTCGTGGCCGCCGATGCCCTGCGCCCGCAGACCCTGGATGCGGCGCTGGCAGGGGTGGAGGTGGCCTATTATTTAGTGCATTCCATGGCTGCCGGGCGCCACTTCGCCGATCTGGATCTTCAGGCGGCGGCGCATTTTCGCGACGCCGCCGCCCGCCACGGCCTGCGCCGCATCGTCTATCTGGGCGGGCTGATCCCGCCCGATCCCGAGTCCATCCACCTGCAATCCCGCGAGGCCACCGGGCAGGTGCTGCGCAAGAGCCCGGTGCCGGTCACCGAGATCCGCGCCGGGATGATCGTCGGCCCGGGTTCGGCGGCCTTCGAGGTGATGCGCGATCTGGTCTACCACCTACCGGTGCTGCCCTGTCCACGCTGGGTGGAGTCCCGCTCGCCCCCCATCGGTCTGGACAACCTGCTGGCCTATCTCACGGGGGTGGCGGAACTGCCCGAGGCGGCCGATCGGATCCTCGACGTGGGCGGGCCGGAGACCATGACCTATGCCGAACTGATCCGCCGCTTCGGGCGACTGGTGGGCAAACGCCCGCGGATCGTGCCGGTGCCGCTGCTCACCCCGGAGTTCTCCGCCTACGGCTTGCCGCTGGTGACCACCGTGCCGGTGAACATCGCCCGGGCCCTGATCGGTGGCCTGAAACACGATGTGCTGGCCGACGACCGACCCATCCGGGCGTTGTTGCCCATCCCCTTGCAGGATTTCGAGCAGCAGGTGCGGGCGGTGCTGGCGGCCGAGCGCCGCCAGACCGTGGTGGATCGCTGGCGCGACGGTGCTTTCCCCTGCCGGGCGCAACGGGCCGATTATGCCTTCTATGCCTGTCGGATGCACCGCCGGGTACGCACCCGGGCCTCGGTGGACGCCCTCTGGCGCACCCTGAGCACACTGGGCGGACCGAACGGCTATGGTTTTCTGGAGGGCCTGTGGCGGGTGCGGGGCTGGCTGGACCGGTTGCTGGGCGGGCCGGGGATGTCCCGGCCCCGGCCCGATCCCCGACATCTGCGACCCGGGGATCGCTTCGACTGCTGGCAGGTGCTGGCGCTGGTGCCCGGGGAGCGGCTCACCCTGCGCGCGGAACTGCGCGCTCCGGGCAGTGGCATCATGGAGTTCAGTGTCCACGACCAGGGCGATCATCGGGAACTGGAGGTGGCCATGTATTTCCATCCAGCGGGTGTCTGGGGACTGCTTTACTGGTACATCCTGTACGGCGCCCACTGGCTGCTCCTTGCCGGCATGCCCCGGCGGCTGGCGGCGCGGGCCGAGGCGCTCACCGACCAGACCGCCCGCTCCCTGTCCTCGGCGCGCCCCTGAGGAATCCCTCGGCGCTGAACCGATCCGCCTCCGGGCGTGGTAAATTAGCACCATGAGTGCCCTGTCTCCCGTCATCTCTCCCGCCAGCCTCTCCGTCCCGCCCATCCTGGTGGTGGCGCCCGCCTGGGTGGGGGATATGGTGATGGCCGGCAGTCTGTTCCGGCTGCTGCGCCGGCGCCGGCTCGACACCCCCATCGACGTGCTCGCGCCGCCGTGGACCGCGCCGCTCACCGCGCGGATGCCGGAGGTCCGCGATACCCATGTGCTGGCGGTGGGTCACGGCGAGTTACAACTGCGGGCGCGCTGGGCGCTGGGCCGGCGCCTGCGCGCCGCGGGCTACGGCCAGGCGATCCTGCTGCCCAACACCCTGAAATCGGCGCTCACCCCCTTCGCCGCCCGGATTGCCCGGCGTACCGGTTACCGGGGAGAGTATCGCTACGGACTACTGAACGACCTGAGAATCCTGGACAGCGCCCACCTGCCCCTCACCGTGGAGCGGTTTCTGGCGCTGGGGCTGGCAGCCGACGAGCCTTTGCCCACGGACTGGCCCCGGCCCCGGCTGGTGGTGGACGCCGTCGCGCAGCGGGCGGCGCTGGCGCGCCTGGCCTTGATCCGGCCCGCAGGACCGCTACTCGGCCTGTGTCCGGGGGCGGAGTTCGGCCCGGCCAAGCGCTGGCCGCTGGACCATTATGCGACCATCGCCCGGCGTTGGCTGGGCGAGGGCGGCGCGGTGTGGCTGTTCGGCTCGCCCCGGGATGCCGATCTCACCCGCGCCATCGCCGCCGACGCCCCGGACGCGGTGGATCTGGCCGGGCGCACCGGGCTCACCGAGGCGGTGGATCTGCTGGCCCTGTGCGATGCGGTGGTGAGCAACGACTCCGGCCTGATGCACGTGGCCGCCGCCCTGTCGCGGCCGCTGGTGGCGCTGTTCGGCTCCTCCAGCAGCGCGCACACGCCGCCGCTGGGGGAGCGCCAGCGGGTGTTGAGCCGCGAGCTGGACTGCCGACCCTGTTTCCAGCGGGAATGTCCGTTGGAGCATCTGCGCTGCCTCACCGGTATCACCCCCGATGCGGTATGGGGAGCGCTCGCGGAGTTGCGCCCGTGAGGCTCCTGCTGGTGAAGACCTCCTCCATGGGGGATGTGATCCACGCATTGGTGGCGGTGAGCGATGCTGCCCGGGCGATTCCGGATCTGCGGGTGGCCTGGGTGGTGGAGGAGGCGTTTGCCGAAATCCCCGCCTGGCATCCGGCGGTGGAGCGGGTGATCCCGGTGGCGCTGCGGCGCTGGCGGCGCACGCCCTGGCGGCCCACGGTATGGCGGCAATGGCGGGCATTCCGGGGGATGCTACGGGCCAGCCGTTACGATTGCGTGCTGGATGCCCAGGGACTGCTGAAAAGCGCGCTGGTGACGCTCCAGGCTCCGGGTTTCCGGGTGGGCCTGGATCGGGACTCGGCGCGCGAGCCACTGGCCGCGCTGGCCTACCGACGGCGGTTCCGGGTGGCGCGGGACCGCCACGCCATCGATCGCTTGCGGGCGCTATTCGCCGCCGCCCTGGATTATGCCCTGCCGACGGGACCACCGGACTACGGCCTGGGGCCGGCGCGCTTCCCGGTGCCCGCCGCACTTCCCGGACCCTATCTGGTCTTCCTCCACGGCACCACCTGGGCCAGCAAGCATTATCCGGAGGCGGACTGGATCGCCCTCGGCCAGCAGGCGGCGGCGGCGGGCTACACGGTCTGCCTGCCCTGGGGAAACGAGGCGGAGCGGGCGCGGGCGGCGCGCATCGCCGCCGTCGTGTCCCGTGCCCGGGTACTGGAACGTCTGCCGCTAACCGCCGTCGCCGGGGTGCTGGCCGCCAGTCGCGGGGTGGTGGGGGTGGACACCGGGTTGGCCCAACTCGCCGCTGCCCTCGGGGTCCCGGCGGTGACCCTGTTCGGCGCCACCCGTCCGGGGCTGACCGGACCCCGGGGAGCGCGACAGGCGAACCTGGCGGCCGGCTTCGCCTGCGCCCCCTGTCTGGCCCGGCATTGCCGTCATCCCTCCGCCGCCACGCCCTGCTACGCCACCCTGCCGCCGGACCGGGTGTGGCGGGCGCTGGCCGAGCGGATGGACGGTCGGTCACTGTCATGGTCGTGTTGACCCCGGAAATCGTCGCGGCGCTGGCTGGCCGCGATCCCTTCACCGTCCTGTTCGATGCCCCCGGTGAACTGGTGCGGGCGGCGCCGGGACGGCGGACCCTGCGGGTGAGCCTCGGTGGACGCCGGTACTATCTCAAGCTCCATACCGGCGTGGGATGGCGGGAGATCGGCAAGAACCTGCTGGTGGGCCGGCTGCCGGTGGTGGGCGCCAGCAATGAATGGCGGGCGCTGGCGCGGCTGCGGGAACTCGGAATCGCCGCGCCCCATGCGGTTGGTTTCGGTAGCCGGGGCTGGAATCCGGCACGACGTCAATCGTTTATTCTCACCGAGGCGCTGCCGGATACCCTTACCCTGGAGGATCTGTACCGCCACCGCGCCGCCGAACTCGGGCTTCGACTGCAGCGGTCGCTGCTCCGGGCGGTGGCGGACATCGCCCGCACCCTGCACGATCACGGCATCAATCACCGGGATTTCTACCTCTGCCATTTTCGTCTCGCGCTCACCGCCGACGGTGCGCTGCCCGCCGAACCGAGGTTGTATCTCATGGACCTGCACCGGGCCCAGATCCGCCGCCGCACGCCCTTTCGCTGGCGGGCCAAGGATCTGGGGGAGCTATACTTCTCCGCCCTGGAGACCGGGCTGAGTTGGCGCGACCGGCTACGCTTTATCCGTCGCTATGGCCAGCGGCGGCTGCGAAAAACCCTCGACCGTGATGTGGTGCTCTGGTGGGCGGTGCGGGAACGGGCGCGACGCCTCTATATGCGCCACCATGGCCGCGAACCCGCCGCATGTTGACCGTGACCGGGCACTGGGCCGAGGATATCCGGCGTTTCGGTTACCGCTTCGAGGAGTCATCACCATGAATCCGGCGCCCCAGGCCGAGCAGGGACCGTTGCGCGAACTCAGCCGGGAGCGCCGGGGCTGGCGCTGGCGGGCGGTGTACCACCGGGACTATCACAGTCCCGTGTTCACCGCCCTCCTCACCGACCTGGATGCCAGCTGGGGCGGGGCCGCCACGGTGTACAAGGACGACCGGGTCGCCACCGTCTGGGGTCTCACCGTGGATGGACGGCGACTGGTGATCAAGCGCCACAATCCCCGTGGCGCCTGGTTCGCCCTGCGCCACTGGAACAAGCCCAGCCGCGCCGCCCGGGCCTGGCAGAATGGCTGGGAGTTGCTGGGATGTGAGTTGCCCACCCCCACCCCGGTGGCCTTCGTGGAGGAAACCCGGCGGGGTCTGCCGGGGCGCTGTTATCTTATCACCGAGGCGGTGCCTGGACCCCACGCCCGGTCCTTTTTCGCCAACGGCACCGATGCCGACGAGCGGGTCTCGGCGGCGCGGCGGGTGGCGCGACTGCTGCGAGGGCTATGGGCGGCGGGGTTCGTCCATAACGATCTCAAGGACACCAACCTGATCCTCACCCCGGAGGGACCCTGTCTCATCGATCTGGACGCCCTGCGGGAGTATCCGCCGGGGCGTTGGGCGCGCTACCGGCGGCGCCGGGATCGGGCACGGTTTTTGCAGAACTGGCGTCATCAGCCGGCGCTGCGACGGTTGTTCGACGAGTTGCTGCCGGATTGACCGCCTGGTTTTGCAACTCGGCGGCCATGGCCAGCGCCAGCGGCAGCCAGAAGTACACCCAGAAGGGTTGGGGGTTGTCCAGCAACCGCGCCCCGTCGGTGACGGTGAACAATCCACCGAGCAGCAGGTTTGCCAGCACCGCACCGTCGTCGCGTCGGTATAGCAATTGCCAGCCCCGGTACAACGCTCCACCCAGCAACGCCAGCAACAGCGCCAGCGCGCCGACGCCACCGTACAGGGCGGTGCCCAGGTAGGCACTGTGGGGGTGGTCCACCACCGGATGGGCGGGGGGGAGTGCCAGATCGTAGGCGAACTCGGCGCCGAGCCCGTGGCCCAGCCACGGCGCCGCCAGCCAGTGCGCCAGGGACTGGGACCAGATGGCCAGCCGGTAGGAGTCCCCGCCGGGCAGCACCCGCAACTCACCCAGAGCCATGGTGCCGGTGGCCATCAGCAGCCCATAGCCCAGCAGTGGGGCACCCATCAGTAGCCACAGTCCACCCCGGTGGCGCAGGCAGACCAGCAGGGTGGCGCTGCCGAGGAGCGCAAGCCACGCCCCGCGGCTGCCCGCCAGCACCACGAAGATGAGGCTCGCCGCCACCGCATAGGTCCAGTAACGCCGCGTCGGCCCATGACTGTGGCGTACCCCGTCCCAGTAGACCAGCCATCCCGCCACCGCGTAACTGGCGGCGGCCAGTCCCGAGTGGTCCACCCGTCCGAATCCCTGTAGTCGACCATCCGGGGAGTCGATCCAGCCCTGCAGGTAACCCGTGTAGAACCACACCATGGACAGCGGTGCGCACACCCCCACGGTGATGGCCAGCCAGCGCGCGAGGCGTGGGCGAAAGCCCGGATCGCGATGTAGCAAATCCACCCCGAGGGTCAGGAATACCGTGAGATACAGCCCATGGAACAGGGAATCGCGGAAGTCCTCGAAGCCAGGCGTTGCCAACCACAGGTTGGAGACCGCCAGCCACAGGATCAGTGCCAGCGCCAGCCGGTACAGGGGCGAGCACCAGCAGCGGCGCAGCCGGGTCAGCGGATGGCAGAGCAGGGCAGGCAGCAGTAAACCGGCGTAGAAGAAATTATTGTGCAGCTTGCTGGCCGGCAGGAAAAAAAAACCGCAGATGAACAGGCAGTAGGCCAGCGACCACCAGTCCGCCCGGTCCAGCTCCCGGCAAAGCCGGGTCAGGGACGCTCTGTCAGACGGATGGTGCATGATCGGCGGGCAACAGGACCGGAAATCGGCTGCGGGTGAAGCGTTGCAGCAGATGACGGCGGGCGCGCTGGCCGCGGGCGGCGCGCTCCCCATCGGAAAGGTGATAAAGGGTGCGCAACGCCTCGCCGAAGCCCGCCGGATCGTGAGCCGTCACCGCCAGCGCGAAGTCGTCGTGGATGATCTCCCCGGCGCCGCCGGAGACGCTGGAGATCACCGGCAGGCCGGCGGCCATGGCCTCCAGCAGTACCAGCCCGAAGGGTTCGTTCCGGGAACTCAGCACGAACACATCCAGTGCCGCCATGAGGCTCGCGGCCTCTGCCACATGCCCGGGCAGGTGAATGCGATCCCGCAGACCGCTGTCGTCGCGCAGGCGCCGGAGGTTCTCCACCAGCGGACCGTCGCCCATGATCAGCAGATGGCTGTGAGGTAGCTCCCGGGCCACCCGGATGAAGGCGCGGATCAGGGTCTCATGGTCCTTGAAGGGCACCAGCCGGCCGACGCTACCGAACACGAAGGCATCCGTCGGCAGATCCAGTCGCTGGCGGGCCACGTCACAGGGCAGCAGGTGGGTGGCGTCCGGATCCAGGGTATTGGGCACCATGGCCACCGTATCCGGCGCAAGCCATGGCAGGCTCTGCAGGATGTCGTCGCGTACCGCCCTGGAAATGGCCACATAGCGCACCCCGGGAAACCCCCAGCGGGCCGCCCAGCGCCGGGCGCGGGGCTGTAGATAACCCAGGCTGTGGATCACGAACAATACCGGCGGCAGCCCACCGCACCGGCCCCACTGCCCCAGCAGTCGCATGGCCTTGTAGCGGTGGCAGACCACCAGCCGGTAATTGCCCTCCCGTAGCAATCGACCCAGGCGCCACAGAGCCCGTAGCCGCAGCCCGGTCCATTCCCGCCGGGGCAGTTGGCAGAACACCACCCGGTCGGCGTGCAGCCGCGCCGCCAGGGTCTCGTCCGGCGCGCCGAACAGGTAGGCCACGGTGTGGTGATAGCGCGTGCGATCGAGGCTGCGACCATATTCGGCCACTACCCGGTCGATGGAAGCGCCGGGCTGGTAAATCAACTGTAAAATGGGAATCCGGGACATGGTTCCTTCCACGGGATACGCCTGGTAGCTTAGCAGATCCGCCGCTGCCGCGGGCATGGTAGGGTATCCCAGGGAATCGCGGTGACGGGCGTTCCGCCCCCGTCACCGCCCGGTGTCAGCCCACCAGACCCCTGAGTTCGTCGTAGTGGCGCAGCACCTTGTCCGGATAGCGGGAGCGACGCCCGGGGCGCACCCCGTTGTAGCGCAGCAGCGCCCGGCGCAGATCGCCGTCGCTCCTGGCCAGGTACTTGGACAGTACCCGGGAGCCGGTGAGGATATTCTTCTCGGGATCGAACAGAGCGTGTTGCCCGCCGATGTCTCGTACTTCCTCGGGGTGGGCATGGGGCATGATCTGCATCAGGCCCCGGGCGCCCTTGTGGCTCACCGCATCGTGGCGGTAGGAGGATTCCACGGCGATGATGGCCAGGATCAACGCCGGATCCAGCGCATGATCCCCGGCGGTATCCACCGCCGCCTCGACGATCTCGCGGGCATCATCGGCCGGTATCCGGTAGGTATCCTGGATATGGTCGGTAAGGGCTTCCACCCGATCATTGGCCTCATGGGCCATGGCGCGATCACCAAACCACAGACCCAGCAGGCATAGCAACAGGACCCGGAACAGCAGGCGATTACCGGCGCAATGGGAGGAAGGTTGTTGACACCACATGACTGATCTACTCTCTCGAAACGACAAAACACTGCCGTCACCATCACGAGATGGCGATGGGATAATGGGAAAACAGGGGTAGACAGTTCCGCCAGGACTCGAACGGACGGTTCTGAACCGATAAAGATGCCAGACCCTGAAATTCTGTTGAACAACTAATCGCGCGTAAGATGCCAGACGCTTTTAGAGCGATCCATCTAAAACGCGCTGTTTTCTTCAATCACCGAGGAGATTCACATGCTGGATGATCTGAAGGGCAAGTCGATACTGGTGATCGGTTCCAGTACCGGTATCGGCGCCGCCGTGGCCAGGGGTTTTGCCCGGGCCGGGAGCCGGGTGGCGGTGCATGGCAACGCCAACCGGGAGGCCGCCGAGCAGGTGGGCGAGGCGATCCGCAATGCCGGCGGCGAGGCGCTGGTGCTCACCGGCGATGTCACCCAGTCCGGGGTGGTGGAGCGACTCATCGACGACACCGTGGCCGGCTTCGGCGGTCTCGACGTGCTGGTGAACAACGCCGGCAGTCTGGTGAAGCGGGCGGGCCTGATGGACATCGACGACGCTCTCTACGACGAGGTGCTGGAACTGAACATCCGCCCGGTGGTGCGGGCCTGCCGGGCGGCGATCCCGCATCTTCGCCAGCGCGGCGGTGGCGCCATCATCAACACCGGCTCCATCGCCGCCCGCAACGGCGGCGGTCCGGGGGCGAGCCTCTACGCCAGCGCCAAGTCCTTCGTGCAGAATTTCACCCGCAATCTCGCCAAGGAATTCGCCCCCGACCATATCCGGGTGAATGCGGTGGCCCCCGGGGTGATCCTCACCCCCTTCCACGAGCGCTTCTCCAGCGCCGAGGTGCTGGAGACCATGCGCAAGACCGTGCCCATGGGTTATCTGGGCGAGTCCGAGGAGTGCGTGGGGGCCTATCTGTTCCTGGCCTCCCACAACATGAGCGGTTATATCACCGGTCAGGTGATCGAGGTCAACGGCGGCCAGTTGATGCCCTGAGGGCGGCGCCCTCAGCCACCGCCGGGACGGGGCACGGTCTTGCGAAACACGAAGATCACCTCGTCCTGGTTCTGCAACATCAACTCGGTCTCGAAACTGAGCCCGTAGCGGGCCTTGGTGGCCAGGAACATCTCCATCATGGCATCCGGGGTCCAGGCGTGAAAATGGATGGAGAAGTTCTTGCGATCCAGCCGCTCGGCCTCGGCCTGCTCCCGGGTGCTGCGGGCCTCGCCGTGGAGGTGCTCCACCAGCCCCTTGTCCATGCCGAAGGCCACGTAGATCTTGCCGAAGTCGCGAAACGCCATGGACCGCGACCACGCCGGACCCTCCTCGTAGTCGCGGATCACGTGTTCCACGCTGGTGACCTCCCGCCCGGCGTCGAAACAGCGGCGCATATCCGGCAGCGCCACGTACACCACCCCGCCGTGGCGCACCACCCGCAGCCAGTTCTTGAAGGCCCGCACCGGGTTTTCCAGGTGCTCCAGCACATGGCTGGCGATGACGAAGTCCTCGCTGTTGTCGGGGAACTGGCGCAGTTGCTCGGCATCGTCCACCACGTCCGGGTCGATGAAATCCACCTCCGCCATGCCCAGTTCATCGTACTGGTCGTGGAGTTCGGCCTCGGTCTCCCGGTCCACGTAGCGCACCTGTACGTCCCCGGCCACCGGCAGCGGCAGGTTCAGGGCACCGATCTCGATGCCGTTGCCGCGGATATAGTTCTCCGATACCGCCACCCGCACCATCTGGAAGTTGCGGTGGCTCAGGGCGTTGTGGAAATGCAGATCCTCCGACGGGCGGGCGGTTGTTTTCAGCGCGGCGATCTCGGCCTCCAGCGCTGTCAGGCGCTGGCGGGCATCGTCCAGCGCCTGGTGTTGCGCGTCCGGCCCCTGGAGGGTATCGAGTTCCGCGCGCAGTTCGGGGAACTGGCGATCCAGGGCATTCAGCCGCGCCTCGGCGGCCACCACCCGGGCGCGAAACGGGGCCAGACCCAGGAGTTGATCGATGAAGCGCTTGACCGGCAGGGGGACGAGTTGTTTCACGGCGATGGTGTGGCTCGGCAGTGGACGACGCTGGCAAAGATAGCAGACAACGCCCGGGTGCTCAGAAACAGCTTGGCGGGGCGGCGCCGGGCCGGAGTAACGCCCGCCGCGCCAGTTCCTGGTACAGGGCCTCGGCCAGCAAGCGGTTGCCGCGGTCGCCGAAGTGAAAGGAATCCAGGAAGATCTGCTCGGTCGCCCCGGCCTCGTCGAATACCGATGCCAGGTCGATGAAGCCGAAATCCTGCGATTCCCGCACCGCCAGGGCCTCATGGATCAACCGGTAAGCGTGCCGGAAGTACTCCACCCAGTCGGCCTGCAGGAACGCCGCCTCGTACTCGGTGAGGGGTTTCTCCGACACCGGCAGGGTGGGTTGCAGGGCGAACACGTAGGGGATGCCGGCCCCGGCCAGCGCACAGCCGGCCAGCCCCACGTTCTTCGCCAGCCGCCGGGCCACCGCCGCGGGGGGCGCCGGATCGTCTGCGGCGGGGGCCACCGCGGGCATGGGCGCCAGCCCCGCCAGTGCATAGGCGTGGTTCAATAGCGCCAGATAGAAGGTCGCCACCAGATCGTGATACCAGAGAATATCGTGACCGGTGTAACCCCAGTAGACATCGTTGTTGCCGGACAAGGACAGCACCAGATCCGGTTCCAGTTCCGAGAGCCGGTTCTCGATGACGATGCGCTCGTGGGTGCTGCTCCAGGCCGGGTTGGCCATGGTATAGACCTCGTAACGCAGTCCCGTGACGGGGCTCGCCGTCTCGTTCAGGCGGGCCTGCAAGAATCCCCCGATGGTCTGCCCGTAGTCCGGACTGCCGGAGCCGAAGGCGGTGGAGCCGCCGGTGATGAAGATCCGGAACACCCCCGTGGGGGCGGGCAGGCGCAGTTCCCGGTCGGCGCGAAACTGGAGTTCGTTGATCTGGTAGACTCCGGTGGCGGGCCATTGCAAATAATTCACGAACGGCGCGTACACCACCCGCCCCGCCCACGGCGTCTGATAGCGGCGCTCGCGGATGGCGTTGGCGTCGCGGTAGGATAGGTGATAGCCCTCCCGCTGCAGCGCCACCAGTTGGTCGGTGATGGCCGCCTCGTCCAGCAGATTGCCGAGGCTCTCCACCTGCTCGGCGCCGGCCAGCAGCCCGCGAAACTCCGCCCGGATGCTCTGGCGCCCCACCCAGTAACCGGCCCCCGCCAGGGCGCACAACAACAGCGACAGCAGACTGACGATGACCACGGTTCGCAACATGACAGCGGGTATCTCCGGATAGCCAGGGTGGCCAGAGTCTACGGGATATCCCGGCGCCGGGAAAATCGCCCGCGCCGGCTCTTTGAACAAATGCAATACGGCCCTCAAGAATGGCTTTTCGTCAACTACCGGAAGGTTATTTCCGCTATGATTGTCTGGTAATCCCACCGTCCAGTGGCAAGTTTTGTGAGAATGATCATGGCGCGACTCAGTCGTTTTTTGCTGGCCCTGGTGCTGGCCCTGAGTGGTTGTGGCGGTGACGATGGTCCCACCACCGCCGGCCCTCTCATCGAAGCCGGATCCACGCCGTCGGGGATCGCCCGTGGCGCTGCCGGAGTGCCCGATATCGTGCTGGTGATGAAGACCCTCACCAACCCGTTCTTCGTGGAGATGGAGCGGGGTGCCCGGCGTGCCGAGGCGGAACTGGGGGTGAATCTGTCGGTACGCACCGCCGCCCAGGAGACCTCCATCGAGCAGCAGATCGAGATCGTCCGGCGTCAGATCGAGGCCGGGGTGGACGCCATCGTCATCGCCCCGGGTGATTCCGTGGAATTGATCCCGGTGTTGAAGCAGGCCCGGGATGCCGGTATCCAGGTCATCAACATCGATAATCGACTGGACCCGGAACTGTCGGCTCGGCAGGGCCTGCGAGACGTTCCCTTCATCAGCGTCGACAACGAACAGGGCGCCTATCTCGCCGCGCGCCACATCAGCCAGCGCATCACCACCCCCACGCAGGTGGCCATCCTGGAAGGTATCCGCGGCGCGGTCAACGCCGAGGACCGCAAGAACGGCGCCCTGCGCGCCTTCGCCGAGAACCCCCACGGCCACGTGGTGGCCCGGGAAACCGCCAACTGGAAGATCGACGAGGGCTACGAGATGACCCGCGAGCTGTTCGCCCGCCACCCGGATCTCGGTGCCCTGTTCGCCGCCAACGATATGATGGCCCTCGGCGCGATCCAGTACCTGCGGGAAACGGGCCGGGACGGTGAGGTGCTGGTGGCCGCCTTCGACGCCCTGGAGGAGGCGATGCCGGCGCTGCGCACCGGCAGTCTGGCCGTCACCATCGATCAACAGGCCGCCGAGCAGGGCTATCTGGGGGTGCAATACGCGGTCCGGGCGTTGGCCGGCGAGGCCCTGCCCGGGGAAACCGTGATCGATGTGCTGGTGGTGGATGCCACGTGGCTGGCGGCGAACCGCTAGGCACCCCGATCCCGTGACCCGGCGAGCCGATGATGAAGACACGCCCCCCACGCTGGAACATCACGCGCAAATTCATCGCCTATCTGATGTTCCTGAGCGTACTGCCCCTGCTGATCATCGGTGCCACCTCCTACCATATCTCCCACCGCGCCCTGCTGGCGGAGGCGAGTCGCTACACCTCGGCGCTGGTGGCGGGGCAACGGGATTATCTGGACGTGCAACTGGAGCAGATCGAGGCGCTGATCGCCAACCTCTCCGGTGTGGAAGAAATCACCGATGCCCTGGACGATACGGTCTCGGCGGGCGACACCTACGCGGATCTCGCCACCCAGGCCCGCATCGGTTATATCCTGAACGGCTATTCCAACCTCAGGGGGTTGGTGTCCATCGACATCGTCACCCGCGATGGACGCCACTACCACGTGGGAGATACTCTGGACGCCAGCGCCATCCGCGAGGATCTGGTGGCGGAATTGTTCGTCGCCGCCGACAACCCCACCGGTTCGGTGTACTGGCGCGGCATCGAGCATAACGTCAATCGCAATTCCAGCTATCGCAAGGTGGTCACCGCCGCCAAGGTGCTGACCCGGACCGACCGGCAAAGCCTGCAGCGTCGCCCCCTGGCGCTGTTGCTGGTGAACTACAGCGCCGCGGAACTACACGCCCATTTCAGCGATATCGATCTGGGCGAGGATGCCCATCTGATGGTGGTGGATGCCCATCAGCGGCTGCTGTACCACCCCGATATCACCCTGCTGGGCGCCAGGCTCAACGAGGTCTTCATGGCCCGCACCACCGCCCCGGGAAATACCTTCACGGACATGGTGGACGGTCGGGAGATGTTCGTCAGCCACGCCCGTTCCCGGCGCAGTGGCTGGACCGTGCTGGGGGTGGTGCCGCTGAACACCCTCACCGCCCAGGCCGCCACCATCGGCACCGCGACGCTGCTCACCACCACCTTCTGCCTGGTACTGGTGTGCCTGGTGGCCTGGTCCTACAACCGCGAGGTGGTGGCGCCGATCCGGATGCTCACCGGGCATTTCAAGCGTCTGCAGCGGGGCGCGCTGGACCCGGACATCCAGTTGCCGGTGCGCTCCGGCGACGAGATCGGCGAACTCAGCCACTGGTTCAACGAGTTCATGGCGGTGATGGCGGCGCGGCGCCGCTCGGAACAGGCTCTGCGGGACAGTGAGGAACGCTTCTCGCTGGCGGTGCGCGGCGCCAACGACGGCATCTGGGACTGGGATGTGCACCGTAACCGGATTTATTTCTCCAGCCGCTGGAAACAGATGCTGGGCTATCAGGACCATGAACTCGGTGATGATCCGACAGAATGGCTGGCGCGCCTGCATCCCGACGAGCGCCCGCTGGTGGAGGCCGCCCTCGACGGCCATCTGCGCGGCGGCAGCTCGCATTTTGCCGTGGAGCATCGGCTGCGCCACCGGGATGGCGAGTACCGCTGGGTGCTGGCGCGGGGGCTGGCGGTGTGGGACGAGTCGGGAAACGCCTACCGGATGGCGGGTTCCCACACCGAAATCACCGAACTGCGGCGGGTCAACGACCAGTTGAAACACAACGCCCTGCACGATGCCCTCACCGGACTGCCCAACCGGGTCTTGCTGCTGGATCGGCTGCACGGCGCCATCGAATCCCACCGGCGCTTTCCGGAGCATCGCTTCGCGGTGTTGTTCCTGGACCTGGATCGCTTCAAGTTCATCAACGACTGCCTGGGGCACAACGCCGGCGATCAATTCCTGATGGAGATCGCCCGACGCCTGCAAGCGGTGGTACGGGCGGTGGATACCGTGGCGCGGCTGGGGGGCGACGAGTTCATCATCCTGCTGGATCAGCTGGCGGATTTCCACTACGTCAGCCAGATTGCCCGGCGGGTGCTGGAGAGCCTGGCGACACCCTTCGTCATCCACGGCCAGGAACTCGCCACCACCGCCAGCATCGGCATCGCCCTCAGTGACATCGGCTACGAGCATCCCGAGCATCTGCTGCGCGACGCCGACATCGCCATGTACCGGGCCAAGGCCCAGGGCAAGGCCCGTTACGAGTTTTTCAATGCCGCCATGCGGGAGCGGATGCTGGAGCGCCTGGCCCTGGAGACGGATCTGCGTTACGCCCTGGAGCGGGGCGAGTTCGAGTTGCATTTCCAGCCCATCGTGTCGTTCTCCACCGGCCGCGTGGTGTGCCTGGAGGTGTTGCTGCGCTGGCGCCACCCCCGCTGGGGTCTGTTGCCACCGGCGGATTTCATTCCCCTGCTGGAGGAGAGCGGCCTGATCACCGGCATCGGCGCCTGGGTGATCCGCAGTGCCTGCACCCAGACCCGGGCCTGGCAGAAAGCCGGTTTCAGGGATCTGGAGATCGCCGTGAACCTCTCCCCACGGCAGTTCTTGCAGGCCGACTTGGTGGAGGCGGTGACGGTGGCGCTGCGGGATTCCCAGCTGGCGCCGGAATGTCTAGTGCTGGAGATCACCGAGAGCCTGTTGATGCAGGATGTGGAATCGACCATCGCCACCCTGCGAAGTCTGGATGCGCTGGGGGTGCGACTGGCCATCGACGACTTTGGCACCGGCTATTCGTCGTTGAGTTATCTGAAGCGCTTCCCCATCGATCAGCTCAAGATCGACCGCTCCTTTGTGCGGGATATCACCACCGATCCAGACGACGCGGCCATCGTCGAGGCGGTGATCGCCCTGGCCCGGAGCCTGCGCTTGCAGGTGGTGGCCGAGGGCGTGGAGACTGCCGCGCAACACGAGTTCCTGGGGAGAAGCGGCTGCGACGACTTTCAAGGTTATTATTTCAGCACGCCGTTACCGGCCGCGGAACTGGGCAGGCTGCTGGCTGGCCAGTTCACCGACCGCAACGCCGACAGCCGCTACGCAAGCCTTTGAGCATGCCGGCCCGGTCCGGCCCCCCATCGATCACGCCAGTAGCGGTGAACCCAGCTGGAACAGGCAATCCCCCCGCTCCACCGGTCCCGGCACCCGCTGGCAGAGCACCACCCCGTCGCGCTGGAAATGCACCGCCTGTGGCGAGCGCCACGGCGTCTCCGGATAATAGAGCCGGGCCGCGCCACCACCAGCAGCCGGGAAGCCGGCGCGGCTGGCGCTGGCGCCTCTCCCGGCAGACTCCCCACATGGTGTAGCAGCCGCGCTAGCCCCGTCCGCACCACCGCCGCCCCCGCCGGGGAAATATCGCCCCCGCCGCCGGCCTCGGTGGCCAGATACACCGCATCCCGGCGCCGCGCCGCCGCGCTGAGGGTGCGGTCCTCGCCCATCGCCTTGACGGTGTAGCCGATGGGTGCGCTGAATACCCGTTGCAGTTCCAACGAGCGTTCGTCGAGGGCCGGATCACCACTCTCGCCCCGCAGGGTGCTGGGGATGTAGCGCAGCGAACTGCCCCCCGAATGCAGATCCACCACCAGTTCCACCAGTGGCAGCAACTCGCTCTCGATGTAATGGGCGATGGCCGCGGTGGGCGTGCCGTCCGGATCCCCCGGGAACGCCCGGTTGAGATTGCCCGCATCCAGCGGCGAGGTGCGGGTGCCGGCACGCACCGCCGGGAAATTCGCCGCCGGCAGGATGATCAGCCGGCCGCGCATGGCCTGGGGCTGCAACTCCCGGCACAGATCCATCAGCGCCACCTGGCCCTCGTATTCATCTCCGTGGTTGCCGGCGCACAGCAACACCCCGGGGCCGGGGCCGTTGTTCAGCACCACCACCGGGATGGCGATCCGCCCATAGGCGGAGCGATGCGCCGAGTGGGGCAGATACAGAAAACCCGTCTGCCGGCCCTGGCGCTGGAAGTCGATATCGGTGTGGAATCGGGATTTACGAAAGCCTGCCATGGTCGTACCTTCTAGGGTCAGAATATCGTCGAGCATAGTCCAGCGCCGATGCCGCTGGCGGCGACCACGGTGAGGAGCGTGCCATGAACCCCGCCGATCTGGCCATCAACGACACCAGCTACCGCTGGACGGCTCGCATGTTGCGGCTGCTGCAGAGCGTGTTGAAGGTCAACATCAAGGTCCATCCCGATACCCGGGCGCTCACCGGGGGCGAGATCCTGGTGTTCAATCACTTCGCCCGCTTCGAGACCTTCATTCCTCAGTATCTGCTGTTCGAGGCCACCGGCGATTACTGCCGCGCCATCGCCGACCGGGAATTTTTCGACACCGACAATGCCTTCGCCAGCTATCTCAAGAGCGTCGGCGCGGTACCCAATAATCTTCCCGAGCTGATGATTTTCCTGGTCATGGAGGTGTTGCGGGGACGTCGGCTGGTGGTGTTTCCCGAGGGAGGTATGGTCAAAGATCGTCGGGTGATGGACGCCCACGGCGAGTTCCGTATCTATTCCCGCACCACCAGTCAGTGGCGCAAGCTCCATGCGGGGGCGGCGGTGATCGCACTGGCGGTGGCAGCCTGTCGCCGGGCGATCCGCCAGCAGGCGGCGCTGCATGACACTGCGGCGCTGGAACACTGGGCGAGCCTGCTGGATATGGAGGTGGAGGCATTGCTGGCCAGTGCCGGCCGCCGCACCTGCATTCTACCTGCCAATATCACGTTCTATCCCATCCGGGTGCAGGGCAACGTGCTGGCCCGGGGGGTGGCGCTGTTCCATCGTGGTCTCAGCCGCCGACTGCGCGAGGAACTCATCATCGAGAGCAATATTCTGCTGCGGGATACCGACATGGACATCCGGGTGGGACAACCGCTGGCGGCCGAGGCGGTGTTCGGCTGGTGGGAGGAACTGCTGTTGCGGCGCCTCTGCGGCGGGCTCCATGAGCCGTTGGCGGCCCTGCCGCGGCGCACTGGCCAGCGCCATCCCTGGCGCCATGAACTCTACCGTTGGTTGATCCAACGCGCCGCGCCCCGGCTGCGGGACCACTACATGAGCGCCATGTACCGGGAGATCACGGTCAATCTCTGTCATCTGGCGGCGGTGGCGATCCGCGGCCTGCGGGCGGGAGGCATCCGGCAACTGGCGCTGGCGGATTTTCAGCGGCTCCTGTATCTGATGGTGAAGTCCGTGCAGGGAAGCTCGCTGTATCTGCACCGTGGGCTGCGCGATCCGGCGGGTTATCAGGGGCTGCTGGAAGGTCGCTGTGACGGCCTCCAGCAATTCCTGGACAGCCTCCACGGCCTCGGTCTGGTGGCCCTGGAGGGGACGAGGCTACGGCTGCTGCCGGGGCTGGATACGGAGCCGCCGCTGGATACCATCCGCCTGGAGAACCCGCTGGCGGTCTACGCCAACGAGGTGGCGCCGCTGACCGAGGTGAGCGGGACCCTGACGGCAGCGCTGGCCGATGATCGCGACTCCGCTCCGGCGGTGCTGGTGGGGCATCTGCTGGACGATGACCGCCGTGCTCTGGTCTGGCTGCGGCGGGAGTTTCACCGGCCCCGCTACCGGGCGCTGCCTGCCAATCCCGAACGCATCGCCGATCCCACCCCGTTTCTGCTGCGCCCCGAACAGCCCCTGCCCCTGGGCGTGCTGCTGGTGCATGGCTTTCTCGCCTCGCCCGCGGAGTTGCGCGACTTCGGTCGGGAATTACGCAGCCGGGGTTTCACAGTGTACGGGGTGCGTCTGGCTGGCCACGGCACCTCACCCTGGGATCTGCAGGGCCGGCACTGGGGGGAGTGGCTGGCGTCGGTGCGCCGGGGCTACCGGCTGCTCACTCTGCTGGCGGATCGGGTGGCGTTGGTGGGGTCTGCCAGCGGTGGCTTACTGTCGTTGCTGCTGGCCGCCGAACAACCGGTTGAACTGGCCGGCGTGGCGACAGTGAACACGCCGCTGGGTTATCGGGCCGCGGAGTTTCGCCACCTGCCGTTGGTGGGCAGCGCCCAGCGTCTGATCCGTCCCTGGGGCCGGGATTCCATGCCGTTTCTGCCTTACGCGCCAGCGCATCCGGCGCTGAGCTACCGGCACATTCCTTTGCAGGGTTTGCAGGAACTGCGACGTCTGAACAGTGCCCTGAAGGGGCGGCTGGCGGATGTGCAGTGCCCGGTACTGCTGGTGCAGGGCGATCAGGATCCGGTGGTGGAGCCGGACAGCGCCCGGCAGTTGCTGGCCGGGCTTGGCAGCACCCGCAAACGGCTGGTGAGTATCCCTACCCATCGCCACAGCATCATCCACGAGGGGGTGGGGGAAACCCGGGCTGCGTTGCGACGGTTTCTGGCGGAGCTGGCGGGGCTGGCGCCGCCCGGGCTATCGGGACGGGCCACCGGACGCTAGCAATGCGCTGTGGCTTGCAATTGTTTCCATGTGCATAGCCCCGGCGCAGGTGCTGGATTGCCTGCGTCGGGCGCTGAACAATTTTTCACAGCTTTTTACTTTTCCGTCGGAATACCGGAATAACTTCACCGGCTGAACCGTTATTTCGGTAGGCACCGGAGGTTCCTATTCGTACACCCGTTCGAATTTTACAGGCATGATAGGAAGCTTGCCTGTGGTGAGGACTACCATGCAGTACAAGGTTCAAGAGCCCGAGTTTCTCGATGGGGCCAGGCAGAGCTATATCACCCGGCGAATTCCCAGAAAGACCATCTATACCCTGCTCCGCGAGACGGCTGTCCCGGAGTCCGGTGATCTGGTTCTGGTCCGGGTGCAGTGGCTCGGTCAGATTGATGTGCTGGAGGATCACCGGGGTCACCGGATACCACTGCGCCAGGATGATCTGCTGATCCTCGCCTACGGCAACCACCAGGATCTGGAGCAATACGATGCGGTATTACCGGCCCGCCTGGGTTCGGCCGATCTGGTCACCGCCGCCGGACTGATCGCCAGCATCAAGTGCTGGCATCATACCCTGAGCTATCCCACTCGCCTGGAACCCCTGGGCCTGCTGGGGGATGAACACGGGCGGCGGTTGAATCTTCTGCGCTTCGGCCTGGAGAACCACCCGGTACAGCGAAACGCCACCTGCTACGCCACGGTGGGAGCCCGTACCGCTACCCTGGAAGCCATGGTGGCCTCGCTGGCCCAGCGCCGACAGCGGGTGGGCGTGTTGCAGATCACCGGCACCGGTTCCGCCGACCACCGGGAGGCGCTGCACATGCAGGGTGCCGAGTGGGTGGTGGATTTCAGCGACGCGGGCTTCGCCAGCACCTATCTGCTGCTCTCCCACGAGTTGCTGGGTATCTTTATCTCGCTGATCCATCACCTGGACCGGCAGGGGGCCACCACCATCGTGGTGGAGATCGCCGGTTCCCTGCGCCAGCGGGAAAGCCGCCTGCTGATCGGTTCGCCGTTATTCCGGGCCAGTATCGACGGTATGCTGATCGCAAAGGAGGATGGCCGTTACCAGCGTTCCGAGACGGACCGGGATCAACCGCTGCCCGAGCGACAGCTATCCCATGATCCCGGTGCCCTGCTGGCCCCGCAGGCCATCAGCGGATTGTTCCGCTGATGGCCCGAGCCATCACGGGCAGTTACTGCCCAGGGCCTGTACCAGACCCCAGCCATAGACCTCATCCCGCCCCGGCGCCCCCAGATCCCGGGCGCCCCTGCCCAGTTCGCCGATCAGTTCAGCCGGCGTGGCGCCCTGGGACTGGCGCCTGAGCAGCGTGGCCGCGGCGGCAGTGACATAGGGCGCGGCAAAGGAGGTGCCCTGTTGATAACTGCCCCCGCTACCATCGGAATTGGGAATCCACACCTGGACCCCCGGTGCTGCGAAGCTCAGATAGTCGCCTCGATTGGCCTGCCTATAGGGACGCAGGCGGCGATCCACGGCCGTCACCGCCACCACCCCATCGTAGGCTGCCGGATAGGCGGGTGCGGCGCTCGGGCCGCCGTTACCGGCCGCCGCCACCGGAATCACACCCTTTTCCACCAGGCGCCGCATGGCCAGTTGCAGCACCCGGTCGGCGGGACCGGCGATACTGATGTTCACCACCGAGACCCGCTGGCCCAGCAGCCAGTCCACCCCCTCGGCGAGCATCAGCGCGTTACTGCGCAATCCCCCATCCTCGTCGCGCATGAACACATCCCCGGCGAACAGGGAACTGCCCTGTAGCAGACCGGGAAACTCGCTGGCGGCATCGCCCACCAGCAGCGAGGCCACGGCGGTACCATGGGTGGTATCGGCGGGAGTCTCGGCATCGGCGAAGCGCTGGGTGACGATGGTCTGGTCGCGCAACGCCGGATGCTCGGTGAGCACGGCGGTATCGAGCATGCCGATGCGCATGGGTGCGAAGCAGCCAGCGGGGTTCTGGGACCAGCCCACCAGCGCCAGACCGTTGCAGCGCGGCCCCTGGCAGGGACCGGTAGTGGCAATGCGGTAGATGTGATTGAGGCTGAAGGACTGCCGGGGCATGCTCCGGTTCAGCGTTGCCAGCGCCGCCGCTGCGCTCTGGTCGAGGGGTACGCGAATCCGGCTCAGTACCACCCCGAGTTCGGGCAGCAGGCTGGTGTAACGAATGGAATAACCCTGGCTGCGCAGAACATCCAGGGTATTCCGATCCAGATCCACGCCGAGCAATTCGTTGGGTTCGTGTTCACCGCCGAGGTTTGCCGGACCCGGCGTGGGAACGGCGCTGGCCGGTGCAGGATTCGCGGGGGCCGCCGGGGGTGGCGCCGGGGTCGCCACCATCACCCGGGTCGGTGCCGCGGGCGACGCCCAGGGATCCCGGCCTCGCCAACTGGCGTGGCCGTCGCCCTCGCCGGAGCCGCCGGAACGGCCGCCGATATCGCCATTGCCGTCACCGCCGGGATCGCCGCCGGGATCGCCGCCGGGATCGCCGCCGGGATCGCCGCCGGGATCGCCGCCGCCGGATCGCCGCCCGGATCACCGCCGGGGTTGCCGCCCGAGTCGCCACCGGGGTTGCCGCCCGAGTCGCCACCGGGGTTGCCGCCCGAGTCGCCACCGGGATCGCCGCCGGGATCGCCGCCCGGATCACCGCCGGGATTACCGCCCGGATCACCGCCCGGATCACCGCCCGGATCACCGCCCGGATCGCCGCCCGGGTCGCCACCGGGATCGCCGCCGGGATCGCCGCCGGGATCGCCGCCGGGATCGCCG
>JGI12109J20283_10367533_pt1 | contig 23834 bp, 17 predicted proteins | sample ElkSlonscriptome_12_FD_20283 | JGI IMG/M metagenome (IMG submission 20283)
CAGTCCCGCCGGGGTCGCCGTCTGCACCAGATCCCGCACCATGGTCACCGCCAGGCGCGGCCCCAGGGCCAGCAGCCGCAGGCCGGGGAAGCCCCGTCCGTCCGCGGCGCCGACCTGCCAGTCGGCCTGGGCGTGGTGCGCCAGGGCATGGATGGCTGCGACCCCCTCCAGCAGCCGCGCCGGGGATACCGGCGAGCCATCCAGCGCCGCCTCCAGGTTCTGCAAGGCGCCGGCCTCGGGCGGGCCGGCGTACCAGGCCAGCAGCCGATGTTCGCCGGCCCGCAGCGATAGACGCCGATCCAGCAGGCCACGCTCACCCAGGAACTGTTGCAGATGCAGCGTGAGGGGCGTGCCCAGGGGCAGGGATTCCAGCGCCAGCAGCGGCGTCCCGTCCTGCTCCAGACTGGCCCGCAGCGGCAGTCGATAACCCGGCAGGGGTTCACCGGCGCCAGCCAGTTGACCGATCTCCTGGCCCACCGCCGGGGTCTGCGGCGCAAAGCCCAGCCACAGGGGTCGATCCAGTAGTTGGTGCAGGGCCAGTTCCACGCTCACCGGCGCAACCCCGTCGGCCTCCAGGGTGAGAATCAGGCGATGCTGCTGGGCCCCGGGCAGGGCGGCCCCCGCCCACTGGCGACTCACCGGCGCGAAGGGCAGGCCCAGGGGCAATACCGGGCGCGGCTCGGGGACGATGGCGGTGCCGCCCAGCAGTTCATCCAGGGTGGTGTCGGGCCAGCCTTCCCGGTCCGCCAGCAACGCCTCCAGGCTCGTCGCCAGCGGCGCCGGCGCCAGCGCCCCGCGCCAGCCGGCCGCGGCATCGTGGGGTGTGTCCTGGTTCAGCCCGGTCACCAGATCCGCCACCAGCGTGGGATCCGGCTGGCGGTCCAGGCTACCGGGATCGCGGATCAGTCGCTTGGCGCTGGCATCCAGCGCCACCCAGGCGTCGCCGGGCGCGGTGCTGCTGCCCCGCCCCGGCGCCACCCGTACCCAGGCTTCCACCCAGACATGGGCCAGCACCACCGACGCCACCTGGCCTGCGGCCTGTTCCGGCTGGTGGGCCACCCCGCTGCGGGTGAGCAGGGCCAGCGCCTCGGCGGTGCTGGCCACGCCCAGCCAGTCACGTAGCGCCGCTGCCGGCACGCGGATGGTGCCGCTCACATAGCGGGCGGGCACCTGGGCGGCGCGCAGCAGTGCGATGAGCAGGCTGGCGGTGTCGGCGGCGTTGCCCCGACCCCGTGCCAGGGTACCGGCCGCCCCTTGCAGCAGGCCGGTACCGGGGACGAAGTCGATGTGCTCGCGCACCCAGCGGTGGATGGCCAGGGGTTGGCGGTCCAGCGCCTGCGCCCGGGCCTGCACCGCCGGGGTCAATGCCACCCCCGGGGCCGGCGCCAGGTCCGCCGCGGTGGGCGGGCGGAACGGCTCGGGCAGCTTCGCCGTGGCGGTCAACGGCGCAGGTGTGGTGAACACCGCCGTGGTGCCGGGGAGGTGGAGTTCGCCGCCCGCGCCACGGGCGTCGGGCAGCATCAGCAGCAGACAGGCCAGCAACAGCCAGCGGAGGAGATGATGGCGATCCTTGCGATCATGGTTCATGGGTGCTTTCCCTTCCTGGGTTGGCAGAATTAAAGGTGAGAGCCGGGCGTTGCCCGATTTCGGGGCAGCGCGGATCGGCCGATCAGGGTGATCAGCAGGCCGAGCAGGAGCAGGGCGCCGCCCCGGAGAGTGGGCACTGGCACCGGCGTCGGGATGGTTGGATCGTCGGTGCCGTCGTCATCCGCACCGCCGTCCGTGCCGCCGTCGTCCGTACCGCCGTCGTCGGCCGCCAGCAAACCGAATACCGCATGGGCCAGTCCCCGCCACTCATCGCCCTCGGCGATCTCCAGCACACAGGCCCAGTCCCCGGGCGCCAATCCGGTGGTATCCAGGGTTCGCTGCCACGCGGTATCGCCCTGCCCGCTGTCCACGGTCCGGCGCTCCCAGGCATGGTCGACGCCGCTGCTCAAGGACACCAATCCCGAGCGCAACTCCCGGGGCGCCGATGGATGCGCCTGCACGCTGAAGCGGCAGGACTGCGCCTCCCCCGCGGTCAGACTGGTGCGCTCGGCCACCACATGGCCCACCGGCGCGGTGGCCGGATCGTTGAACACGCTGAACACAGTGTCCGCCAGCAGCGGCGGCTCCTGATCCGGCCAGGTGACCGTCACCCGGTATTCACCCGGTAGCGCACTGGCCGGCAGGTCGAAGGCCAGATCCACCCGCCGGTACTGTCCCGGTGCCAGCGCCGGCACCTCACGGCGGGTCTGCACGATGGCGCGCTGCGCGGCATCCACCACCGACACGACCAGTTCCCCCGCCGGCAGCAGACGATTCTGGGCAGGGTTGTGCAGCAGTATCTGCACGGCCACCGATTCCCCCGCCCGGTAATCCGGTCGACCCGTCAACAGCCGCAGGTGGGGTGGGGTGGAATCGGCCTGGACGGTCACCACCAGGGACTGGCGATCCAGTTCCCGGTCCTGGTGGTCCCGCAGACTCGCCACGATTCGATAATCCCCGGCCAGCAGATCGCCGGGCCACCAACGCTGCTCCAGGGTATGCTCGGCACCGCCCTGCAACACCACCGGCGCCACCCCGGGCAGTTCCGCCACCCGCTGCCCGGCCGCATCCTCCACCCACCACAGCAGATGCAGATGCTGGGACAACGATCCGGTGTTGATCAGCCGCGCGCTCACCGTCAACGCCGCCCCCGGCGCCACCGTGGCATCTCCCAGGAGGCTCAGTTGGCCAGTGGCGGCGGCGGTCACCGGCGCCTCCACCCGGTTGTTGGCCGCCCGGCAATCCACCACCCCGTCAGTCGTGTGGAGTTCGGCCAGCAGCATCCCCTGGCCCCGCAGCGCCACCTCCTCCAGGGTCGCGTCCCGGTATTCGAGGGGATCGAGATTGAGGGTGATCTGGCCCAGGGGTTGAGGATCACCAGCCAGGATCTGGGAGAAAGCCACCCGCAGCAAACCGCTTGCCAGTGAACCGCCATTGGCCACCCGCACCCGTAGCGCCGGTGCCTCGCCGGGTCGCTCCAGCAACACCAACTGCCCGACGCTGGGATCCGCCGCGGGCGCCTCGCTCAGCACCGGATTGCTGCGGAAAGCGTTGAAGCGATCCCAGCCCTGCCCGGCGATGTCGGGTAGCTCACCGGCATCCCCCACCGCACCGGGGTGGTAGGCGTACTGGTTGCGGATGGGCCGGGTGGGCATCCAGTCATCATGCAGATTCTCCAGCACCCGCACCGCCGGGGCAGTCAGATTCGACGACACCACCACCACCTCGGCATGGCCGTCGTTGTCCACATCCGCCACGGTGGGGGACTCGAAGGCCGTGTAGGCATGGTTGTCCAGGTGCAGCCGCACCTCCCCGGTTTCGCCATCCAGCACCCAGAAACTCCGCGAATCCCCGTAGATCACCTCCTGGACGCCATCGCCGTCCAGATCGAAGAAGGTGGCTGCGGTCTGGGCCGAGTAATCCATGGTGGGGGCGGACCAGCGGGGGCTGCCATCGGCGTTCAGCAGGGTGTAAACCTCCTCACCGGCAATGCCGATCTCCGCCACCCCATCGCCGTCCACATCACCGATGGTGGCCGGGCCCACCGCACGGGCGGAGATCGGTACCGGCCCCCACAGCAGGGTACCGTCCGGGTCCAGCAGATAGCTCATCCCCATGCCCCCGGACCGCCCGGTGAGGACGATCTCCAGGGCAGGGTCATCGTCCAGATCGGCCACCGCCACCTTGCCGTCCGGCAGATCCAGACGCTCCCAAAGCAGTTCGCCATCGGCGCCGTAGACCGACGGTCCCACCACCACCTCGGGGATCCCGTCCAGATCCAGGTCCGCCACCGCGTTCAGTCCCACCCCCCGCAGACTGCCCGCCCCTTGCCAGCGCAGACTGCCATCGGCATTCAGCGCCAGCCGGGTGTGGAGAACCTCGCCCCGACCGTCGCCGTCCAGATCCGCCAGGCTGTAGCCGCCATAGTTCAGCGACACCGTGTAGTCTGGATAATCGCTCTGCCAGAGCATCTCGCCCTCGCCGCTCACCACCACCGTACCGCGGGGATAGCGGTGGCCGACGATCTCGGGAAAGCCGTCGCCATCCAGATCCCCCACTGCCAGTTGCGAGGGCGCATTCAGATAGGCCTCGTGCAACGTCCAGAGCTCCGTGCCGGTGGCACCGTCCAGGGCCCGGAGCAGGCCCCGGCGATTGTCGGGTTCGCCGTCATGGCTGATCACCAGTACCGCCACTCCGTCGACGGCATCCACCCGGCCGTCACCGTCGGTATCCCGGATGGGCGCCACCATGGGCGTGGTGGTGACGCCACCGCCCCGCCATTGCCACTTCTCCACCGGCTCCAGGGTCACCGGCAGGCCACTGCCGGTATGACACTGGGCCAGGGTAGTGGCGAGATTATTGTCCTCGCGGCTCTCCGGCACCTGACCGGCACTGTCCACCACCACCGCCAGCGGTGGATCGCGGTAGGCCGCCGCGCCGTCCAACGGGACTGCCACCGTGACCCGCGCCAGGGTCTCCAGGCCCGCCACTGTCGTGCTGCCCAGGCTGGCTTCGTGATCGTCCTGCTGTCCGTCGCCATCGGTATCGGCGAACACCCGGAGCTGGAAATCACCGCTGGCCAGCGCGCCGTGGTTGACCACCTCCACTTTCAGTTCCCCCGCCAGCGATAGATCAGCCGGATCGCTGGAGACCGTTGCGCGGTCCAGGCTGGCGATCTGCAGATCGGCCAGCAGTGGACCCTCGGGGCGCAGCCGTATCTCGCCCAGGGTCAGGCTTTGATTGAGCATCGCCACCACGCCGAGGCGCCGGGCTCGGTAGCCGGCCAGGCCAAACTCCAGGACCACTGCCGCCGCAACGTCCGCCTCCCCGCCCAGATCCAGGCTGAACTCGCCCGCGGCATCGCTGAACACCGGCGCGGCACCGGCCACACTCACCGTCACCCCTGGCAGGGGCTGGTTGCTGGCGGCGTCCACCACCCGGCCCAGCAGCCGACTGCTGCCCACGGGCGGCGTCTCACCTTCCTGGATCAGCACCGGGGAGAACACCAGATGGTCGCCGGGTCGCAGATCCAGCCGGGTATCGACGGTGTAATAGCCCGTCAGCGCGGCGCTGATCATTGTCTCGCCCGGCTCCAGGCCCTGCAGCCGGTAACGGCCATTGGCATCGCTGAACGCCTGCCGCTGATTCAGGCTCAGGGTCACCCCGTCCAGGGGCGTACCCTCGGTATCCCGCACCGTCCCGGCCACGGTGATATCGGTGGCATCCTCGATACGAGCCAGCAGCAGGTCACCCAGTTCCAGCACCGCGCCCGGCTGCACCGCCACCGACAGCACAGTGGTCTGGTACTGGTCAGCGGATACGGTCAACCGATAGCTGCCCGCTGGCAGCGCGTTCAGCTGATAGGTCCCCTCGGCGTCGCTGCTGACCGACCGGGTCACCGGCCCATCCAGTTGCAAGGCGGCCCCGGTCAGCGCCCAACCGCTGGCCGCCCCCACCACCCGACCCCGCACCACCCCGAGATCCGGATTGGGTATGTCCAGGGCCGCCAGGGTCAGCACCTGCAGGGCCAGCGCGGTGGTATGCACATCGCCGCCCCAGCCACCGTCCAGATCCTGGAATGATCGCAGGCGTGCCAGTGCCTCATCCAGCCCGCCGCCATCCTCTCCCGGCAACAGGGCCCGCAGCGTCAGGGCCAGCAATCCGGGTTCCTGAAGATCTGCCAGGCTGGCCTGCAGAAACGCCCGCCCGCGCTGGATCATCCCCGCCACCGCGGGCTCTGCCCGAAAGCCCTGAAGCCCCTCCAGCACCAGCGCGGTGGTGAACACCGAGGGAGGATTGGGGCCATCGGCCCAGCCGCCATCATCCACCTCGACCCGGGCCAAGTAATCCAGTGCAGCCGGGGCCGTGGCGGCACTGGCAGCCAGCGCCCGCAGGGCGTGAGCGGTATCCAGCACGCTGCTCTGATAGCCGGGCAGATCACCGAAACCGCCGTCGGGGTTTTGCCGAGCCCACAGTTCCCCCAGCAACCAGGCGCCGTCGCCGGCCCCGCCCAGCAATCGCCGGGCCAGGTACTCGGTACCGTGAAAGGGGGTTTGTTGCAGAAAGGTGCGCGACGATGCCATGGCGGGATCGCCCAGCATCAGCACCTCGGCGCTGGCCTGCGCCGGGGTGGCGAGGGTGGTGGTATTATGAAAGGCCCTGTCGTCGCGGGCCTGCTGGAGCAGCCAGTCGCGGCCCATCGCCACGGGGTCGGTGGCCCCGTGGGCGAGCGCGGCGAACAGGCACAGGAGAACGAGGCCCCATCCGTGGCGCATGCGTGTATCTTCCCTGAAGTGAATCCGAAGCTGACCGACATCCTGTCGGTGTCATTAAATTACTGGGGGAAGCGCCGGGCGGTCAACGCCGGGGGGAGCCTTTTTCCGCGAAAACAGTCTGAAATTTCATGAAGTTTGGTTAACGTCACAACGGAGGTGGGTCGATGTTTACCCCGAGAGGCTGGGCGGCCTGCGGCCTCGCGCTACTGGCGCTGGGCTGCGCCCCCCACGGCTACAACGATTACTACGGCGACTACCGCGACGGCTATTACGACGACTACTACGGCGGCTATCCCCACGCCGGCAACACCTACCTGAGCTACTACGGCGGCTATCCCTATTACTATCGCCCCTGGTACGACTACCCGCCCTGGTACTGGTACGACCGCGACCATGACGACGACGACGACGATCATTATCATGGCCCGCCCCGCCCCGACGATCCCGATCGCGCCGACTATCTGATGCGTCATCGCACCGATCCGGCCGATGTGCGACCGCAGGACATCACCCGTTATCGGGACCAGATCCGCGATCTGCCCATCGACACGCCCCGCCCGGATCGCAGCCCGGTCAGTGTCCGGCGGCCTCCCAGCACCAGCGGCTTCCAGGGTGGCGCACCGGCGGGCGGCGGTGGTGGCGCCCGGATCAGCCGCGACAGCCCTCGCCCCTCGCCCGGCAGCCGGAGCCGGGGCGAGCGCTGAGGGCGCCGTACAGATCCGCTGGTGAGGCGAGATGGGCCTTCAGGCCGCCTGCCGCTCCCGCGCGGGCGTACCCACCGCCACCGCGTGGCGGTCCAGCAACTCGATCCAATGCACCACCGCCACCCCAGCCTTGCTGAGCAGATGTAGCTGACAGCCGATGTTGGCGGTGGCGATCACCCCGGGCCGGCCGGATTGCAGGGCGTCGAGCTTCTGCGCCAGCAGGCGCTGGGACAGCTCGGGCTGGGTGATGGAGTAGGTGCCGGCCGAGCCGCAACAGAGGTGGGCATCCGGCACCGGGGTGAGCTGGAAACCCACCTGGCGCAACACGCCCTCCACCACTCCGTGGAGTTTCTGGCCGTGTTGCAGGGTGCAGGGCGGGTGGAACGCCACCCGCTGTTCACCGTCCACCCGCAGTCCGGCATAATCCTGCGCCGCCAGATACTCCCCCAGATCCCGGGTGAGGGCGCTGATGCGCCGGGCCTTCTCGGCGTACACCGGGTCATCGGCCAGCACATGGCCGTAGTCCTTGACCATCACCCCGCAGCCGCTGGCGGAGCTGACGATGGCCTCCACCCCCGCCTCCACATGGGGCCACCAGGCGTCGATGTTGGCGCGCATGTAGGCTTTCGCCTCGTCCTGGGCGTTCAGGTGGAAGGACAGTGCCCCGCAGCACTGCTCGGCGGGCTCGCGGCGCACGGTGATGCCGAGGCGATCCAGCACCCGGGCGGCCGCGGCGTTGGTGTTGGGGGTGAAGCCCGATTGCACGCAGCCGTCCAGGATCAGCACCTGACGCTGGTGAGTGGCCACCGGCCAGACGCCCGCGTGCTGGCGGGGCGGCACCTTGGCCCGGAGCGCACCGGGTAGCAGCGGGCGAAATACCTGGCCGAGCCTGAGGGACGGCGTGAACAGGTAACGCCGGGGCAGGAAAAACCGCAGGATCCGGCGCAGCCAGCGCTCACCCGCCGAGCGCGGCACCCGCTCCTCCACCATGTGCCGGCCGATGTCCAGCAGTTTGCCGTACTCCACCCCGGAGGGACAGGTGGTCTCGCAGTTGCGGCAGGTGAGGCAACGATCCAGGTGCAGCTGGGTCCTGGCGGTGACCTCGTGACCTTCCATCATCTGCTTCATGAGATAGATCCGCCCCCGCGGGCTGTCCAGCTCGTCGCCCAGTAACTGATAGGTGGGACAGGTGGCCAGGCAGAAGCCGCAATGCACACAGCTTCGCAGGATCCGGTCGGCCTCGCGGCCCTCGGCGGTGTCCTTGATAAGATCCATCAGGGAGGTTTGCATGGGGATCCCTCAGAAGCGTTCCAGTTCCGGAAACGGCAGGTTGTTCCCGCTCACGTGCATGGCGCCGTACTCGGCACAGCGGTTCAGGGTGGGCACCGCCTTGCCGGGGTTGAGCAGGGTATCGGGGTCGAAGGCGGCCTTCACGGCGTGGAACTGGGTGAGTTCCAGCGGCTGGAACTGCACGCACATCTGGTTGATCTTCTCCATGCCCACCCCGTGCTCGCCGGTGATGGTGCCGCCCACGGCGACGCAGAGTTCGAGAATCCGGGCGCCGAATTCCTCGGTGCGGTGCAGTTCGCCTTCCTTGTTGGCGTCGAACAGGATCAGCGGGTGGAGGTTGCCGTCGCCGGCGTGGAACACGTTGGCCACCGGGAGTTGGTATTCCCGGGACAGCTCCGCCGTGCGCTTCAACACCTCGGGCAGCGCCCGTCGGGGGATGGTGCCGTCCATGCAGTAGTAGTCCGGGCTCATCCGCCCCATGGCCGGGAAGGCCATCTTGCGGCCCTTCCAGAACAGCAGCCGCTCGGCCTCGTCGCGGGCCTCGCGGATCTCGCTGGCACCGCAGTCCGCCAGTACCTTGCCCACCGCCTGCAACTGGTCGGCCACCTCGTCCATGGTGCCGTCCACCTCGCACAGCAGGATCGCGGCGGCCTCCACCGGATAGCCACAGTGGGCGAAATCCTCGGTGGCGCGGATGGCGAAGTTATCCAGCATTTCCAGCCCCGCCGGGATGGTGCCGGTGGCGATGATCTCGCCGACGGCCTTGCCGGCGGCCTCCACCGAGTCGAAGGCGGCCATCACCAGCCGGGTCTGCTCGGGCCTGGGCAGCAGCTTCACGGTGACCTCCACCACCACCGCCAGCATGCCCTCGGAGCCGTTCATCAGCGCAAGGAGATCATAACCCGGGCTGTCCAGGCACTCGCCGCCCAGTTCGATGAGATCGCCGTCGATGGTGACGGCCTTGATGCCCAGCACGTTATGCACGGTGAGGCCGTACTTCAGGCAATGCACGCCGCCCGCATTCTCCGCGACATTGCCGCCGATGGAACAGGCGATCTGCGAGGAGGGGTCGGGGGCATAGTAGAGGCCGTGGGGGTCGGCGGCCTGGCTGATGGCCAGGTTTCGCGCCCCGGGCTGCACCCGGGCGATGCGCCTGAAAGGGTCCAGTTCCAGGATTCTGGCGAACTTGGCCATCACCAGCAGTACCCCGTCGGCCAGCGGCAACGCGCCCCCCGACAGTCCGGTGCCCGCGCCCCGGGCCACCACCGGCACCCCACGCTCGCGGCAGATCCGCAGGGTTTCCTGGACCTGTGCCACGGTCTCGGGCAGCAGCACGATCATCGGCCGCTGGCGGTAGGCCGCCAGTCCGTCGCACTCGAAGGGGCGCAGATCCTCCGGGTCGTGGAGTACTGAGGCCTGCGGCAGGATGGCCAGAAACTCACGAATCAGGGCATGGCGGTCCAGTTCCGGACGACTGCCCACCGCCTGGGCCAGGCTTTCGGCTGTTGCACTCATGGTATTGACACTCCCTCCTCACTCCTGATGGGGCACCCAAAAATGGAAAAATATTCCATTTTCGACAGCCAGCGGCCGATCCGGTTCGCCGGCCGGTGGGCAATCGGGGGTGGAATGATATGATTAGCGGTCAGTCTAGCATCCCGGAGTCACCATGGAGTCGAGTCCCCTCACCGCCCTGTCCCCGGTGGACGGGCGCTATGCCGGCCAGACCGAGATTCTGCGCCCCATTTTCAGCGAATTCGGCCTGATCCGCTTCCGGGTACTGGTGGAGATCCGCTGGCTGGAGGCGCTGGCCGCCGAGCCGAACATCCCCGAACTACCGCCCCTGTGCGCCGGGGCGCGGCATCGGCTGGCAGCGCTGGTGGAGGATTTCGACCTCGGCGCCGCGGCCCGGGTAAAAACCATCGAGCGCACCACCAACCACGACGTGAAAGCGGTGGAGTATTTTCTCCGGGAGCGCACCGCCGACCACCCGGAACTGGCGGCGGCCGGAAATTTCTGGCACTTCGCCTGCACCTCCGAGGATATCAACAACCTCTGCCACGCCCTGATGCTGGCCGAGGCCCGCAAGCTGGTGCTGATTCCCATGCTGGACGAGCTTCTCCAGCACCTGTCGCGGCTGGGACTGGAACTGGCCGAACAGCCCATGCTGTCGCGCACCCACGGCCAGCCGGCCTCGCCCACCACCCTCGGCAAGGAACTGGCCAATGTGGTGGCGCGGCTGCGCCGCCAGCGGGAGTCGCTCCTCACCGCACCGGTGCTGGGCAAGCTGAACGGTGCGGTGGGCAACTACAACGCCCACCGGGCGGCCTACCCGGAAGTGGACTGGGAGCGGCTCTGTGCGGGGGTGGTGGAGAATCTGGGCCTGGATTTCAACCCCTACACCACCCAGATCGAACCCCACGACTACATGGCGGAGCTCTTCGATACGGTGGCGCGGCTGAACACCGTGCTGCTGGATCTGTGCCGGGATGTGTGGGGTTATGTGAGCCTCGGTTATTTTCGCCAGAAAGTGGTGGCCGGCGAGGTGGGCTCCTCCACCATGCCCCACAAGGTCAACCCCATCGACTTCGAGAACGCCGAGGGTAACCTGGGCGTGGCCAACGCCCTGCTGGATCACCTCTCGCGCAAGCTGCCGGTGTCCCGCTGGCAGCGGGATCTCAGCGATTCCACGGCGCTGCGCACCCTCGGCACGGGCTTCGGCCACTGCGTGGTGGCCTACACCGCCATCCTCAAGGGGCTGCGCAAACTGGCGGTGGACGAGGCGCGCCTGCATGGAGATCTGGAGGCCAACTGGGAGGTGCTGGCCGAGGCCATCCAGACGGTGATGCGCCGCCACGGGTTGGACAACGCCTACGAGACCCTCAAGGAACTCACCCGCGGCCGACGGCTGGACGGCGAACACCTGCGCGAGTTCATCCACACCCTGGCGATTCCCGAGGCCGACCGCCAGCGCCTGCTGGCGCTGACCCCGGCCGGCTACACCGGCGACGCGGCGCGCCTCACTCGCCGGCTGCTGGGCTGATGGCCGATTTCCGGCTGAATCTCGGGATGCCACCGGCGGATTTTTTATCTCGCCACTGGCAGAAGCGCCCGCTGCTGATCCGCGCCGGCCTCACCCCTTTTCGCGATCCCCTGAGCCCCGAGGAACTGGCGGGGCTGGCCTGCGAGGCCGAGGTGGAATCCCGACTGGTGCTGGGCAACCGCGAGCGGGGCTTCGAACTGCGCCACGGCCCCTTCGCCGAACACGCCTTCAGCGCGCTGCCGGCGGTGGACTGGACCCTGCTGGTGCAGGATGTGGAGAAGCATCTGCCGGCGCTGGGGGAACTGCTCGCCCCGTTTCGCTTCATCCCGGACTGGCGGATCGACGATCTGATGGTGAGCTACGCCGTCACCGGCGGTTCGGTGGGTCCCCACATGGACAGCTACGACGTGTTTCTGATCCAGGGGCTGGGACGGCGCCGCTGGGAGCTCGGCGCGCCGCAACCGACCCCCTCGCTGGTGGCGGACTCGCCGCTCAGGCTGCTGGCCGGGTTCCAGCCCACCGAGGCCTGGGAACTGGCACCCGGGGATATCCTCTACCTGCCCCCCGGGGTGCCCCACTGGGGCGTGGCGCTGGAGCCCTGCCTCACCTACTCGGTGGGTTTTAGAAGCCCCGCGGTGGGAGAACTGCTGGTGGATCTGGCCCACACTCTGGCCGGGGAACTGGACCCGGAGTGGCGCTACCAGGATCCGGAGCTGGCGCTGGCGGATCACCCGGGACGGCTGGACGATGCCGCCGTGGCCCGGGTCCGGACGCTGCTGGAGCAGACCCTGTACAGGCTCGACGATGCCGCCCTCGGTGACTGGTTCGCCCGGGTGCTGACCAGCCCCAAGCTCGCCTTCAGCGCCCGCGCACTGGATCGGCCCTTCGACGAGGCGGGGCTGCTGGCGGAACTGGCGGCCGGCGAGCGGCTGGAGCGAAATCCCGGCTCGCGCTTTGCGTTTCGTGACAGCGCTGGGGGCCTCAACCTCTACGTGGACGGCCACGCCTGGCCGCTGCCGGCGGACCTCGGGCCGCTGGCGCGGCGACTGTGCGAGCCGGCGCCGCTGGACCGGGCCGGGCTCGGGGAACTACTGGCCGAGCCCCGGGCGCTGGCCCTCCTCCTGCAACTGGTAAACAGCGGTTATCTGCTGATCTACGACGATGCGGAGGACGATCCATGAGCGCCACCCCATCGCCCTGGCGCGTCCGCCGGGTGGACTGGGAAACCCACCGCCACCGGCTCACCCCCATTCGCCACCAGGTGTTCGTGGTGGAACAGGGGGTGCCGGCAGCGCTGGAACTGGACGAGTACGACGCCGTGAGCCGACATCTGCTGGCCGAGAGCCCGGCGGGCGAGCCCGTCGGCACCGGCCGACTGCTGCCGGACGGACACATCGGCCGGGTGGCGGTACTGGCCCACTGGCGGGGCCAGGGCCTGGGCCGGGCGCTGATGCAGGCGTTCATCGGGCTGGCCCGGGAACAGGGCATGGCGGAGGTGGTTCTGAATGCCCAGACCCATGCCGGGCCGTTCTACGAGGCGCTCGGCTTTCGCCCCGAGGGGGCGGTGTTCCAGGAAGCGGGCCTGCCCCACCAAACCATGCGCCTCAGTCTGAAGGAGACCCCATGAGCAACGAATCCCGCATCCTGCTGGAGGGCGAGGAACAGACCCTGGCCATGCTGCTGGAGCAGATGCACGCGGTGCGCCGCTACTACCATCTCTATACCCCGACGCTGCCCGCGCCGCTGTTCAACCACCCGGAATTTCTCGGCGCCGTTCGAAGCCGGGTGGCCGATCAGCCGCGCATCCGCATGCAGTTCATCGTCCCCGGCGCCAAGGAGTGGCGGCGCCAGTGCCCGCAGTTCCTGCAACTGTCGGAGCGGCTGCGCAGCGCCATGCAACTGCGGGTGCTGCCCGCCGAGGAGCCCCGGGAGCGGGCACTGTTCCAGCGCCTGTTCGCGGTGGGCGATCGCGCCAGCGTGCTGGAGTTGTCGGATCTGGCCCGATTCGGCGGCGGCTATCAGCACCGCCACCAGTCCCGGGCCCGCCAGTTGCTCACGTTTTTCAACGAGGTCTGGGAAAAATCCGGGCCGGACGCGGAACTGCGGCGGTTGATGATCTGAAGGGTCGGCTACGGCGGTTGCGGCAGCCAGCGCGCCTGCAACGATGCCCAGTGCAGCGCCAGCCACTGCAGGGCGATGAAGGTGGGCGCCGAGCGGATCTCGCCGCGCCCGAGCATGGTGAGGGCCGCCTGCCGATCACACACATGGACGCGGATATCCTCGTGCTCGTGGTCCACCCCGTGCAGCCCGCCGGCCTGGCTGCTATCCACCCGGCCACAGTAGATCATCACCCGCTCGGTGGTGCCGCCGGGGCTGGTGTAGATCTCCCCCACCGGCAGTAACTCCAGGAAGCTTAGGCCCGCCTCTTCCATGCCCTCCCGGTGGGCCACCGCCTCGTGGCTCTCGCCAGGCTCGACGATCCCGGCCACCGCCTCCAGCAGCCACGGTCCGTGGGGGTCCTCCAGCGCGCCGGTGCGAAACTGCTCCACCAGCACCACCTCGTCGCGCAGCGGGTCCACCGGCAACACCACCACGGCATGGCCCCGGTCCAGTACTTCCCGGTCCAGCGGCGGGCACATACCGCCAGCGAACAGCTCGTGCTGGAGAATCAGCCTCTCCACCCGGAAAAATCCCTGGTGCAGGGGTTCGCGCTGGACAATCCTGAAACGATACTGCATCACGACTCCTCGTCATCGCGCCGGGCGTGGGCCTTGACCTGTTCCCAGAGGGCGTCCAGTTCGGCCAGCGAGGCCCCGGCGGGGCCGCGACCACCGGCCGCCAGGGCGGCCTCCAGCGCCCGGAAGCGGGCCTCGAATTTGGCGTTGGCGGCCCGCAGCGCCGCCTCCGGATCGATGTCCAGATGCCGGGCCAGGTTCACCGCGCTGAACAGCAGATCCCCCAGTTCCTCGGTGAGCCGCGCATGGCCCTCGCGGGCCTCCATGGCGGCCTTCAGTTCGTCCAGTTCCTCGTGCAGCTTGGCCAGCACCGGCGGCAGATCCGGCCAGTCGAAACCCACCCGGGCGGCGCGGCGCTGCAGCTTGGCGGCGCGGGTCAGCGCCGGTAATGCCAGCGGGATACCGTCCAGGGTGGCGGCATCGCCCCGTTCGCGGGCCTTGATGGCCTCCCAGGCGGCGGTCTGGGCGGCGGCGTCGTCCACCGACTGCGCACCGAATACATGGGGATGGCGGCGGATCATCTTGTCGACGATGCCGGCGGCCACCGCCTGAAAATCGAACCAGCCCCGTTCCTGGGCCATCTGCGCGTGGAACACCACCTGAAACAGCAGATCGCCCAGTTCGTCCCGCAGCGCCGCCGGCTCGTCCCGGGCAATGGCGTCGGCCACCTCGTAGGCCTCCTCCAGGGTATAGGGGGCGATGGTGGCGAAATCCTGCGCCCGGTCCCAGGGACAGCCCCGCTCGGGATCGCGAAGCCGCGCCATCAACGCCAGCAAATCCTCCACCGCCTTCACCGTGGCGCTCCCCACCGGATTTGCAGGCTGCAAGTCCACCCCGGACCATTTGCAATTCGCGATGGCCCGATGGGGTGAACCGTTCCGATATGAAAATCCGCCCATGGAAAATCGCCACCAGCTCCTGGAGAAAAAATACAAGCGATTGTTTTAAAGGCTATTTTTTTAATCATCAAAGGACTCATAAACCTGGCACCCAGTTTGCAGTAAGGGTAAACAACCAGAAACCAGCCGTGATTGATTGGAGACAGTGATGAGCAATATCAAGAAAATCGGAACCAAGCAATGGGCGACCGTGATTCTCTCCCTGGCGCTGGCCACCTCCTCGCTGTTCATTCCGCTGGAGGAGCGTGGCCAGGAGTCCGGCAGCTTCTCGGTCACCGCCAACAGCATGCACAGCGAACACACCCCGGAAGGCGCCACGGACCGGTCCTGAGCCTTCACCCACCGGTGGCGACGCACCGCGGAGCGCCTCCTCCGGACATCCAACGATCTGCAGATCCCGGGTTCCTGCCAGACACCCACCCGCCTATTTCCGGCCAGCGCCGCCGGCTTTCCCCAGCGATTGCATTTTGCAATTCATTTTGCAAATGACGCCTTACTCTCGCAAAGTGCAGTTTTCCATAGCCCTTTCAAAAATCAAAAAAAATTCTTTTTTATCATGCATTTAAACGATAACTGGCAAATGGCACTATTTCTGCTTCCAGTAGGGTACCCCTTGTCAAACCCAAAACCCTGGACAGTGACCATGTTCGTTTTTCGAAACCTTGCCAGAAAACAGTGGGCGACGCTTATCCTGGCCACCTCTCTTGCCCTGTTTGCCCAGTGGATTCCCCTGAAAGAACCCGCCGCCAGCGCCGATATGCTCGCCGGCAACAGCAGCGCCCAGGAAACCGCCAAGCAGCAGCCGGAGCAATCCTGAGGCGCTGGCCACTCAGCGGGTGACCGGCACCACCCGGTCGGCCTGCCAACGGTAGATTCCGTGGTGGAATCCGGTGGGCTCGCCCACCTCGTCGAAACTCAGAATTCCCAGAGGCGTGGCATGTGCCGAGTCTCTGATGGCGGTGGCGAGCGCCATGCCGGGTTCTCGCACCGTCAGCTCCAGTGCCGCCACTAGCACCCGCACCGCCGCCACTGCGGCCAGCGCCATGAGTGGTGAGCGAGTCCAACCCTGTTCGGCGAGAAACGCCGCGAGTTCCGGCTCCGGCACCGCCGCCAACGCCGCGGGCAGAGTAAGATACACACCCTCGGCGGTCGGCCCTGCCAGTTCGGCCAGCACCTGGCTGGACACCGCGTCGCTACCCATCACCGGCACCCCGAGTCCCTGCTGACGGAGCTGGTTCAACAACAGCCCCAGTTCCTCGGCGAAGCCCGCATAATAGATGGCATCCACCTGATTGGCGGCGAGCACCGCCACCAACCGGCTGAAGTCGTGCTGACCACGGCTGGTGCGGGCGGTCAATACCACCGGCAATCCCGCCGCCTGCGAGACATTCACCATCGCCCGGCCCACCAGTTCGCCATAGTCGCTATCGTCGTGCAGCACCGCCAGCCGTTCGGGCTGCCAGCGCTCCCGCAGAAAGCCCACCGCGCTGTCCACCTGCCGGTCCGCGGTGGGCCGCAGGCGAAACACCCTCTGATAGCCCTGTCGGGTGAGCGCCGGGTCGGTGGCCGCGGGCGTGATCATGATCGCCCCGCCGGCCTCGTAGACCGGCGCCGCGGCCAGGGTAGCCGCCGAACACAGATGCCCCACCACCAGTTTCACCCCGGCCGCCAGCGCCTCCCGGGCCCGCGTCACCGCCACCTGCGGATCGCAGCGATCATCCAGTTCCAGCAATGTCACCGGTTCGCCAGCCACCCCGCCGGTGGCGTTCAAGCGCCCCACTTCCCAGCGCACCGCCTCCCGCATCCGCTCGCCGTAGGTCGCCCAGTCCCCGCTGAACGGTCCCACCACCGCCAGGGTCGGTCCCTCGGCCGCGGCCACCGGGCTCAGCAGGGCAAAGCTCAACAGCCAGATCCCGCGATTTGCCATCCACGGCCACCAGCGATCCTGTAATTTATTCATCCAGTCACCCGACGCTGCTCTTTTTCGCCTGGTTTGCTAATCTATCGGCACGGTACGGCGCCGTCCACCGATGCACCGTCGGAGTATCCGCAGCCATCTCATGATCGTGATGATCCTTGAAGCACTGTTCCCTGGCAGCCACCGGCCCCGGACAGTGCCGGCACCCGACGCTCCCGATGCTCCCCGGCGGCGGTAAGCAGGCACCTCACCGAGCCCACGATATGCTGGAAGCACAATGAGCGGCAAACGAACTTTCGCGGTTACCGCCATCGGCGTAGCCGACAATGAACAACGGATCCTGAAAAATATTTTCAAGCTGTCCCTGCACCGCCCCCGGGCCTACAACCTGCTGGCGGGAATGCCCAACGACCGCACCGAGATCCTCGTCGTCGACGCCGACGACGACGATGCCATGGCCCACTGGCGGGCGTTTCGCTCGGAGAACGCGGCCAACGCCACGGTGCCGGCGGTGCTGGTATCGCGGGACAAGGACTCCGAGGCCCATCCCTACATCCTGCACCGCCCCTTTGTCGCCTCGCGGGTGCTCAGCGTGCTGGATCAGGTGGCCATCAAGGAACTGAAATACATCCCCGAGCGGGTCATCGGCGGCGACGAGAACTTTTCCACCCCGGAGCTGGAGGTCATCAAGGACAGTGTGCCCCACCAGGCCCAGAACGCCAATTTCATCGCGCTGGTGGTGGACGACAGTCGCCCGGTGCGCAAGCAGATCGAACTGGAACTGGACCTGTGCGGCGTGAAGGCCGATTTCGCCGAGTCCGGCGAGCAGGCCATCACCCTGCTGGAGCGCAAGAGCTACGATATTATTTTCCTGGACGTGGTACTGCCCGGCATCGATGGCTACAAGGTCTGTCGCACCATCAAGAAGGACAAGCTCAAGCGCGACACCCCGGTGGTGATGCTCACCAGCAAATCCTCGCCATTCGACAGGATCAAGGGCACCATCGCCGGTTGTGATACCTATCTTACCAAGCCGGTGGCCCACGAATCGTTCAAGAAGGTGATCAAGAAATATCTGGACTAGTCCGGCGCGCAGGCTGGCGGTGCAGTTCCGGCTACCCGCCCGGCGGTGTGGCCGGCCATCGAACAGGAGGCTCATGATGCCCATTCACAAGGTTCTGGTGGTGGACGACTCCCCCACCGAACTGGCCAATATACGTAGCATCCTCAGCGATAGCGGGCTGGAGGTGGTGAGCGCCTCCAGCGGCGAGGAGGCGGTGAACAAGGCCCGCGCCGAGCGACCGGACCTGATCTTCATGGATATCGTCATGCCCGGCATGGACGGCTTCGCCGCCTGCCGGGAGATCAGCCACGACAGCGCCACCAAGGACATCCCGGTGGTGTTCGTCAGCGTCAAGAACCAGAAGGCCGACCGGCTCTGGGCACAGATGCAGGGCGGGCGCGGTTTCATCAGCAAACCGTTCGTGCCGGATGATATCATCGAACAGTTGAAGGCTTTCCAGTAAGCCATGGCGGGACATCCGGACGACCCCGACTGGCTCTCCCCGGAGGCCGCCCTCGGGCGCTTCACCCCGCCACCCAGACAAGCCGGCGGCGGCGCCATGACCGAGGGCCGACGCTTTGGCTTTCGTATCGGCGGTGTCGGCTTTCTCATTGATCCGGGCCTGAGCAGCGAGGTGCTGGAGCAACTGTCCACCTTCCCGGTGCCCCACACCCCCGAGTGGCTGTCGGGCATCGCCAATCTGCGAGGTAATCTGGTACCGGTGTTCGACCTCACCCGGCTCTGGCAGTGGTCGCGTCCCCGGGAGCCGGGGCGACTGCTGATCCTCGACCGGGGCGAGCGGGCGGTGGGGCTGGTGGTGGACGAGTTGCCCGTGACATTGATCCCGGGTTCACCGCTGGCCACGCCACCGCCGCTGCCGACCATCCTGCGCGAACATCTGATCAAAGCCTATACCCAGGAGGAGACCCTTTGGCTGGACTACGATCACCCTGGCCTGTTCCGCTCCATCGCCGGACAACTCGGCTGACCACCCGCCGCTTTTTCCACGCCCCGTTACGCTGTCCTGCCGCGAGGTCGGGTTCATGACAATCAACAATCGCCTGATGGTTCTCGTTTACGGCAACCTGATACTGTTCGCCCTGATCATCCTGCTGGCCCTGTGGCTGATCTCGGCCACCGAGGTGGGCTCCTTCAGCCAATCACTGATCGTGCTGCTGGGGGCGGTGGGGGCGATCCTGTCCTGGCTGTTCGGCAGCACCACCCGCAGCGCCATCCAGCAGCCCCTGCGCTCCCTGCACGACACCCTGGAGCGGGTGGCCGACGGCAACTACGACGCCCGTACCCAGACCGAGGACGACGATGAACTGGGGCGGTTGGGCGATGCCCTGAACCGGGTGCTGGACCGGGTGCGCGATGCCCAGGACGAGAACCGCCAGAAGGAGGATGCCCTCAACAACTCCATCATCGGCCTGCTGCAGGCGGTGTTCCAGTTGAGCCAGCGGGATCTCACCGTGAAGGTGCCGGTCACCCAGGACGTCACCGGCCCGGTGGCCGACGCCCTGAACCTGCTCACCGACGAGACCGCCAAGGTGCTACTGGGCGTGACTGGCATCTCCGAGCAGGTGGCGCAGGCCTCGGACATCGTCAAATCCCAATCCGACAAGGTGATCCTGGTGGCCAACAATGAACGCCAGGAGATGGACCGGGCGGCCCGCGAACTGGCCAGCGCGGTGGAGGAGATGAACCGCATCGCCGAACTCGCCCAGGCCTGTGACGAGGCCGCCGACGAGGCCATCCGCTCCACCAAGACGGCCCTCCAGACCGTGTTCGACACGGTCACCGGCATCAACAGCACCCGCGACACCATCCGCGAGACCGAGAAGCGCATCAAGCGTCTGGGCGAGCGCTCCCAGGAGATCAGTCAGGTGGTGAATATCATCAACACCATTGCCGAGCGCACCCATATCCTGGCCCTCAATGCCAGCATGCACGCGGCCTCGGCGGGCGAGGCCGGGCGCGGCTTCGCGGTGATCGCCAACGAGGTGCAGCGGCTGGCCGAGAACGCCCGCGAGGCCACCTCGCAGATCTCCACCCTGGTCAGCAACATCCAGGCCGAGACCGCCGAGACCGTGGAGACCATGAACCGCGCCATCTCCCAGGTGGTGGACGGCAGCCAGCTGGCCGAGCAGGCCGGCAGCCAGATGCAGACCACCCAGGAGACCACCGCGGAACTGGTGCAATCGGTACAACAGATCGCGGCGAGTTCCCGGCGCCAGGCCCAGATCACCGCCGAACTGCGCGCCCGCGCCAGTCAGATCCAAGCCAGCACCGAGGAGACCAGCCAACAGCTCCGGGAACAGACCGAGCAGACCAACAAGCTGGTGGAATACGCCCGCAATCTGCTGACCTCGGTGAAGGTGTTCAAGCTGCCGGCCCGGGGCGCCGGCTAGCGCGGTGGCTCCCGGAGTGTTCTGGATGGCGGGGTTCTAGATGGCCATGAGCGAGGAGCAACAAGCCGCCCTGGCCGGGGCAGTGGCCGGTCTGATCGATATTCTGATGGCCAATATGGCCGCCGGGGAGGACGCTGACTGGCAGCGTGGGCTGGACGACTATGCCGGGCAGGTGCAGCGGATCCAGACCATGGCGGACAGCCAGGATCTGCCGGTGCTGGTGGAGAGCTGTGCGCGGGTCTCCGACAATCTGGCGCGCCTGCGCCATCGCGACACCCCGCCGGGCGAGGAGGAACAACTGCTGCTGGAGGAATGGCCGGCGGTGGTGATGGGCTATCTGGATGATCCGGATGGCAACGCCCCGGCATTGATAGAACTCCTCCAGCAGCCGGGCTGGCCCCTGCCCCTGGACCCCGCAGACGCCGATGAACTCCGCTCGCCGGGCGATGCGGCGGGCGCGCCGGCAACCGGTGACGCCTCCGCCCACCATCCCGGGGAAGCGGCGGACAGCCAACACCCGGCACCGGCCAGCGACGCCGACACCGGCTTCGAACTGGACTTCGAGGACGAGGGGCTCAGCACCCTGGATGTGCTGGAGGGGGTGGTGGCCGACACCATGGATGTGGTGGGCGAACTCCAGGCGGCGGATAGCCCGGCGGCCCTGAGCCGGGCATTGCGCCACTATCTCACCGGTGTGAGCACCCTCGCCCGGCTGGCCGGCGAGGCCGGACTGGACGGCCTGCGGGGTGCCAGCGAATGGCTGCGGGACAACCTGGAGATCCTCCTGGAGCACCCCCCGGACCATGCCATCCGGGATCTGCTGGAGGACTGGCCGGCACGGGTGTTCGAGTATCTGGAACTGCGAGGACAGCAGGATGCCGGCGCGGGGCTACTCCGCTATCTGGGGGATTTTCGCTGGCCCCGACCCCTGGCCGATACCCCGGCCGCGGCGCTGGCGGCGCATCTAGGGGGCGAGTCAGCGGCCATCGAAGCGCCCGGACCCTGGCCCGAAGCGCCGGCTGAGTCGACACTCCAGTCTCCCCCCGGCACAGAGGATCAACACCGGCTCGAACAGCCCGACGAGGACCACCCCGACCACGGGGTCGAGGCCCGCCACCGGGACCAGGCGGCGCTGGGCGATGCGCTGTCGGAGGCCACGGACAGCGACCGGATCGGCGACCAGGAACCCGCCGGAACCGCCCCACTCACCGCCGAACTCCTGAGCATCCTCGCCAGCGAGTTGCCGGAACTGGCTGGCGCCACTGAACGGGTCCTGACCGCCGCCAGCGGCGAGGCGCTCCAGGAACTGGCCGAGGACGTGGAGCGGTATACCGAGGCCTGTGCCTCGGTGGGTCTGGACGGTCTTACCCTGGCACTGGGGCAACTGGCGGGCAATCTGCGGGAACTCGACCCGCCAGCCGCCCCGCCCCTGCAAGCCCTGCTGGCCGGCTGGACCGGCGCGGTGGCGGGCTACCTCTCCGAGCCCACCCGGCGCGAGACGGCAGCGCCGGTGGTGGACCTGCTGCTGGACCCTGCCTGGCCCGTGCCCCTGCCCGGGGAGATGCGCGACGACCTGCTGGACAGCTTGGGTGCGGTTACCGTAATCAGCGCCCAGGAGGCTCTGCCGGCGCGGGCTCAGGAGGCCACCGATGCCGATGTCTCACTGAGCCTGCCGGTGGACGCCCACCCGGAACTGCTGGACAGCCTGCTCCAGGAACTGCCCGGCCAGACCGCCGAGTTTTCCCGGGTGGTACAGGCCATGGCCGACGGCTCGGCCACCCCCGGCGATGTGGCGCTGGCCCAGCGTATCGCCCACACCCTGAAGGGCGCGGGCAACACCGTGGGGGTGCGCGGCATCGCCAACCTCACCCACCACACCGAGGATATCCTGGTGGCGCTGTCGGCGGTGGGGCAACTGCCTCCCCCGGCGCTGGCCGAGACCCTGGTGGAGACCGCCGACTGTCTGGAGAGCATGAGCGAGGCGCTGATCGGCCAGGGCGAAGCACCGGCCCAGGCCCGTGCGGTGCTCCAGACCGTGCTGGACTGGGCCAACCGCATCGATCGCGAGGGATTGCCCACCGAGACCACTCCGGCGCCTGCGCCACGGCCCACGGACAACGCCCCCGCTGCGGCGCAGCCAGCGGCTCCCGAGGTCTCGGGGGAAGCCGCCGAGCATGCCGCAGGCGAGCCGGTACCGGTGCTGCGGGTGCCGGCGCCGCTGGTGGATGAACTGCTGCGGCTGGTGGGCGAGACCCTGATCATGACCGGCCAGGTGCAGGAGGGGGTGCGGCGCACCGCCGACCATGCGCGGCTACTGCGCGACCAGCACCATGGCCTCCAGCAACTGGTGGCGGAACTGGAACAACAGGTGGATATCCGCGGCCTGCACGCCCCGCTGCTGGCCGGCGGCGATGCCCGTTTCGATCCGCTGGAGCTGGAACAGTACGGCGAACTCCATACCCTGAGCCGTCGCCTCCAGGAAGCCGGCAACGACGCCCGCAGCCTGGAAAGGCTCATCAGCGGCAACCTGCGAATCCTCGGCGAGCTTCTGGAGGACCAGGGTCAGCTCCATCGGGAAACCCAGGAGGCGGTGCTGCGCACCCGCATGGTGCCGGTCTCCACGGTGGTGCCGCGACTGGCCCGCAGCGTGCGCCAGACCTGCCGGCTGCTGGACAAACGGGCGCGTTTGGAGGTGCGCGGCGAGCATACCCTGATCGACAGCAACGTGCTGAACGCCCTGCTCGACCCCCTGATGCACGTGCTACGCAACGCCGTGGACCACGGCGTGGAGACCCCCGAACAGCGCGAAAGCCTCGGCAAGGATCCCGAGGGGTTGATCGGCCTGGCCCTCAGCCGCGAGGGCAACAACATCCTGGTGAGTTGCCGGGACGACGGTCGCGGCCTGGATCTCGCGACCATTCGCCGCAAGGCCGAGGAGCGCGGCCTGCTGAGCCCGGGCCAACCCGCCAACGACGAGGAACTCACCCGGCTGATCATGGCCCCGGGCTTTTCCACCCGCGACCACACCACCCAGACCTCCGGGCGGGGCATCGGCATGGACGTGGTGAACAGCCAGCTACGCGCCCTCAAGGGCTCCCTGGAGATCCGAAGCGTCGCCGGTCGTGGCACCACCATGGAACTGCGCCTGCCGGTGTCGCTGCTGTCCACCCACGCCCTGCTGGTGCAAGTGCATGAGCGCCGCTATGCCATCGCCGAGCGCGGCGTGCGCCAGATCCTCCATGCCAGCGACGGACACTTCGAGCGCCTCGGTGATCGGCCGGTGTACCGGGTGGACAACGCCATCCACGATCTGCTGAGCCTGGAGACGGTGCTGGGCCTGCCCGAGGCGCCCCGCGAGACCCGGGAAACCCGTCCGCTGTTGCTGATCCAGGACGAGACCGGGGCGCTG
>JGI12109J20283_11003075_pt1 | contig 23820 bp, 21 predicted proteins | sample ElkSlonscriptome_12_FD_20283 | JGI IMG/M metagenome (IMG submission 20283)
CGCGCCTCGGATATCCACATCGAGCCCTTCGAGAACCGCCTGAAGATTCGCTACCGGGTGGATGGCGTGCTGGTGGACGTGGAGTCCCCGCCCTCGCGGCTGTCGGCGGCGGTGATCTCGCGGATCAAGATCATGGCCAAGTTGAACATCGCCGAGCGGCGTCTGCCCCAGGATGGGCGGATCCAGCTGCGGGTGCAGGGCAAGGAGATCGACCTCCGCGTGTCCACCGTGCCCACCATGCATGGCGAGAGCGTGGTGATGCGGATCCTCGACAAGGCCAGCGTGGTGCTGGAGTTCGAGACCCTGGGCTTCGCCCCCGATAACCTGCGCCGGTTCCGCGAGGTGCTGGCCCTGCCCCACGGTATCATCGTGGTCACCGGTCCCACCGGCAGCGGTAAGACCACCACCCTCTACACCGCCCTGCAACAGCTCAACACCCCGGAGCGCAAGATTCTCACGGTGGAAGATCCGGTGGAATATCATCTGGAGGGGGTCAACCAGATCCAGGTGAAGCCGCAGATCGATCTCACCTTTGCCAACGCGCTGCGCGCCATCGTGCGCCAGGACCCGGACGTGATCATGATCGGCGAGATCCGCGACCTGGAAACCGCCAAGATCGCCGTGCAGTCGGCGCTCACCGGCCATCTGGTGCTGTCCACCCTGCACACCAACGACGCCGCCGGCGGCGTGACCCGACTGCTGGATATGGGCGTGGAGGATTATCTGCTCACCTCCACCGTCAACGGCATCCTCGGTCAGCGGCTGGTGCGGCTACTCTGCAACGAGTGCAAGGAGCCCTATCCCGCCCCCGAGGAGGTGGTCCAGGAGATGGGTTTGCACCGTTTCAGCGACGCTGCCGAGATCCGGCTCTGCCGGCCCCGGGGCTGCCCCACCTGCAGCGGCATCGGCTTTCGCGGTCGGGGCGCCATCGTCGAACTCCTCACCATGAGCGATCGCACCCGGGCGCTGGTGCTGAAACACGCCGACGCCGGGGATATCGAGCAGGCGGCCCGCCAGGAGGGGATGCACACCATGTTCGAGGACGGACTTCGCAAGGCGGTGGCGGGACTCACCACCGTGGAAGAGGTCATGCGGGTGACCCAGGAGGGATGAGGTGGCGCTCTTCAAGTACGAGGCCGTGGACCCCGCCGGGGAGATCCTCAAGGAAACCATGGAGGCCCCGGACCAGCACACCGTGGTGCAACGCTTGCGTGACCAGGGCCTGCTACCCATCTCCGTGGAAGAATCCGCCGGTGGCGCCCTGGCCAGGAGTTTTTCCCTGTCCCTGGGCCGGCGGCAGATCTCCCAGAAACAGCTCGGCGTGCTCACCAGTCAGATCGCCCGGCTGCTGAACGCCGGCCTGCCCCTGGATCGAGCCCTGACGATCCTCATCAGCATCAGCGACGAGACCGACGAGCAGGCCAAGCTGCTGTCGCGTATCCAGGATCAGGTGCGGGGCGGCTCGGCCCTGGGCGACGCCCTGCAATCCCAGAGCGGGACCTTCAGTCGCTTCTACATCAACATGGTGCGGGCCGGCGAGGCCGGCGGTTCCCTGGAGGTAGTGCTGGAGCGGCTGGCGGAGTTCATGGAACGCTCCCGGCTGTTGCGGGAATCGGTGACCTCGGCGCTGGTGTATCCGCTGATCCTGCTCACCGTGGCACTGCTGTCGGTGATCCTGCTGCTCACCTTCGTGGTGCCGCAGTTCGAGCAACTGTTCGAGGATGCCGGCGAATCGTTGCCCTTCGCCACCCAGGTGGTGATCGTGGTGGGCGAGGCGATCCGGGGCTACTGGTGGGCGGGCCTGCTGGCGCTCTTTCTGGTGGTGACGCTGATCCGTCAACAACTGAGTAACCCCGACAGTCGCGGGCGCTGGGACCGCCTGTTCCTACGCCTGCCCCTGTTCGGCGATCTGGTGGCGAAGCTGGAGATGGCCCGCTTCGCCCGCACCCTGGGGACGCTACTGCGTAACGGCGTGGCCATGCTCACCGCGCTGGCCATCGTCAAGGAAACTCTCTCCAACCGGGTGATGGCCGAGGCGGTGGGCGAGGTGGCGGAGAATCTCAAGGCCGGCCAGAGCCTGGCCGAGCCGTTGATGGCCGCCGGCAGCTTTCCGCAACTGGCGGTCCACATGATCCGGGTAGGGGAGGAGACCGGCCAGCTGGAGGACATGTTGATCCAGGTGGCCGAGACCTACGACGGCGAGGTGCAGGCGGCCATCAAGCGCATGCTGACCCTGCTGGAGCCGGCGCTGATTCTGGGGCTCGGTGTTATCATTGCCGGCATTATCATGTCGATTTTGGTGGCCATCCTGAGCGTCAACGACCTGGCTTTCTGAGCGCCGACGATACCTTCGAGAGTGACAACCGTTTCGGACCCGGTAACCGTGAAGGTACACCGTGGTGCAAGACCGTATTGGTGATGAGGATAATGTTTCGATGAACAGAATTGAATGGAAGTATAGCCGGGGTTTCACCCTGATCGAATTGCTGGTGGTGCTGGTGATCCTGGGCCTGCTGGCTGGCCTGGTGGGACCACGGGTGATGAAGTACCTCGGTTCGGCCAACACCGACACCGCCCGGGTGCAACTGGAGCAACTGGGTAGCGCCCTGGAGATGTATCGCATCGACGTGGGGCGCTATCCCTCCTCCTCGGAGGGCCTGCGGGCGCTGGTGCAGGCGCCCTCCGGGGGCGGGCGCTGGAACGGTCCGTACCTTCGCAAGGATGTGGTGCCCAAGGACCCCTGGGGCAACGACTATCAGTACCGCTATCCCGGCGAGCACGGCGATTTCGACCTGTACACCCACGGTGCCGACAACGCCCCGGGGGGCGACGGCGAGAACCAGGATATCCTCAGTTGGCAGTAAGCCGGTTCAGGCGGGATTCAGCCAGGGAGGCTTAACATGATGCGCCGCGTCGGGGGGTTCACCCTGCTGGAGATCATGGTGGTGCTGGTGATCGCCGCGGTGGCCTTCACCATCGTCCCGGTGATGATGGCGGGCACCGCGCGCACCACCGAGATCCGCGGCTCGGTGCGACAACTGGCCAGCGGATTGCGGGCGGCGCGCAGCGAGGCCATCACCCGGCAGGTGGAGGGTATCGTCACCGTGGACCTGGAGGCGCGGCGCTTCCGGGTGAGCGGCCGCACCCGGGAAGGGCGCCTGCCCGATGCGGAATCCGTGGAGATCAAGCTCTACACCGCCCAGGAGGAACTGGTGGACGACAGTACCGGACGCATCCGTTTCTTTCCCGACGGTAGTTCCACCGGGGGCCATGTGAGCCTGATGGACGAGCAGACCGAGTACCGGGTGAACGTGGACTGGCTCACCGGCCGGGTGGATATCGTGGAGCGGGATCGTCGGCCATGAACCGAGCCTCGGCGCAGACGGGCTTTACCCTGCTTGAAGTGCTGGTGGCCTTCACCATCCTCAGTCTCACCCTGGGGGTGTTGCTGCAACTGTTCGGCACGGGTCTACGCAATGCCGGGGTGAGCGAGGACTATACCCGGGCGGTATTGCACGCCGAATCGTTACTGGCCGCCGTGGGCGTGGAGGAGCCGCTGGAACCCGGTATCCGCAGCGGTGAACTGGAGGCCCCGTTTGCCTGGCAGAGCACGGTGACGCCGTTCGTGCAGGAGGGACTGGATATAGGACGTCTGGAGGCAGCGGGTATCACGCCTTATCTGGTTTCCGTGGAGGTGTTCTGGAGTCGCGGCCAGCGGACCCGCTCGGTGGTGCTGGAAACCCTGCGGTTAGCCCGGGAGTTGCCATGAGGGACCGGCGCATCACCGGTGAGCAGGGCTTTACCCTGCTGGAGATGCTGGTGGCCATGACCCTGATGGCGGTGATCCTGGTGCTGCTCTACAGCGGGATGCGTATCGGCGCCCGCAGCTGGGAGGCCAGCGCCGCGCGGGCCGAAACCGTCAACGATTTGCGTCTGGTGCAGGATTTTCTGCGTCGCCAGCTACGCCAGTCCGCCACGGTATATCACAGCGATCCCGACGAGGGGCGGGTGGTGGCTTTCAGCGGTGAGGGCGACGAACTGCGGGCGGTGACGCCGATGCTGGCCTACCTGGGCTTCGGCGGTCTGTACTGGGTGCATTACGATATGGTGGACGACGGCGATGCCCATGCCCTGCGGCTGCGCTGGTGGCCCTATCAGCCCGAGGGTGAGCGGGAGGCCAGCGAGGATACGGAGGAGAGCCTGCTGTTACGGGGCGTCGACAATATCCAGTTCAGTTACTTCGGCGCCGATGAGCCGGACGAGGATCCGCAGTGGCGGGATCAGTGGGAAAATATCAGGTTCCGTCCTCAGTTGGTGCGCCTCACGCTGGACTGGGCCGAGGCCGACTGGCCGCCACTGGTGGTGGGATTGATCAGTAACTGATGATAACTGTACAGCAACAACGGGGCGTGGTGCTGGTGATCGTGCTATGGGTGATCACCCTGCTCACCATCATGGCCGGCAGTTTCGCCTATTCGCTGCGGATCGAGACCGCACTGGCCAGTTACGGGCTGGATCAGGCCCGGGCCCGGGCCATGGCCGAGGCCGGGGTGGCCTATGCCATGTTACAGGTGCTGAATCCGCCCCCCGAGGGGGAGGATGTGCGCTGGTTCACGGACGGGCGGGTAAAACGCTGGCGGTTCGGTGATGCCACGCTGGATATCCAGGTGCGGGATACCAGTGGCCGGGTGGATCTCAACCGCGGGGACCGGGAACTGATGCGGGGTCTGTTCACCGTGGTGGGTGGTCTGGACGAGCAGCAGGCCGATGTGCTGCTGGATGCCGTCGAGGATTTCCGCGATTCGGACGATCTCACTCGCCTCAACGGGGCCGAACTCAGCGAGTACGAGGCCGCCGGCCGGGACTTCGGCCCCAAGAATGCCCTGTTCGAGAGTGTCGACGAACTCCAGCAGGTGCTCGGCGTGAGCCCAGACTTTTACCAACGGGTAGCGCCTTTTCTGACCGTGTACTCCAATCAGTCGGGGATCAATCCCGCGGTAGCCGCTCCGGAGGTGCTGTATGCCTTACCCGATGTGGACCCGTTGTTGATCGAGCAATACCTGCAACTGCGGGAGGAAAGTATCCAGCAGGCGTTGCCGCCACCCCCGGCCCCCAACCTGGGCGCTCATTTGTCCCAGGCTCAGGGTTTGGCGTATGATGTGGGCGTTACGGTGAATTTCGAGTCGGGTACTGTGGCGTTCGTGGAAGCCACGGTTACCCAGGGCCGGCGTGCCGATCAGGTATACCACTTGCTGACCTGGCGAGAGGGTAAATCAGTGATGCAATCGGGGGCCAATGGTCTTGAGTCCCCAACAGATATTCCTCAATGACTTCGATGACTACAGACCTCAGGCGATGGCTGGACGTCGGTGCCCTGCTGAACTGGTGGGGTATGGGTCTGTTTGCCTGTCTGCCCTCCTTTGTGCAGCGTCTACTGGTGCCGCCCCCGGCACGGCTGATCCTGAGTTTACAGGAGAACGAACGGGAACTGGTGGCGCGGCGGGAGGGGCGCGACGAGGAACTGGGGCGCTGGATCATCGGCGGCGACGATATCCGGAGTCTTCCGGCCATGAAGCGCAAGGCCGTGGTGTTGCGTCTGCCGGCCAGGAAGGTGCTCTCCCGTACCGTGGTGTTGCCCCAGGCCGCGGAGAACAATCTCCGCCAGGTGGTGGGTTTCGAACTGGATCGGCTGACGCCGTTCACCGCCGACAAGGTCTATTACGATGCCCGGGTGATCGCCCGCCAGCCCGAAGCCCGGCGGATGACCGTGAAGCTGAGCGCGGTGCCGCGTAAGATGTTGGACCCATTGCTGGAAGCCCTCGGGCGGATGCGGGTGGTACCCAGTGTGGTGGATACCGCCAGCGAGGCCGGGATCAACCTCCTGCCCCAGGAAAGAAAGCCCCGGCACGGTCAGGGTGCCCAGCGTTTGCAGGGAGCACTGGCCGGTGTGGTACTGGTGGCGGTGGCGGCTGCTGCTCTTCTACCGCTGTGGCAATTGCGCTCACTGGTCATCGATCTGATGCCCCGGGTGGACAGCGCGCAGAGCCGGGCAGAGGTGATCTACCAGTTGCGCAGCGCACTGGAAGAAGAGGTGGAATCCCATCGTTTTCTGTTGGAAAAACATCAGCAAAGTGTATCGGCCCTGTATCTGCTCGATGAGTTGACCCGCATCCTGCCGGATGGCACCTGGCTGGAGCAACTGGATCTGCGGGGCGATGAGGTGCAGATCCGGGGGCAGTCCCGGGAGGCATCCAGCCTGGTGGCGGTGGTGGAAGCCGCGGCACTGTTCGAGGATGTGACTTTCCGCTCTCCGGTGGTCGCCGATCGCCGCACCGGCCGTGACCGCTTTCATCTGGCCGCGCAGATAGCCGAGGAGTCGCCATGATGGTCCCGGTGGACAATCGCCAGCGTTTTCTTGCGCTTGCCCTGACCCTGATCATGCTGTTGGTGGGCTTTGAGGTGTTCGACCGGGTCTGGATCGGTAAGTACCGATTCTACACGGAGCATCTGGAGGATCTGCAGAACCGTCTGCAGCGCCTCAACGGATTGCTGGCCACCCAGGCAGATCTGGAGGCCACGCTGCAACGGGTGAGCCAGGACAGTTCCACGGACGCCTATTATCTGCCCGAGGAATCCCCCGCGTTGGCGGCTGCCACGCTGCAGCAGCGGGTGCGCCAGGCGGTGGAATCCAACGGCGGCAATCTGGTGAGCACCCAGGCCCTGCCGGTGGTGATGGAAGATGGCTTTGCCAGGGTAGGTATCCGGGTGCAGATGATCGGTGATACCGACGCGGTGCAGAAAATGCTCCATGCTCTGGAATCCGCTCGACCCCTGCTGTTCACCGATGCCTTGCAGATTCGCGCACAACCGGTGCGCCGCCGCCAGACCGCCACCGGCATGGATGAACTGGAGATGCAACTGGTCACACAATTCGAATTGACGGGTTATATGCCGGGGGTGAGCGATGCCACCCAGGGTTAGTGCGCTCGTTACCGTGATCCTGCTGGCTATTCTCGGCGCCGCCGGATCGTTTATCTTTCATCGCCTGGAGAATCCTCCTCAACTGGCCCTGCTGGCCCCCAGCGAGCCCCCACTGGATCCCTTACTGGATGCGGCGCGGGTGGGTGGTGCTGCCGAGCAGTTCATCGTCGGTCCCATCACCCAGTATCAGGAGACCGTGCAGCGACCGTTGTTCTCCAACACCCGGCGTCCACCACCGCCGCCCCGGGTCAAGCCTGAGGAACCCGAGGAAATGCCGGAGCCAGAGCTGGAGGACGAGCGCGAGCATATCCTGATCGGGGTCATGCTGACTTCCGATGCCACCACGGCCCTTATCAAAGATGATCGTAACAAGGTCTCTCGCGTACGCCTTGGGGATAAGATCGACGGCTGGGAACTGGCGCAGGTCAACCCGGAGAGCGTGGTGCTAAACAAGGGCTCCCGGACCAAAGAACTGCTCCTGCTGCGTAATCAGCAACCGCAGATTGCCGGTTCCCGACAGCAACAGGCGCCGATTACGGTGCCCCCGCAACCGAGCGGACAGGAAGATCCCCGGGAACTGCGGCGGCGGTTGCTCCAACAACATCGAGCCTTGAGACAGAAAATGGAAAGGGAAGCCCGTAATCAGCCCCAGGCGGTGCCCCGGGCATCCGCCACCAATTGATCGACCCCATGATTTTTTCCCCCGCGCGACCATAGAGCGAGCCGTTTTGTCTATGCAACTGATGTTACGGGGGACATTACTGTCCCTGTCGGTGTCGCTGCTGGTGGCCTGTGCCTCTCCCTCCGGGCAACTGCAACGTGACACCGTATCGAGACTACCCAGCCGGGAAACACCCGGGGTGAATCTGGCTGGCGTATCCCAATCTCCTGAACTCCTCGACCCGAGGGTGCCGGATGAGGAGATCATGCCGGAGGCCACCACCGTCTATCGTGGCACCGGTAACTTCATCAATCGTCAGGCGGCTGCCAGCGGCGATCCCGTGCGAGAGGTTAATGGCGAGGTGACGCTGAATTTCGAGGCCGCCGATATCCGCGATGTGGTGAAGATCATCTTCGACACTCTCCAGGAAAACTACATCATCGATCCCCAGGTGCAGGGCCAGGTCACGGTGCAGACCAGTCGACCCTTGCCCAGAAGTGCGCTGCTGCCCACCCTGGAGACTTTGCTGCGTAGCAGTAATGCAGCGCTGGTGCGTTCCGGTGGGATTTTCGAGGTGGTGCCGGTGTCGCAGGCGGTGACCGGTAACACGATCCCGCGTCTGAGTAATGCCCAGCTGGGACCGGGCTACAGCGTGCGGATCTTTCCGCTGCGCTACATCAGCGCCACGGAGATGGAAACCATCCTCCAGCCCTTCGCTCCGGAGGGCGGAATCCTGCTGGTGGACCCCATACGCAACCTCATCATCCTGGCCGGTACCGAACTGGAACTGGCCAACCTCCAGGAAACTATCGGGATCTTCGATGTGAACTGGCTCCAGGGTATGTCGGTGGGCATGTACATCCTGGAAAACGTGGAGGCCCAGACTCTGGTCACGGAACTGGAGGGTATCCTGGGACTGGGTGGCGAGAGCCCCATGGCGGGCATGTTCCGCTTCGTTCCGGTGGAGCGCCTGAATGCGGTGATCGCCATAACCCCTCAACCGGAGTTCCTGGAGCAGGCCAGTGCCTGGATCGAGCGCCTGGACGGTTCGGCCGGCGAGCGGCTGTATATCTATGAGGTGCAGAACGGCGACGCCGAATATATCGCCTCTATCCTCAGCGAGATCTTCGACGCCACCACCAGCGCGCCGGCTGCCCCGTCCGATGGGGGACGGGTGGCGCCGGGACGCACGCCCGGACAGATCTCCGCGGGTGGCCTGGGGGGCAGCGCCCAGTTCCTGAATGTGCCGGAGGGCAGCGATATCGCCTTTCCGATGGTGGGGGAGGGGAGTGCCAGCGGCCATCTGGGCGAGGGCTACATCAATTTCGTGGATTCCGCCTTTCAGGTGCAGGAGACCGACCCGGCTGCCATGGGGGCGCCTTCCCAGCCCGTGCGGCTGGGGCCAGCCAGCCGGGGTACTGCCCTGGCCAATGCCGGTAGCATCGCCGGTGGCGCCACCTCCGAGGTGCGGATCATCGCCGATGTGGAAAACAACGCCCTGTTGATCTGGTCCAACACGCCCACCTACAACAAGATCGTCCGGGCCCTGCGCCGGTTGGATATCACCCCCCGACAGGTGTTAGTGGAGGTGACCATCGCCGAGGTCAGCCTTACCGGGGTACTGCGCTACGGCTTGCAGTGGTTTTTCACCAATTCCGTGAGTGACGAGTACCAGGGCACGGGTTCTCTGAATCTGAACACCGATGTGCCGGTGAGTGGCGCCGACGGCATTTTATCGGCGGTGGACCGGACCTTTTCCTATGTGATCAGCAAGGACGGCATCGTCCGGGCCCTGCTGGAGACCCTGGCCCGGGAGTCGAAAGTGCGGATCCTGTCCTCACCGCAGATCATGGTGATCGACAACCAGGATGCCGAGATCCGGGTGGGCGACCAGCAACCGGTGCGCTCCTCCACCACCGTGACCACCGGCGGTAACACCACCGAGTCCATTTCCTTCAAGGATACCGGGGTATTCTTGCAGGTCACCCCCCAGGTGAACTCCAGCGGTCTGGTGTCCATGAGCATCGTCCAGGAAGTGATCGATGTGGGCGGCATTGATGCGGCCACCGGGCAACGCTCCTTCTTCGAGCGCAGCCTCAGCAGCAAGGTGGCGGTGCAGAGCGGCGAGACCATCGTCCTCGGGGGCCTGATCAGTGAGGAGCGCCGCGACGAACAGGAGGGCGTGCCCTTCCTCTACAAGGTACCGGTGATCGGACCCCTGTTCGGCACCAACAGCGAGGACGTCAACCGGACCGAGTTGCTGGTGTTGATCACCCCCCGGGTGGTACAGAATACCCAGGAGGCGGTGCAGATCACCCGTGAATTGCGCCAGCGTATGCAAAGCCTCGACCCCTTCGTGGATGCCGATCTCATCGAGAGTCTCGATCCCTGGTGGGAGAGATTGCCCGCCCCCCTCAATCCTGCCGAGCCCGCCGTCGATGTCCCCGGTCAGTGAGGTGGAGGAGACCGCATCCATCCCGCCCCGGGCGTCGGTGGTGATCCCGGTCAAGAACGGCGGCGAGTTGCTGGTCAGGGTACTCGAGCGGATCCTGGCGCAGGACACGCCCTGGCCCTTCGAGGTGCTGGTGATCGACTCCGGCTCCCGGGACGGCTCCCAGGCCCGGGTGCGGGAATTCGGCGTGCGTCTGCACGAGATCCCGCCCGCCGAGTTCGGCCACGGGCGCACCCGCAATCTTGGTGTCAGCCTGACCCGGGGAGCAGCCGTGGCTTTTCTCACCCAGGATGCCCTGCCCGCCGATGAGCACTGGCTGCGGCGACTGGTGGAGGCCACCGAACTGGCCCCGGACACCGCCGGTGCCTTCGGCCCACATCTGCCCTACCCGGACTGCAATCCCATCACCGCCCGGGAACTGGCACTGCACTTCCAGGGTTTCGGCGAGAGTCCCAACGTGGTGCGCCTGGAGGATCCGGAGCGCTACGCCCGGGAGCCGGGTTACCGCCAGTACCTGCATTATTTTTCCAGCAACAACGCCTGTATCCGCCGTTCGGTGTGGGAGCGGGTGCCGTTGCCGGAGGTGGATTTCGCCGAGGATCAACTCTGGGCCCAGAAGGCGGTGGAGGCCGGTTTCGCCAAGGCTTACGCCCCCGGGGCCCGGGTCTACCATTCCCATAACTTCGGGGTCCGCGAGGGTTATCGCCGGGCCTTCGACGAATCCCGCGCCTTGAGGCGCCTGTTCGGCTATGTGCTGGTGCCGAACCTGCGCCATCTACAGGGTCACTGGCGACGCATGGTGTGGCGGGACTGGCGGTGGATCCGGGAGGCCCGGTTACCGTGGTCCCGGACCCTGGGCTGGTGGTGGCGGATCCCGCTGTTGAATCTGGCCAGGCTGAGTGGCTTCTACCTGGGTGGCCGCCAGGAACACCTGCCGGAGTGGCTGGTGGAACGCCTGTCCCGGGACAAGACGCTCCAGCGCTCCTGAGCGACACCTGCCTTCCGGCCGCTTTTCCGACGCCCAACAAAACGATCAAAACCCGTGTTCGCGCTCCTCAAAAAAACCCGTCATCTGCCGTTGTTGCTCCGCACCCTGGGGTTACGGGGCACCGCACATTACGCCCGTCAGCGCTTCCTGCCCGCGCCCCCGCCCCCGGCGGGGAAACTGGACGTGGTGAGTTTTTACCGCTTCCTGGAAATCCCGCCGGAGGTACCCACACCCACCGCGCCGATACCGGAACGGACCCTGAACTGGGTGATTCCCTCCTTCCAGCTGGGTAGCGGTGGCCACCTGAATATTTTCCGGATGGTGTATTTTCTGGAGAAACTCGGCTATCGGCATCATCTGGTGATCGTGGGCGAGACGCCCTACCGCAGTGGCGAGGATGCCCGTCGGCAGATTCGCGAACACTTCGTGGCGCTGGAGGCCTCGGTGGGCATCGGCGAGGCGAGTCTGCGCCCGGCGGAGTTCACCGTGGCCACCTCCTGGGACACCGCCTACCCGGTGCGCCGTTTCGCCGAGACCCGCCATCGGATCTATTTCATCCAGGATATGGAAGCGTATTTTTTTCCCCAGAGCAGTTCCTATGCCTTTGCCGAGGCCACCTATCGCTTCGGTTTCATCGGCATCACCGCCGGAGCGTGGCTGGCAGAACTGATGTACGACCAGTACGGGATGCGCACCTTCGGCTTCGGTTTCTCCTATGACAAGGAGCGGTATCGACCCCTGCCACGGCACGACCGGCAGCGCCGGGTATTCTTTTATGCCCGTCATGTGACGCCGCGCCGGGGTTTCGAACTGGGTCTGCTGGCCTTGCACCGGGTCTCCCGGGCATTGCCGGATGTGCAATTCATCCTGGCCGGCTGGGATTCTTCCAGCTACGAGGTGCCCTTCCCCCATCTGGATGCCGGGGTGGTGCCGCTGGACGAGTTGCCCGATCTCTACAGCCAGTGCGATGTGGCGCTGGTGATCTCGCTCACCAACATCTCGCTGTTGCCCCTGGAGCTGATGGCCTGCGGCTGTCCGGTGGTGTCCAGCCGGGGACGCAATGTGGAGTGGCTACTCACCGATGGCGAGACTGCGCTGCTGGCCGACGCCACGCCCGATGCCCTGGCCGGGGCGCTGATCCGGGTGCTGGAGGACGGGGAACTGCGCGAGCATCTGAGGGCCAGGGGCCTGGCCTTGGCCCACAGCACTGACTGGGCCAACGAGGCGCGGCGGGTGCAACAGTACCTGGATATCATCCGCCAGGAGGTCTGATACAGGTGCTGAGCGTTAGTGGACGGGGGCGCAATCTGGGTTATCTGTTCTGGCTCTGGGTGCGCCGCGACATCCGGGGTCGCTATGCGGGCTCGATGGTGGGTCTGGCCTGGGCGATTCTCGCACCGCTGGGGACCATCGGGGTGTTCTACCTGGTGTTTGCGCTGGTGCTGCGGGTGCGGGTGCCGCAACTGGCTGGGGACAGTGGGTTTTTCCTGTTTCTGCTCACCGGCTTGTTGCCGTGGCTGTCCATCAGTGACGGGCTGACCCGGGCCAGCGGGGCGCTGGTGGCCCAGGAGCAGTTCCTGCAAAAGCTCATGTTCCCGGTGAGTGTGCTACCCACCGCGGTGGTGGTCACCAGTCTGGTGCCGCAACTGGTGGGTACGGTGGTGTTGCTGGGTTTGCTGGCGGTGACGGGCCTGCTGTCGCTGGATGCACTGCTGTGGTATCCCGTGGTGTTCGCCCTGCAACTGGTGTTGACCCTGGGGCTGGGGCTGGCGCTGTCCATCCTCACCGTGCATGTGCGGGATACCGCACAGATCATCCCGGTGTTGCTGCAACTGCTGTTCTACACCACCCCGATCCTGTATCCCCTGAGCCTGATTCCCGAGCAGTACCGGGCGCTGTATCTGCTGAATCCGCTGGCCTGTCTGATCCAGGTGTATCACGCAGTACTGCTGGGGTTTCCGCTGGCCTTAAGCACTCTGCTGATGCTGGGCGTGTGGACCCTGCTGCTGGGGGTCGGGGGCTGGTGGTTGTTCACGGTGCTCAAGCCCACCCTGGGGGATTATCTGTGAACGACCCGGCGATCGAGTTACATGGCGTGGCCAAGGGTTATCGTTTCTATCATCGTCCGGCGGACCGGCTACGGGAGTTGTTCGGCGGCGCGCCCCGCCATCGAGTGCATTGGGCGCTCCAGGAACTCTCCCTGCAAGTGCGTTCCGGCGAGACTTTCGGGCTGGTGGGGGAAAACGGCGCCGGCAAAAGTACCCTGCTGAAGCTGGTGGCGGGCACCGTCAAGCCGAGCCACGGGCGGGTGACGGTGAATGGCCGGGTGGCGGCGCTGCTGGAACTGGGTGCCGGCTTTCATCCCGAGGAGAGCGGTCGGGAGAACGTCTATCTGATGGGCGCCCTGGCGGGCATTCCGCCGGGGCGTATGGCCGAGCACTACGAGGCCATCGCCGAGTTCTCGGAATTGCCCGTCGAGGCGCTGGCCCGTCCGGTGAAAACCTATTCCTCGGGGATGTTCATGCGCCTGGCCTTTGCCGTGGCCACCGCCGTGAACCCGGATATCCTGATCATCGACGAGGCGCTGTCGGTGGGGGATATGCACTTCCAGAAAAAAAGCCTGGATCGCATCATGAGCTTCCGGGAACGTGGCAAGACCGTGCTGTTCTGCTCCCACAACCTCTATCAGATTCGCAGTCTCTGCGCCCGGGCGGCCTGGTTGCACGAGGGGAGGTTGCGGGCCATCGGCCTCACCGAGGAGGTGGTCACCGCCTACGAGAGTTTCGAGCGGGAGAAGGAGGCGGTCCTGGGCAAGGATGCCCAGGCGCCCTCGGTGTACCGGGCGGCGACCGGCGGCGGTGCGCCGGTACGGATCCTGGAGGTGAGTATGGCGGGCGAGTCCGGTGCGCCGAACACTCTGGAGGCCGCCACGGTGACGGTGCGGGTGGAGAGCCGCAGTCATTTTATTCCCTTCCACGTGGGCGTGGCGGTGGTGCGTAACGACCGGGAAAATGTCTTCGGCACCAGTACCCACTTCGAGACCGATGCTGCACCTCTACAAGGTTCAGGGGAACACCATCTGCGGCTGGTATTGCCGCGGCTGTCGCTACTGTCCGGGGACTACTGGCTGAGCGTTTATGTGCTGGACGATTCCGGCTTGCAGGTCTACGACATGGCCGAGGCAGTCTGCCCTTTCACCGTCCACAGCCCCGGCCAGGAGTTCGGCGTGGTATACATCCCCTACCGCTGGGAGCGCTGAGGTGGCCGCTCCCACCTGGCAGCGCTGGCTGCGCTACCAGACCCTGTTCCGACCGCTGGGCGTCCTGCCCCTGCCCCTGGCCTATCGCGGCGCCGGCTGGATCGGCCGGTGGGATGGCCGGGATCCGGCGCTGCGAACCCTGATCGGCAACGGCCTGCGCCGGGTCTTTCCGGTGCAGACCCGGGAGCCCGCGACCCTGGATACCTGGGTGGACGGCTACTTCCGGATGATGGCCCGGGAGACCCTGGATGTGTACACCATGCCCCGGGTGCACCGCGACAGCCATCTGGTGGATCTGCACCCGCAGGCGCTGGCGGTGCTCCACGAGGCCCGGCGGGATGGGCGCGGGGTGATCATCGCCATGGGCCATTACAGTCGCCTGAACCTGTTGCTGCTGGCCCTGGCCCTGGCGGGCCAGCGACTGGGGATGCTGACCATCGCGGTGGACCAGCGAAACCCGGACCTGAACGCCGTGGAGCGGGGCCATCTGCAACGCAAGGTGGGCAATCTACACGCCCGCATCCAGGGACCGTGGATCACCCTGGAGGACAATCTCCGACACCTCTACCAGGCACTCGGGCGGGGCGAGACCATGATCATCCTGTTCGATGCCTTCGTGCCGGGGGATACTGCCCGGGAACCCCTGCCATTTCTGGGGGGGCGGTTGTGGCTGGCCCGGGGTGTGGAGCGCCTGGCACAACGCACCAATGCGGCGCTGCTATACGGGGTGGTGCATGAGCGGGGCTGGCGGACTCAGGCGGAGTTGCGAGCGCTGCCCGGGGCACCGGGCGCGGCGCTGGACGCCGCGGTGGCGGAACTGGCGCGGGATGTGGGAAACGCCCCCTGGCTGTGGTGGCAATGGAATATCCTCGATTATTTCTGGACCCCCGGAGGAGAAACACCATGAAACGCTGTGTGGTACTGGGTGCCAACGGATTCATCGGCAACCATCTCTGTCGGACCCTGCTGGCGGCGGGGCATCAGGTGGTGGCTTTCGACATCGCCCGGGATTTCGGCGCCCTCGGGGATGTGGCCGGCGAGCGACTGGAGACCGTCAGCGGCGATTTTTTGGACCGGGCCACGGTGCGCCAGGCCCTGCGGGGCAGCGACTGGGTGTTTCATCTGGTGAGTACCACCCTGCCGGCCAGTTCCAACGAGAACATGGTGTTCGATGTGCAGAGCAATGTGGTGGCCTCGGTGGAACTGCTGGAGGAGTGCCGCCACCAGGGGGTGGAAAAACTCGTCTTCGCCTCCTCGGGGGGGACCGTCTACGGGGTACCGGAGTCCCTACCGGCCACCGAGGATACGCCCACCCGGCCGGTGGTCTCCTACGGCATCAGCAAGCTGATGATCGAGAAGTACTGCTATCTGTTTCGCCACCAGTTCGGCCTGAACAGCATCTGTCTACGGCTGGCCAATCCCTTCGGTCCGGGGCATCACGGTGCCGCCCAGGGCGCCATCTCGGTATTCCTGAAGCGTCTGCTACAGAACCAGCCCATCACCCTCTGGGGCGATGGCGGCGTGGTACGCGATTATCTTTATATCGCCGATGCGGCCCGGGCTTTTTTGCAGGCGGCCCGTTACCGGGGCTCCCGGCATGTGTTCAATATCGGCAGTGGCCGGGGCCACTCCCTGAACGAGGTGCTCACCCGGTTGGAAGTGGTCACCGGGCGGCGCCCGGAGGTCATCTTCGAGGCCGCCCGCGGCTTCGATGTGCCGCGCATCGCGCTGGACAGTCAGCGGGCCCATACGGAACTGCAATGGTCGCCCATGATCGACCTGGATGAGGGAATTCGCCTCACCTGGGAGGCCCTACAGGGAGTGTCGTCGTCATGACCGGAATGGAGTATTCCCAGCGCTACAGTTATATGGTGGAGTCGGCGGGAGATACCACCGCCAACAAGGTGCTGCGACTGGTGGGGGAACAGCGCCATGTGCTGGAACTGGGGCCGGCCACCGGCTCCATGACCCGGGCGCTGGTGGAACTGAACCGCTGCACGGTGGTGGCGGTGGAGATGGACGAGGCCATGGCCGAGCAGGCCCGGCCTTTCTGCGAGCGGCTGATCATCGGCGATCTGGAGCACCTGGACTGGCAGGGGAGCTTCGCCGAGGAGCGCTTCGATGCGGTGATCGCGGCTGACGTGTTGGAGCACCTCACCGATCCGTGGCGCTGTCTGGAGAATATCCGCGGGCTGCTCCGTCCAGAGGGCTTCATCGTCCTGTCGATTCCCAATATCGCTCACGGTGCGGTGCTGGGGCAGCTGTTGCAGGGCCGTTTTCCGTATCGGGAAAAGGGCCTGCTGGATCGTACACACCTCAGATTCTTCACCCGCCTCGACGTGGAGGATATGCTGCTCGCCACCGGTTTTCTGCCCGCGGTATGGGAGCGTAATCGGGTGTCGCCGGAGGACAGCGAGTTCGGCAAGGACTGGCAGCGCCTGCCGGGGGCGGTGCGCCAGGAACTGGGGGGCTTGAGCGATGCCGACACCTATCAGTTCATCGTCAAGGCCTGTCCCAGCACCGAGAGCGGCTGGGTGGCCAGCACCCGGGATGCCATACAACAGGCCGAGGCGGTGCAGGAGCGACTGGGTCTTGATCTCACCGATACCCGGCGGCGCCTGGCGGAGTACCGCAGCGCCTACGAGGAGGCCAGCCGGGTGGCCGATGACTACCGCCGCTTCGCCGACGAGCACCAGGCGGCTTACCAGACGGTGAGCCGGCAGATGACCGAGTGGCGCGGCTCCAGCGAGGAACTGACAGCGGCGGTGGCGCAACTGACCCGGGAGCGGGACGACTACCAGCGGGCCCACGAGGAATACCGCGCGGCCTACGACGACAATGGGCGGATGCTCCAGGAAGCCCGGGCCGAGACCGAGGCCGTGCGCGACGCGCTCACCCAGGAGAACCGGCGACTGCGGGAGTATCTGCAACAGCTGGCCAGGCGGCGCGCCATCCGCTGGCTCAATCGTCTGTATGGATGGTTACGCAAGCCCCCGTTCTTTCAAGCCTGATCGCTCAGGTCGAAGCCGGTGGCCGGCTCGCCCCGGCAGTAACGGTCCCACATGATTCGGTAAGCCTGCTCCAGGTGTCGGGCGAAGCGATCGGTGTCGAATAGCGGGCAACTCAGGCGTCGGGCCGCCAGCCGGTCCCTGAGTGCCGCCCGCGCCGGAGGGTCCAGGGCCAGTGTCACCGCCAGTTCCTCGTAGGCCGCCAGATCCTCCACCGCCAGCTCTGCCAGTCCCACCGCCCGCAGCAGCCCGAGGCTCACCCGGGAGGCAAAGCTCCGACCCGGATGGGTGATCACCGGTAGCCCCGCCCACAGGGCATCGCTGGTGGTGGTGTGACCATTATAAAAGTGCGTATCCAGGGCCAGGTCCGCCAGGCGATGACGGGCCAGATGCCCGGCCTGCGGCAGCGGTGGCGCGAAAACCAGGCGTGCGGGATCCAGGTCGTGGGCGGCTGCGGCGGCCCGGAGGTTGCGTTCGGCACTGGCGTTTTTGCCCAGCAGCCACAGTACGCTGCCTTCCACTCGCTGGAGGATGCGCATCCAGGTGCCGAAGATCATCGGTTCCAGCTTGTAGGTGTTGCAGAAGCAGCAGAACACCACGGCCGTCTCCGGCAGGCCGCAGTCCTGCCGCGACGGGGTGTCGGCGATGGGGCGGTCCTGGTCGTTGACCTGATAGCTATGGGGCATGCGCACGATGGACTCATCGTAATGATGCTCCTCGCCGGGTGGGACGACACTGGCATCGGCGATCAGATAATCCATGCAATCGCTGCCCAGGGTGCCGGGAAAGCCCAGATAACTCACCTGGATGGGCGCCGGGCGCAGGGCCAGGGCAGGGAACCGATCGCCGGCGGTGAAACCGTTCAGATCCACCAGAATGTCGATACGATCGTCGTGGATGCGCCCGGCCACGGTCTGCCAGCCGAGCCCGTGTAGATCGTGGAAGGCATCGCAGTCCTGCATGATCCGCTGCCGGTAGCTGCTGGCGTCGTCCACCCCGGTGGAGTAGCAGATCACTTCCAGTTGCCGCCGATCATGGCGGGCGAACAGGCCCTGGATCAGGTGGGCGGTGGCGTGGGTGCGAAAATCGCTGGACAGATAGCCGACCCGCAATCGCGGGCGAGGTTCGGGTGAAATGTGCTGGTATGGTTGAACGCTTGCTACTCCAGCCCGCTGGGTTTCCCGGGCGGCATAGGCGCGGATCAGGCGCTGTTGCTCGGCGCTGCTGATGGCCACCGGCAGTCCCAGCATGGCAAACGGGCGCAGCGGCGGCTGTGCCGGGCCGGCTCGCAGAGCCGGCTCCACGAGGCGCTGGCGAAGCTTCGGCACGTCCCGCCAGTCGGCCAGTTTCAGGCGGCTGTTGACCAGATTGTCGCGGGCCTCCAGAAACGCCGCGTCCAGCCGTACCGCGTGTTCGAATGCAGCGACCGCGTCATCCAGCTGCTGGAGATCGGCCAGGGCGCTGCCCAGGTTGTTGTGGGTCGGGGCATGGTCGGGGCGTCGGCTGGCGGCGAATTGCAGATGGGGCAGCGCCTCCCGGGGCTTGCCCGCCTGGTTGAGGGCGGTGCCCAGATTATAGCGCAGTTCCGGGTCGTCGGGATGCCCGACCAGCAGGGCCTGATAGTGTTGCAGGGCCTCCTGGAGTCGTCCCCGGGCAGCCAGCAGGTTGGCCAGATTCAACAGGGTCGGGGGATGATCCGGATGCTGCTGGAGGATCTGCCGGTAGTGCTGTTCCGCCTGCTCCAGGCGTCCGCTGCGCTTCAGGGTGTCCCCCAGCAACTGTTGCAGGATGATCCGGTCGGGGTGGCGACGCAGGGCCTCCTGTAAGCACGCCTCGGCCTGCGGGAACTGTTGCAGATCCAGCAGACTCTGGGCCAGCCCCACATGGGCCTCGGCGGGTGGCGAGGGCATCTCCTTCAGGACTTTCCGGAAGCAGGCCAGGGCGGGCTTGGCCTGACCGCTGGCGCGCAGGGCGAGGCCGAGGTTCAACTGGTATTCGGGTCTGTCGGGGGCTGCCGAGACGGCGCGACGGAGCAGGGTGACAGCATCCTTTGGGCGATGGCTCTGGATGGCGATGATGCCCAACAGGTGCAGGGTATCGGGCTGGCGCCCGTCCAGGGCCAGCGCCTGACGGTAGAGAGCCTCGGCGCCGTGCAGGTCGCCGGCCCGATGGCGGGCGTTGCCCTGGGCCAGCAGTCGGCTGATCTCTGCGCTGGCCGGCGTACCCGGACGCTGTTTGGAGAGGGATCTGCGGCTCAAGTGGGACACCTTGTGTTGTCGCTGGAACGATGGAAATGCGGTGGGAGCGGCGAAGAAGTCGGTGGCTCGGGAGGCTGTTAAATTGACAGCTTCACCAAAGGTAAGTAGATTCTCCATTAAAATAAAGACGGACACGCGTAGCAATACTGCCCGCCCTGGTCGCAAGACCTACCCTACGGATAGGCTCTGGTAAGAGGTATTTCGACCGAATCATGAGAGTTTCATCGACTTCCCTGGTGGACCGCTGGTTTGCTCCCTTCATCTGGTTATCACTAAGCTTGCTGGCCCAAAGCTTGCAAATAGCTCTTGCCGAGTCCGACGAGGAATTACAGGGGCTTGCCGAGCGGATCACGGCTTTCTGGGAAGCCCGGGTGGCCGACGATCCGATCACTACCTACGAGTTCGAGGAAAGTAACGTGCGTGGCATCGTTTCCCTCAGGGATTATGTACGGCGTAACGGTGCCATCGACTACAACAAGGCGACCCTTAAGAGCATTGAGCGGGTCGGTGAGGATGAGGCAGTGGCCATGCTGGACGTGGAGTTTCGCATCCATGCCATGGGTGGCGACTGGCTGAACCGGGAGCTGTCCAGTAACTGGGTGCTGGTCGACGGGGAGTGGTATCATAAGTACCATCCGTTCCGGCCCGTCGGCGCCGACCAGGCAGCTAATGAGGATGCAAACTGATGCAATTAGGCCGTGATCAGGGCGTTTTTGCAGAAAACATACGGTTGTGGCGATTTTGAGAATTTCTGTTGCTTTTAAATCTGGATGTGTCGTAAAGTATGGGATGTCTACATCGAATGGTGTACGCTGCTATCCTCTAGGATAGGGGTCATCAAGAATTGACGTAAAGTTGTTGTCAAGTTCAGTCCTTGTGAATTGATCAGGAGTTCACACATGAAAAAAATCAGCCTTGCCCTGGCCGTAACCAGCGCCCTGGGGGCATCGGCGGCCAACGCCGCCATCGTGGGTGAGTACGGGAATGCACTTCTGGTTCCCTGGGTGACCGCTCGTTCGACCAATGCTGGTGAGATCAACGGTACGGCCGCTTCCCTCACCTCTTGTGCCGCGGGAACCGTTTACTGGTCGTATTACAACACGGCCAGTGTGAAGCTCATCGACAGCCAGTTCCCGATGACCAAGAACGACCAGCGTTCCATCATCTGGAATGATACCGAATTCGGTAACGGCGGTTTCCTGGATCAGAATGGATACATGATCTTCTTCCTGGATACCACCGGTGATGGCAGTCTTGATCTGAACGATTCCACCTGCCTGGCCGGAAACGCTTTCTATGTGGACACCGTGGCGAACGATGTCGCCTTCGTGCCTACTTTCCCGATGAACGTGGCTTGGGAAGATTTCGGTTCCGGTGCTGATGCTGGTGTTCCCAATCTGATCGATGTGCCGGCCGCGGAAATCACTGGCCTTTGGGCCGGTGCCCAGTATTTTGACACGATCCATATGCGGTACTTCGTGGATTCCCCGGTCAACCCTGCCGACGGCACCGACAACACGGAAATCTTCGTCTGGACGGCCAATCGTATTGGGGGCGCCCGGACCATCCAGCAGTACGACAATACCCAGTCCCGGTTCTCGCTTACCCTGTTCCTGGACAACCTCGAGTTGCACATCCTGAATCCGGAGACGAACAACAACTTCTCCGTCATTTCTCCCTATCCGGATGGCTTCTACGAGTGGACGTTGGATGATGCTGCCGATCTGCCGGCGTTCAATGCTCAAGGTGAACTGACGCGGCCCGGTTTTGGTGGTCTGGCCACCTGGAGTGTGGTGAACTCGCCTCGCTTCCAGGCCACGCAGACCCTGATCAACCCCATCTTCAAGCCGCATATCGCAGATGGCAGCGGTACTGTTGAGACCACTAATATGACGCGCGAGCGCTTTAGCATCCTTGAGCGCTACAACCCCGAGGGTGATCGTCAGGACGATGGCGTGGGCGATGCCTACGGTATGGGTATGAACGGCACGCTTGCCAATCCCTCTCCCGAACCTGGCATTGGCTCGGGCAACCCCTGCTTGGTGATCCATACCGGCGAGGAGTGCCCCACCGGACAATGATGGGTTGATGTAACCCAGTATTTTTCCGGTATTCTGCTTTTCCCCATGGGCGCCATCGGCGCCCATGTTTTTTGAAAGAGCTCCATTTTGATGCCTGGATGACATACCCATGAGAAGGTTGATGATTGGTCTGGCCCTGTCCATCGCCTCCCCGTCTTTTGCGGTTCTGGCGGAAGCACCGGACCAGCCCGCCGATACCACGCTACCCGGGGAATCCCGGGAAGATCTGCAAACACTCGCCGTGGATGTCCGTGTACCCTGGTCCGCCAGTGTACTGACCAGAGCCGGGCAGGAAGGAAATATCCTGGCAGCCATGAGCCATGCCGAGGATTATTTCGAACTCTGGCGGATCGGCGGTGACCGTACGGCCCAGTTGTTGGAGAAGCACGAGGACGTCGGCTACCACCCCGACGCCATCTACTGGACCTCGTGGCGTGACAACGATGGCGAGGAACCGGTGCTGCTATTGGTGGTGGAAGGAGAGCGGGAAATCCAGCTCTGGCGCTGGCGGGAGCAACAACTGGAACTCGACGTGGCCCTGCCCACCCGGCATCCCCCGAGGGATGTGGGCATCGGTGACCTCAACGGCGATGGGCTGACCGATCTGGTGGTGGGCACCTATGACGAGGATCCCGTGCAGGTTCTGATCAGTCGCGGTGATTTCACATTCTATACCATGCAATTGGCCGTCAGGGGTGTCGCCCTGCATCCACGACTCGTGGACTGGGATACCGACGGTGATATGGATATCGTCTGGAGTGGTTATAAGGGCGGACTGGTTCAGGTGGCCCTGCAAGATGACAAGGCCATGGCTGCAAGCATCGAGGCCGTGCAAGCCGACAACGCCAATGCCGCTGCACCCACCGGTAATGAAACGGACGGCGATGCGGAACAGTCCGGGGCAATCCCATCCAGCATATTCGAGATCCAGACTTTGTGGCCCGCTGATACGGAGTCCAGCGATATCAGACCGCGCATGGTGGCGGTCACCGAACTCGATGGCGATGGAGCCCCCGATCTGGTGGTGCCCACCGAGGTCGGTGGCGGCGCCCAGATACTTTACAATGACGGGGAAGGTAAAATCGCCCTGACGGAGCAGATACCCTCGCAGAATACCGGATTCACCTGGGCTGCTGTGGACGGTCGTGGCGAGGCGGCCATGCTGGCTCTGGGAAGTTTCGAGGGCGTGACACTGGTGCGTCGGGAGAACGATACCTGGACCCGACGCCTGCTGGCCATGGAGGATATGCCGTTGATGCTGGATATCCAGTTTGTCGATGTGGATGCCGATGGTCACCAGGATCTGGTTTTCGCGGTGATCAACCGCCATCAGGTACGGGTGGTCTTCGGGCCGCTGTGGGAACGGGCCACGCCTCTCAATGATTCTCTGGCATCCTCCCCGGATAAGACATGACGGTTTGTTTATGATCGGTTGCCTGTTGAAAGGTCCGCGGTTGCGAGTTCTACCATGCCTGGCGGTCATGGTGGCACTGGCCACCGCGCCGGCCCTGGCTCTGGACCTGTACCGCTCCTCGGTGGTTGCCCGGATCGCGGGCGAGGATATTCAACTGGAGGAGGTGCTGCGCTATGCCAGAAGCGTCACCGAGTTGACCGCTTTTTTGCATACCCCCAATGGCCTTCCCCTGATCCTGGAGGATCTCATCGAGACCCGTCTGCTGGTCCGTGAAGGCCAGCGCCTGGAAATGTCCCGGGAAGAGAAGGAAAGCGATCTGAGCTACGCCCGCCGGGTCCGTGAACGGCTGGTGAAATCCTGCCCCACCCCCAGTGCCGAGGAGGCCCGGGCCTTTTACGAGGCGCATCCAGAGCAGTTCTCCACGCCGCGTTACACCCGCGCCCGCCGGATCGGTATCGAGGCCGAAACCCCCGAACAGCGGGAGATCGCCCGCCAGCGACTGCTGGACCTTCGTGAGGCTATCAATGCCGGAAAAACAAGTTTCGCGAATGCCGCGGCGGAGATCTCCCAGGATCCCCTCAGCAAGGATCGCCAGGGCGATGTGGGGTTTTTTCCCCAGAATCCGGACCGCCCGGACCCACTGGCCGAGCAACTGCACGCTGCCGCCATTGATGAGTTCGTGGATCCGGTGACCCAGGGGGATATGGTGTTTCTCTAC
>JGI12109J20283_10642467_pt1 | contig 23810 bp, 23 predicted proteins | sample ElkSlonscriptome_12_FD_20283 | JGI IMG/M metagenome (IMG submission 20283)
GCCGCCGCCACCGCCGAGAACGACTACTCCCTGGCCGAGTTCAACGCCCGCAACGGCGATGCGCTGGCCACGCTGGTCAATGAACACGGCGTCGAACTGCGGAAGTTCTCCAACGATGTCATGACGGCGATCGGCACCGCCGCCGGCGAGGTGGTGGCCGAGGTCGCCGCCGAGGACCCGATGACCCAGAAGGTCTACGACTCGTTCATCGACTTCCGCGCCAAGGCCATGGGGTGGGCTCGGATCGCCGACCAGGCGTATTGGAACGCCCGCGAGCTTCCGTACGAGTACACCAAGGGCTGATGTGCCGGGTCGCGGGGCCTGTCCCGTGTCTTGGCGTGGCCTGACCGGCGGCGCGTGCCCACGCCCTTCCTGGGGCGCTGGGGCGCGCCGTCGCCCATTTTGGAGCGGGCGCCAGCAGGAGGCGCGGCCGCTTCTGTCCCCTCCCATTCGTCGTAGCAGGGAGACCCTGTGGTGTCTTCGCTCGCCGCGTTGGCCCGTGCCATTGACGCTTTCAGTCGCTTCGTCGGCCACACCACCGCCTGGCTGGCGCTGATCATGGTGCTCGTGCAGTTCCTGGTGGTCGTCCTGCGCTACGTGTTCGGGCTCGGCTTCATCTGGATGCAGGAGAGCATCGTCTACATGCACGGCCTGCTGTTCATGGTCGGCGCGGGGTACACGCTGCTGATGGACGGCCACGTCCGGGTGGACGTGTTCTATCGGGAGGCGTCGCCACGGCGCCAGGCGATCGTCAATCTGGGGGGCAGTCTGCTGTTCCTGATCCCGTTCTGCGCGCTGATCCTGTGGGTCTCCTGGGACTACGTCATGAACGCCTGGAGGGTCATGGAAGGTTCGAAGGAAACCAGTGGCATCCAGGGCATCTATCTGCTGAAGACGGCGATCCTGGTCTTCGGCGGCCTGGTCATCCTGCAGGGTCTCTCGGTCGTGGCCCGCTCCATCCTGACGCTGGCCGGATGGGATGGCGCGGGGGCCGGCGACGGCAAGGGCGGTGTCCCGGCGGAGGCCGGCCGATGACCCTGTTCGAACGCGAGATCTTCGCCATCATCATGTTCGCCGGCACCTGCCTGTTCCTGATTGCCGGCTTTCCCGTCGCGTTCACCTTGGGCGGCTCGGCACTGTTGTTCGGCATTGTCGGCTGGTTCATCGGCGCCTTCGACATGAGCTTCGTGGCGGCCATGCCGCAGCGCATTTTCGGCACCATGACCAACGAGGTGCTGATCGCGGTGCCGCTGTTCGTGTTCATGGGCGTGATGCTGGAACGCTCGCGCGTGGCCGAGGAGTTGCTCGACAGCATGGGCAAGCTGTTCGGCACGCTGCGGGGCGGCCTGGGGATCTCGGTGTGCATCGTTGGCGCCCTGCTGGCCGCGTCGACGGGCATCGTCGGCGCCACCGTGGTCACCATGGGCCTGCTGTCGCTGCCGACCATGCTGCGCCGGGGGTACTGCCCGGCGCTGTCCTGCGGGACCATCTGCGCCGCCGGCACCCTGGGGCAGATCATTCCGCCGTCCATCGTGCTTGTGCTGCTGGGCGACCAGATCTCCAACGCCTACACCGACGCCCAGCGCGCCATCGGCAATTGGTCGCCAGAGCCGGTGTCGGTGGGTGACCTGTTCGCCGGTGCCCTGCTGCCCGGCCTGGGTCTGGTGGTGCTGTACATCACCTATGTGGGTCTTGTCGCCTGGTTGCAGCCGAAACGGGCGCCGTCCATCCGTGATGAAGCCGACGCCGCCCTGACCGGGTGGGAGACCATCCGCACCTTGGCCAATGCCCTGGTGCCGCCGGTGTTCTTGATCGTCGCCGTGCTGGGTTCGATCCTGACCGGCGTGGCGACGCCGACCGAGGCCGCCGCCGTGGGCGCCGTGGGTGCCTTGCTGCTGGGCGGGCTGAAGCTGGAGGGCAGCGCCCGCTGGCCCATCGCCATGACCTTTGGCGCGCTGGTGGTCATGCTGCTGCTGGCGCGCTGGATGGACCTGCGCGTGGCCCGCGATACCATCGGCCCGGGTGACACCGTGGGCATCTGGGCGGCGGTGGCCTGTACCGGCATCGTCTTCCTGGGCATTGGGGAGAGCCTGCGGCGCGTTTGGTCGATGGGCATCCTGCAAGAGGTCATGCGCCAAACGCTGATCATTTCCTCGATGGTGTTCATCATCATCGTCGGCGCCGGCCTGTTCTCGCTGGTGTTCCGGGGCCTGGGCGGCGAGGAGATGGTGCACGAGTTCCTGACCAACCTGCCCGGCGGCGCATTCGGCGCCATGCTGGTGGTCATGCTGGTCATGTTCGTCCTGGGCTTCTTCCTGGACTTCATCGAAATCATTTTCGTGGTCGTGCCCATCGTAGGGCCGGTGCTGCTGATGATGGATGTCGATCCGGTCTGGCTCGGTGTGATGATCGCCATGAACCTTCAAACCTCGTTCCTGACGCCGCCGTTCGGCTTCGCGCTGTTCTATCTGCGGGGCGTGGCGCCGCCGTCGATCGGCACCATGTCGATCTACAAGGGAGTCGCGCCGTTCATCGTGATCCAGCTCATCGGATTGGGTGTGCTGGCGGCGTTCCCCAACTTGGCGACCTGGCTGCCGGACGTGATCTTCGGGTAGCCCTGCGCGCCGCCGGCTCGCTGTGATAGGCTTGGCAGGGCGGAGCACGGAGAGGTGAACGGAGCATGATCGCCGATCGCAGGGCCACGGCATGGCTGAGGCAGGCCGAGCGTGACCTTGCGCACGCTCACCGGTCGGCTGATCAAAGTGATCCGGAATGGGCTTGTTACGCCGCCCAGCAGACAGCGGAAAAAGCGCTGAAGGCCGTGCTGATCGACCTGGGGACGCGGCCCGCGCCAGTGCATGACCTGGCGGCGTTGGCGCACGCTGTTGTCCAGCACGGGGGCATGGACGGCGCCACGGTCGAGACTCTGGGCGACCTGGCGGCCCTGACGGAGTTCAGCGTGACGGCGCGATCCCCTCTGGGCGATGGCCTCACGGCCCCCGGGGATGTCATCTCGTCACCCCGCGTTCAAGGCGCGTTGGAGACAGCCGACCGTGTCCTGGCCTGGGCACGTGCACGGCTCGGGGTCGGCGACCCATGACCCGGCCGCCGGACATGCGCCGGGCCCGCGACCGGGTGCGGCACGTGGTCATCGCGGCCCTGCGGACAGCGTGTGCGCGGGCGGTTCGGGATCCGGCCCGCATTGAGGCCGTCATGCTGTTCGGGTCCCTGGCGCGCGGCGATTTCGACGGCCTGTCGGACGCGGATATCGCCGTCATCGGTGACCGGCAGGCGTTCGATAGCGGGGTCTTTGCCGCCTTCAACCGGCCGGTGGACGTGGTGGCCGTCGCCCCGGCGCGGTGGCGTAGCGCGGACCTGGAGGCGGGCGACATGGTCGCCGACATCCGGGCCGAGGCCATCCCACTCTGGCCTTAGGGTTTTCGATCTCGATGCGATCGCCCAACGATTCGATTGACCGCTGTGTCGCGCGCCTGCGATCCTATGGAAAGCAATGCTCCCCTCGGAGGGCGCCCAGATGAATCCCCGAGATGCGGCGAAGGGCTGGCTGCGGCAGGCCCGCTATGATCTGGTTCATGCTCACTGGTCCATGCGCGCCGGACATGCCGACTGGGCGTGCCTGGCGGCCCACCATGCCGCCGAACGGGCGCTGAAGGGGCTGGCTCTGGGCGCCGGCCACCGGCCGTTGGCCACCAACAACCCGGCCCTGCTGGCGATGGACCTGATGGAGTTGGGCGTTCTGGGAGAGGCCGACGTGGCGCGCCTCGGCGACCTGGAGGCGCTCGAGTCGATCGCCGTCCAACTGCGCCGCCCGGACCGAGCCGCGCCGCAGGACGGACCCGACGACTCGGTGGCCCTGGCGCGCGACGTCGTCGCCTTGACGGAACAGCTTCTGGGGCTGGTCGCCGAGACGGCCGAGGGCCGTGCGGCGGGGCTGGATCTGGCAGCCAACGACCATCGTGGTCCGCCGCGCCCGTCGCTGGCCGGGTGAGCCTGTTCCCCCCCCTGCCGGGTGATTTGGCCCGCATTCAACAAGCCTTTTGACGGTGTCGAAACCGCGCGCCCGACTGGATATCGGGCGTGGTGTGAGTGAGGACCGCCTCGGATGAATTGGGGACGGGTCGCCCATTGCGTTCGGGCGCCCGTGCTCCGGTGATCTCGAACCCTTCATCTTGCAAACTGTCCCTGCGGGCCGCCAGTATTCGGTGGGATCGGATGGCGAAAGTGCTACGATCTTCGGCACGATATCGGGCAGGGAGCGAGCGATGGAGACCGTGACGTCAATAACCATATTTGGTCTCGAGTTTCTTTCCACGCTTTTCATTTTTGTGATCGGCTTGGCCGTTCTTGTTGTTTCAGTTCTCTTCGTTGTCGACGTTCGTCAGACCCGCGATGCGATTCGTCGCAACTATCCAGTAATCGGGCGGTTTCGATACCTCTTTTCGGCGCTGGGTGAGTTCTTTCGGCAGTACTTTTTCGCGTTGGATCGCGAGGAAATGCCGTTCAATCGGGCGCAACGCCAGTGGGTCTACCGATCGGCGCGGGGAGCGGACAACACGGTCCCGTTCGGATCGACCCAGGTCCTGACCCTGCCCGGAACGCCGATCTTCGTGAACTGCCCGTTTCCAGCGCTGGAAAAGGACAGTGCGCCGGTCCCACCGGTCGTGATCGGGCCGGGCGCGCGCCAGCCCTATGAAGCCAGCTCGATCATCAACATCTCCGGCATGAGCTACGGCGCGCTGTCTCGCCCGGCGGTTCGCGCGCTGTCCAAGGGCGCCGCCCTGGCCGGGTGCTGGCTCAACACGGGAGAGGGGGGCCTGTCCCCCTGGCACCTGGAGGGCGGCTGCGACATCGTCTTTCAGATCGGCACGGCCAAGTTCGGTGTGCGCCACCCTGATGGCGGGCTGAATCCGGCCCGCTTGGAGGAGATCGCCGCTCTGCCGCAGGTGCGCATGTTCGAGGTGAAGCTGAGCCAGGGCGCCAAGCCGGGCAAGGGTGGCATCCTGCCCGGCGTCAAGGTGACGCCGGAAATCGCCGACATTCGCGGCATTCCGGTGGGCGAGTCCGCCCTGTCCCCGAACCGGCACATCGAAATCGAGTCGGTCCAGGGCTTGCTCGATTTCATACATGACCTGCGACGGATCACCGGCAAGCCGGTGGGGTTCAAGACGGTTGTCGGGTCCACCGCGTGGCTGGAGTCGATGTGCGAGGAGATCGCGCGACGCGGATCCGACACCGCCCCCGACTTCGTCGCCGTCGACGGCGGAGACGGCGGCACCGGTGCAGCACCGATGCCTTTGATGGACAGCGTGGGCCTGTCCATCCGTGAGGCGCTGCCCGTTGTGATCGACATCCTGACCCGCCATGGTTTGCGCGAGCGGATCCGGGTCATCGCCTCGGGCAAGCTGGTCACGCCGGCCGAGGTGGCCTGGGCGTACTGCGCTGGCGCGGATTTCGTTGTCTCGGCGCGAGCGTTCATGCTGGCGATCGGCTGTATCCAGGCCATGAAATGCAACAAGAACACCTGCCCGACCGGCGTTACGACCCACGATCCCAGGCTGCAGAAGGGGCTCGACCCGGCGGACAAGGCGGTCCGGGTCAAGACCTTTGTGGACAAGATGCGGTCGGATGTGGGCACCATTGCCCATTCCTGTGGGGTGCCGCATCCGCGCGCGTTGCAACGGTTCCATGTGCGCATCGTGCAGGCCAACGGGACGTCGGTGCCCCTCGACGAACTCTATCCGCCCCGAGTGCCGAAGACGGCGAACGCTCCCGCCGCGTGAGTCTTCGCGGCTCGGATGTCGTCCATTTGTTTTCGGGAGACCCGCGCCATGGCCACCGTCCGCCCCCCTGACCACCCGGAGAGCGATCCCCGCGTCAAGGCGGTGTTCGACGACATCCGCGCGACGCGCGGCACGGACTTCATCAACAACGTCTGGCGGTATCTGGCCTTCGACCCGGTCCTACTGGAGCAGGTCTGGACCGACATCAAGACCGTGATGGCCACGGCCTCGGCACTGGATCCGAAAACCAAGGAAATGATCTACGTCGCCGTCTCCATCGCCAACGGCTGCGACTACTGCACGCACTCGCACACGGCGGCGGCGCGCGCCAAGGGCATGACCGAGGCCGAGCACGCCGATCTGTTGCGGGTGGTCGGCACGGCGTCGCGCCTGAACGCGCTGCTGAACGGTCTGCATATCCCCGTCGACGCCGCGTTCGACGCCGACAGGGCATGATCGGCACCGGTCACCCGAACAGCACGGCGTCGCTGTTCGTCAGGCGCACCCCGGCCTGGAGCATGTTGGTCATGGCCGACGCGAGCGAGCCATCCAAGTCGATGGCGCGGCAGGCGTCCTCGACCAGGCTGACGTTCAAACCCAGGGCGCGGGCATCCAGGGCTGACCAGCACACGCAATAGTCCGTGGCCAGGCCAGCCAACACCACATGTTCGACGCCCAGGTCGGACAGCGCCCCGGCCAGGCCGGTCACCGAGACGCGGTCGTTCTCGAAGAACGCGGAATAGGAATCGATGGCCGGATCGGTGCCCTTGCGTAGGATCAACCGCGCGCGCCGCGTGTCCAGATCGGGGTGGAACGCGGCGCCTTCCGTGCCCTGGACGCAGTGGTCCGGCCACAGCACCTGCGGTCCATACGGCATTTCCGTCATCGAGAACGGCTCCGCCCCCGAATGAGCGGACGCAAACGAGGCATGGCCCGGCGGGTGCCAGTCCTGGGTGAGGATGACCACCTGAAACGCCTCGATCAGGCGGTTCGCGCCCGGAACAACGGCGTCGCCGTCGGGGACGGCCAGGGCGCCGCCGGAACAGAAATCGTTCTGCACATCAATGACCACGAGCGCGGCATCTTCGAGGATGGATGGCATGGACGCCTCTTCCGCCAATGGACCTGTTCTTCTCCGTCATCATGCCGGGGCAGCATCCCACCGACGTTGACGCGGTGGCAAGCGTGCATCACCATCCGCGCATGTCAACGTCCGTTCTCCGCCTCGCCCCGCAAACGATGCCGCTCCCCCTGGCCGGGGTGGGTGAGGGCGCGGCTTCAGGTGCCTGTCGTCACGGACCGGCGGAGCCGGCGCACGCCCTCGACGTCGCGTTGTGGACGTTGCAACCCGACGCTGCCGGACAGCCCGATCTTGACGCGATGCGGCCGCACCTGTCGGTCAACGAGTGGGCCCGCGTGACGTCGTTCCGCGACCCGCGGCACGCGTGGTCGAGTGCCGCTGCCCGGGTGTTGCTGCGGACCATGCTGAGCCGATTTCACGGCGCCGACCCGCTGGCCTGGCATTTCATCACCGAACCGGGCGGTCGCCCGCATGTCGACATGACGCGACCGCCGTATCCGCTGACCGCCGAGACACGGCCACGCTTCAGCGTCAGCCACACGGTGGGCCTGGCCGCCTGCGCCGTCAGTTTGGGGCCGTGGCCACCGGGGGCCGACCTGGGCGTCGACGCCGAGTGGACCGGACGCCCCAGCGTGCCGGCCGCGCGCCTGGCCCATCGCTTCTTCCACCCGGACGAGGCCGAAGCCCTCGAGTCGGTGCCGCGTGGTCCGGACCGCCAACGCCTGTTCATGACCTTGTGGACGCGCAAGGAAGCGGTGCTGAAGGCGCTTGGTCTGGGCATTGCCAACCACCTGAGCCTGTGTTCGTGCCTGGGCGACCCCGGGCGTGTCGACGGCCCCGCCGACCTGATCGGCGACTCGGCCCGCTGGCACCTGGCCAGCGAGGACGCGAGTCCCTGGCACCTCCTGTCATGGGCGGTGCGTGGGCCGGAGGTCACAGGCGATTCGGAGCGCATTCGCGCGAGGGTGCGTGTCCGTCGGCGGTAGACGGTGGCCGAAGCGCGCCGATGATGGCGCGCCACAACCCGGTGTTCACTTTTTCGGGGCAAACTCACAGACGGACAGACCGTTTTCTTGGACAGATAGTGGCCCGAGGGGAGCCCCGACACCGATGAAACGCCTTTGCACCATCTGCGCCCGGGGCGGCTCCAAGGGCATTCCCGGCAAGAATCTTCGGCCCCTTGCCGGGATCCCGTTGATCGTACATTCGATTCGCCAAGCGCAGCAGAGTGGTTTGTTTGAAGTCGTTGCCGTCAGCAGCGACAGTGACGACATTCTCTCCGTTGCGCGCGATGCCGGCGTCGACGAACTGGTCCGCCGGCCGGCCGACTTGGCCAGTGACACCGCCGCCAAGGCGCCGGCCATACGTCATGCTGTCCTGGACGTCGAAGCCCGGCGCCAACACAGTTTCGAGACTCTGGTGGATCTGTGCTCGACCTCGCCCCTGCGGGTGCCAAGCGATATCGAGGCCGCGGTTCATTTGCTGGAGAGCACCGACGCCGCGAACGTGATCACGGGAACAGAGGCGCGCCGGTCCCCTTACTTCAACCTTGTTGAAACGCGACCAGACGGTACTGTCGGGCTTTCAAAGCCGGTCGATCCACCGCTGGTGCGCCGCCAGGATGCGCCGGTTTGCTACGACATGAATGCGTCGATTTATGTCTGGCGGCGTGATGTTTTTGTTGAGGATGCGCGCGTGTTCTATCCGTCGACACGTCTTATGGTGATGCCGCCGGAGCGCAGTCTGGACATTGACTCGCCGCTGGATTTCGAACTCGTGGCGTTCCTGATGGAGCGGGCGCGCCAGGGTACGCCGTGAGCGTGTTGTTTCCCCTATTTGGCTGTGGCGCCGGGGGGTATTCACGGCCGGGTCAAGGGTGGCGGAGGGGGAGCCAATCGTTGGTGAGGGCGGTATGACCGTTTTCTATATTCACACGAGGGGGGTAGCTCGTGCTATAATCATCTATGTTCATATGGCTCGCGGCGAACCGTCGGGCCGAGTGCGTCCCACTTGATAGGGAAGAAGACCCATGGTGAACGCTCTGACCTCAGGTTCCTCCTCGCTGTTGTCGTCAAACCCCACGGCGTTCCTCATGAACCAGATCGCCGGCCGGTTGTATGCAGACATGACCAAGGAGGTCACCGCCGTCGAAACGAAATACGATCCTGAACTCCAGTCGATTTTGGCGCGTCGTGGGACCGTATCGGGCCGTCTGAAGGAGGTGCAAAACGTCCTGGACGGTGTAAAAAACGCCGAGACTCAAATAGACGAAATCAAACAAGTCTTGCGCGATATGAAGGTGACGCTTTCGAAGGCAAAAGCGACGACCTCTGATTCTGCGAAAAAGTTCTATGCCAAGCAGTTCAATGAACACCTTAAGAAACTGAATGAATCGGCTGATCAGTATATGCCTGAATACAATCTGATCGGTCGAGCGGATGAGCGTACGCTGCTCCCTGAGACGAAAGAACTCTCCACCGACGACGGAGGGTTCATTGAACTCGACACTCTTTACGGCGGGTCTTCGTTCAACTTGATCGGGACCGATACGAGCGAGGGCGAGTATTATCAAAACGATCCGAGCGGCAATTTCATGTCCAAGGTGGAGAGCCTCGGCGCCGAGGACTCCCTGTTCTCCATTTCGCATGGCACGAGCATATTTGAAAGCCTCAACATTGATCGCGACGCCGACACCATTGAGTTCAAACTCAATAGCAGTGATGGAACTGGGGACGAATTCAAAGGGACGATTCAGAAGGGCGGTCTCGGACTCATGCCGGCCTGGTACTACGATGACCTCGCAGGTGATGCTGGGATTGATGCCGCCCGGGAGGCCGTGAGCGATGCCTTCACGCAGCTGAATCGGGTTTCGTTTTCGGTCACGATGGTCGAAACGAAGGTGAAGCCGATGGCCACCTCCCTTGAGGCGGAGAAGAAATCGCTGTTGGACGACTTTACTGCCACCAGTCGCTTGATCGACGACAAGATCTCGGACATTGAGGACGAGGCCCGTCGGGAATTCAACGCGATCGAATCCAGCCTGAACGCCCAGGCCAGCGCGCTTGGTGGTTATCAGCGTATTCTGGCCCAGGTCGGTGGCGGCGGATCGTTCGTGAATATCCTGGGGTGATGCTTCTGATCGGCGCGCCTGCAAGGCGTCGCCTCGGCAGTTTGATGCGCGTTCCTATGGCCACACGGGTCGTGTTCCAATCCTGGGCAGCGTCGTCGCATCAGCGACCGGCGCGAGGCACGGTTTGGCGCAGCTTGAAGGCCGCGATGTCGGCGTGATGGCACCCGACGAGGGCACGGGCCAAGTCTGCCGACCGTGTGAATCGCCAGCCCCGCGCCTTCACGGAGCCCTTCAGGCCTTAAGATCCGCCGAACCCCATCCATGCCCCCGGAGGCGGCCGGGCTATCCGGGTAAGGTCAACGCGCCCGGGCGGCGCTTCGAAACGCAAGGGAATGCGGCACCATGGGGGGAGGGGAAGGCCAGCGTCCGGGCGAAAGCACTCGCGCCCTTATCGTCGGGTATGGGTCGATCGGCCGACGCCATGGCGAGGTTCTCGACTCGCTGAGGTGCGATACGGCCGTTCTCAGTCGACGTGTTGACGCCGTTGTGGATCGGCCGGCTTTTGGCACGCTTGAAGAGGCCCTGGCCGAGCATCACCCGACCTATATCGTCGTGGCCGATGAGACCTCACGACACGCCGAAACGATTTGCGCCCTCACCCAGTGCGGCTACGACGGGCGCGTCCTGGTGGAAAAACCTTTGTTCGCGCAGCCGAGCGCGGTGCCAGAAAACGCCTTTGCGGCCTTGGGTGTTGGGTACAATCTCCGGTTCCACCCTGCTGTGCAGGCGTTGCGGCAGGCTCTTGACAGGGACACTGCCCTGACCGTCGAGGCCAGCGTTGGGCAGTACCTGCCGGACTGGCGGCCAGGCGTTGACTACCGCCTGTCCTATTCGGCCGACCGCGAACGGGGCGGCGGTGTGTTGCGGGACCTGAGCCACGAACTGGACCTGCTGGTCTGGCTGTTCGGAGGGCCGAGCGAGGTGGTGGCGATGGGCGGGCGGGTCTCGTCCCTGGAGATCAAGAGCGACGACGCCTGGAGCGCGCTTTTGCGACAGCCGCGCTCCGCCATGACGTCGGTTCACCTTGACTACCTGCATCATCCCGGGCGCAGACTCCTGAGCATCACGACAGAAGACCGGTCTTTGGACCTGGATCTGATCGCCGGAACCTTGACCGTGAACGGCGACGTCAATCGCTTCTCGGTCGAGCGGAACTTTAGCATCCGGGCCATGCACGCGGCCATGCTGACGACCGGCCGGGACGTATGCGATGCGAGTACAGCCGTCACCGTGATGCGGACCATCGCGGCGATCGAGGAGAGTGCTGTCTGCCGGGGCTGGGTCGAACCGTAACGAACGCAGGTCCGGTCCGAACGCTGGTGCTGGCAAGATCTCTGCGCTATTGTTGCGCCATTCAGTCGGCGCTGCTCGTGCTTCAAGCCAGAAGGCTCAAGATTGGTTATGATGACCGAATCCCACCGGGAACTGTTTAACCTGAACGACCGTGTTGCGCTTGTCACCGGGGGAGGCGGGATCCTGGGGCCACACTTGGCCGCCGGCCTGGCGGACTTCGGAGCCGACGTCGCCATTGTCGATATCAATACGGATCGTGCCGAAGAGGTCGCCACCATGCTGGCCGAGCGCAGCGGGCGCAGGGTGGTGGCGGTCGGGTGCGACGTGACGGACCCGGCCTCGGTCCAGCAGATGGTGGAGACGGTCGAGGCCGACCTTGGGCCGGTCGACATTCTTTTGAACAACGCCGCCGGGAAGGGCAGGGACCTGGAAGCGTTCTTCGCCTCGACGGAGGACTACGCGCTGGAGACGTGGCGCGAAATCTCGGCCGTGAATCTGGACGGTCTGTTCCTGGTGGCCCAGCAGGTGGGTGGGCGGATGGCGACGCGGGGGCGCGGCAGCATTGTCCAAACGTCGTCGATCTATGGTCTTATGGCCCCCGACAACCGAATTTACGAGGGCTCTTTCTACCTTGGCCGACGCATCGGCACGCCGGCCGTCTATAGCGCCACCAAGGCCGGGGTGATCGGCTTGACGCGGTATCTGGCGACCTACTGGGCCGAACAGGGCGTGCGGGTCAACTGCCTGGTTCCCGGCGGCATCGAAAGCGGCCAGAACGACACCTTCAAGCAGCGCTACGGCGCGCGGGTGCCGCTTGGCCGCATGGCCCGTGCGGAGGAAATGGTCGGCGCCGTGGTTTATCTGGCCAGCGATGCGGCCAGTTATGTCACGGGGCAGGTGCTGGCGGTCGACGGGGGGCTTTCGGCGTGGTGATCCTCCAGAATCGGATGACAATACCATGAGCGGCCGCCGCGTTCTCGTCACCGGGGCCGATGGTTTTATCGGCTCGCATCTGACCGAGCATCTGGTGCGCCTCGGGTATTCCGTGCGCGCCTTTACGCTGTACAACTCCTTTAACTCGTGGGGTTGGCTGGACCGGTGTGCCGACGATGTGCGTGGCCAGTTCGACGTGTTTGCCGGCGACATCCGTGACCCCAATGGCGTCCGCCAAGCCATGGCCGGCTGCGATGTCGTGTTTCATCTGGCCGCACTGATCGCCATTCCGTTCAGCTATCATTCTCCCGATACCTATGTGGATACGAACATCCGCGGCACGCTGAACGTCGTTCAGGCGGCACGCGACTTGGGTGTCTCCCGCGTGCTGCACACCTCCACCAGCGAGGTGTACGGGACGGCCCGCTACGTCCCGATTGACGAGGACCACCCGCTGCAGGGGCAGTCGCCCTATTCGGCTTCCAAGATCGGGGCCGACCAAATCGCGCTGTCCTTCCACCGCTCGTTCGATGTGCCGGTGGTCGTCGTGCGGCCGTTCAACACCTATGGGCCGCGCCAGTCGGCCCGGGCCGTTATTCCGACCATCATCACGCAGCTTCTGGCCGGGCATCGGCGCATTCGCCTGGGGGCCCTGCATCCCACCCGGGATTTTTCGTTCGTCGCCGATACGGTGGCCGGGTTCCACGCCCTGGCCCACTGCGATGCCGCCGTCGGCGACGTCACCAACCTGGGCAGCGGATTCGAGATCTCCGTTGGGGACACGGCCCGAGCCATCGCGGACGTCATTGGCTGCCCCCTGGACCTGGAAACCGATACGAACCGCCTGCGTCCGGAAAAGAGCGAGGTCGAGCGTCTGTTCGCGGGGACCGACAAGGTGCGGGCGATGACCGACTGGCGTCCGCGCTATGGCGGGCGCGATGGCTTCCAGCGCGGTCTGGCCGAGACCGTGGCGTGGTTCCAAGACTCGGCGAACCGCGCGGCCTACAAGCATGACATCTACAACCTCTAGGCCTGATCCCGCAGCGGTCGTGCGCCGCCTTCAGGCCGTTCTCGGCCCCGCCGGTCGCGGCATCCCCCTGCACGAACCGCGTTTGGACGGCGCAGCCCGGGCGTACGTGAACGACACCCTGGACAGCACCTTTGTGTCCTCCGTCGGGGCTTATGTGGACCGCTTCGAGGCCTTGCTGGCCGAGACCTGTGGGGTCCGCCGTGCGGTCGCCGTGGTCAATGGGACCGCCGCGCTTCAGGTTGCCTTGAAACTGGTCGGCGTCGGGCCGGGCGAAGAGGTTCTGGTGCCAGCCTTGACCTTCGTTGCCACGGCCAACGCCGCGGCCCATCTGGGCGCGGTGCCCCACTTCTGCGACAGCGAGGACACCACCCTCGGCCTGGACGCCGCCCGTCTTGACGCATACTTGGGGCGGATCGCCGTCCGGCGCGGAGACGCCCTGGTCAACCGCGACACCGGCCGGCGCATCGCGGCCGTGGTCCCGATGCACGTCTTCGGGCTGCCGGTGGACATGGCCGCGCTGGCGCGGGTCACCGCGCGCTGGGGCCTTCCCATCGTCGAGGATGCCGCCGAGGCTCTGGGCAGCCGCGCCGGCGGGCGCCCGGTGGGCGGCGATGGCCTGTTGTCGGTCCTGTCCTTCAATGGGAACAAGATCATCACCACGGGCGGTGGCGGCGCCATTCTGACCGACGACGATGCCCTGGCCGATCGCGCCAAGCACCTGACGACCACCGCCAAGGTGCCGCACCGGTGGCGCTTCGACCACGACGAGATCGCCTACAACTTTCGGCTCCCCAACATTAATGCGGCCCTCGGCGTGGCCCAACTGGAGCGCCTGCCGGCGTTCGTGGCGGCCAAGCGCCGCCTGGCGGCGCGCTACCGGTCGGCGTTCGCTGACCTGGACGGTGCCCACATCGTACCCGACCCGCCCGGCTGCGAAAGCAACGCTTGGCTGGTCGCCTTGCGCCTGGAGCAACCGGACGAGGGCGCATTGGATGCCATCCTGGCGGCAACCAACGAAGCGGGGTACATGACCCGCCCCGCCTGGACGCCGCTGCACCGCCTGCCCATGTACGCCGCCGCTCCGCGCATGGCCCTGCCGTGCGCCGAGGCGCTGGCCGCGAGCCTCATCAACCTGCCATCGTCCCCCAGCCTGGAGCTCGATCGGGATGCTTGATGTCCTGCTAGTCACTGGGACGCGTGCCGACTGGGGGCTGTTGCGCAGCCCGGCTCTACTGATGCGCGATGACCCCCGCGTCCGGTTGCGCGTGCTGGCAACGGGGTCGCATCTCGACCCGACCCTGGGCGCGACGGCCTCGGAACTTGAGGCCGACGGTTTCACCATCGCCTACCGGGTGCCGATCTTGGATCACCGGGCGGATGACGTTGCTGCCGTAACCGGTGCGCTGGCGCGAGCTGTCGAAGGAATTGGGGCCGTTTTGGCGACGGCGGCGCCGGACCTGATGCTGGTCCTTGGGGATCGCTATGAGATCCTGGGCGCCGTCAGCGCGGCGCAAGTGGCGCGCGTGCCCGTGGCTCACATTGCTGGCGGCGATATCACGGAAGGGGCCATCGACGATGCCTTCCGTCACGCGATCACGAAAATGAGCCACATCCATTTCGTGACCAACCCACAGTCGGCGGCTCGTGTGGCGCAAATGGGCGAGGATCCGGCCCGAATTCACGTCGTCGGCAGTCCGGGGCTCGATGGCCTGCTGCGGGCGGTCCACGAACCGCCCGCGACGCTGCGCGCCCGGCTCGGTCTGGCCGGAGACGGCCCGCTGTTCTTGATCACGTTTCACCCCGCCACACTGGAGCCCGAGTCCGCGCTGGCCCAGTTCCGCGAACTCCTCGCCGCCTTGGATGACCTGGACCCATCCGTCGCGCTGCTGTTGACCGGCTCCAACGCCGATGCAGAAGGGCGGCGCCTGACAGAGGCCGCACGCGCCTACGCCGAGCGGCGCCCGAACAGCGCGTTCCGGGACTCCCTTGGCCATGACGGCTACGCCGCCGCCCTGAACGCCGCCACGGCTGTAGTCGGCAACTCCTCCAGCGGGCTGTACGAAGCCCCCTCGTTCGGGATTCCGACCGTGAACATCGGCGACCGTCAGGCAGGGCGGTTGCGCGCCGCCTCGGTGATCGATTGCGCCGCAAAGCGGGCCGCGATCGCTGACGCTTTGGGACGCGCGCTTGTTCTGGACGCCCGAAAGGTGCATAATCCTTATGGAGATGGCCGTTCTGGCCAGCGTATCTTGGACGTCCTGACCGCGCTGGAAGCACCGGCGTCCCTGCTCCGAAAGCAGTTTCATGAGGCGGGTTAACAGCCATTTGGGCAATTCATGAGCCGCGTCACCGTCATTGCCGAGGCCGGCGTCAATCACAACGGATCATTGGATCTGGCGCTGAAGCTGGTGGACGCGGCCGCCGATGCCGGCGCCGATGTGGTCAAGTTCCAGACCTTCCGCGCCGATGCGCTGGTGACCCGGGCCGCCCCGAAAGCGCGCTACCAGACCCAAACCACCGACGCCACGCAAAGCCAGTGGGCCATGCTTAAGGCTCTGGAGTTGAGCACGGACGACCACTTGGCCATCATGGCGCGCTGCCGGGCGCGCCACATCGCGTTCCTGTCGACGCCGTTCGATGCCGCCAGCCTGCGCTGGCTGGTCACGGACCTGGGCATGGAGCAGATCAAGATCGGCTCCGGCGACATGACCAACGCGCCGTTGCTGTTCGAGGCGGGCCGCTCTGGCCGGCCGCTCATTCTCTCCACCGGGATGGCCACACTGGACGAGGTGCGAGAGGCGCTTGGCGTGCTGGCCTATGGCTACGCTGGCGGGACGGCGCCGAGCCGCGCCGCCTGCGCAGAGGCCCTGGCGATCCGCCCGGAGGTTTTGCGCGACCGCGTGACCCTGTTGCATTGTACAACCGAATACCCGGCGCCGCCCGAAAGCATCAACCTTCGCGCCATGGATACGTTGCGCGATGCTTTCGGTCTGCCCGTCGGCCTTTCCGACCACAGCGAGGGTCTTGCCGCCGCCCTGGCCGCTGTCGCGCGCGGCGCCACGGTGATCGAAAAACACATGACGCTGGACCAGACGCTTCCGGGGCCGGATCATCGGGCGTCGTTGGAGCCGCGTGAATTCGCGCGCATGGTCGACGAGATTCGGAAGGTTGAAGTTGCGCTCGGCGACGGAGTCAAGCAACCCGCTCAAGCAGAATTGGCCAACATTGCGATCGCCCGTAAGAGCGTCGTAGCCGCGTGTCGCATCGAAGCGGGGGAGCCCTTCACCACCAGTAATCTGACCACGAAGAGGCCCGGCACGGGGGTGCCGCCGATTAACCAGTGGGACCTGATCGGGCGGCGGGCAGATCGGAGCTATGAGGCGGATGAACTCGTGACCAAAGACGTCATGAATGCATGACGACCGCCGACATGGCTCATTGCTTGCTGGTCCGGTTAAGTAGTCTTTTTTTGTCGGGAGATGCCCTCTGACATGTCCCCACGATGTATCAACGGTTTTGCCTCATGACAGAGGTGATTTGCGTCGGCTTTTTCGGTGATGGTCCTTGGGCGCACCGCGCCCTTGAAACCATCCTGGAGGGTGGACTGGCCCGGATTGTGTTCGTCTGCATCCGCCACGGTGCGCCGGACGAGGTTCTGAGGCGCAGGGCGGAAGAACTTGGGGTCCCGGTTTTTCTGGATCCGTCCGTGAACGACCCGGCGGTCGTCGAGCGTTTCAAGTCGTTTTCCTGTGATCTTTTCGTTTCCGTTTCTTTTGATCAGATATTGAAAGCCCCCATACGGCAGGCCAGCCGCTTGGGCTTTATTAATTGCCACGCAGGGGCGCTGCCGTTTTATCGCGGCCGCAGCGTGCTGAACTGGGCCATCCTCAACGGGCAAGAGCAATTCGGCGTCACGGTCCATGTCGTCGACGACGGGATTGATACAGGCGACATCATCGTTCAACGGTTCGCCCCGATCGGTCCCGACGACACCTACGCGGACATTCTTCCCGTGGCGTATGACCTCTGCGGTCGTGCTGTCGGAGAAGCGGTTGCGCTCCTGGCGACCGGACAGGCCAAGAGGGTTCCGCAAGAGACGATTCACCCCGTCGGTTTCTACTGTACCCAGAGGGGGCCGGGCGACGAGTGGATTGATTGGTCATGGCCGACGCAGCAAATCCATGATTTCGTTCGTGCACTGACGCCGCCTGGGCCAGGGGCCCGGTGCCGAGCGGGGGATCGCACCTTCGCGCTGACCCGATGCGGGTTGGTGCCCCAAGCTCCCCGATACATCGGCATTCCTGGTGCCGTTGTGGGTCGTGGCAATGGCGTGACGATCAAGACGGGCGATACCGTTCTTCACGTTTCGGAGGTTCGGGAAGTCGGGGCGGATGGTTCGCTCGGCGAGCCATGGGTTCCGTCATGGAGGATTGGACTCCGCTTGGCGGGTGGACCGAGAGGCTAGGGACAATGGTCAGTTGGAAGGATGCGGTTGTCGCGCCGTCCGCGACGATCCAAAGCGCGATCGAGCGATTGGACTCATCACGATGTCAGATCGTTCTTGTGGTCGAGGACGGCAAGCTGATCGGGACGATCACCGATGGGGACGTCCGCCGCGCCCTGTTGCGCCGGACCCCGCTTGATGAAAGCGTCCTGACGGTCATGAATGCTGATCCACGGACTGTTCCCACGGGCACCAGTCGCGCCGCCATCATGGTTTTGATGCACGAATACAAGGTGCGCCAAATGCCAACCATTGATCGGGATGGCCGGGTTGTCGATCTTTTTCTGCTTGACGATTTGGTGGTGCCGTCGGGGCAGGACGCTTGGGTCGTCATTATGGCAGGCGGACTCGGTTCTCGGCTTCGTCCCCTGACCGAGGAGACACCGAAGCCGATGCTCAAGGTCGGCGGCAAGCCGCTGATCCATACCATCGTCGATGCTCTGGTCGCCCAGGGCTTCCGGCGGATTTTTCTGTCCGTGAAGTACCTCGCCGAGCAAATCGAGGCGTATTTCGGTGATGGGGAGCGATTCGGTGCGTGTATCGAGTATTTGTCGGAAAATGAACCCAGGGGAACGGCCGGAGCGCTTTCCCTTCTGCCCGAAAAGCCAAGGGTTCCGCTTCTGGTGATGAATGCTGATCTTCTGACGGCAGTGCACTTCGGACAGTTGCTTGATTTCCACCGGGATGTTGGTTTGGCGGCGACGATGTGCGTGCAGGAGTATTCGATACAGGTTCCCTATGGTGTCGTCGGGTGCGACTCCAATAGGGTGATTCGCTTGACAGAAAAGCCGCGACACACGTTCTTCATTAATGCAGGAATTTACGTGCTGTCACCAGAGAGCCTTGATATGATTCCTCCGGACGGTCGCTATGATATGACAACCCTGTTGTCACATTTGATCGCCGGTGGCCACGGTGTGGCAGCGTTTCCCCTTCGGGAATACTGGTTGGATATCGGACACCTGGAAGACCTGGAGCGGGCCCGCAGTGAGTATGAATCCGTTTTCGGTTATGGCGGATCGCGCCCCATTTGACTTGCCTCGCAGGCCGAATGGGGGGGCGTGAATTCGCCTCAACGATTTGAGCTAGAGCGGACCGACCGAGATAGCGTCCGTGCCTCAAGGGGAGATGGGTAGATGCAGATTGATATTTCTGACCAGATCTATACTGACCCCGTCTTGTATACGCGGAATCTTCGATGCCTTTCGGCCCGGGTTTTGGGGCTGCAAAGGTTTCTTGAAATGGAGCGGTGCAGCTACCGGCTTCATGAAACACCGGACGGGCTGGTGTTCCGTGACCGCACGGGCCGTCCCGTGCTGCCGGAGGCTGAGCCGGCGTATTCTCGTCAACGGGTCGATGCGTTCCTGTCCTCCCCAACACAGCTGACGACGCTGGTCCGCCTCGAAAATGTCAGCTCCGACGACCCCGCCTACTGGCATGAACACCTCGGGGCCGTCAAAGAGTTCGCGGATGACGCCTTCTGGAAGCGTCCCATCGCGCCAGAACACGCGCTGACGCTCGCCATCGTGGATCCGCCTTCGACGGACGGTGTCTTGCGCCTTATTAATGCCTTTCCAGTACTCGATACCCTTTTGATTTTTATTCTTGATGTCGATCTTTTTATGGCATCTCTGCAGGTTACGGATTGGGCCGAAGTTTTCTCTCTATGTGATCGGCGTGACATTGGAGTCAGCTTCCATGTCCTCCCGCCGGGAAATGAAGGTGCGGCAAAGATGGTGAACCAGCTTCATCGGGCCGCGCGCATGATGCCTGACAATATTGTTCTGTATCTTCACGGTGATAGCAGTCGATATCTGGATTTGGGCCGGACGGTGGCTCGCGATTTCCGCTCTGCCGCACTCGGGGTTGGATTCTTCCGCGATGAGATCATCATGCTGGAATCGACCACTGACAACATTCTGGAGCGCAACCGGCCACTCCTTAAGCCGCAATTTGTTCACAATGGGACGGCGCTGGTGGTCGGGTCCGGTCCGTCGCTCGACCAATACTTCGACACGGTCGAACGGTTGAGCCATCAGTGTGCGGTGATCGCCTGTGGCACCGCGGTTGAGCCTTTGCTGGCCCGAGGCATTCGGGTCGATGCGTGCGTGTTGCTGGAACGGGGGACCGCACTACGCCCGATCTACGCGGCGATGGCGGAACGAGTCGACCTGAAGTCCGTCCCATTGGTTGCCAGTTCGACGGTGCATCCAGACCTGGAGCAGCATTTCGCGCGGGGTCTGTACTTTTTTCGGCCGGGACTGAATGTGGCAATCGGCTTCGGTTGGGGATCAGAGCACATCCTCCATAACTGCGATCCGACTGTGTCGAACACGGGCACCGCCTTGGCCTTGTTTCTCGGGTTCCGGCGCCTGGTTCTCTTTGGCATTGATGTCGGTTCGGTGGACCAGTCCCGGCATCATAGTGCACAGAGTGCGTATTACACGGATGAGGACCTGAAAAAAACCGGTTTGGCCCTGCCATACGAAGTGGAGGCCTCGTTCGGTGGCCCCGCCTATACCAGCCTGGTGTTCGACTGGACGCGCTACAAACTGCAACAGCTTTTGACTGTGCAGACCAATGCGATCGTCCTGAACCTCTCCGATGGCGTCCGCATTGGGTCCGCGCCGCCGCTTAAGGGGCGGATGGGAGGGTTCCTTGAGCAGGTGTTCCCGCTCGCCGACGCGGGCGCGGAGGCATTGGTGATGGAAGGCGAGCCCTACGACAAGGACAAATACAACTATGATCCAGAGGATCTCGACCACTTCATTCGCAATGTGCGCAGAGCTTTCGGCCGGTTGTCTTGGTCACGACGGCGGGAAACACTGAAGTCACTCAACGCGTTGCTTTGGGTCCAACTGCCGACCCACCCGTTCCAGAGCATCCTTCGTGGGACGCTCTCTCAGATGGTGTGGAGCGTGATGGGAACCCTGGCCCGCATGTCTGCGGATGAGAGAGCCGAATACGAGCCCTTGCTGCGGCACGCCCTGGTGGCCGGTCTCGACGACATGCACAAGGAACTCGGCGATCTGATCCGGCACGGCACCCGCGTTGTCCCCCAAGACGACCCGCGTCGAAAGTGACGGTGCGGCGTTTTCCGTCTGGGCGTTTCAGGCAAAGCCAGTGATGCGTGACTTTGTTCGGCGGTGTCCGATCAGTCCGCGAAGAACCAACTGAGTTCGGCGTGCGGGACCTGATCAACGACCTTCGCGATCGTGAGTTTCGCGCCCGGATGGTTCGGCGCCAGTTTCGTTCCGCGACGGTGGTTGATTGCGGCGTCTTCGGAACGCGTCATGAAATGCAGGGCGTACGCCATGCCGAAGTAGCCCTGAGGCGCCTCTGGCCGAAGAGCAACGGCCGTTCGGAGTACGTCACGCGCCTCGAAAAGGTCGCCCATGTCAGTCAAGGCGCGGGCATAACCGTAACGCGGACGCACGGCCATCGGGCGCAACTTAAGGGCTCGCGCATAGTGACCGCCAAAGTCGAGGGGTTTGTCCGTCGCACTCAAGGCGTCGGCGAGTGCCGCATAGGCTTCAGCAAACGCCGGTGCATCGGCGATGATGCGGCGCACGGTTTCAAGATCCGGCCCGGTTCCAGCGTGGCGTAGCCGGGCGATCACGGCGGCCTGACGATCTGGTACTTCTTCAACGTGGGGCAGGTGGCCGGCCTCTCTCTCGCGCCCACCTCTGGCCAACACTCCCGCCAGGGCCTGTAGGGCGAGGGGGGTGTCTGGGTCGCGGCTCAGGCTTTCGCGCAAAGGCTCCTCGGCTTCGGCATCTCGGCCAAGCGCCACCAGGATTTCACCGCGCAGGCGGTGAAGATCCGCCGAGCCGGGGATCATGCGCAACGCTGAGTTGACACTGGATAGCGCCCGCAATAATTGTTCGTCCTGCAAAAGGCTTTCCAGGAAAACGATCCAGCCAACCTGGTCGGTCGGTATTTCCTTCACGACGGAAAATGCCAGCAAGCTACCGTGCTTGTAGTCGCCCGCTTGGTACGCCTCCAGCATCTGCTTATGCAGCGTGTTCTGGCGGTCGAGGTCGATCGGTGCCGTCGTTTCCTCATCACGTTCTTGCACGTTCTCGTCTCCGTTTGTTGGCGCTCCGTGCGCATGAAACACGCCTGGTGAGACCGGCCCCCAGTCCGCCCATCAGAGGGTCCGTAGTGAAACCCCGAACCGTGTCGATGGCCTTGTCTGTGAGCGACGTGTCGTAAGCCTGCCACCACACGAGCTTGACCCCCGCGCCCATGATCGCCCTCACCCCTCAGGGTCTGTCCGGCAAGCCCAGGTTGGGACCACGGATGGGTACTCAGACGGGGTACAGCAAATGGCGCAGGTGGTGACCGGTTTGGATGAGTCTTCGGCGCTCCTGCCGCGGTATACCCAACAGCGCCATGATCCTCACCAAACCGGATGGGCGGCGCCAGTTCAGGACCCGATCAATGCCATCGACCGGCAGCCCAGCCGCCGCCAAGTCCTCGACCACGTCAGGCGTTGGGACGCACATGACATAAGCGGCTGCCGGCCACAGGGTACGAATGGCCTCCAGGGATTGTGGATCGGCGACCAGGTGATACACAGGGTGGCCGGGTTGAATCCCCATACGGGCCTGGACCAGCCGATCCCAGGCCCCGCGCAATACGGGGGCGTGCCGTGCAAGAGTCGACGGGTCGGAGGCATTGATGGTGGCATCCAGCTTGGTGGCGTTGTCCAAAACCGTCCCAAGGCAATCGAACCATACGATCGAGTCTGTGCTCAACGAAGAGGCGGCCAGCCCGATGTCCTCGACCCGTTTTGGGGGCGCTACGAAAACGAAGCGCTTTTCCTTACCGTGCGATTCGCCGTCACCCTGGTCCGGCGGCAACGCGAGGCCGCCCGAGCGGGGGACCGAGTCGTGGCCGAGTGACTCACACATGTGGGCAACATCACTTGCCATGTCGATGTCAGTGAACTCAAAGCACGGTGCGCCAAACGGCGAATCCGGACGCGGGGTGGCCCTCAGGTTTTCACGGCGTACGGCAAACGCCGAACGATCCCCGACTTCGCGGAGCGCCCGCAGTCCAATATCCGCACATGACGTGTTTGCGTCGTCAAGTCCGAACAAGCAAAAGACCCGTTCCGCCAGGCGTTCGTCCACCCCGGAACAGGACCACGCGTTCAAAAGCCAAACCTTCGCGGTGGTCGGTGCATTCACGGTGAGGGCCTGGCGATACATCAGGTAGAAGAGGTGTCCGCTGTCCCGGTGACGGTTCATCAAAACCCGCAACATGCGGTCGACAAAGTGTTCATGCCCGTTTTCGATATGGTACAGCAAGAGGCAGAAGGTGTCGCCTTCGGTCAGATCCTCAGAAGAAAAGAGCGTGTCAAGGGCTGCGCCCAGTCGAGGCCGCGTATACACCAGAAGCCGGATGAAGACGTAGCGATGAAGTGTGGAGTTCCACTGGTCGGGCAACTGGTTTCTCAAAATACTGGCAAGCGATTCTTCCAGCAAAGAAAGCAATGTCATGACCAGAGCCGCCGATGCGTCGTCGCCGTCCGGTGGCGTTTCGCCCTCTGGCGTGTCCGGTGGTGGCTGGAACAGAATGACTGCGTCCAGGGCCCGTCGAACCACAGGGTCGGTCACGTCCGGCCGCAGCGCCTGCGCGGTCGAGAAGTCGAACTGAAACAGCGCCACGGCCAGCCGATCCAGGACGGGCAGGGGCTCCATGGCGCCGGCGTTGAGCAGGCTGTCAATCTGGAAGAGCGCACCGGCCTCGATCAGCGATCGCACCTGTGCCGAAGACACCGATTCGCACTGGGGGGAACCGGGGCCCTGGTCGGAAGGGCGCGCCGCGTCGGCCGTTTCGGTGTCGCCTGTGACCGGGGTCATTGTTTCTCAGTCCTCTTGTCTCACGTCGCGGGGCGTCTATGCGCTCAGGATTTTCAAGAAGAACCAACCAAATGACAAGCGCATTGGCCAGCAATTCTCAGGATGGTGGGAGAACGCCGGTTGCGGTCGGTGCCGGCCTGTTCTCCTCCCCCCTCCGGGGGGAGGCTG
>JGI12109J20283_10002949_pt1 | contig 23806 bp, 20 predicted proteins | sample ElkSlonscriptome_12_FD_20283 | JGI IMG/M metagenome (IMG submission 20283)
ATGTGCTGCCTTTGATGCCGCGTGCCGACCGCTTCGTGTTCGCCGCCCTGAGCGCGCGGGTTGGCTCGATTTCGGATAACGGGCTGGGCGGGTGGCATTCCTATCGCGCGTCCAAGGCTGCGCTCAACATGCTGATAAAGAATTTCGCGCTGGAGATGGGCCGCACGCATCCCGCCGGCGTCGTGGTCGGCCTGCACCCGGGCACGGTGGACAGCGCGCTGTCAGAGCCGTTCCAGTCGAACCTCCCCGATGGCCAACTGACAAAGCCGGACGATGCGGCGGATAATTTGCTCGGCGTTCTGGCGGGGCTGGGACCAGAGCAAAGCGGGCAGGTGTTCGATTTCGCAGGCAAGGTGGTGCCCGCGTAGCCGGATAACGGTGCTAGGCAAATGGGAGCGTCCGAATTGAGACGGGTTCTTTGATGCGCTGGTGTCTGATTGTGGGGGTGGAAGCGGACATTGGCATTTGTTGGGCTTGCAGCCTATTTGAGTGCGAATGACGCGAACCCAGCAGACTTTCACTAACAGCAAAGGAAGCCCGATCTACGTGTCGGTTGAACCATGGCCAGAGTGCTTCGAGCTTGAACCCGGGGACACACTAACGCTCATCTGGGATGGTCCGCCTGCGGGCGATGCAATAATAGTCGACTTCATCAACGAACGTGAACTTGTGGTTTGGCCAGAAGGCGTGATTGATGACATTCAATACTTGCTGAACGGCGAGCCCGCCGAAGACCGAAGTTGGACATTCAAGCACCGCTAACGACCGCAATTGGGTCGTAAGCGGAAGGTCCGCTTCGCGCTCACAACTCCGATATGTGCTCAAATGAGCCCGTATCGCCGCAGCCCCTCCGCCATCAGCGTTTCAATCAATTGTTCCTGTGTCCACCCGGCCATTTCTGCCGAGCGGCCAAAGACTTTTTGTGACCACAGATTGCAATTGAGGTTCAGCTCAAGAAACTGGATGTCGCCTGTTTCCTCGTTCACGCGGAATTCGAAGCGGCCATAATCGAACGGGCGGTATTCTTCCCAACACAGCTTTGTCAGCTCGGTTATGCGCGCGACCATTTCGGGGTTTTCAAACGGGTCGAGAGAGTATTTCTGGCTGCGATCGACCAGATCGCGTTTCTCGTAATAGGTGCGCAGATGCGACGGGTCCGCCTGCCGGAAGATCAGCATCGGCATCACCTGCGGCTCACCATTGATGGTGATCACAGGCACTTCGACATCGCTGCCGGTGATGAAGGGTTCGACTATCGCATCCTGACCGCCATTGGCCGGGTCTTCGTGGATGCGTTTCACGGCCTGCGCGACGCCGTCCCAATCCGTTGCATCGCCCACGCCCCAACTTGCCGAGGAATTGTTTGGCTTGATCACATAACGATCCGCCTTGGGGCATTTGTCTTGGCGGATCGGCGCGCCGTTGCGATACACAGCCCACGGTGCGGTTGGGATACCGGCATCGACCGCCGCGCGCTTTGCCAGATGCTTGTCATCCGAAAGGCCGCGCAGGATCGGGTTTGCCCCGAGATATGGTAGGCCAGCCCGTTCACATAAAAGCGGCACGAGCATCTCGGAATTGAAGAACCCGGCGCGGTTGAGCAGCGGGAAGACGAAGTCGATATCTTTGGGCGGATCGAACAGAATGTCATGCGTCTGCGAAATCGTCAGCTTCAGGCCGAGCCCTTCGAGCACTTCGCGCATTTCGCGGTGGTACATCGCATGGTTGCCGTCTTCGGGGTGAATTTCGCCTTCCCACAGCGCGTTCTTGGCGAGGAACAGGACCTTGAGCCGCGCCTTGGCTTCGGCGGGGATCGTCATGGGTGTGAGGTTTTGCGACATTGGGGCCTTTTCTCAGGACTTAGGGCGCTGCCCTTCTTCAAGGGCTGCGGGTAACGCCCTCTTCCAGCGGCTGCGGGCAGCGTCCGCTTCTCAGGACTGCGCCTCTAAGCGCTGGCACCGCAATGTGCCAGCGCTTGTTTGCGACAATTTACGTGATTTGACCGCTGGAATGGATTGATCGCAGGGGGCAAGCGTGGGTATTGCACCATGCATCGGCTGCGTGGGGCATTCGATTGACTAACGGTTAATTGCTCATTTGCTTTCGGAAGGACCCGCCCAGCCAATGACCGCGCCAATACACGAAACTGTTCGAGCCGAGGACATTTCGCTTCACCGTCCATTTCATGCGATGAACGACCGCGCGCGGTCTCTGGTGCGACTGCTCGCGTCAGGGGGAGATGCGCGGATTGCGCTTGATCGCGAAACGGGCCTCAACAAGTATTTTTCGGGCCCGTACCCCCGCGACGTGCTGGCCTATTCCTCATCGACGATCAGCGACATTTCAACCGACGCATTTGCGCACTGCCTCGCAATGCAAGAAACCATTGAAACGCAGCCTTATTCGATCAGCCTTGATCGCCTGCGCGCTCGCATCAATGGGGCGATTGGTGTGGATGAAGACACCGCGCGGATCGTCTTCGCGCCCTCCGGCACCGATCTGGAATATGTCGCGCTCGCGGCGGTCAGCGCAAAAGGGCCCAATGAAAAGGGAGGGGGCGGGGTGCATAACATCCTGTTGGGAGCTGACGAGACCGGTAGCGGCTGCATCCACTCTGCGCACGGTCGCTTTTTCGCCAAGGAAACTGCTCTGGGAGTGGCGACCACGCCCGCGCATACCGTACCGGGATGTGTTCCGGTCACGCTGGTCGATATTCCGGTGCGTTGTTCCGAAGGGGTGGCCCGTTCCAGCGCGGTGATCGTGGCGGATATGACGGCGGAAATCATTGCCGCGCAAGCTCGCGGAGCGCATGCTCTTGTCCACTGCGTCCACGGCTCAAAAACCGGGCTCGTCCTGCCTGCTCTGGCCGATCTTGAAGCGTTACAGTCGCGTTTCGGCGACGCGCTGACCTTCGTGGTGGACGCATGTCAGGCGCGCATCACCAGCCGCGCAATCGCCGCCTATCTGGAACGGGGCTGTATCATCCTGATGACAGGCTCCAAGTTCATGGGCGCACCGCCGTTCAATGGATGGGCTCTGATACCGGCAGCCATGGCTACGCAGGCTTCGCCCCTTCCGGAGGGTTTTGCCGCGATCTTTCGCCGCGCGGAATGGCCTGAAGGCTGGCCGGGTCGCGACATTCTGATGGACAGTGCAAACCCCTCGCTTGCCATAAGGCTGGAAGCAGCGATGTTCGAATTCGAGCGGTTTCAGGCGATTGCGATGGATCGCGTCGCGCAGATTATCGACGCGTTCGAAGCGGCCGTGGCAACGCATCTCATCGGGCCGCTTGCAGTGCGACGTGTCTGCCCCGGGGGCGATGCAGGGCAAACCGGTCGTCCGATTGAGATGCGCACGCTGATTACGCTTGATATGAGCGATCTTCCCGGCCTTGCGACCTTCGCTGACGCTCAGGTGCTGCATAAGGCGCTGGCGATGGATGGTATCAGGCTTGGCCAACCGGTTAAATGCGTACGCTTCGACGGGGAATGGGGCGGAACTCTGCGCGTTGGCATCAGCATGCCGCAGGTCACCCGGTGGGCTAGTATGGCGGACGGTGATGTGATGGACGAACTGGCCAGCGATATGGAGCGGATCGCAGCCGGGATCACAGCACACCTCGCCAAGGCGTCGCAATGAGAGGGGCAAGCACGTATGATGGGGCTTAAGAACTGGTACGAAGACAATGTGATGCCGCGCCTGATCACCTGCGCATGCAGTCAGGGGCAGGTGATGAAACGGCGCGCTGCGGTGGTTCCGCTGGCGCGCGGTGACGTGTTTGAATTGGGCTGTGGCGGCGGGATCAATCAGGAATTCTACAACGCAGATGCGATCACTTCCTACGCGGGAATTGACCCGCATGAAGGTCTGTTGGATGCGGCTCGTGATGCAGCCGAAGCAAAGGGCTGGCCAGCTGATCTGCGCGCGGGGGTAGGGGAGAATATCCCGTTTCCCGACAGCTTCTTTGATACAGTCGTGTGCACTTTTACGCTGTGCTCGGTTCAGGACCCGGCGCTGGTCCTGTCGGAAATCCGTCGTATCCTGCGCCCACAGGGCCGCGCGCTCTTCCTTGAACACGGCCGCGCGCCCGATGTAGGTGTGGCGCGCTGGCAGGACCGGATCGAGCCTGTGTGGAAGCGAATGGCGGGCGGGTGTCACCTGACCCGGCCGATTTCCGATGCGGTTAGCAAAGCCGGTTTTACAGTCGACACGATCGGAGAGGGGTACACACCCAAAGCTCCGAAATTCGCCGGATGGATGGAATGGGGCGTGGCGCGGGTCGCATAAAACGGAAAACGCGCGCCTGTCCGGGGTGATGCCCGAACAGGCGCGCGCCTGATATGTATGGGGCCGATATGGCCCTGGCCATTACTCGCCAAAGGTGCGTTGCCACCAGCCCCGTTTCTTGGGTCCGGTAGAGGCTGTTTCTTCCGCAGGTTTTCCGGATGAGGAGCTTGCCGCTTCGGGTGCTGCGGGTTCAACTGCTGCCGGTTCCGGCGCGGTCTCCGCCGCTGTTTCAGCCACCGTTTCAGAAGCAGGTTGTGCCGCTTCCTTGGCTGCGTTTGCTTCCTCGGCAACCTTCTTCTTGCGCGGAGCCCGCTTGCGCTTGGGCTTTTCGGCAGGCTTCTTTTCTACGGGAGCTTCTTCCGCTTCAGTAGATGCCTGTGTACCAGCCTCTTCTGCAGGCGCTTCTTCGGCGACTTTCTTCTTGCGCGGAGCCCGCTTGCGCTTGGGCTTCGGTTTTTCGTCGGCGGAAGCTTCAGCCTGAGCGTTGTCCGCTGACGACATTGCCGCTGCGGTTTCTGGTGCATCGTCGGGGCCTGAAATGACGGTCATGTCTTCTTTGACCTGATCAGCAAGGTCTTGCGCCGCCTCGCCCTCTTCTGCGCTCACGTTTTCGTCAGAAGCGCTCTCATCACCGGTCTTGCGTCGACGGCCACGGCCACCGCGACGTCGGCGACGCTTGGGCTTGTCGCCCTCTTGGTCATCGGTGTCGCCATCATCCGAGCGTCCTTCGGAAGAACTATTGTCGTTCGAATCGCTCGATGAGTTTTCCTCGTTCGAACCGTCTTCGTTGCGTTTCTTGTTGCGACCACGACCACCCCGGCGGCGGCGGCGTTTCTTCTTGTGGTCGCCTCCATCGTCATCGGCGTCCTCTTCGGAGGAGTCCTCCTCGTAGGCGTCCTCCTCTGGCAGATCGTCATCATCATCGTCATCAACAATGGGTTCGAACTTTGGTGCTTCGGTAGGGCGGGGGCCGTGGCTCGATACGGCCATCTTCGCGCCTTCATCCTCACCTTCGGGTGAGACTTCGACAGTGACGCCATATCGCTGCTCGATCTCGACCAGTTCGTCGCGCTTCTCATTGAGCATGTAGATCGCAGCCTCGGTGCTGGCGGCGAGTTTGATGATCGTGCCTTTGCCCTTGGCGGCTTCGTCTTCAATCAGGCGAAGTGCTGATAGGCCTGCGGAGGACGCCGTTCGCACAAGGCCCGACCCGTCGCAATGCGGGCATTCGCGCGTCGTCGCTTCAAGCACGCCGGTGCGCAGGCGCTGACGGCTCATCTCCATAAGGCCAAAACCGGAAATGCGGCCAACCTGAATGCGAGCACGGTCGTTCTTGAGCGCTTCTTTCATCGTCTTTTCGACTTTGCGGACGTTGGAATTGTATTCCATGTCGATGAAGTCGATCACGACGAGGCCTGCCATATCGCGCAGGCGCAGCTGCCGGGCGATCTCGCGCGCGGCTTCCAGATTGGTGTGCAGCGCAGTTTGTTCGATCCCGTGTTCCTTGGTCGAACGGCCCGAGTTAATGTCGATCGAGACCAGCGCCTCGGTCGGGTTGATGATCAGATAGCCACCCGATTTCAGTTGAACCATCGGATCATACATCGCGCGCAGCTGGTCTTCCGCGCCATAGCGCTGGAACATCGGCACCGGATCGGAATAGGCTTTCACCCGCCGTGCATGGCTGGGCATCAGCATTTTCATGAATGCCTTAGCTGATTTGTAGCCGTCCTCACCCTCAACAATCACTTCCTCGATTTCGCGATTGTAAATGTCGCGGATCGCGCGTTTGATCAGGTCGCTGTCGGAATGGACCAGAGAGGGCGCAGTGGATTTCAGCGTGGTCTGACGGATATCGTCCCACAATCGGGCTAGGTAATCGAAGTCGCGCTTGATCTCTGTCTTGGTGCGGCTGAGACCAGCGGTGCGCACGATCAGACCCATTGTCTTGGGCAGCGCGAGGTCGGAGATGACCTGTTTCAGACGTTTGCGATCGCTGGTGGAACTGATCTTGCGGCTGATCCCGCCCCCGTGCGAGCTGTTGGGCATCAGCACGGTGTAACGACCGGCGAGGCTGAGATAGGTGGTGAGCGCAGCGCCTTTATTGCCGCGCTCTTCCTTCACGACCTGGACGAGCAGAACCTGACGGCGTTGGATGACATCCTGAATTTTGTAGCGCCGACGCAGTGCCATACGCTTTGCACGCACTTCATCGACTTCCTTTGCGCGGCTGCGGCCCTTTTGCTTGCCGCCTGCACCTTTGCCGCCGCCCTGGCGACGCCCGCGACCACGACGCCCACGCCCGCGGCGCGGCTTGTCGCTGTCTTCGCCATCACCAGAGGATGCTTCCTCATCCGAATCGCCGCCATCATCATCGTCATCGTCATCGTCACTGTCATCATCATCAGACGTGCCGTCTTCGATGGTTGAGACCTTGTCCTTGTCGGACGTGTCGATTTCTTCCAGGCCGTCTTCGGCGATCTCCTCGGCGAGGGATTCGGCGCTCTCATCCTCGGCGTCGTATTCGTCGCCGGGCGCGATGCCATCTTCTTCCTCTTCTTCGCGCAGGCGCGCTTCTTCTTCGGCCGCTTCGGCTTCTTCAGCCAGCAGTTGCTCACGGTCGTCCTGCGGTATCTGGTAATAATCGGGATGGATTTCGCTGAAGGCGAGGAAGCCGTGGCGGTTGCCACCAAAATCCACGAATGCCGCTTGCAGCGAAGGCTCTACCCTCGTGACTTTTGCGAGATAAATGTTGCCTTTGATCTGCTTGTGTTCAGCCGATTCAAAGTCGAATTCTTCAATCCGGTTGCCTTTGAGAACCGCCACCCGGGTTTCTTCCGAGTGGCGCGCATCGATTAGCATGCGCGTTGCCATGTATGTTTCTCCAAACGCCTGGCGGCGCCGCGATAAATCGAGGCAGCAGGCGTGTATTTGTGTGATGAGCGGCGCTGTATAAAAGAGCGCCGAATGGTGAGATCGCGCAAAGCCCTATGGATTTAGCCCCCCTTGGTGTTACCAATTGAGGGTTTTCCATTCGTGGGAAAAGCGCGATATTCGTGTCTGCGTTACGCGACGCGCGGTTTATAACCGCATTTCGGCTCGCATCGCCTGCGGCACCATCGGGGCGCTGCGGGGATATTTGCGAGGAGAAGCGTCTCGTCACTGCATCAACCTGTTCAATGCCCCGTGTGCAAGAAATCATGCAAAGGGCCATGCGGGAGGGGGATTTTCAATCGGCGCGCACAGCACGTGCGACCATTTATCCCCCGATGCGGTACGACTAGCACCGTGGGTTTCAGCAAGCAACTCTATTGCGCTTGTCCCCGCGAACATCCTAAGCGATTTCAGACATGAGCTTACGCGATCTCCTGCTGCTGGTCGTTGCCTTGCCCGCTTTGTTGGTGGGCGGGGCGATAGCGATGGGTGTGCAAATTCCCGTCCCGCACTGGGGACGCGAATATGTCGTGCGTCTTGCGGTGGGAGCTGAGGCTCAGCCGATTGATCTGCCAGCTATTTTGGGTCCTGACGATCCCGATCGGCCCCTAGTTGTAATCGATGCAGGGCATGGCGGGCGTGATCCGGGCTCTGTTGGTCCGGGTGTTCAGGAAAAGGAGATTGTACTCGCGATTGCCCTGAAGCTGCGGGATCTGCTGTTAGAGCAAGGCGGTATACGTGTTGCGATGACCCGCGTTGATGATCGCATCGTCGTGCTCGCTGACCGGCCCGAAATTGCGCGCCAATTGGACGCGGACCTGTTCCTTTCGATCCATGCCGATTCTGCCGGGGATATGAACAGTGTTTCGGGTGCCAGCATTTACACGCTGTCGAACGAAGCCTCCAGCGAGGCCGCCGCACTTTTTGCCGCGCGTGAGAATAATGCCGACAGGCTAAACGGGGTCGAGATTGAGGGCGCGAGTAATGAGGTGAGCGCCATTCTGGTCGAGCTTTCCCAAGGACGAACGCAGGAATCCGCGACCGAATTTGCCCAGTTGATCGCGCGCGAAGGGGAAGGGCGAATCGTATTTCACCCGTCAGCCTTGCGATCTGCAGGACTTGCCGTCCTGCGCGCGCCCGATGTGCCCGGAGTGCTGTTCGAAAGTGGCTTTGTGACCAATCGCGAAGACCGTGCCCGCCTCACGACTGAAGAGGGCAGAGACGAATATGCCGCCGTTCTGGCGCGGGCGATCCGCGTCTATTTTGCACGCCGGGCTGACGTGGACGCCCCGTTTCCCGCCAGCACGGAGGGCGCATCTACGGGCGCACCCACCCCGTAAATGGGTCCGCGCGCCAAAAACGCTGGCACCCCATTTGTGCCTGTTGTAATCGCGTGACCGAACATGACTGAAACAGCCCACCTCTCCACCTTCGAGTATTTTGGATACCGCATCCGACGTGATCTGAGCGGGGCGGGCGCGTGGCTACTGGAAAAGTGGCGCACGAGCATCTGGTACAAGCTGCTGGTTGTCGCATTCTTTGCTTTCGTGGCACTTTGGGTGGCGGTGTTTGTGTGGTTAGCCAGCGACCTGCCTGATGCGGAAAGCCTGCTGGATTACGAAACGCCCTTGCCGACTGTGGTTCGCGGCATCGATGGTGCGATTATCCATTCCTATGCGCGCGAACGAAGGGTCCAATTGCAATATGCGGATTTTCCCGAAAAGCTGAAGCAGGCCTATATTTCTGCCGAGGACAAGACGTTCTATTCCCACGGCGGCGTTGATCTGACGGGAACAGCAAACGCGGTTTTCGATTACGCGACCAAATTTGGATCGGGTGAGCGCGCAGTGGGCGGATCGACGATCACGCAGCAGCTCGCGAAGATCCTGCTTCTGGGTGATGAATATTCGGTCACGCGCAAGCTGAAAGAGATGATTCTGGCAAGCCGCATCGAAGGGGTGCTGAGCAAGCAGGAAATCCTCGAGTTGTATCTCAATCAGATCCCGCTTGGCCGGCGATCATACGGGGTGCAGGCGGCAGCGCGCGCCTATTTTGACAAGGATGTCGGCGATCTGGAACTGCACGAAATCGCGTTTCTTGCGATCCTGCCCAAAGCGCCAGAGCGTTATGGCCGAAAGGGGCAGGAAGACGCGGCGCTCAATCGGCGCGGCTTTGTGCTGCGGCAGATGGAAGAGAACGGCTTTATCAGCGCGGCTGAACGGTCCGCTGCGCAAACGCAGCCATTGGGTCTGAAACGGCAACGCAGTCGGCGCAGCGCGGATGCAGGGTACTTCCTCGAAGAAGTTCGCCGACAATTGATCCGCGAATTCGGCGAAACTGCCGAGGACGGTGAGAACAGCGTGTATGCGGGCGGTCTATGGGTGCGAACCTCGCTGGATATTGAATTGCAGGACGCGGCGCGCGATGCCCTGCGCGAAGGTTTGCTGCGCTATCATGGGCAGCGCGGATGGGATGGCCCGGTTGCGACGATCAAGATGGAGGACGGGAACTGGCGCGGCCAATTGCAAAGCTCCTATCTCGGCGTTGATTATAAAGACTGGCGCATTGCCGTCGTCACAGAGCGTTCAGGCTCCTCGGCGCGCATCGGTTTTACCGATGGCGAAGAAGCCGCGTTGGTCAGTCCGCCGAACAAGCTGAAAGCGGGCGATGTCATCGTGGTCAAGCCTGCTGGCAATGCATGGCGCATCGGGGTCTTGCCCGCAGCGCAGGGCGGCATCGTGGTGCAAAGCGCCCAATATGGCCGCGTTCTCGCGATGCAGGGCGGATTCGATGATCGGCTTGGCGATTTCAACCGCGCAACGCAGGCCTTGCGACAGCCCGGTTCGACCATCAAACCGTTTGTCTATGCCACGGGTCTGGACAACGGGATGACGCCATCGACCCAGATCGATAATTCGCGCTTCTGCTATTATCAGGGTCGGGCCAAAGGTGAAAAGTGCATTCGCGGCGGGCGCGCAGGCCAGTTTCCGCTGCGCTATGGTCTGGAGCAATCGCAAAACATCATGACTGTCCAGATCGGGATGCAGGCGGGCATGGATAATGTCGTCGACACGATCAAGGATATGGAGATCAGCGAAGATCCCGATCCCTACGCGGCGACCGCGCTGGGTTCTGAAGAGAGCACGGTATTAAAAATGGTCGCAGCCTATGCGGCACTGGCCAATCACGGTCGTTATAACACGCCCAGCCTTATCGATTATGTGCAGGACCGCAGAGGCAAGGTGATCTGGCGCGCGGATGATCGCAATTGCCGCACGTGCAACATGGCCGAGTGGGACGGCTCGCCGATGCCGCGAATGGGCCTGAAAGGGCGTCAGGCGATGGACGCGCGCACGGCGTTTCAGACCATGCATATGCTTGAAGGGGTGGTGACACGCGGCACTGCGACGACGCTTCGCAGTCTTGAACTGCCGCTGTTCGGCAAAACGGGGACAACCTCCGGGCCGAAAGATGTATGGTTTATTGGCGGCACACAGCGGATTGTGGCGGGTGCCTATGTCGGTTTTGACAAGCCTCGCAATATGGGCGGCTATGCCTTTGGCGGGACGATTGCTGCACCTATCATCAAGTCGATGATAGAGAAAACACGTGACCGCTGGTCAGATTTGCCAGCTGTTGCGCCGGACGGAGTGCGTATGGTGAGGGTCGACCGGCGCACAGGTAAACGTGTGTTCGATGGCTGGCCCAGTGATGATCCCAAAGCGGCTATCATCTGGGAGGCGTTCAAGCCGGACACGGAGCCAGATCGCGCCACCCGTCAGGATGAAATAGCGGCTAAGCGCAACGAGATACTCGAACTGATCGCGCAGGGCCGCGATGGCAGTGGTGATAATGCCGCTACGCGCGAAACCGGCTTCCCTGCTGACTTTGTCGAGGAGCAGGGCGGTATTTACTGATGGGTGATTTGCGGGCTTACGGAACCGGCAGCGGGGATGGAGGGTTAAAGTTCACATGACAAAGTTTTTCCGCACATTCACCGCTTCCGCTCTTCTTGCCTCGGGGCTCGCCTTGAGCGTCGCCGCACCCGCCCACGCGGAGCTGGCACAAGGCGCTAAAGCTCCCGATTTCAATACGAAGGCTGCCCTTGCTGGCAAGGAATTCGGCTTTTCGCTGGCCACCGCGCTGAAACAGGGGCCGGTCGTTCTGTATTTCTACCCCAAGGCTTTCACCCAGGGGTGCACGCTGGAAGCGAATGCCTTTGCCGCCGCGATGCCCGACTTCAGGAAAGCCGGTGCCAGCGTGATCGGTATGTCCAACGATACGATCGATACGCTAAAGCGCTTCAGCCGTGAGGAATGCCGTGACGCCTTCCCAGTTGGTGTCGCCAGCTCCGGGGTGATCGCCGGCTATGATGTTGCGTTAGGCAATAGTGGTCTGGCCAGTCGCACGTCCTATGTTATTGCATCCGATGGCCGTATCGAAACGGTTTATTCCAGCGGCGATTACCGTCAGCATGTCACGCGCACACTGGCCGCAGTTAAAAAGCTCGCTTCGTAATCCGCGAAACCTGCGCCGATTGGCCTGTCCCATGCTTTACAATCGGCTTTCCCTCGCTAGGTGAAGCGCCTGAAACGCTTTTGAAGGAATTGCCATGCGGGCCGAGGCCCAAGCCTATATCGACCGGATCGAAGCTGCGCTCGATCTTGTACGGCAATCGCTCGACTGGGAGCGGGCATTGCGGCGTCTGGATGAGCTGAATGCGCGAGTGCAGGACTCCACCCTTTGGGACAATCCCAAGGAAGCGCAAGCCGTCAGTCGCGAGCAAAAGACGCTCGAAACCGCAGTGAACACGGTAAACGATATTTCCGCCGAAATGGCCGATGCCATCGAGTTCATCGAAATGGGTGAAGCCGAGGGCGAGGAAAGCGTCGTAAATGATGGCCTCGCCAGTCTCGAAAGGCTCGCCAACAGGGCCGATGCCGACAAGGTTCAGGCGCTGCTATCGGGCGAAGCGGACGGCAACGACACCTATCTGGAAATCCATGCAGGCGCAGGCGGTACGGAAAGCCAGGACTGGGCCGAAATGCTGTTTCGCATGTATGGTCGCTGGGCCGAACGGCGCGGATTCAAAGTGGAAACGGTCGAATATCAGGCGGGCGATCAGGCAGGGATCAAATCAGCCACGCTGCTTCTGAAAGGCGAGGGCGCGTATGGCTATGCCAAGACCGAAAGCGGTGTCCATCGGCTTGTCCGGATCAGTCCCTATGACAGCGCGGCAAAGCGGCATACCAGCTTTTCCAGCGTCTGGGTCTATCCTGTTATCGACGATGATATTGATATCGAAATCAATCCGAGCGACCTGAAAATCGACACGTATCGTGCATCAGGCGCGGGTGGTCAGCACGTAAATACTACCGATTCCGCCGTCCGCATCACGCACCAGCCAACCGGGATCGTGGTCGCAAGCCAGAATGACCGCTCCCAGCACAAGAACCGCGCAACCGCGATGAACATGCTGAAAGCGCGCCTGTTCGAGCGCGAGATGGCGGAGCGTGAAGCGGCCGCGTCCGGCGAATATCAGGAGAAAAGCGAGATCGGATGGGGGCACCAGATCCGGTCTTATGTTCTCCAGCCCTATCAGATGGTCAAAGATCTGCGCACAGGTGAGACGTCCAGCTCTCCAGACAAGGTGCTGGACGGAGAGATTGACGCGTTTATCTCTGCCGCGCTGGCTCAGCGAGTGACGGGTGAAGCGGTTGATGTGGAGGACGTCGAATAGTGCTTCGGCTCGCGCTTTGTGGCTTTGTGGCGGTGTTGTTTGCAGGGTGCGACATGTTGTCACCCGAAACCGCGCGGCCAGAGACAGCGTTGCAGTTTCCAAAGGCCGACCGGGCAGTGGTCGATGTCGTCTCCAACCAATTTTCCAACGAAGATGCGCGTGACGAACGCGGCGAGGCTCAAAAAGTCATGGATCTGGCGACGATCACGCCGGGGATGACGGTTGCTGATATCGGTGCGGGAGAAGGATACTACACCGTCCGCCTGGCAGAGCGCGTGGGCGAAGGTGGCCGCGTTCTGGCGCAGGATATTGACCGTGAGGCGCTGGAGCGACTGGGCCGCCGGGTTGAGCGAGAGCGGCTCGAGAATATCTCGATCAAGTTGGGTAAAGAAGACGATCCGCAGCTGCCCGTCGATAGTTTTGACCGCATCTTCCTTGTCCATATGTACCACGAAGTCACTGAACCCTATGCGTTTTTGTGGCGCATGTGGCCCGCCTTGGCCGAGGCGGGGCAGATCATCGTGGTTGAAACCGAGCGCCCGCCCGGCCAGCATGGTATCCCCCACAATTTGCTATTCTGCGAGTTTGAAGCGGCTGGCTATCACTTGCTGGAGTTCATCGAAAAGCCTGACATCAAAGGCTATTTTGCCCGTTTTGAGCGGTCCAAGGAACGACCGGCGCCTGAAGCGATAAAAAGCTGTTTGAACGGCTGATGTGCCAGATTGTCAGGTGATACGCTGTCAGCATCCATTGCTAAGCGACCGCCGTATTCTTATGTCGGCCGCGAGTTAAGGCGCGGGAGGAACCTGCGCATGGGGAGCTAGAATTTGTTTAAGGGATTAAGCCCGATCAATTATGCCGGGCGCGAAGTCTGGCCCCTGGTCGAGGGCGGCAAGGGCGTTTCGGCCACCAATCATGCCAGTTCCGGCGCGTGGGCAGCAGCAGGCGGCATCGGCACCGTGAGTGCGGTGAACGCCGATAGCTACGACGAAAATGGCGAGGTTATCCCGCAGGTCTATCACGGCGCAACGCGTGCCGAGCGGCACGCGGAACTGGTCCGATATGCCATCGACGGCGCGGTCGCTCAGGTTGAGCGCGCGCACGATCTTTCCGGTGGTAAGGGCGCGATCAACATCAATGTCCTGTGGGAAATGGGCGGCGCTCAGGACGTGCTCGAAGGCGTGTTGAGCCGGACGAAGGGTCTGGTCAGCGGTGTCACATGCGGGGCAGGGATGCCCTACAAGCTGGCGGATATCGCGGCGAAGCACGATGTTTGCTACCTTCCCATCGTCAGTTCAGGCCGTGCCTTCCGCGCGCTGTGGAAACGCAGCTACAAAAAGGTGCCTTACCTGATGGCTGCCGTGGTCTATGAAGATCCATGGCTGGCTGGCGGTCACAACGGCCTTTCCAACGCGGAAGATCCGACCAAACCCGAAGACCCCTATCCCCGCGTCAAGACCCTGCGCGAGATGATGCGCGCTGAAGGCGTTTCGGATGATGTGCCGATCGTTATGGCCGGCGGCGTGTGGTTCCTGCGCGAATGGGAAGACTGGATCGACAATCCCGAGTTGGGCCAGATATCCTTCCAGTTCGGCACGCGCCCTTTGTTAACGCGCGAAAGTCCGATCCCCGATGTGTGGAAAGAATTGCTGCGCGACCTCAACGAAGGCGACGTGCTGCTGCACAAGTTTTCGCCCACCGGGTTCTATTCCAGCGCGGTGAAGACGCCGTTCCTGTATGATCTGATGCACCGGTCAGAGCGCCAGATTCCGTTCTTCAAACGCGGCGCGGAAGAGGGCACCGTGCAACTGGGCGAAGAGGGCAAGGCGCGCAGTTTCTGGATCAAGCCTGAAGACAAGCCAAAAGCCGATGCATGGATGCGGGCAGGGCACACCGAACCGCTCAAAACGCCCGATGGGACGATTGTGTTCGTAACGCCTGACAAGCGCGATACGATCCGCAAGGACCAGCAGGATTGCATGGGCTGCCTGTCGCATTGCGGTTTTTCCAGCTGGAAGGATCACGACGATTTCACCACCGGACGCCTTGCCGATCCGCGCAGCTTCTGCATTCAGAAAACGCTGCAAGAGATCGCGCATGGCGATGACCCGGCGGACAACCTCGCCTTTGCAGGACACGCGGCATATCGCTTCAAGACCGACCCGTTCTACTCCAACGGCTACACCCCAAGCGTGGGCGAGTTGGTCGAGCGGATTTTGACGGGGGATTGATATTTAGTCAGATATCCGCCGAATTTGTGCTTGGTTTGGGTTTTTAACTACTGACTTAGCCATTGCTTCACTGCCAAAAAATTCTACTGGATCTACTTCGTGCTTCAAATAAATTGAAATATCGAGATCGGCGTTCTGCAAATCAGACGCAATTTTTTCGATGTGCTTTTGAAAGCGCTCGTGGAGAATTTTCATCGCTATTGGCAGCTGACGCTCTAGGCTCCGGGCGACCTTAGAATTAACAGTGACCATGTTTGAAGCGCTGGCGGGGCGAAACGCCGCGCCATCTTGGATTAGACAAAGCCGCTGAGAATGCCAAGATAGGTCATCTAGTTTGCGATCACTGTAAACGTGCGCAATTGCCGTATTTCGGACCGTGACGATTAAACTATGGTCTCCAAGTTCTTGGCTCGAGAGACTTGATCGAATATCAGCTGACCCACGTTCCCCTTTACTGCCGGAAGTTGAAGTAGCTCGCGCATAGAAGATTACCGCTCCAATTAGCAGAGCATTTGCTACGACATCGTCACCTTTGGTTTGAAATTTGGAATTGATGCCTGGTAGTGATCGTAGATTAGTTAGGAAGGCATCGGCCTGCATCAGGTCAGCTAGGCAGGACTGAGTATGCCCGGCTTTGCGAACGACGCCTTTTAGTCGGGGTAAAGCGGCGCAGACTTCGGGCGAGTTGGCCAATTGCTCTAGATCGAGCACTTTGGGAGGTAACTGATATCTGACTCCAGCCATCAAACCAACGCCGTCAGCACCTGATCGGGTGGCCTGTGCCCATCGGCCCAGAAGCGGATGTTGGCGATCACCTTTTCGCCGGATGCCTCACGCCCTTCTGCGGTGGCGCTGCCGATATGGGGCAGGGTCATGACATTGGGGTGATCAAGCAGGCGCTGGTCCACGTTCGGTTCGTCGGGATATACATCCAACCCTGCGCCGATCAGTCGCCCGTCATGCAGCGCGTTAATCAGGGCCTCCTGATCGATAAGCTCGCCGCGCGCCGTGTTGATAATGCTCGCGCCCGGTTTCATAGAGGCAATCCGGCGCTCGTTCATCAGGCCCCGCGTTTCGTCGGTCAGCGGGCAGTGCAGAGTAAGGATATCAGCCTCTGCAATCAGCGTATCGACGCTGTCGACATAGCGCGCGCCCAGCATCCCCTCGATCGCTTCGGGAAGGCGCTTTCGATTTGTATACGCTACCTCAAGGCCGAATGCACGGGCGCGGTGCGCGACGGCCTGACCGATGCGTCCCATGCCGACAATGCCCAGAACCTTTCCGCCCAGCTTTCGCCCGAGCAGCCCTGAGGGCGCCCAGCCGCTCCATTCGTTCCGGCGCACTAATTGCGTCCCTTCGCGAATGCGGCGCGGCACACCGATAATCGCGGCCATGGCGATGTCGGCAGTGTCATCGGTGAAGACGCCTGGCGTATTCGTCACCAGAATCTTGCGCGCCGCAGCCGCGGCCAGATCGATATGCTCCGTGCCCGCGCCAAAACTGGCTATCAGCCCCAGCCTGTCTCCCGCTGCCTCTATCATGGAGGTGGTGATCCGGTCTGTGACAGTGGGGACCAGGACATCGCAATCCTGCATTGCCGTGATCAGGGCCTGCTCGCTCATCGGAGTGTCTTCGGGATTCAGGATCGTATCGTAAAGCTCGCTCATGCGGGCTTCGACCGCAGGCATTAATTGGCGGGTGACCACCACTTTGGGTTTGCCTGAGGGGAAGTGCGGAGCTGCGTGATGAGTTGCCATGGGGCATGCGCTAATGGCACCGGGGCCGAGTGGTCAAGCGGCTTGGTCAAGCATGTTGGCGAGATGCGTTCTTGATCTGGCGGCGCCGCTCTCGCTAGGTAGCGGGCATGACGTCAATTCGACTGCTTTCCGGCCTGATTCTCGCAGGCCTTACACTTGGTATCTTCGCGCCGGATGTCGCAGCCGCGCCGGACAGCGAGCCGCCCTATTGGGCTTCGATGAAGTTTGATGAAGTGCGCATGCGGGTGGGGCCAAGCCGCGAATATCCGATTGAATGGGTGTATGTTCGCGCAGGCCTGCCGGTTAAGGTCACCCGTGCGCTGGACGGATGGTGGCTGGTTGAGGATCCTGATGGCGATCAGGGCTGGATTGCGAGCAGCCAGCTGAGCCTCAAGCGATCCGCCATGGTCATCGGCGATGTGGCCGTGATGATTCGCGAAGGCCCTGATGCCAGTTCTTCGCTGCGCTGGCGCGCCGAACCCGGCGTTGTGGCCGGCCTTTTGCAGTGCCGCGATGATTGGTGCGAGGTTGATATCGCCGGGCGCAGAGGATGGGCTCCGGCAAAGCGCCTGTGGGGCGACGAGGACCTGTCTGTCGCTGCCGATTAAAGCGGTTTTCCGTCATCGCCGATAGGCGTGACAAGGTAATGTTCCATTCCGCCGACGCGCCTGGTCATAAAGGATCCGTCGGGCCGGGCTTTGTCATAGGCCCAGCATCGCTCCGTACGAATTGTGCGATCGTCTTCGGGATCAAAGCACGTGACGGACGGACCATCATTGCGCCACGTGCCGCCGCTACCGATTGGCTCGAGCACATCACCCAGATCATTATAGGTTCCGTCCGTGTTCAACTGTGTGCGAGCAATAATCGTGGTGCCGCTGCCAATCGCATAAATGCCGGGGCCCAACGCTGTAACCGGCGCATCGTCGGCCTTCGGTCCCGCAGGCTGATCGCCCGCATCTGGCGACCCGCAGGCGCATACGGTCAGGCAGATGAGCGCTCCAAGACCCGCCCGGCTCACACCATTTCAACCGCGATCGCCGTGGCTTCTCCGCCGCCGATGCACAGGCTGGCCACGCCCTTGCTCTTGCCCTGCGTTTTCAGCGCGTTGAGCAAAGTTACGATGATCCGCGCGCCGCTGGCACCGATGGGGTGGCCCAAAGCCGTGCCGCCGCCGTTCACATTGATCTTTTCATGCGGAATTCCGAGATCGCGCATGGCGAACATCGCGACACAGGCAAACGCCTCGTTGACTTCGAACAGGTCAACATCCTCAATGCTCCAACCGGCACGATCCAGAACCTTCTGGATTGCGGGAATTGGCGCTGTAGTGAAGTCGGACGGCGCATGGGCGTGGGCACCTGTTGCAACAAGTCTGGCGACCGGGGTGAGGCCCTTTGCCTTGGCGACGCTCTCACGTGTCAGCACCAACGCAGCCGCACCATCGGAGATCGAACTGGAGGTCGCCGCAGTGATCGTTCCGTCCTTGGCGAAGGCAGCGCGCAATTGCGGGATCTTGTCCGGGCGGCCTTTACCCGGCTGTTCATCGGTTTCGACCGTAACGTCTCCTTTACGGGTCCTGAATGTGACGGGAACGACTTCGCCGTCGAACGCGCCGCTATCAATTGCAGCGTTGGCGCGGGACAGGGAGGCGATGGCGTATTCGTCCATTTCCTCGCGCGTCATCTGATAGCTGTCGGCGGTGTCCTGTGCGAAAGTGCCCATCGCGCGGCCTTCCTCATAGGCGTCTTCGAGCCCGTCGAGGAACATGTGATCATAGGTGGTGTCATGGCCCAGCCGCGCGCCGGAACGGTGCTTTTTCAGAAGGTAGGGCGCATTGGTCATGCTCTCCATCCCGCCCGAGACGACCATATCGATCGTGCCGCTGGCAAGAGCCTCCGCGCCCATGATCACGGTCTGCATCCCTGATCCGCAGACCTTGTTCACCGTTGTCGCTTCCACCGATTGCGGCAGGCCGGCCTTGATCGCAGCCTGACGCGCCGGGGCCTGACCCAGGCCTGCTGGTAGAACGCAGCCCATATAAGCGCGGTCAAATTCATCGCCCTTCGCGCCTGACCGTTCAACTGCGGCTTTTACCGCCGTGGCGCCCAGATCGGTTGCAGAAACATCGGCCAGCGCCCCCTGCATCCCGCCCATCGGGGTGCGTGCATAAGACAGGATGACGATGGGGTCTTCGGCTGAGAACTGCGCCATGGGAGATATCCTTTATCATGTATCGTGCGTGGTGTTTCGCGGATGTAGTCACCAGGCCGCGCAATGGCAATCGAGAGCAGGGTCCACAATTGGTCGTACGATCGCACAGGGTCCCGCTTGCAAGCTAGCGCGGATTGCGCGACATAGATGGCAAATCGAAACCAATGATAACCGCTTTGGGAGACAGAATTATGGCCGACGATCGTCGCGAAGAACTTGAAGGTATTTTGCATTTGCAGCGAAGTGCGTTCACCGCCTCTCGGCCTGAAAGCATGGGTATGCGCAAGGACCGTATCAAACGGGCGATGGCTCTGGTCAGCGAGCATGCCGAGCAATTTGCCAAAGCGATGAGCGCTGATTTCGGGAGCCGTTCAGAGCATCAGAGCATGCTGACCGATGTCGCCGCGACTGTTGGGGCGGGCAAACATGCACTGAAGAATATGGATAAGTGGGCCAAAACCGAAAAGCGCTCCGTCCAGTTTCCGCTCGGACTGTTGGGGGCCAAGGCCGAAGTCCGCTATGAACCCAAAGGCGTGATCGGTATTCTCTCCCCGTGGAATTTCCCGCTGCAACTTGCGTTCGGGCCGCTGATGCAGGTGCTGGCCGCTGGAAACCGCGCGATGATCAAGCCAAGCGAGTTTACCGAGCGCACCAGCCAATTGATGGCGGAACTGGTGGCCGAATATTTCACGGCTGACGAAGTGGCCGTGGTCACGGGAAGTCCCGAGGTGGCCGCTGCGTTTTCTTCGCTGCCGTTTGACCATCTGGTTTTCACCGGATCGACTGCGACAGGCCGCCGCGTAATGCAGGCTGCGGCAGAAAACCTTGTGCCGGTGACGTTGGAGCTAGGCGGCAAATCGCCGGTGATCATGGGGCGCAGCGCCGATTTTGCAAAAGCGGGTGAGCGCATCGCCTTGGGCAAGATGATGAATGCCGGGCAAATCTGCCTCGCGCCAGATTATATGTACGTACCCGAAGACAAGCAGGACGAAGCGGTTGCAGGCGTCTCAAATGGCGTTTCGGCGATGTATCCCACTCTTCTGGAAAATGACGATTATGCCTCTATCGTCTCAGATCGGCATTTTGAACGGCTTCAGGGTCTGGTCGAGGACGCGCGCGACAAGGGTGCCGAGGTAATCGAAGTCAATCCCGGCAATGAGGATTTCGGCAACGCCAATCAGCGCAAGATGCCGCTCACGATCCTCAAAGATGTGAATGACGAAATGACCGTCATGCAGGAAGAGATCTTTGGTCCGGTCCTGCCCGTCAAGACCTATAAGGCGGTCGATCAGGCGGTGGATTACATCAACGAGAATGACCGTCCGCTGGGCTTGTATTACTTTGGCGAAGACAAGGATGAACAGGAGCGCGTTCTCACTCGAACGATTTCGGGCGGCGTGACAACGAACGATGTGATTTTCCACGTGTCGATGGAAGACTTGCCGTTCGGCGGTGTCGGTCCCTCGGGCATCGGCAGTTATCACGCGGTCGAGGGTTTTCGTGAATTCAGCCATGCCCGCGCGGTCTATCACCAGCCCAAGATCGACATTGCAAAGCTGGGCGGTTTCAAGCCGCCCTATGGCAAGGCGACCGAGAAAGCCGCTGCCAACATGATGAAGTGATGCCCGGGTTGGGCGGACCATGCGAAGGCCGTTCGATTTGATGCAACATTCATGCGTAGTTTTGCCCGAGTCGCGCCCTTGCGTCGCTCGGGCGGGAGGCCTACGTGCGTGTCGGGATAAACTACCTTGGACATTATGCCGTGACGGAACTCAGCCAGTATCTGCCGATACTGATATTCATCTTTATTGCGCTCGGGCTGTCGGTGTTGTTCGTGTTTCTGCCGATGGGCGTTTCGCGGCTTACCGGCTCGCATAATCCGGACGCTGAAAAGCTGTCGGAATATGAGTGCGGCTTCCCCGCGTTTGAGGACGCTCGCAGCCAGTTTGATGTGCGGTTTTATCTCGTCGCGATCAGTTTTATCATTTTCGATCTTGAAGCCGCATTCCTGTTTCCGTGGGCTGTGAGCCTTGGTGAAACGGGCTGGGTCGGTTGGATCGGCATGATGACCTTCCTCGGAATTTTGGCCATCGGCCTTGCGTATGAATGGAAGAAGGGAGCTCTGGACTGGGAATGAGCAATTTGCCCCCCCAATCTAACACCATCATCACCCCGCCGACCGCTCCCATCAACGCAGCGGAAGCAGCGCAGGTGATGCCCACCGCGAAAGGCGGCGAGGTCAAGCAGCCTGACGCCGAGTATTTCAACGCGCTCCAGACCGAGGTGAATGACAAGGGTTTCCTTATCACTTCGACCGAGGATGTGTTTAACTGGGCGCGGACCGGATCGCTGTGGTGGATGACCTTTGGCCTTGCATGCTGCGCGGTCGAGATGATCCATGTGAACATGCCGCGGTACGATATGGAGCGCTTTGGCGCGGCCCCGCGTGCATCACCGCGCCAGTCTGATCTGATGATCGTCGCAGGCACGCTTTGCAACAAAATGGCTCCGGCTCTGCGTAAGGTTTACGACCAGATGTCTGATCCCAAATACGTGATCAGCATGGGCAGCTGCGCCAATGGCGGCGGCTATTACCACTACAGCTACAGTGTGGTTCGTGGATGTGATCGCATTGTGCCGGTTGATATCTACGTGCCCGGATGTCCTCCGACTGCCGAAGCCCTGCTTTATGGTGTGATGCAGTTGCAGCGCAAAATCCGCCGTGTGGGCACGGTAGAGAGATAAGGCGCTCGATATGGTCGCACATTCCGCCCCGAAATTTGCCTCGAACGAGGGTGTTTTGGACACCCTCGCATCGTCTGTCAGCGTCTGGCTTGACGGCGGTGATGAGGCATATGGCGAGATCATTCTGAAGGCCAAGCGCGAGAATATCGAGGATGTGCTGCGCATTCTGCGCGATGACCACGATTATCAGCAGCTGATGGAAATTGCGGGCGCTGACTATCCCGATCGCTCCGAGCGGTTTGAAGTGGTCTATATGCTTCTTTCGCTCACCAAAAATCACCGGATCATGGTCAAATGTTCGACCGATGAGAATACGCCGGTGCCGACGGTAACGACGCTTTGGCCCAATGCCGGATGGCTTGAGCGCGAGGTGTTTGACATGTTCGGTGTGACGTTTGCGGGCAACAAGGATTTGCGCCGCATCCTCACCGATTATGGCTTTGAAGGGCATCCGTTCCGCAAGGACTTCCCGATGACAGGCTATACCGAGCTGCGGTATTCCGAGGATGAAAAGCGCGTCGTCTATGAGCCGGTTGAACTGGCGCAGGACATGCGCACTTTCGACTTCCTCTCGCCTTGGGAAGGCTCCGACTATGTGCTGCCCGGCGATGAGAAAGCTGATGGCCCTCCGCAGGTCGATAAGCCCAAGGTGACAGAGAAGCCTGCTGACACCGGCGCTGGTCCAAATGCCGAAGCGAATGCAGCCAAAGGTACTGACGCGGTTCCGCCAGATATGATTGAAGTTGAGATTGAGGAGGGTGAGGACTGATCATGCAGATCGAAGAATCCCCGACCACCGATGGCGAAGTCATCACTAACTATACGATTAACTTCGGGCCTCAGCACCCGGCCGCTCATGGCGTCTTGCGCATGGTGATGGAGCTGGACGGCGAAGTGATCGAACGCGTCGATCCGCATGTCGGCCTGCTGCATCGTGGCACGGAAAAGCTGATCGAGCAAAAGACCTACTTGCAGGCGCTGCCCTATTTCGACCGGCTCGATTATTGCTCGCCGCTGTGTCAGGAGCACTCTTACGTGCTCGCGATTGAGAAGCTGCTCGACCTCGAAGTGCCAGAGCGTGCGCAATATCTGCGGGTGTTGTTCGCCGAGTTGACGCGCATCTGCAACCACATGCTCAATATGGGCGCACACGTGCTGGATGTTGGCGCATTCACGCCGAACTTGTGGATTATGGACCTGCGCGAAGATTGCCTCACCTTTTTCGAACGCGCGAGCGGCGCGCGTATGCACTCGGCGTGGTTCCGCCCCGGCGGTGTGCATCAGGATGTGCCGGAAAAGCTGCTGGTCGATATTGGCGACTGGCTCGATAACCGGTTTTTCCAGCTTTTCGATGACGCGATGAGCCTTGTGCTCGACAACCGTATCTTCAAACAGCGCAATGTCGATATCGCCGTGGTCAGCCGCGATGATGCGGTGAAATGGGGCTTTAGCGGCCCGATGATCCGCGCCGCTGGTATTCCGTGGGACTTGCGCAAATCGCAGCCATACGATGTCTATGACCGGATGGATTTCGATATTCCGGTCGGCACCAATTCGGATTGCTATGATCGCTTTATGGTGCGGGTCAAAGAGGTCCGCGAGAGCGCGAAGATCATCCGCCAGTGTATCCGCGATATGCCGTCTGGTCCCGTGGCCAGCAGCGATAACAAGGTCGTCCCCCCCAAGCGCGGCGAGATGAAGCAATCAATGGAAAGCCTGATCAATCACTTCAAGCTTTACACCGAAGGCTTCCACGTGCCCGAAGGCGAGGTGTATGTCGCGACCGAAAGCCCCAAGGGCGAATTCGGCGTTTATCTGGTAAGCGATGGCACGAACAAGCCATACCGCTGCAAGATCCGCCCGACAGCCTTCAGCCACCTGCAAGCGATGGACTTCAT
>JGI12109J20283_10047923_pt1 | contig 23803 bp, 31 predicted proteins | sample ElkSlonscriptome_12_FD_20283 | JGI IMG/M metagenome (IMG submission 20283)
GTATCGAGTCCGGTTTTGATGTTGCCACTGATCGCCGCCTTTAGGAAGAACAGACATGGGGTGCGTTACTCGTCTGACCGAGAATAGCGCCTCACGACACCGTCTGCCAATTAGCCCCATAATCTTGAGAAGGGGTCAGCAGAGGTAGGCAAGGAAATTGCGCCTGTAGCCGCAGCGCCACCTGGTTAACCTGCTGCACCACGGCCAGATCAATGGCGGAGGCTAGGTAGCCCCATCTTTCGGCCCAAACACCAATCAGTCTTAGTTCGCTCCAGTTGACCTGAAATCCCGCTGCTGATGTGTTGGCGCTCTGGCACTGTAGGCGAAGTCGTTGATCAATCTGGTCTAGCAATTGCGCACTTTCGTCGTCTTTGATGCGGTGGACCCAACATCGAGCAAAATCAATTATTTGCCAGAGCAATGGGAATGGCAGATGTACAATGACGTCATATTGACTGGATAGCGGCGGTGCCGTTGCGCCGCAGGCTGGGCAGCTCCCGTCCCCCTGTTGAAGCGCATCTAAAGGACAGAACGCTTCGTAGCAGTAAATACAGCGATATTGCTCGTGCGTGTTAGGCATTAAAGGCCCGTATGATAGGCCATCTAGGCGTTGTAGATCTGAAGGTCGGCTAGTCATATTACTCTGGAAGGGTTCACAGCAGATGCACAGCCATCGTGACCCATTGCCGATAACTGCTTCTTTTGTTTTAATCTCGCTTATAGGGTAACGGGTCAACTCTTAAGGGAAAAGACAGAGATGATTCGTTACTGCATGAGAGCGATCGCCTGGCTATTAATGTCGGCCAATAGCCATCCTCTCTATCCAGCAAAAGACGATTTTTACCAACTAAAAAGGCAATTGCTGCAAGCTTTCGGTGAACCAGTGGGGGTGGAAATCCAGCACATCAGCAAAAAATGCTGGTCTTGCAACGGCACGGGCTGGTGGAGAGAAGGCGTTTCCTGCTGGGACTGCGTCGACGGGATCTACCGAGAATTCTGGGTGAAGCTCCATGTCTGGTCCTGGCATGGGTACGAATTTCACTTGCCGGGCGATCGCCGGCCACACCCATTCTTTGACGCCGACCGCAATCTCTTACCCGTGACGATTCATGGTTACATCAAACATGAGGTTCACTGGGCAAGTCACGAGGCCGTGCTGTGGCTGATGATGTTGTTTCGGCCCCAAACTTGGTGGTACTTATCGACAACCCCTGCCTTTGTCAGCGATCGCTGTCCTGACTACCTGCCCTTGACAACACTGCAACGATTGCTGAGCGCGATTGCTGCGTCCTGGCGTCGGTGCCGCTGGCGCTGGCGGCAGGCAAACGCCAACTGGCCTTTACCAAACCCTGACGATGAGGTTCCATTTTGAATTCTGCTGAATACCCCCCTAGCCTGTTTCGCCGGTCAGAGCCATCCTCGCCCCACTGCCGGCCCGTCGCCAGTCCCTTCACGGCGGCGATCATCCCGGCCTATGAAGCCGGACTTTTGAAGGGCTATTGGCTTAAAGATGGCTGTCGATATCGCTTTCAAGCGTCGCCGGTAAAGGGTTACAAAAAACGCCAAGGGAGAGTCCCTCGGCGCTGAGGTGGGTGTGGTTGCCGGGCTCAGATTCGAACTGAGGACCTTTGGAAAAAATCCAACGAGCTACCAAGCTGCTCTACCCAGCAACAGTTCTCCCTATGATGCCATGACCAGCGAATTTTCGTTGGTTACGATTGCCACACCTAGATACTGAGGAAAAAAGAGGAACGATGCGGATTTTGCGGTTGATGTGAGTCGATCCCCATGCGCTAAGATAAAGCCGCACCAGTGTTGCTTGGTGTTTATTCGCAAGAATCTGGTTTGAAAAAGCCGTCGCCGCATGTTTGCGGAGGCGGCTTTTCGTGCTTTATGACTGACTCGTCGCCCAAACCACCCTCAGGTCGCCATAAGAAATTTGCCGATCTCTGGTTATCCGGGGTTCCGGCTTCGGATGCCTATCTTCAGGCGGGCTTCAAAGCGGGTAATTCGGCTAGCCGGGCACGCACTGGAGCCGGACGGCTACTGGGCAGAGAAGATGTTCAGCATTACATTCAAAGGCGACAGCAAGGCGAGGAAGAGGAGGAAGCCACAACCCCAGCTAATCCGGAAGATCTGAAAACCAGGCTAGGGGTAAAGCGGGGACGATTTATCGATGCTTGGCTAGCTACTTTTGATGCTGAAAAAGCCTGTGAGGCTGGCGGCTACAGCCAAACGGGAGCCGAGGCTCGAACCCTGGCGGGGCAAATCTTGGGTCGAGCCGATATCCAGTCATACCTTAAGGCTCTCAAGGAACAGGAAATTAGGACGCAACAGCAGCAGCTCAAAGCGAATGAACTTGGTCGCCAACTAGAACCTCGTCACAAAGTCTTCGCTGATAGCTACATCAAAAGCTTCGATCGCGCCAAGGCGTATGACGAGGCTGGCTATCAAACGTCGAGTCGGCTCAATGCGCAGAAACGCAGCGCCCGGCTATTGCAACGAGCGGACGTTCAGCGATACCTTGAAGCTCGCATGCAGGAAATGCAAGAGAAGGTCTGCGTGGACCGAGATCGCGTTTGGCAAGAGCTGGGCGCGATCGCAACCGCCCGGATTGATCAGGTGATGAATCACAGTGGAGAGCTCCGGTCCTGGGACAGGATCCCGGAATGGGTAAGAGCCGCGATCGCTTCCTATGAACGTATTCCCACCAAAATAGAAGGCGAATATACCATCAAGGTCAAGATGCACAACAAAACTTCCGCTTTAAGCATTTTGTCTCGATTCTATGGTTTAGATCTGAGTCCTGATGACCTGATTGCTCGCATCCGCGAATATGGATTTGACGTAACTTATCGTGTGGATGCACCGGAGGGCATGCCTCTCACCGGCGATACTGGGAACGATAATGCCGGCGAATTAGGAGATTTAGATGAACCGTAAATGGCTGATCTTTCCAACACTGATTGTGTTGGCGCTAATAACTATCCTGGCCCTCACGGCCTGCAATAGCGATCGCGGCGTGGCGCAAAGCCAAGATCAAGATCAATGTGCAACCTTCCAAGGGCAACAAGAACTAGGAGATCTTTATCCTGGCAAGACGCGAGAAGAGTTAGAAGCGACCCTCATCTGCAATTACTGTAATCTGCGAGGAATCGACCTGTCAGGGGCAAATTTAGACTCGGCTAACCTGGCGGGCAGCGATTTAGGGGGCGCTGATTTGTCTGGTGCGAACCTAACCGGGGCTACTTTGATCGCTGCCCGTTTTGATCAAGCCGATTTAACTGAAGCCAATCTGTCCTGGGCAATTTTGTCTCATGTCAGTTTTAGAGAAAGCGACTTGAGTGGAGTCAATCTCCAAGAGGCTTATATTTCTGACGCCGTTTTGACCAATGCCAACTTGACAGGGGCCGATATTTCTGAAGGAACGACATTCGCTTTTAGCCTTCTTGATGGCGCAAATTTTGAGGGCGTGACTTACGATGACACGACCGAATTCTTGGAGAACGAAGGAACTCCGATCAACGTGGAAGATTAACCTGTAGGGGCAGCAGCGAGTGGGTCATGCAAGAAACTGATGTGTTTCGATATCTCTATGATTGGTTGAGGGATTACGGCCCTGACGACTTCAATCCACTCCGATGCTCGACCTGTATCATTCAGCGCCGAGGATATTATCCGGCGGCGCTGACCTACTTAAATCTGCTGAGTCAGACTCAGGCTTTTTCTCGCACGTCTGGCAATTGGCTAAATGCGATTTCGAAGATTCACCAGGACGGAGAGCTAGTCAGATTTCGCAATAGTCAGGACGAGGTGTTGACTATTTTGATGTCGGTCCAACAAGCCTGGATCGATTATGCCAGCGTCGTGAAGCTTGACTGGCACACCCACAGAGAATCAACCCATCAGGTCTTAGGAGTAATCCTGTCCACTCCCGGCCAGCGGGCCGCCGCCGCTCTGATGACGTTGCTACTATGCCACTCTTGGCGATCGCTGGCGGGCACTCTAGGATTCTTCGGCAGCACTCCATTCTCGGAGGTGTTCAACCTGGAGAAGGGGCTTTCGGAATTCCGCAACCCGGCGGATCAACTCATATTTGCGAATTATCTCTATAGCAATGTCTTGGTGCTCGTTTCTTGTACTGATTTTTGGCGCATACAGGCGATCTCGCACTATAAACGGCTACTGGATGCGATTTAGCAAGAAAAACTCTTATCTATCACCTTTTTCGCTACTCTTTTTAAGAGTATTCATGCGTTATTCAGGTTTTGTAAATGCTGTTATCGTGCCGAATTCAAATCGTTGACCAAGCCGCCCCCTTCGAGTCCCTAGCGGAAGGAGAGCGATTTTACCGTTGCGCTGGTGGCGGCGTCCCGCAGTCTCCTTTTTTCGGCGGATTGCTGCAAAAAATAGGGCCTACTAGAGCCCAGGATTTTTTTGAACTCGGGCAAATCCTGACCATTCCACCCACAGAGGAAGTGTTGTGGGTCTGTTTCACGGATTTGCACAGGGAGATTCGGCAATGCCTGTTGACTGACCCCCGTGTCAATATCGATTTAGATTCCCATTCAGAGATCAATCCATGGGTCTTTGCCTTTCTGCTAATCGACAGCGTCTTGAGGGCCGATGTCGAGGATCACCCAGGAACGCTGGCCATCTGGCAGATTCTCACCTTTGCTGAAGCCGAGAAAGACTGGAGCTTGTTGATTGGAAAGAGTCAGAAGGGCGATCTAGTCTCAGCTCAGCAACTGTTCGCCGAAGTTGGAGAAATCGTCACCCAGTACCCAAGATTGATCACGATGAACCGAGTGGGCACGTCATTGGTCGACTTGACCGGTTTGACCTAATAGCGACCATGGGTGAGGGGGCTGAATCAGATTTCCCTGCAAACCGTGAACCCGCAGATTGTCGAGCAACGCTTTCTGTTCAGGGGTTTCGACCCATTCAACGATCAACCCCAACTGTTGCCGCCGAAGGTAAATCTGTAGGGTCTCAACGAAGTTCGAAAAAGCCACTGACTCCCCATATCGGAGAGTTTCTCCGGTCAACTTCACCCAGTCCAAGGGATAAGAAAGGATGGCCTCTACATCACTAGCCCGTTTTCCATAATCGTCGAGCGCAATCTGATAGCCCATCTGCGCTAATCTTTGCAACGTCTGACGGAGTTGCGTGCGATCGCTACTGGGGTCAGCGTGTTCCCCCACTTCAATGCAGATTTGCTCCGTATGCCAGAGCGAGGCTTTGACCCTCTGATTAAAACGTTCTGCGAAAGCAGAATCGGATAAAGTAACAGGAAGGCAATTTAGCCACACTTGGACGTTGACTGGCCTCTTGGCAAGGATCTGGGAGATGATGAACCAGTCAAATTGCACTGAGAGTTGAGGACAGGCCACAATCTGGCTGATCCATGTAGAGGCCGGAATAATCTGCCCGTCGTCTAGACACAGGCGAGCCAAGATCTCAAATCGATCAACCTGGTCGTTTGTGAGTATTCTCTGACAAAACAATTTGATCCGGGAGTGCCTAGACTGTCCATTCAGCACAGATATCCATTCAGCACAGATATCCAATCAACAGATGATTTTTCTTCGGAGTTCATTGTGAGGGTGTAATGTTAAGAGCCATGTTGGCGGCTGAACGGGCCTTTGATGGGAGTGGCATTCAGCAAGTCTTCTTTAGTGGAGGCGTGCTCTTCGTGATCAGCCAACGCCATGCATTTTTGTTCGTCCCTGCCGGGGGGATATTAACGGACATTCACTATACACGCTTCAACGAATGGTGTCAGAAACGAAATATCACGCCTGTCACCTGTCCCGTTTATGATCAATCAGTGCGGCCACGAAATTTTGGAGCCAAAAAATGCAATGCATTGACAACCCAAAAGTCGTTGCCAATTGCGAAATTCGGCTCACCACGAGGCAGACGGAACTACTTCGCCTGATAGGAGAGTGGTCACTAATCCGCCCCGTTCATCTGTCGGATCTCGCGCCTCTGGATCTCCACATTCTTTATCATTATTTATGCAAAAAGAAGGGACTGGTAAGAATCTCTCAAAACGGGTGGGTGACACTGAACCATCGACAGATGGGGCGGGCGCGATTCAGCCATTTGAAGCCAAAACCGCAATCGGGAAAAGTGCTCTCAGCAGAAAAGGACTAGCCGACTACACAGCCAATCCAGTTGTTGGTTGCAAGGTCGGATGTCGCCACTGCGCGATCCCCTTTACACCAGCGATTCGCACTAAAGGGCGCAATCTGGATGAGCTCGGCGTTGCTTATGGCACCGACTGGGGTGATTACTCTTTTCCCCGCACCAATTTCGTGGCCGCACTGGATCAGCAGTTGCAGCGAATGGAAAAAGCCGGTCGTTCAACCCTCGTGCCTGGGTTTGAGGAAACACCGGCGGGGCGGGGAATCACAATGTTCTCCATCAACCACGACCCCTTTCAGGATCAACCAACCGCCGATATCGTGGTTCAGGCGATCGCTAAACTGCTCGACCACGATCGCCGCATACGCATTCATACTCGGATGTTGCTCTATCGGCATAACCTAAACCTGTTGGCCCACCCAAAGGTCAAGGTGGGAGCCTCGATACCCAGCTTTAATGAAGATCGACTACGCCTGACGGAACCCAAGGCCCCCAGCCCCACCGCCCGCCTGAAAACCCTCACAGAGGCGCGGCGACAGGGCGTGGCTACCTTCGTGACGATCGCGCCGACAACGCCCGATATGGCCGAAGCCGAAATGCGTGAGACGCTGGATCGGGTCTTGACGGCAGAGCCAGAAGTCATTTTTTGGGAGCCGTACAACCCTGATCCGGTATCTCTGGCCAATCTGGCTGCCGCTGGCGTCCCCTGGCTAGAACAAGTCGAGTCCAAAGCGGCATGGGTCGCATCGGTCATGGATGGCTGGGAAAAGATTGAGGCCGCGGCTAAAGCGACGGGCTGTTTAGATCGCCTGCACATCTGGCCGGATCACGCCCTGAAGGGATATGTCGACCAGGCCCGCCTTGATGAATGGTGGTATCGTCCCACCGTTGAACACTGGGGCTAATCCCCCACCCACTTCATTTACCAAAAAAATATGAGCTCAGACGTTAAACGCCTGGGCGATCGCATCTGGAATATTGGCGACACCTGGCTCTATGGGCCGGTGCGTCGACGCGAGTACCGAGAAGTCTTTTTGCCCTTTCTGCTGTACCAGCGCTGGTGGTGTAACGCCGGCGCTCCGGCGCAGTCTCTCATCCATTGCCAGACGGTTGAAGACCTGATGCAGAGCGTGCGAGAATCGCCCATTGCAGACCTGCTACTCCGCCTCAAGATCGAACAGCAGGGAAAACGCCTCGCCAAAGCCAACAGACTCGCTGATTTCCTCCAAGCGATCGCCCAACTCAAAATCGGCTCTTCCCAAGAGCCCTTCTCCATCGGAGAACTGTATCAGTTTTTCCTTTCCAAGAACCCCAAGGCAGCCGTTGAAGATGGGGCCTACTACACGCCCCCTGACGTCGCCAAGTTGATGGCGACGCTCCTGTTTACTGGCAATCCACCAGTTGAGGACAGGGTGCAGATCTACGACCCCGCCTGTGGGATGTGCGACCTCTTATTCGCTGCCGCCGAAGTTTTCAGCGAGGCGTTCCCAGGCAAGAACAAGCATTTACATTTGCAGCTGCTGGGCCAAGAGATTGACCCATTCACCCACGCGATCGCTCAGGCTGAGATGTGGCTAAATCACGCCTCGCCAGAAGACATCAAATGTGGGGATACGCTAGCAGCCGATCGGTTCCCCTTCCTCCGCCCCCGATACATCCTGGCGAACCCACCCTTTGGCGTCAATTGGTCTGCGGCCCGCCCCGCTGTGCAGGAAGAACTGAAGACTTTTGGGCCGCGATCGCGATGGAGTCACGGCATCTCTCGGGTCAACGATGGTCAGTTGATGTTCCTCCAGCACATCGCCAAAAAACTACATCCTGACGGGGGTCGCGCTGTCGTGCTAACCAACGCTTCGCCGTCCTTTATCGGGCAGGCCGGATCCGGAGACGGCAACATTCGAAAATGGCTGATAGAATCCGGCCTCTTGGATACCGTCATTGCCCTGCCAGAAAATCTGTTTTTCAATACCCCCATTGCGACGCAGCTATGGATCTTGGACAGCCATCACTCGCCTCGCAAAGGCAAATTTCAGATCATCAATGCCGCTAGACTGCTCAGCCAATCATGAAACGTTCAATTGGGACTAAGCGACGCTGGCTGGACGAAATAATCCGGCAGCAGATTGTTGAGCTGTACGTGGGCGATCGCCTCGATCCCGACCATGCCAGACTGATTGATTCCCAGGATCTGGGATATCAGGCCGTGCAAGTCTTCTTCCCTCTGCGCCTCAACTTTCAACTGTCAATGGACCGCATCGATCAGATGCTGACCCACCATCGCTGGCGTAAGCTCCGCCCTCAAGTACAAGCCACAACTCTAAAAGTTATGGGACTTAGAGAACGTCAGCCGTCAGAGGTTAATTCCGTCGAGCAATCAGAACCTTCGACGGAATTAACTGGTCGGGGATGGGATGGCACTCCGACCAGGTGCTTTCATAGTCAATCAGCGTTTCTCAATGAACTTGAGGGCCATTTTGAGATCTGGGATATTCCGGCAGAAGCAAGAATTGCGCTGATGTGGGGGTTGGGGGAAGAAGATCCGGAGGCGGAAGTTTTCTCGCCGGAAGGGCGACCGCTATTCTCGGATCATCGGGATTCAGAGCGCATTCCATTGACGCAGACAATCGACGAGTTTTTTGAGCAGTGGGTGTGGCCGCATCGCCTAGGGGCCGAGCCGGATCTTGACACCCTCAAGATTGGCTATGAGATCAACTTTCGCAAAATCTTTTACCAGCCCGTGAAGCTCCGCAGCCCCGAGGCCATAATGGAGGACATCCAGGCGATCAGTGCCGAAATGCAGCCGTTGCTAGCCGACCTCTTTTAACCCGATGACAGAGACACTTTTTCCCGCTCTTGACCTCCAGGCGATAACGTCGCACGATATCACCTGGATTAATTGCGCTCCACAACAGGCCGCGATCGCCAGAGCCTTGATCCGCACGCTGATGCACGACACCTGCAACTGCACGGTGCCGCCCTGGGCCACCCCCGCCGAGGTTTATCACTGCCTCGTTGATGGCATGGCCGACTACGCCCGCTTGGCAGCCGACGGCGAAACCGTCGAGTCAGAGCTAGAAAGTCTTGCTCGCTTATCTCAGCGCATCAACTGGAAGCGACTCGGGGAGATGATGCAGTTTCGGGTGATGGTGATTGAGAGTTGTTTCGTGCGCGATCGCTACGACTATCAGTCACTGCTGGAAACGCTGCATCTGTTGGCCCAAACGACAGGCCGAGACGTTAGCCTGTATCCCCAGGGAGGGGCCAACTTCCTGATCCTGAATACGGCTCCCAAGGGCAAAGAAGCCCCCCACAACGAACATTTCTGCCATCGTCACAGCTTTCCTGACAATATCGATTGGCCGCAGTTGGAAGCAATTGCGGCCTTTTTAGCGCAGGCGATGCTGAAGAATCCCTTTAACCCGCAAGACATCTGGGGCCTACTGAAGGAAGGCAAACTCAGCGTCGAAGTCCTGGAAGGGATCATGAACATCAAGTACAAGCCCGATCAGTTGTAGGGCTTGGCATTCTCAATCGCCTGCGCTCTTACGGGTGCGCATCCCTAATGTTTACGATACTTTGCCGACTTTCGATTTTTACGGTCGAGGCGATGCTCAACCTTGACTCAAGCAACTATATAGAGTTGCTTTTTCCTCCTCTACTTCCCCCCATTCGTAGTACTTTATGGTTGTTTCATCCCGGTTTTCCATAGACTCACAAAACTCTATTCTGTTGTCGTCAAGTAACACAACGTGCGTTACTGATGGCCCAACGTGGCGGTTTGAGGATTCAAATCTAAATCCCCCTTCGTCGCAAAGTAAGTCGTACTGTTCTAGATCTATGCACCTTCTGGATCTTCTTCCCAATGCGTAGTCTTTTCGTAGCTGCTCAATGTTTTTTGAGGCCAAGGGGGTTTGCATCTTATCTCCTGCGCTCTTACGGGGGCGCGTCCCGGTAGATAAACAATCGAAAATTTACGCTTACGCCACCAAATGAGATGGCGGTACACAGCCGGTCTCCAATTCAAACTCGTAACGCACCCAGTCTTGGCTAAACCCCTGAGAGCTGGCGCAGCGCTGGAGGTAATGCCAGAACGCCGCGATCGCATCTTGACCAGGTAGATCGCCCACGATTGATCCTCGATGCCACTCCGGCAGTGGCTCTCGACCGGCATATTCGAAAAACTGCTGGTGAGCAACATCCAGCGAATAGCCAGCGGTAAAAATGCGCTGGCGAATCTGGTGAAACATCTGCCGCAGCAGTTCGGGGTCATCGATCTGTTGCGCCTGGACGCTGGAATAGACCTGAACCAGATCCCCGGTATTGACTTTTTTGGGCTTGCGCCACGAATGCCCGCAAGAGCACTGCATTAAGAACTTGGGCTGTAACTGGTCGCAGTTGGGGCACACCTTTCTCGTCGGCCCCTTCGATCTCATCGCCTTGATCTTGCGCATCGGCAAATGATACTGGGTGATGTCTTCTGGGAACCCCAACCGTTCTAAGTTGCCTGCCTGGTCAAGGATGACCCCAAACTCTTTGCCCGTCTGCGGCGAGATCCGCATCACTCGCCCAATCTGCTGAATATGTAGAGCGCTGGACTGAGTGGGCCGCAGCAGCAACCCAACCTCGACACTGGGCTCGTCGAAGCCAATGCTGATCACATCGCACGAGGTCAGCACCAAGATGCGCTCCTCTCGCAAATCAGCATACAGCTTCTGCCGATCCTTGATCGAAGTATTGCCCTCTACGGTCGCGGCCGGAATGCCCGATTGCCGAAAAGCGGCGGCCACATGGTGAGCATGTTCGATGTCCACGCAAAAAGCGATCGTGCGCTTGCCCGCCACCAGCCGTCGCCACTCCTGCACAATTTTGGCGACCAACTCAGGGCGATCGCAGGCGTTTCTGAGACCTTTGATGTCGTAGTCCCCGTTGACAGTCTCTACGTCGACCAACTTGGCCTGGCCATCTGCGGGCAGAGCGTAATATCGCATCTGAGCCAAAAAGCCCATGGACTGGAGCTGTGCTGGCGGCGGCGATGCGACAAAAGTCTCCAAGTGTTCACCCAACTGATCCTCGCCGAGTCGCTCTGGCGTTGCGGTCATCGCCAGATGAATCGAGTCGCGGTGAGTCTTATACAAAACATCTTGCCCCACCTGGCTAAACAAAGTCAGGTGGGCCTCGTCATAGAACACGATATCGGCGTGCCACTTGCGCCACCATTGGCGCTTAGCCATCGTCTGAATACTGGCGATCTGCACGAGCGCATTTTGGTCCTCGCGGAAACCGGCCTTGATAAATCCGCAGTGCAACCCAAACCCCTGAAGCTTTTTGTGGGTTTGGCGCACCAACACGTCCAGATGCACCAGAAAAAGGAGGCGGCAGTGCTGCTGCAAAACAGCATCGGCACAAACCTGGCCGCTAATCACGGTTTTGCCCGCACCCGTGCCAGCAATGATGGCAATCTTGCTATGCCCGTTCCCAATGCGATCGTAAATTTCCCGCACCATCTGTGTCTGGTACGGGCGTAAAGTCGGTTTCATCGTCAACCTTTAGACAAGAACAGCGGCAGGAGCCGGAACCGGATCGACCCCAATTGAACGACCAACGTGATAGAGGTTGCCGAGATCGTCCTGAATGGCTCGATACTCATGAGTGTATCGGTACCATCTGCCGTCTCGTGCCTGCATGCGAGGGCTCAAGATGAGGGCTGAATCTGGATCGTTGGGCGTTAGGCCCTGTTTAATATCGCGGTTAAAATCCGCTAAATCTGGCAGATAAAAATAATCCGCCCGCTTCATCTTGGTCGCTTCTCGCAGGCGATCCCTAATCCGTTCTTCTGAATAACGGGAAAAGCTGTCGCCGAGAATAATGCTGGCCGCGCCCTCTGTCAGGAGCAATTGCCTCTCTGAGGCGGCTTCTACCAAGCCGCAGGCTCGTTCTGGGTGCTCCAGAAACTCGATCACCACTCCCATTAAGTTTCTATCCAGCCGCATTGAAGATAGCTGGATTCCGGGCATAGCAATGGTTGGCATAGGGGTTCTCCGTGAACGTTGTTTTATGCAAGAAGGGATCGGGAAAACCCTTCGCCCGTCAGGGGTCGAAAGGTTGACTCGGGGTACGTTCTCTTTCGTTGCGACTGAGGCCAGCAACCCAGCCTCCGCCAAGAGAGAACGAACGGCTGTTTCTGTGGGACAGCGTAAACCGACACACCGATGGAGCCAGGAGACATCCACCTGTGATCTAAACGCCGCGATCGCGGCGTCTGTTGCACCTTGACTGAGCAACTCTTGAGTGAGGCTTAATCGGAAACGCTCTCGCGACGACCCCTCAATCACCTTTTGTGCAGCGGTCGCGATCTGGCTGCTCGTTTCCATGGGGGTCCTCCAAAGATTCCAAAGATTCAGTTTTCACATCCATTGGTGCGCCATACTGGCGTCTCACCAGTTGCAGCAACTCGTCAACATCGACGTCCAGAACAGACGCCAGAGCAGATATCTCTCCGTCCGACTCGCTAGGTCGTCGGCCATCAATAATGCCCGTTATCTGCTCTGTGGACATCAAGGCTTGTTCGGCAAACGTTGGCAAAGGATCATTTTCCTCACTCCAGGGATGCCCTGACTCGGAGAGCCTATCGGCTATCAGTCGTTGCACCGGAACAGGTCCCGACATGCCGTGCCACAACCGATCAATGGCCCAGTCCAAGATCCAGACGATGGCGGGACTCAGCCCGTCGATGTACCGCAAAACCGGATGGCAGGACTTGAGAGCGCGAATTCGGTACTCACGCCCGTTCCCCAGAGGGATCGTAAACAGTCGTCGTCGTTTGGCCATAGCAGGATTGTAGCCGGATCATTCAAAAACGATCAACTGAATGTTTTTGAATTGCATTGCAATACAAAAACAGAAAATGTATTGCAATGCAATTCAAGTTGTGCTTATCTTGGTTTACAGACAACGACAGCAAACGTCTAATAACCGTTGACTGTCGTAAACGAACGTAAGTCAAGGAACAAGAGGCCAATGGTGACGACGATTCCGATGCAGGTTTCAGGCGGAGTGGCGGAGTTAAGAATCTCTTATCCACTGCCTTTTGAATCTGCCTGCCAACTGCTAGGGATCGGGGTGGGATCGAGAAATCCACGCCCAACCTACAAAAGCTATCGAGACCAGATGGCGATTCCGCCTGGCGGCGTGATCGCCGATCGAGAAGCGTTCATCAAACTGTCGCTCATGCACCAGTTTGCGAACTATCGGAGCGGGCCTCATTTCTCGCGTCAAGGGTTTACCAACCTGCTGGTGCAGCATGGCAGCCTTGATAGCTTGCGCCAGTACCTATCCTCGACCTACGGAATTGTTCCGAGTCCATTAACGCTAAGCAACGACAGCTAACCGTTAATGGACGTAGCCAGACGTAAACGAACTTAGTCAAAGGAAGACCTTATGCCTGCCACACCTCCCGCAAAAACCAAAGATCAATTGTCAGCGCAGTTGCAGATCCCGCCAATGGATGTGCAGAAAGTAGCCACGCACGTCGGAGTGACGCTCCCAACCAATAGCCCTGGTGACGTCACAAAAATTACTCAGTTTGTGGAATGGTTCCTCTCGTCGGAGTACGGCACGATCGCGCAGGCGATCTCGGCTGCGCAGAAAGCGGCTGCGCAAGAACCTTCTGCTGCGGCCCCACCAAGCGGGGGAGAGAATCTGTGGTCGTTTGACTCTTTTCAAAATGCGGGTGAAACCGCTACGAAGAATGCGCAGACAGCGCTCCAAAAAGCAACTAACTTGGCGGTTGCAAAGGCGCAGGTGTCTGCGGCGGTTCAAGACCTGCAGGCCCAACGAGAGCTCCAAATCACCCAGCAGCGGATGAGCGACTTCATTGACGAGGGCGCTGCTGAACTGCTGATGATTAGCACCCAATACAGCGGCCCCGAGTTTGATCGCCAAGCTGCGGCTTTTTGGCGGAAAGTGGACTCCTTTCCTGTGATGAAGTTGGTTACCCAAGACGAGGCGGAGTTTATTTGCTCTGAGATTGAGCGCCGAGCGAAAGAGTGTTTGCAACAGGTCCAATCCCGGACCTTTGGAGTCCGGCGCTACCAGAGCATCGGCTCATCAGCGCCAGCGCTTGGTCCGGCACAACAGTTGAGCTTAGCTGCGGCGCAAAACTAAAAGTCACTTGATCGAGATCGCTGGATAGGAGACGTGGGCAACATGCAAGGCTTCGGCAAATATCGGTTTGGCATCATCTTGGTGATTAGTCTGGATATCTTCACCCTTGTGGCGATCGGGGTCTTTGCTTTGGTCGGCTGGGCGCGAGTCAGTCTGTCCCACGCGATCGCCTTGGTTGCCGGAGCGACTTTTCTGGGGGGAGGGGCAGTCACGGCTGCTTATGTCCTCTCTCCGGAAGAGGAACTTGCCCAAAGAAGAGAGACTCCTTCTTCGCCCGTCAGCATTCCCCCTAATCTCGCGGATGAGTCTGATGAGCGGTCGCTAGATCTCGCGGCCCCTGTTGCAGACGAAAACGAGCAATATCTCAAGCAGGTAGAGCAGTACATGAGGGTTATGGGGTCACGGCACCATCCGCTTGTGTCAGCACTGCTCATGCGGCAGGCGGCAGGCGAAACTATTCCGCCAGAGGAGTTGGCTTCAGTAGCCCACTTAATAGAGGCGGAAAACATTCATTTCGTCGGGCCTCAAAAGCCTCCTTCTGATGAAGATGATCTGTCTCTGCCCATCCCAGATGCTGATACGGCCTGGCGCACTTCGGCTCCCCAAGAGCCGGTTGCCCCCAGGCCCTCTGACGACCCGTGGGGGGATGAGTCCCATGTATCGAAGGGTGCTCCTGTCGCTGTGGTGCATCCTCCACAGCGACAGGAGCCGGAGGAGGAGGTGCCCGGACACCTCGATTTGTTTTGACAACTGATCACTCAAAGGAACCAAACATGACTTCAGCAACCGCAACCACCGCAACCGCAACCGCTCATCAGCGTCGCCTGAGAGCCATCACCAAACGCCTGGTCATTGAACTGGGCTACCTCGAACACTGCTTAGCCGAGGGCCAGCAAGACGAGGGTTTACAGTCCGCTGCTGCTGGCATTGATGTCGCGATCGATTGCTTGAACGAGCACTTAACCGGGAACTAGAAGATGGTTTTTAAGATTCCACAGATGCGTCGGAGCGCACGCCCAGAGGAGGCTACTGCGTCAACAGGCGATGGTAGTTACTACCAAAACTACCGGCAATTTGCGGGCGAAGACGAGGAGGATGAGGATCTAGAGCTAAATATCCCCACCTCCAGTCCGGGGGTTACGGTCGATACGAAAGCTTCGCCATCGCCACCACCACCATCGCCACCATCGCCATCGCCACCATCGCCGCCTACGGCCGAAGGGGCGAATGAGGCATCTATCAGCCCCCCTAACCATCACCCGAAGGAGAATCTACTAAAGTTGGTGCCTTGGGCACCGCTGGGATGCCTGCTCCTGGGGATGATGCTAGTGCGCACGATCGCGGCGCTGTGTGCTCACACGCTGAGCGACGAAACAGCGCCCTTGTTCCACTTCATTGCGGTCGGTCTTTGGGCCGATCTCGCAATTCTCATATCAATGTTGGTCGCACTCGCCAAAACGACGTATGCCATCGGCCGCTTGGATCAGGTGGCTGAAGATCGGCACACCAAACCCGCTAAATGGGTGGTCAAAGTCCTTAGCTGGGCGATCGGGCTTGGTCTTGGCCTAGGGATTGCCGCCCTCCAGGTTCAAGCCAGTGGATGGCTGGCAGTCATCGCAGTCGTTTTAGTGCATTTGGGTGCCTGGGCTCAAATGCAGCAACCAGGGGTCTCCATGCCCAAACGAGGTGTGCTGTTCTGGCTGGCGATCGCGGCACTGATCGCCGTGAGTGGGCTTTTCGCCGAATGGGCGATCGCTCAATTGGCAACGGTATAAGGTTCGATATGACTGCCGCAACAACTTACAAAAGACCCACCGGAACTTTTCTCACGACTGGCGAACCTAACCCAAACGTCAACTTGAGAAACGTACGGGATCTGGTTGGGCGGTGGTATCTCGATTATCACGAGGAAATTGCAGGGTATCCTGCGGCCCATCCGGAAATCGCTCGGATTGGGGACCATCTCAGCACCGCTTTGAAAGCAATTGGGGCGGGGCGGGGGGACGTGAGTGCTTTCCTGAAAAAATATCGGGAAAGGTTCCACGATCAGCCCAGCTCTATAGAAAAAGTTGAAAGGGTGGAATCTGCCCTGATCCGGACAGGCGTAATTTTGCCTCAAGATGCGGGGCATATCCCCGCCGATTACTTGCCAGATCCGCCACCGAATCAGCCATATCAGGCTGCGCCCGCAGCCGCCGCGCCGCGCCCTCGTCCTAACGGGACGGCAACGCCCTCTCCGCCAGAAGATCGCCACGCGCCGACCTTTAGTGAGCCGTCAGGCGCGGACATCATTCCCAAGCGCTTCTCGGAGGAGATGGTCGTCACCCCGCGAGGAACCCGAACGTCCAATGCGGATGAAACAGGCACAAACGCGCTGCTGCAGCTCACTTTCAGCGGACAGAGTATTTGCTGTCTGGCGGCTCCTGGGCTAGATACCCATGGCGTGTTGCTTTTGCTGCTGTATCTGCTCATGGGGAACACGAAAGCTGTCGCTCCGATCACCCCGGAGAACCTTCACATCTTCGATGCCGAAGGAAATCCCTACCTCGGCTACGAGGACGAGGCTGGCATCGTACGCCAATCACTCGACGTTGATGTTCAGCAGCCGATGGCGGAATGGCTTCATTGGCTAGATATCATGTGGGACGCCTATCACCTGGTCCGCGAACGGCGGAGACTGCGGCAGTCACAAAGCGCTGGTCAGCGGGGCGGGTCACTGCTGCAATTCGACCCGGCGTTGTTTGTCCTGCCATCGTGGTCGACCTGGGCCATGCGCTGGAGCAAGTACAACAAAAACGTCCGCAAGGTAGCGATCGACAATTGGGTCGCTTACAAGCAGGAATCAATGCCAAATTTCCGGTTTAATGAGCCGGACTTTTTTGCCGATCAGATGTTGTTCGAGATTTTGCAGTTTGGCCCCAAAGTCGGGGTGCGGCTGCTGATCTCCGCCAATATCAACGAGTGCGATAAAAGCACTGGGCTGACGACCGCCGTTTTGCCGTCTTTTGCCACCGTGGCCGTCGGGCAGTATCTAAATTCGGGGGCTTCTTTTGGAGCCTGCGATAAATTGCTCCGGATCATGGACGACTCGGAGCGCGATCGCGTTCAGCCTTGGTATCAACAGGCTCGGCAGTTGGTCCGCAAGGCAGACCGCGGGTTGTTGATCGTGAACGCCAGTGAGGCGAACGTCTGGCCCTGCCCAGATTGTTCATATTTGCAGCATCGGACAAGGCCGCCAGGCTTACCGACGACTAGGTTCAGAGGGGTAGCATGACTTATCTACATAATCTACATAGAGATCCACTACCGAGAACGGGATCGCAACCGATGCGAATCGTGGTAACAAGGACAGAGTTCCTTCTGTCTCCAGAAGATCTGACCTGGGGCAGAGAACTCGTGACTGCTATTTTGCAAGGAGCCAGGCTAGAGGATGACGACGGGTTGTCGCTCCAGTTGCTAGACCAGCCCCCCCGTCCCTCTGCGCCGCTGCCTTTTTCTCAGCAGGCAGCCCTACCCCCTGGGTATCCTGCCGCCCAAGCGGCATTACCACCCAGTCCTAACCCCGGCCCTAACCCCAGTCCCTACCAGGAAGAACGACGACCGGATCCACGTCCTGCGAAATTCGCCTTGGGGATTGGTGCCTGGCTCTGCATCAGCGCTATTTTCTGCACTTTCACCATTGGGGCGTTCTTGCTCATGGCTGTCCGACAGCCGATCCCCCCGATCCAAATTGAAAGCACCCCGTCACAGGAGGAACCTACAGATGCTTCTTAACGCCCGACTTACTGTGCCGCTTCTCATCGTCTTAAACGGTCTTGCTAGCTGTTCCCAGTTCCGCTTGGGCGAAACGCCAGTCGAGGCAAGCGACGGCACAGATCCACCACGGATCACAGTCGTATCCGGTGATGGAAGCACAACCACCCCGGCTAGCCTCGACGTCGAGGAAGAGGCTGAACATACCGTCCATGGAATTGAATTTCCTGGAACCGATCTAGCCAGCATCCTAGAAACCGCCATCGTCCGAATGAATTTGCCCGAAGCAGATTATGCGGACGTCTCGGCGACGCTGATCAACCTGACGACCGGCGAGCAGGTCGATTTTCAGGGTGGGACGGAACGCTACCCCGCAAGTACCGCCAAACTCCTGGCAGCCATCCACTGGCTTGCCGAAACGGAGCTAGATGAAGGCAAAGCGGAGGTCGTGAAACGGACGCTGGCGGGCACCGACTTTACCGACGCCAACACCGCGACCGCTGAAATACTTGACGCGATCGCTGGGGGGCGTGATGTGCCCTGCGATCGCCGTTATGAACTACTGGGGCAGATAAGAACCCGGTTCCCGGCGTCTTCTATCGTGCGTCGTCTCCATCCTTACAAAAATGGCGATGACGAGTTGGTGTTCTCGACCGCGATGGATAGCTGTGACGAGAATGCCCCGCGCAATTTCACGACGACCAACGAGTTGGCTGCCGTTATGCAGACTCTGGTGGCGGGCGATCGCTTTGGGTTGAGTGATGACGAGTCAGCGCTACTACAAGAAACGCTGGTGCGCAATCAGTTTGATCCAGCGCAAGACGACCTGACCAAAGGGTTCTTTGCGGAACATTTGCCTGAAGATGTCACGGTCATCAGCAAGGTCGGGTTTACAGAATCCGACGGCTTCATCGAGGTCGCCGCGATCGTCTACCACCCAGACGGGCAGTTCCAGGGTAATTACGTTCTGGCAGCCGCTAGTCCGTCTGGCTACGACCAGGCGCTCGCCGAACTCAGCGGGGTGGTCTACCAGGGCATGGCCAATTTTCAATTTTGAGGACACAGCAGAATGAAACTCGGAAAATTTAGAATTCGATTCTCGATAGATCGACAGGCCGTCGGTGTACAGGTTGTGGCGGTGCTGGCCGCACTGGTGGCGACAGGGCTGGCCGCACTGGTGGCGACAGGGCTGTTCGCAGCCGGAGGCCTTTACTACTCTGCCCGAGAGATCATTATTTGCAGCCTGTACAACATTTGCTTGTGCCTGATCGGCGGCAATAGCGTGGCGGCGTACTTCACCTATCCCGCCTGGCGACAGCAGCGCCGTTTGCGCCGTCAGCAACGACGGGGGCAAAAATGAGAAAATCTCAGATTATTTCTATCTTTGGGGCTTTGGCATTGGCGGCTCTGGTTCGATTGTTTCCGGACTGGTTGCCCGTCCTGCTGTTAGCGTCCGTCCTTCTGGGATGGAACTCCCACATCATCAGCAATGCGTTGACTAGAAGAAAGTGAACCCCACACTAAAGCACCGGCACATTGGTTTGATCGCCCTATTTTTCGTTGGGCTGATCGCTTTTTCTAGCCTCTCTTCTATTTGGCTGCTGAGTGCGCGGCGAGCTGCCGCCATCGATGCAGCGACCCAATGGGCTCAGGAACAATACACCGACATCCTGATCGGCGAGCCCATTGACGACGTTCCGACAGCCAACCAGGACGCGGACCAGTTGCTGGTCCGCTCCTTTTACTATTCGTTTTTCCGGCCCGCCGCTGGCCCGCAAGAGGCGACCGGTTCAATCTGGGAAGGTGGCAGCGAATCGCTGGTCGCGTGGACGGTCGGGGCGGCAGAGGGCACCCGCGGCCCTGACGGGAGCTACAACCCGGCCTGGCACGGACATGAAGACCCCTGTAAAGCTCATGGCGCTTGTCCGAATCGGGGGCTCAACATGGGCACCTTTAGCTACGACGGCGCGGCCACCCCAGAAGAGGCCGACGCCCAGTACCTTCCCCGTCTGCAGCGCGAGGCGGCCCAGATCAAAGAAACCGCTGACGCGATCGGCCTGGAAATGTCGCTGGTCGAATTCCTAAACGCGATCGACCTCGCGAATCAAGCTCCCCTTGCAGCATTGGGCGATATGGGCTATCCAGAGCGGCTACTGGAGGCAAAGAACAACGGCCTGACAGGTCGAGACGCGATCGTGTGGGCGCGATCGCACTCCTTCAAAGATCCCAACCGAGGGTTTGCTCTCAACGCCCCAGGGCTGGGCAACACGATGTCCAGGGTAAAGGAGGATCAAGATCGTCGCGCCAGGCAGATCGAGGCGGCGCTGGCCAATCGCCCCGAATTTCAATCGGGCACAGTAGAGTCCCAGTCTGGCCCCAAGATGGAGGAGGTGATCGAGCAGCTGAAATCGACGGGGGCGATGCAGGAGCTACGCAACGGTCTTTATCGAGCTGAGGACGGATCTTGGTCAGTAAAGCGAGACGCCTTCACTCGCAGTCTGAACTATCTCAAGGTTTGCGACTGGAGCCAGTACGGCTGTGACCTCCAACCCCCCGACGGCAGTTCGCCAGAAATTGTTTACAACGATTTTCTTTGGGAGTTAGGCTACGCCCAAGGCGTTAGGGAGGCCGATGCCCCACCGACTCCCGAACCCACCGCCGCCACCGGGGCCAAGTTCATCACGCCCCTCAATATGACAGAAGCTGTGCTGACCAGTCATTTTGGGTGGCGAACCTTGAATGGATTGAGCCGAATGCATGAAGGGACAGACTTTGGGGCCGAAACGGGCACCACTATAATGGCGGCGGCCGACGGAACCGTTGTGCATTCGGGGCCGCTCGGCAGCTACGGCATCACCACGATCCTGGATCACGGTGATTACAAAACACTCTATGCCCACAACTCCGGAAACCTCTTCCCTGTGGGCGTAGCCGTAAAGCAAGGTGCGCCAATCGCCAAGGTCGGCAGCACCGGGAGATCAACAGGGCCACATCTACACTTCGAAATTATTCCTAACGGACAAGATCCCGTAAACCCCTGCAAATATCTTGATGTTTGCTAAGGGCTTTTGCCTTTTAGGAAAATTCGAATATCGTAAAAAGATGTTCCTGTAGGTGTTCAGATGCCTCGTCATTCAGCCTGGTTAGCTGTCATTCTCATCGGATCGTTGCTCGTCACGATCGCGCTTTCCTCAATCACACTTAGCCCTTGGCTAGTGCTATGGACCATGGCCGCCATTCTGCTGTTTGCCCTCGGCTTTGTTGCAGGGCAACTACAGAATCAGCACCTGCGAAACGCGATCACCAAGCTGCTGAATACCGCCACCGACCACTATGCTCAGCAGATCAGCCTCGTTCTGAACGTGATTCAGAATAATGCCCTAGCGGCTCAACTAGAGCAACAGGAACAGAGTCAGACACTGAACCGTATTGAGCGAAAAATTGAAAGTCTCGCCCAGGGCGATGCGGGGGGCGTCAGCAGCGATCGCATGCGAGCCTATCTGGACAAATTGGCACAGAGACAGATGATTCCCAAAAGTGACTATCTGGGGCTCATCGTCCTGTTCTGTGAAGCGATCGCTGTCGGGGAGGAAGAGCTTGTGCAAGACGGCAAATGTCTGGTTTGCGGTAGCACTAACCCGACGCTTCTGGAACATCCTCTGGCCGTAAGAGAAGCCCATGATCCCGCCTGCCCCGTGCCCAGTCGCTATCGACTGGCACAGGAAGTCATGATGCTGATGCCGACTGAAGAAATTACCACCTCACCATGATTCTTTCCTTTGGCTGGACTAGCCAGTATTTACCCTACTCAGGCCCCAAGGACACGACGCGGCGGATCTGGAAGCCGCGCACGTTAGCCATATGGCAAAAGGCCTGGGACGAACGGCCCCAATTTGATCACACTGCCGTTGATAAGAGCTTGGCCTACGGCGGCAAGCGCATCGGCACCTTCACTTTGCAAGAACGGCCTTTTTTACAACGCCTGGCCGACATGCCGGCAGAAGATTTGATCCGTGAAGGCGGCATGGTGGATAGCGTTGATGCCTTTATCGACAAATATTTTTGTGGCGATCGCGATCTGGAAGTAGCGGTGGTGCGCTTCACTTTTTGCCCCTACCCCATGATCCACGCCGCTGACTTGAATCTTCCAGTGGGGACGCAAGTGGAAATCATGCCGCCGGCGACCCAATACCCCGAACTGCAGCACCCCGAACGAGTCACCCTAACCGGTCGGGTCGGCACCATCGTGGCGATGCATGACGACCCCGGATACCACATCGTTCGCCGATACACCCTAGCCCTTGGCGACCGCCAAACAAACGTCGCATTCTATGAGGTGGCACCCATCAAAACCCTTGACATATCGACGTTCCAGCCTACAGAGGCTATAATGAGAACATAAGTATTACCAAAAAATAACTATCTTCCTCTCACGGGGACGCGGCGATCGCCGCTTTTGTTATTTGGAGGTGCTTATGTCCGCTAATGAATTAACCCCGCATTACTGTTTGTGGGGGTGTCCCTTGCGAGAACGAGGGTCGATGGATCATGTGTATGAGCTCAATGGGGTGAACTACCCCAAAAGCGAGTCGTTCACCACCAAGTCCAGCTATTCGGCTGGCGATGGTCCAGATGGGCAAGGTCCCAACCGAAAGCCCAGGGTGGACGAGTACGCCTTTTGGCTACTTGATCCAGATCCCACGGCGTTGGATTGTCAGGCGTTTCGCATGCGGGTATGTAGCCATCCCCGCATGCGAAACGCCTGACAATCCGCGTCGGGAGGTACTGTTCACCCACGAACAGTACCTCAAAAGAAAGGTCTTCCATCAACAGATGGAGATCGCCGCTACAAAAGAGCGGCTGCGGAAACAAGAGAAGGTGTTGGCAAAGCTTGAGAAAGTCGCCGCCAACCCTCGGCTAGCACATCCCGTACTAGCAGTTTTTCGGCAGCCCGTTTCTTAGAAGCCCCCTCTTCAATGGGGGTGTATGATAGCGGCCTTGGCGACCTAGCTCACGCTGGGTCGCTACCACTAACTCCACCATCGCATTTTGCGATGCCCGTCTCAAGTCGTGGATAAAGGAGGAGAGGTGGTGTTTTTCAGCAAAGTGTCATGAGCATAACTACTGTGTCCGAAGAACTTAATAAGTTGGCTGAGGACTGTGTAGCCCAGCCTATTGCCTGGGTTATCCAGTATCTCCAAGAGAACGGCTGGAAGCTTCGCCAAAAAGCTTTCTCAGCCATTATTTTGACAAAAGGAAGCTGGGCGATTCGGATGAATAGACCTGTGGGGGCAAAAATTCCCGCAGACTATGTTCGAAGAGTAGAGGGAAGCGCATATCTGTCTGGGCGGCGAATCGCAGGCCTTTGGGCGTTGCCTTCTACGGATTGGCAATGGGGAAATGGCTTCTTTGTAAGAAGCTCTGCCGAATACGAAAGCCACCTTCTCGATCAGACACAAAACTGATCACCCCGAGATCGCGCCCTCACCGGTGCGATCGCCAACGTAAAACGACAGCCGGAATTCCAAGTGCCGGCGGGCCGCAAGGCCTACAGTTGAGGACGTTGTTTATATGAGCGCAACACCATGCCAAAAAGCAGATCTGAATTACTACAGTCACTCAAAGATGAGTTTCTGTCCGTAGAAGCCTATGCGACTCAGCAGGAGGCGGGAGACGCAGCTGCGAGTCGCGGCAAGAAGCGAACCTTTATCGCCCCTTGGCGAGGAGGTTGGCGAGT
>JGI12109J20283_10529495_pt1 | contig 23801 bp, 23 predicted proteins | sample ElkSlonscriptome_12_FD_20283 | JGI IMG/M metagenome (IMG submission 20283)
CTGGCACTCGATCAGAACGTGCCGAACCCATTCAACCCGACGACGACGATCGGCTTCAGCCTGCCGAGGACCGGTCCCGTGAAACTACAGGTCTTCGACGTGCGCGGGCGCCTCGTGCGCACGCTTCTCGACGAGGCGCGGAGCGCCGGGACCTACGAGGTGAAGTGGGACGGTCGCGACGAGGGCGGACGTCGCGCGGCCAGCGGTGTGTACCTGTATCGCCTGGATGCCGTCGGTCAGGTGTTGCAGAACAAGATGACGTTGGTGAAGTAGGAGCCGTCATTTTCCGACGACGAGGAGGCGGGGACGGTGGTCCCCGCCTCTTCTTCGTGGTTCCTAGCGCGGGGCGACGCCCGCACTGCGCACGGCGCCCGAAGACGCGAACTCGACGACTACGTTGCCGTCCGAGTAAGGACGGACGTAGCGCGATCCGCCATCTGCAAGGCGTTCGTGCGTCGCGGGTCCCAGAGCGTTGCCGGCCTCGATCGGCGCGTCGTCGGGCGCGACCAGTTCCGCGGATCGCGTTTCCGCGACCGCGTAGGAACCGTCGTAGAGCAGATTCGCCATCTGTCGCATCTCGAGATACCCGGCACTACCAGTCCACGGGGGGGCGAGCAGATTCCACGTACGCCCGCGCCGTGGCGTGAGCCCTTCCTCACGCGTGATCTCGTGCAGGCGGTCGAAGCCATAGCGCGGTGACTGATGCCAGGTCATCGTCGGGAAGTCCTCGAAGTAGGCGCCAGCCAGTAGCCGGATCGTCGACGGGCGTTCGATCGCCATGCGGCCGTTCGCGATCTGGATCAATCCCGGTCCGATCGCCGTCTGCAGGCGACGGATCAGCTGTTCCTGCCACGCGATCCATACGCCGTGTTCGGCGGGATCGTCGGGAAAACCGATTCCGTCGCCGTCGAGGTCGACGTCTCCGATCCCGGCTTCCTCCGGGCTCGGGTAGATCCAGGGGATCTCGGACGTGTAGTCGTGCATGATGCCGTCGGCAATGCCCGGGTAGCTCTCGAAGTGGGAACGGAAGGCTTCGACCACCTCGTTCAACATCGCCTCGTCGAGAGACCCGCCGCGCATCGGATTCAGCATCGTCATGCGGTCCCACATGGGCGCGACGGCGCCCGTCGTGGTTCGCGCCGGACGGTCGTGGACCGCATCCCAGATCCGTGCGCCCAGTGTCATGCGTTCGCGATGATAGGAGTCGTTCCAGTGGGGAAAGATCGTGAGGAGCTGGATACTGCCGATCACCACGACGTCCGGGTTGATCGCGCGGATGCGTCGGACGTTCTCGGCGCCGTCCGGACTCAGGATCGCGCGGAGCTGGAACATGAGAACGTCGGCTTCGGCCAACGCATCGGCGCGGGTGTCCACGTAGTCCGGCGATGCGACGAGCAGCGTGCGGTCGATGACGGCTCGTACCGGCGACGCGGGCGTCTCCAGGGGGGTGTCTGGAATCAGGATCGGAGGTGGCGGACCCTCCGGAGCGGTCGGATCCTCACCCGACGCCGCGCAACCCTGGAGCACGGCCGTCGACAGGATCACGAGGGTCGTGAGCATCGCGGCGAGGAGTCGTGCGCCGAGCACGTCTCGTGAATTCGCGCATCGCGCATTGCATCGCATCGCAGCGGTCCCCCGGATGTCGTGTCGTGCCTGGAGTGCTCCCGTCCGGTCGCGTGATTTCCTGGGGAAACGAAGCGCGGGACGGGGGTGACCACGACGGGGAGGAATTGCATCGATCGGTCCACCCAGGAGAGAGGGGTCCACACGAAGAGCCCCGTCGAACGGCAGCGACGAGGCTCTTCGGCACCCCTGGAGGAGAAGCGCGTGGAATCAAGCTACGGAGCGATTCCTCACGAATCAAGACCGCGAGCCCCCCTTCCTTGTTCGCGCCGCGGTCGATTCGGTCCCTGGATTGCATTGCACGGCGCACGGACCCGGATCCGCGCGCTGGCCCCACGATGGGGACTGACGAGGAGTCACGAGTAGCGCGGGTGGATCCGATCACGAAAGCTCGTTCCGATGCGCAACCTCCTGATCCTCCTGACTTCGACCCTTCTCCTCACGTCGAGCGCGCAGGCGACCGACATCGAGGGTGTTCGTGTGACGTTCTCGCCGAACGCCGGCGCGGCGATCTGGCCGAACGACCTGAACCTGGCCACCGACGTCGTGTCGGGGGCGCGCTTCGGCATTTCGTCGAACGCCTACTTCGGTGTCGAGGGGGCGGTGGCCATGAGCCCCACCCACGCTTCGGGCAATCCCGATGCCTTCCAGCGCACCGTGTTCGCGAGTGGCAACGCGATCCTGCGCCTGGCCCCGTATCACTGGTTCACGCCCTACGTAACCGGCGGTTGGGGGAACATGCACTTCGATCCCGCCGGGGGTGGCGAGCACAACATGCGTGGCTTCGAGGCCGGCGCCGGATTCGAAGTGCGTCTCGGCGGGGCGGTGGGCCGTCGGGTCGATCTGCGTGTCGACGCGCGGAACGTCTTCCTGCACGACGCGGACGACGCATCCCTGGCCGATCAGGTTCAGAACACGGTGATGGTCACGGCGGGTCTGCAGTTCTCCCTGGGCGCCGCGCCGCGCGACAGTGATCTCGACGGTGTCGCCGACCGCGAGGACGTCTGCTCCGACACGCCGCGACTCGCGCAGGTGACCGAACACGGTTGTCCGATCGACTCCGATGACGACGGCGTCTACGATGGCATCGACCGCTGTGAGCAGACCGCGCGTGGCGTGATCGTCGACGGCGCCGGCTGTGGAGTCGACCTCGACGGCGATCTCGTCTTCGACGGTCTCGACCGTTGCCCCGACTCACCGCGTGGCGCCACGGTGGATGCCGATGGCTGCCCGCTCGACGGCGATGCCGATGGCGTGGCCGACGGTCTCGATCGCTGTCCCGACACCGCGAGCGGCGTTCTCGTCGACGCGACGACGGGTTGCGGGCGCGACACCGACGACGATGGAGTCTTCGACGGCATCGACGTGTGCGCCGAGACGCCGAACGGTGTCGAGGTCGACGTGAAGGGATGTCCGGTGCCGCAGTCGGAGAAGGAAGTCGAACTCCTCGACACCGGAATGATCCGCCTGTCGACGGTGCGCTTCGCGAGTGGCCGGGCCGAGTTGAGCCCGGAGAGCTACCCGGCATTGCGCGAGGTCGGAACCGTCCTGGCGCGTTGGCCGCAGCTACGCATCGAGATCGGCGGACACACCGACAGCGTCGGTTCCGAGGGTGTCAACCAGCGCCTCAGTGAAGAGCGGGCCGAGGCCGTGCACGTGTGGTTGCTCGAGAACTTCCCGGGTGAGATCACTGCCCAGTACTCGGTGGTCGGCTACGGCGAGAGCCGTAGCGTCGCGACGAACGACACGCCGGTCGGCCGTGCGAACAACCGTCGGGTGGAGTTTCGTGTTCTCAATCGCGAGGTGCTCAGCCGATGATCCCGAAGGTACTCGGGTCGAATCAAAAGGTCATCGAAGCCTGAACGTTCGCGCCGCCGAACTGTTGTGGATCGGGTTCGTGGCTGATCAGCGCGCGGACCCAGGCCGGGCCCTGTCCCTTCCGGTAGAACTCGATCGTCCAGCCGACCGCGATCTTGGAGGCCAGGCCGCTCTGGTCGCGTCCGTAGACGCTGCCGTCACGGTCGCTGGTCCATTCGAAGTCTGTGCTCATCCACCCGAGGTCGATCCAGTTTCCCTGGCCGACGTGGCGCGCGACGAAGACGCTGCCCATGTTTTCGCGTCGTCGGTGCTCGACGCTGAGGAAGGCGTTGTCGTAGTGCAGTCGATGTACCGACGCACGTGCGCGCCAGATGGCTCCGAAGTCTTCTTCCCAGGCCAGTCGAACGTGACGCCAAAAGCTCTCCTGCCGCGCATCGCCGAGGCCTGTCTGCGTGCGTTCGACGCGTTCGAAGTCACGGTGCTCGAAGCGCAGCTCGATGCGTCGGTTCCGGAAGTCGTAGCGGACGGCGTGGCTCGACCAGCGGCGGCGTTCGCCGAAGAACCAGAGGTCCGGTGAGCGCTCCGCGTCGGGATAGGTGCGCTGAACCGACGACAGCCACGTTCCCTCGCCGGCGAATGCGAAGCGACCGGCCTCAGCATGGACGGCCCACTGGGGTCCGGCCGCGGTCGCGGACTGACGGCCACCCAGCTCGTTCTTGTCTTCGTACACACCGTCGTCGCGGCGCCAGCCCAGGCGCAGATAGTTGCGTCGGGAGGCGTTCGTCCAGAGCAGCCCGGGCATCACGTCGAGATCGGCTTTGTCCGAGGCCGGATGGACGAGCATCTCGACGCCCACGTCGCCGAACCGGGTCGACACGGCTTGGAACTCCAGTCCGAACCAGGGCTGGCGCTCCCCGCCGTCGACGTGCGGGCTCTCGTCCCAGTCGAAGCGGAAGAGGAAGCGGAGTCGCTCGTGCGCGGGTTCGACGAGTTCCACGCGGGCCGTGGTCGCGAAGTCCTTGGTCGAGATGCTCCCGACCGTGATGCGCATGCCTCCAGCGGCCACGCGTTCTCGCTCGAAAGCCGACTGCCAGCGCACCGGGTTCGCGTAGTTCACCAATGGATGCAGATAGAAGAGGTCCGCGGGCGCTTCGAAGGCGCTGGGCTGGGACGCGCTGGGCTGGGCGGCCGCGAGCATCAGGACGAAGAAGAGTCGTCGCATGGAACAGTCCGGGGCGTCGGAGGCGCGGATTCCGGTGTAGAGTACACGGGGAAGGGTCGATTGACTCGCACAGTCTCGGCCGGACGCGTCACGAATCGCGCCGGCCATCGTACCGGAACCAGGAGGAAGTCCGTCATGCCCCTGACCATCGTCGCCCAGTTCCAGGCCCACGAAGGGCAGACAGACGCTCTCCGCGAGTCCCTGCGTGCTCTCGTGGCACCGACCCGCGCCGAGGACGGTTGTGAGATCTACGAACTCCACGAGTCCGTCGAGACGCCGGGCTTCTTCCACTTCCACGAGATCTGGACCACGCGTGCGCACTGGGACGCGCACATGAAGACCGCGCACATCGAGTCCTTCGGACAGAAGCAGGACACCCTCGTCGCCTCTGGCGTGATCCAGCAGCTCGAACGGATCGTCTGATTCCCTTTGCTCCCCCGGGTACCATGAAATCAATCCTGCTCGCACTCGTCGCGCTCTCGGCGGTCACGCCGGTACGCGCGGCAGACCTGGATGACTTCGTCACGTCGGCCGTGCTCGACGGCAGCACGTTGCGCATCACCATCGATTCCCCAGAGCCGTTGAGCGCCGATTCCCGGCAGCCTCTCGTGCAGGTCGACCTGCCCGCGGGTGTGGCACCCGTCGAATCCGCACTCGAGCCCGATGAGTTGAAGGGCAAGGCAGCCTACCTGAACCATCTGGCGGATTTTCCCTACGGACGCGTCGTCGCGTCGTCACCCGTCGAGATCCCGCTCCGGATCGACGAAGGGGCCACGGGATCGATCGGTATCAACGTCACGACCTATCTCGACGGCACGACGCCCGCGGAGGCGGTGTTCGTCCGTCGCCGTCTCGAGCTCGCCGTCGAGCCGCAGGCGGTTGCCGAGGTCGTGCAGCCCACGCGCACCGCGTGGGGTCCGACCGGACGAGCGCACGTGGGCGATGCCGCGCCAGATTTCGACTTGCCGAGCGGAGACGGCGAGCGCCTCGTCCTCGCGCAAGAGATTGCCGAGAAGCGGCCGATCTTCCTGCTGACCTATCGTTCGGATTGGTGACCCTACTGCCAGAAGCAGCTCGGTGAGCTGCTCACGTTGCAGGACGAGTTCGCGAAGCGTGGCATTGCCCTGATTGCGGTCGCCAAGGAGATGCGCGAGCAGAACGAGCTGACGAAGACTGCACGGCGCTATCCCGAACGCGCGTTCCGACTCGGTGGGTTGCCGCAGGGAGAAGGGCTCGAGGCCTACGCCAACACCAGCGGCTACCTGATCGACGCCGAGGGCACGATCCGTCAGGTCTTCCCGATGGAAGCATTCAATCGACCGAGTTGGTGGGCGATCCTGAAAGAGGCCGATCGGGTGCTCTCGGACTGACCGACCACGGTGCCGCCTCTAGAGAGGCGGCACCTCCCGATGGAAGTCGGTGTTGGCCTGGTACAGAGCGGCCAGCGAGACGATCGCGTCTTCGCGGTAGTTGCGACCGATGAAGGTGATGCTGGTCGGCGTCCCGTCGTCGCGGAAGCCGTTGGGTAGCACCACACACGGATGGCCGGTCAGGTTCGTGATCAATAGCGATGGCCCCGCGAAGGCCGGAGCAACGTAGCCGTCCAGTTCCCCCAGAGAATCCTCGAACGCGCGCATCAGCTGAGTGCGTGCACGCTGGGCCTGGACGTATTGCACACCGGGAACGAGCTGAGCGGCTCGGAAGACGTTCGGCCATGCGTTCGCCACTTGGCGCACGAGTTCGTCGTCGCGGTTGGTTCGCGTGAGCTCGTCGAAGGCCGCGGCGGCCTCGACCTGGAGAATCACCAACATCGCTCCGACCGGAAGCTCGGGGAAGGTCATCGGTTCGAACTCGATTCCCTGCGCGCGCAGGACGTCGAGTGTGGCGCGGTCGAAGGTCGCGGTTTCGTAGTCGCTCGCGAAATTCTCCTCGGCAATGCCGAAGCGGAGCTTCCGCATCGTCGACCGGCTGGTGTTCTTCCAGTTGAGTGGAGCGGTGACCGATTCGGGATCTCCACGATGGGCGCCGTGCATCGCTTCGAGGACCAGTGCGGCGTCCTGCACGTTTCGCGCGATCGGACCGATCTTGTCCATGCTCCAGGTCAGAGCCATGCAACCGGTGCGTGGGACGCGGCCGAAGGTCGGACGGATTCCCGTGGCGCCGCAGCGCGAGCAGGGCGAGACGATCGAACCCAGCGTTTCGGTTCCGAGCGCGAAGGGAAGGGCGCCAGCGGCCACGGCCGATGCGCTTCCGGCCGACGACCCGCTGCTTCCCTGATCCGGATTCCACGGATTGCGTGTCGTCTCGCCGAACCAGACGTCGCCCCAGGCGAGCGCACCGACTGCGGTCTTGGCCACGAGAACGGCTCCGGCCTCTTCCAGGCGTTCGACGACAGCGGCATCGTAGTCGAATTGGCGGGTTTCGTAGGGCTTCGCTCCCCACGTCGTGCGTGCTCCGCGGGCGGCCAGGAGGTCCTTCGCTCCGTACGGAATCCCGTGCAGCGGGCCGCGCCACTTGCCGACGCGCTGCTCCTCGTCGAGCACGGCGGCGAATTCGCGCGCGCGATCCTCGGTGAGGTCGATGACGAAGTGGAGCCGGGGGTCGAGTTCCTTCAGCCGCGCCAACGAGGCCTCGACGAGATCGCTCGGCTTCAGTTGGCGCCGACGGATCCATTCGCCGAGCCACTCGATCGGACTGGTGAGCAGTGCGATCTCATCGGTCGGCGGGTCGACCGGGCGCCGTTCGAAGATGCAGCGACGAAGTTCTTCGGCCGGGTCCTGAGCGCGGTTCTCCGCCGAGTCCGGCACCCAGTTCAGATCCTCGTCGGGCCCGAACCACCCACTCTCGCCCGCGGGCGTGTAGAGCGGACGGAAGCCCAGGGCCGGAGGCACGTCGTTCGGAATCGCCAGGCCACGGACCGCCTGAAGACTCGACACCTGATCGGTCACCGTCTCGCGCATCAGTTCGCGCTCGGTGTCGGTGAACTCGAGTCCCGCCAGCACCTCGGCGCGGCGGATCACTTCGAGTGCGATACCTTCGTCGGCTTCCTCTTCGGCCTGCGCGCGCAGAAGATCGGGCGCGAGGGCCGCGGCCAGGGTGAGAGCGGCAGTCCGGCCCAGAAAGCCGCGACGCGACGAACGCGGGTTCAGCGAATCGAAGGACATGGCGACTTCCGAAGGAAAGGGCAGCGAGTCAGTCGCCGATCGCGACGAGCTCGATGTCGAAGGTCAGGGTCTTCCCGGCGAGCGGGTGGTTCGCGTCGAGCACGACGTTCTCGTCGTTGATCTCGGTCACCGTGACCGGAATCTGACGGCCGTCGGTGGTTTCGACCTGCAGCGCCGTGCCGACGGCGATTTCGAGCTCGGCGGGAATGGTCTCGCGCGGGACGCTCTGGATCGCGTTCGGATTCGTGTCGCCGTAGGCCTGCTCGGGCTCGATGGTGACCGACTTCGTGTCGCCCGGGGCCATGCCCGGCAGCGCTTCGTCGAGGCCCGGAATGATCTGTCCGGCGCCGACCTCGAACTGCAGGGGGTCCCGTCCTTCGGAACTGTCGAACACGGTTCCGTCCTGGAGGGTGCCCTTGTAGTGGAGCTTTACGGTGTCGCCGGACTGGACCTGGGCCATGACGGCCTCCGATTCGATTTGAGGATGTGGGGGGCGGAACGCGCGCACCCGAAGGATCCGCAGAAACGTTCCGTAGGTCCAGCCTAACAGGCCCGGGAGGACCGGCCAGGAATTTCCGGCAGCCGGATCAGAGGGCGGTGTGGTCGTCGTCGAGCCAGTGCCGGACGTAGTCGCCGCGAGCGTCGTATTTCTTCGCCTGCCAACGCGTGTCGAACCTGCGCCCGACCCGCGGGTCGTTGCCGACGCCGGCGACGTAGGCCCAGTTGCCCCAGTTCGCGTGGACGTCGTAGTCGATCAGCACGCTCTCGAACCACTCTGCGCCCCAGGTCCAGTCGATGCCGAGGTCGTGGGCCAGGTAGCTGGCCACGTTCTGGCGGCCGCGATTGCTCATGAAGCCGGTCGCGGCGAGCTCGCGCATGTTCGCGTCGACGAAATCGTCGCCAGTGCGGCCGTCGATCCAGCGCTCCAGGGTGGTCCGGTCGCGACGCCAGGCGCGGTGCGCGCCGCGCAGGCCCGCCGGCCGGAAGAGCGCATTGCCGTGGCGTTCGGCGGTGAAGCGGAAGAAGTCGCGCCAGAGCAGTTCGAAGACCACCCAGTAGGTGCTGTCGTTCTTGGTCCGCTCGCGCTCGTAGCAGCGGATCTCGTCATGGACGCGGCGCGGTGAGATCGAGCCCTGGGCCAGCCAGGGCGAGAGCTTCGTGCTGTAGTCCGCGCCGAGAAGGCCGTTGCGCGTGTGCTTGTAGCGGGCGACCTGGTCGCTTTCCCAGAGGTAGTGGTCGAGGCGCGCGAGAGCAGTGCGCTCACCGCCGCGGAACCGCAAGGGCGCGCGCTCGTCGGTTTCGTGGCGTCGGAGGCCCAGTTCCTCGAGCGTCGGGATCGGTCCCGGATCCAGACCCTCGGGCAGCGGATCCATCTGGACCGGTGCCGGACCGGCCGGGCGGATCGGGCAGTCCCCCTCGACCCCGCGCCGGAAGTGCGTGAAGACATCGGGAATGCCGGTCGGCGCGAAGGGCAGGTCGTCCGGGTGGATCAGCGAGTGCCCCCAGGATAGATCCAGTCGCACGCCGATCGGTTCCAGGGCACGACGCGTCGCCCGTTCCACGCGCAGTTCCTCGTCGCAGACCTCACCGTGCGCATGGACGACCGAGGCGTCGATCTGGTGCGCGATCTTCGGAAGGACGTCTTCCGGCCGTCCGCGGCGCACGACGAGGTCGCTTCCGCGTTCGCGCAAGCCCTGGCGCAGGTCCGCGAGCGCCTCGAGAAGGAATTGCGTCCGGAAAGGTCCCGTCTTGGGGAAGCCGAGCGGTGTCGCGCCGAATTCGCGTGGATCGAAGCAGAACACGCACACCGCGTTGCCGGCCTGCCCGGCGCGGTGCAGGGCTTCGTGGTCGTGCAGACGCAGGTCACGTCGAAACCAGACGACGGTATTCGGCATCGGATGCTCCAGGCGGCAGGGGCGTCGATGCCGATCCGTTCGTCCGTGAGGGATTCCCCGATGCGAGAGTCCGGCCCGAATCGTGCTGCACGCGGCAGGCGTTCGGGCTACCCTTCGCGGCTCGCGGGCCCGACTCCCCACACCAACTTCTTCGGAGGACCGAATCGTGCAGCGTGCAGTTTCGATCATTTTGATTCTCACCATGATCGCCATGCCCCTGGGTTGCGCGAGCAACCAGGGCAAGGGTGGCGTCATCGGCGCGACCGCCGGCGGCGTGATCGGTGGCGTCATCGGCAATCAATCCGACAACACCGCCCTCGGCGCGATCCTCGGCGCCGCCATCGGCGGTGCGGCCGGAGCCTACATCGGCAACTACATGGACAAGCAGGCCGAGGAGATCCGGCAGGACATCGACGGTGCGAAGGTCGAGCGGGTCGGTGAAGGGATCAAGATCACCTTCGACACGGGCATCCGTTTCGCGTCGAACGAGGCAACGCTCGAGGGACCGTCGTCGGCGAACCTGACCGAGCTCGCGCGGATCCTGAAGAAGTACGACGACACGCTCGTGCTCATCGAGGGTCATACCGACAGCCAGGGCAGCGACGAGTACAATCTCACGCTGTCGAAGCAGCGTGCGCAGTCGGTGTCGAACTTCCTCGCCCAGCAGCAGGTCGACGCGACGCGTTTCACCGAGATGGGCTACGGAGAATCCCAGCCGATCGCCGACAACGCGACCGCCGAGGGACGTGCTCTGAACCGTCGCGTCGAGATCGCGATCATGGCCAACGACGAACTGAAGGACGAAGCGGAGAAGGCGGTCAGCTGACCGGATTCCTCGACCGCCGACGAAGAAGGGCACCGCGCGGAATGCACGGTGCCCTTCTTCATGTCCATCGACGTGCGGGAAGTGTCAGTTGGCGAGCGCCGCCTCGACGGCGCGACGGACCTCGACACCTCGCGGGTCGGTCTCCGGCGAGAAGCGCGCGACCACGCGACCCTTCGAGTCGACGAGGAGCTTGGTGTAGTCGGCCCCGAGATCGCCGAAGTCGTCTTCGCAGATGTCCGCAAGGGGGTGGCTTTCGACCGGGGCGAGAACGGGAATGGCTCCCGCGCGCCGTGGGGCTTCGTCGAGCGTCGGACGCCCGTGGCCGACGGGCAGCGCGACGACGTCCAGGGTGGAGGAACCGAATCGATGGCGTACGGTCTCGAGCCGCGCGAGACGAGCCGGATCCATGCCACGGATCGGGACGTTCACCAACAGCGTGAAGTCGCCCTTGAGGTCGTCGAAGGAGATGCGCTGGCCTGATCGCGTGACGAGGACGTCGCCTTCGACGCGCGGCGCATTGTCGAGCCGATCGATGCGATGAATGGCGCGACGGGTCCGACGATTGGCGGTGAACGATGAGAGCAGTGCGAGCAGCGCGAGGGCACCGGCACCGATGCCGATCCACAGGGCCGTCATGGAAATCACCTCACGGCGTGATCCAGGGGAGTGTTCACACTTCACCCTAGGGAAGGATCCTCCGCGTCGCAAACGCAGCGCTCATGGCGCGCGGCGGAACCACCCCGTCCAGGTCAGCCGCTCCCGTCGCGCGGGCAGGATATCGTCGCCGCGCAGGGTGCGTTCCGTGAACGGCCTTTCGAGAGGGCCCGGAGAATCTACGCGAAACGCTTCCGGAGGATCCGTGAGGCCGCAACCATCACATCGAGCTTGCGCCCGGCCGCGTCCGCTTCGTTCACGCATCGATTCGCGAAGCAGCCGAATCCACAGTCGGGATTGAGCAGGATCTGTTCGGGCTTCCAGTATTCGAGCGCGCGTTCCACTTGCGTCACGATCTGTTCGACCGGTTCGGGGTCGTCCGTCCGTGGGTTGACGACACCCAGCCCGATCTGCCGGTCGCTCAGCGCACGGCCCACGACGTCGATGTCACCCGCGCGCGGTGTTGCGTACTCCAGGACGAGTTGATCGACGTTCATCGCTTCGAAGCAAGGGAGCAGCTTTTCGTAGTCTCCGGTCAACAGCACGTCTTCGCGACGGCTCCAGTTGCCACGGCACACGTGCACGGCGGTGCGGACACCGTCGATGCCTTCGATCACGCGGTTGATCAACTCGGCCGCGTATCCGAGCTCCGCACCCGCGTCACGGCGGGTCGCCAGAGTCGCTCACATGAATGTTCGTCGGTCGCAGTCCTCGCTCATGACGATTTCGGTGAGCACGGGCTCGTCGAATTGGACGATCGCCGCGCCAGCGTCGCGGAGTTCGATCAGCTCGTCGCGGAGGATGCGGACCACGTCGTCGCCCATGTCGGTCTTGTCGCCGTAGACCTTGTTCGAGAAAGAGTTGACCCACATCGAGCGCGTCAACAGGTAAGGGCCGGGCAGTGTCACCTTCACGGGAGTGTCGGTGAGTTCCTGGACGAACTTCAGTTCGCCGACCGCGAGTGGCTCGCGGCGCTCGAGCCTGGCCGTGCAGGTCGGGTTCTTGATCGCCGATGCCGGGACGTCGAGGGTGTCGAGCATTTCGTCGAAGCTCGACTTGTCCTCGACCGTGTCGAGCATCTCGGCCAGCGACATGAGCTGCGTGCCGTCGACCTTCTCGGTGATGAACGAATAGAAGTTGTCACGACGGTGCTCTCCGTCGGTCACGACGTCGACACCGGCTTCGTTCTGACGCGCGACGCAGGCGCGGACCTCGCCGTCGGCGATCGCTTCGAAGTCCTCGCGCGACATTGCACCCTTCTGGCGCGCGCGCAGGGCCTTCAGAAGCTCCGGGCTCCTGGGCCAGGAACCGACGGTGGTGACGTCGAACATGGTGATCTCCTGCGGGGGGACGACAAGAATGCGCGGCCCGACGTGCATGACAAGACCGGAAGTGCCGGTGGTGCCGATGCATCACGGATTCGGGACGCACACGGGCTAGACGACGGCCACGCGCATCGACAGGTCGCAAGCCTTCGTCAGCGTCGCGGCCACCGGCGAGCGCTTGACGGCCTGGTCGAAACAGGTGCGGATCGCGTCTTCGTCGTCCATCGACGATGCGAAACACTTCAGGCTGACCGAAGACAGCCCCGCGTCTCCCGCGTCCGACAGTCCCATCACGACCAGGGTGTCGTGGAGTTTGCCGGCGACGGTCACTTCGACGTCGTCGACGTCGAGTCCCGCCTGCCGGCATGCGTTCGCGAATCCAGTCGTGATCGAGGTGGCCAGTGCCGTCAGCAGGTACTCGATCGCGCTCGCGGCTTCGTCTCGCTCCTCGAACGAGGCCGGCTGCCCGACCTCGATCGTGAAGTTGCGGAAGTAGGCCTTGCTGCGCAGTGGGCCGGTCGAGCGCGCGCGAACGCGCCATTCGAAGTCGTTGGCCTGGGAGAGGTCGTCGGCGAGGGCTTCGTCGTCCTCCGGTACGTCGCCGCCGCGACGGACGAAGTAGTGGATGTATCCCTCACCGTCGCCGCCCGCCTCGCCGAGGTACTCGTGGCCGGTCATGCGGCACCAGGGCGGCAGGTCGTCGCGTACCGTGCCTTCGCGGCTGCGGACCTCGAGCACGCCCCCTTCGGGTACCTGCTGCATGTGCTGACGGATCAGCAGGGCCAGGCCGCTCCCGCAGTCGAGGTCGCCGCCGTCGAAGACGTGGTCGCTCTGCGGCAGATCGCTCATCAGTACGCGCAGTAGCCCGAGCCATCGCTGAGCCACTCGACCAGAGCCGCGCCGCCAGCCGGCGTCGCACCCTCGATCAGATCATCCTCGCCGATTCCACGCTTCTTCATGCAGGGCGTGCAGACCCAGATCTTGCCGCCGCCGGCGACGAACTTGTCGACCAGGTCCTTCATCGGGGCGAAGGGCTCACCCTCGTTGATCTTCTCGGCCTCGCCCTTGGCGCCGGCCCAGGCGCCGTCGGCGCTCAGGAAGACCATCGTGTCCTTCTCGCTGGCGAGAGCGGCGTTGGCCACGACGAAGGCCAGGGTTGCGTTGTCGCCGTTCGCGCGCGACGCGGTCAGGGTCACACAGAATTTCTTGGACATCTCTGGACTCCGCTCGGCAGGGCTGAAGTTGGTTTGTGGGAACGAATTCTACAGAGAACCAGATCGGGCACGAGTTCGCACGTCAAACCCGTGTCAAGGTCGGCGGCCCAGGTGCCGATCCCCCTCGAGACACGTTTCCCCGCCTCGCGGACCGGAATGCTGCGCGTGACGAACCACCTCGGACGATCCCATGCCCGTCGCCTACGCCGGCTGCACGAGGTGCTGGCCGAAGCTGCCCTCGTCCTGGGACGCTCGGAGGATCCGGATGACCGTGCCCTGGCCGGACTCGTCGCACAGGTGTCATCGCTGAGCGAGGCGATCCGGACGCTCCTCGTCGACGGTTGGGGCGGACCCGCGATCGCGCTGTGCCGGGTTCAGTTCGAAGCCGTCGAGTGGATCGTGCACCTCACCGAGCCCGTACCGAAGGTGACCGCAGAGGATCTGCGTGCTCGCATCCGCGTTCGGACGGCCGCGCTGATCGAGCATCTCGACGACCCGCGCTTTCCGCTCGACTCCGAACAGCGTGAGCGACTGCGTGCCCACCGGGCGTTGCGGATCGATGCACCCGAGGATCCGACGCGCCACGGACTGCCCGCGATCGGGGACGTCGAATCCCGGGCGCGCAGCATGCAACGTCGACTCGTCTTCCTGCGGGAGCTACTCCTGCGGCCGACCGGCGGACTCGACCTCGGTGGCGCGTGCGGAACGAGTGACGACCTGGAAGATCCTGGACGGGCGATCGTCGAGGCCTCGCGCTGGGGCTTCGCGGAGGCGATCACGGCCTCGCGCGCGAACGGCCTGCTGGCCCTGCGCGCGCTCGCGCGCCACGGCTCGTTGACGTCGCTGAAGGGTGCGGTCCGCGGGCCGAAGAAGAACCGGGCACAGCAGATGCGATTGGCGCACGAACGGCCGGTCGCCGACGCGCCCCCGCCCGACGAGGGCCCCCGGAACGAAGAAACCGCGACCCCGCCGCCGGAAGAGTCCGACGTCGAGGCCGCGGTTCCCGTCGAGGTCTGATCGACTCGACTACTTGAGCAGGACGGCCCGTTCGTTGAAGGCGCCGTCCTCGGTCTCGAGACGCATGAAGTAGACGCCGCTCGGTACCTGACGCCCGTCGGTGTCGACACCGGTCCACGTGATGTCGTGCGTGCCGGTGCCGTACTCGCCGTCGGCGAGCAGAGCCACGCGTCGACCGCGCGTGTCGAAGACGGTCAGCATCACGTTCTGCGCGCGCTCCAGTGCGAATTCGATCGTGGTGCGCGGGTTGAAGGGATTCGGGGCGATCTTCACGATTCCGGTCTCGAGACGACCATTCGACGGCGTGTCCGTTGCGTCGTCGAGTTCGACGATCACCGTGCTCGTCGCAAAGCCCAGGTTGCCCGAGCTGTCGATCGAGGTGATCGGAACGACCGTGCTCCCGATCGCGAACGAAGCCGGCAACAGGATGTTCGGCGTGAGCTCACCATCGCAGGCATCGACCACGCTGATCGCGTCGAGCCAGGGCTGGAGCGCCGGGTCGTCGGGCAGCAGTCCGTCGGGATTCGCCGTCTGGACGGTGAAGGTGGCCGGCGCGGTCACCACCGGTGGAGTCGTTTCCTGGGTAATCGTGAAGGGTAGCGGGTTCAGGTCGTAGAAGGGGTTGTCGATCCCGTCGATGCGGATCCGGCCCTCGGTCGTGGCCTCACAGGGCAGCGGGACCATGGCGCTTCCGTCGTTCGCGGTCGACGCGACGACCTCGATCCAGGTCCGGGCGTCGTCCAACGATGCATAGATCTTCACGTCGTCCGACACGCTGCCACCCACGTCCCAGGTGACTTCGATCTCGGTTCCGCCCTCGTAGCTTTCGCCACCGGCCGGCCCGTTCACGACGAAAGGGTCACCCGAGAAGACGACGGTCTGCGATCCGACGGTCGTTCCGCCACCGGCCGGATTGTTGTCACGGACGAGGTAGCGGAAGGGGATCGTGCGGTCGACGGTCGGCAAGAACTCCCAGGGAGCATTCGCTCCACCGCGGTAGAACGCGTAGGTCGGGAAGTAGCGCTCCGGATCGGTGGTGGGGGCGAAATTGCGGAAGGTCGGGCCCGAAGCGGGATCGACCGGCGGTCCGGGTGTGCCGAGCTCGAACTGCTCCCAGCTGTAGGTCAACTGGTCGCCGTCGCCGTCGGTGGCTTCGGCCGTCAGAACGAACGCGGTCTCCCGGGGGATCGTCAGCGTCGGGAGCGCGGCGGCGACGGGTTCGGAGTTGCCCGTGAACACGGTCGTTCCGCACGAGCTCGAAGTGATGATTTCCGAACGGATGGCGAAGTACGATCCGACGTTGAAGAAGTCGATGTCGTCGCCCTGGACGTTGTCCGAAGCACAGAGGCCCGCGTAGGACATGATCGTGACGCCGCTGCCGATCTCGTAGGCCTGACTACTACTGCGGTTGCCGTTGCAGCCGGCGAGCGTGCTGTTGAAGCTGTGGCTCGCACCGAGCTGATGGCCGACCTCGTGGATCATGATCGGGTACACGCTTCCGGCCGTGCTGGCGCCCATCAGCGTTCCGCCGCTGCCCTTCAGACCGCTCGAACACTGTTGCCCCACGAACGCGAGCCCGCCCTGCGCGCCACCGGGCACGGTGCTGATGATGTGGCCGACGTCGTAGTTGCCGACGCCGATCACGGAGTTCAAGGCGTCGGTGCTCTGGAACAGCAGCGTGCTGTTCAGGTTGGTTCCGTCGGTGAAGTCGTCCGTCGCCGCGTTCGTGTAGACGTTCATTCCGACGAGCTCGAAGCGCACCGAGAACTCCTTCTCGTAGAGTGCGGTGAGCTGGTTCGTGAGCGTCATCATGACGGACTCGACGAACGAGACGTTCCCGCCGGCTTCCTCGGTGAACTCACCGGTCGCGTTCATCGCGAAGCGGTAGGTACGCAGCACGTTGCCCAGACGGCGGTCCAGGGCGCCGTCGAAGAGCTCTTCCTGGATTTCGGTGACGCCGAATTCCTCGGTCGTACCGCAGGCGAAGGTTCGTGGCGCGGACTCCCGATCCCACCAGCCCATCGTGGTCTCGGGGTCGCGGTCGACCGACCAGTCGAGCGTCCAGCTGCCGTTGATCGACCGCACGCGCGCGTGCATGCCCTCGTCGGTGATGCCCAGGCGGACGTGGGCGGCCGGGTCGTCGACGCCCACTCCTCGGTAGAATCGTGCGTCCGGGCGATGCGCGGCCAACTCCGGCGACAGGATGCTGTCCTCGACGATCCGGAAGCGCGCGGGCGTGCCGTCGGGCGTCGGGATCTCGAGGACGCGGCCCTCTTGTCCGGTGTAGGAGCGCGGAATGCCCTCGGTCGCGGCGCGGAAGGCTTCGTGATCGACACGGAAGGTTCGGTGCATGGTCGCCAGCTCGTCCATGGCCTGGACGCGGGCGAGGGCCGGGGCCTCCTCGGTCCACCAGGACGCCGAGGCAGCTGGGACCAGAACCGTGAAGATCGTGAGGAACAGGACAGCGAACGTCGCGCGCGGCGACGGGCGGGTCGAGTCGAGCATGAACAGGCCTTTCGGGTCGTTGTCGGGCAAGGGGCGTTGATCGACGGGCGGTGCGAGGGGACGCCCGCGCGCGCTGCGCAGGGGAAGCACAAGAGGGTGTGCATCGACCGGGCCGGGTCACGATCGGGAGTGTATCGGCGTAACCCTCCCGGTTGCGGACCCGGCACGAGTCTGATTATGCGTCGAGCGCGGCGCGTGATGCAAGCGGGACGGGCAGGAAGGCGACTCCAGGGGCCTGGATGTGTCCCGATTGGTCACGACGGAGAACGCGACTACACTCTGCAATACACGGCGGAACCGAACGCCATTCATTTTCGAGGCAACAGGCCGAGAGCGAGGAGTCGAGGGCATGGCAGTGGTGGAAGGACGCCGAATCGTGGTCCTGGGCGGTGCCGGAGCGGTGGGCGAAGGCGTGTGCAGGGTCCTGCTGCAACAAGGCGCCCGTCTTGCCGTTCCCGCGCGCAGCGAGGAGCAGGTCGCGGGACTGCGCGAGGCGCTCGGTGAGCCGACGGGCCTGCTGACGATGGTCGGTGAGGCCGGCGACCGGGAGCTCGCCGCCGGTGTGCGTGACGAGATCGTGTCCGGCCTCGGCGGCGTCGACGACGTGATCGTGTCCTTCGGTGGCTGGACCCAGGGTGACAACCTGGTCGACGCCGATCTCTCGATCTGGACCGATCGCGTCGCGAACAACAACGTCCTCGCCCACATGGTGGCCACGCAGACTTGGTTGCCGCTTCTCCTCGAGCAGAATGCCGGCAGCTTTCTGCTCATGAACGGCGGGGCCGGACTCGAGCCCTTTCCGACGGCGGGCTTCGTGAGCATCGCCGCCGCCGCGCAGCTCATGCTCAAGGACGTGCTCGTCGCCGAGCATCCGGATACGAAGGTCCGGATCAACTCACTCGTCCTGATGACCCCGATCTTCACCCGGAAGATGACCGAGGGCGACCCCGCGTGGCTCTCGAACGACGAGGTCGGGACGATGTGCGCCCACCTCCTCTCGGACGCTGGCGCGTCGATCCACGGGCAGTCGATCGAGTACGGATCCCACGATCAAACCCCGACTCTCCAGTCCAATCCATCCACATAGGAGTTCGAGCCATGGCTCAGATCACCCTGAAGGGCAACCCGGTCAAGACGAGCGGCGAATTGCCCGCCGTCGGCGACACGATCACCGACTTCCGCCTGGTCGCCCTCGACTTGAGCGAGAAGACGATCAAGGACTTCGCCGGCAAGCAGAAGATCCTGAACATCTATCCCAGTCTCGACACGCCGACCTGTGCGTTGTCGGTGAAGAATTTCCACGCCAAGGCCGGCGAACGCGGCGACGTCGTGGTGCTCAACATCTCGGCGGATCTCCCCTTCGCGGGAAAGCGCTTCTGCGGTGCCGAGGGTATCGAGAACGCCGAGGTCCTCAGCACCTTCCGCAGCGGATTCGGTGAGGACTACGGTTTGATGATCACCGACGGCCCGCTCGAGGGTTTGCTGTCGCGCGCCGTGATCGTCGTCGACGAGAACAACGTGGTGAAGCACACCGAGCAGGTCGCCGAGATCGCCGACGAGCCGAACTACGAGAACGCGCTCGGCGCGCTCTGATCCCACCGGGGTCCGCCGCGCGAATGCCGCGGCGGGCCTCATGCCTTCCCCCTGGTCGATCGCCATGCCCGAGTTGCCCGAGGTCGAACGTGGCCGCCGCATCGCCGAACGCGCGACGGCCGGTCGCACGATCCGTCGCGTGAAGTGTGCCGAGGACCGGATCGTCTACGACGGCGTCGCCCCGTCCACCGTGCAGCGCAAGCTGAAGGGCCGTCGGGTCGAGGCCGTCCACCGCCGCGGCAAGCAGCTCTGGTTCGAGCTCGACGTCGGCCCGCATCCGCTCTTCCACTTCGGCATGACCGGCGCATTTCGTGTTCCGCACGAACAGGACATGCAGCTCGTGAGCGGTCCCAAGGTGAATCCGAAGGAATCGTGGCCGCCGCGCTTCACGAAGATCCATCTCTGGATGGATGACGGCTCAGAGCTCGCCATGACCAACGCGCGCCGCCTGGGACGGATCAAGTTGCGTCGCGATCCTCTGGCCGAGACGCCGATCGTGTCGCTCGGCTTCGATCCGCTGCTGGAGATGCCGGGGCCGAAGGCCTTTGCACGGCTCCTCGGCCGTCGGAGTGGATCGATGAAAGGCATCCTGATGGACCAGTCCTTCGCCGCCGGCGTGGGGAACTGGATCGCCGACGAGGTGCTCTACCAGGCGGAGATCGACCCGCGACGTCGCGCCAACACGCTCGGCGACCGCGAGGTGGAAGCCGTCCGACGCGCGCTGCGCACCGTCGTGAAGAAGGCCGTGGCCGTCGACGCCGTGAAGGCCCGTTTCCCGCGTGCGTGGCTGTTTCACGACCGCTGGGGCAAGAAGGCCGAAGCGCGCACCCGCGCCGGCGAGAGGATCGAATTCCTCACCGTGGGAGGGCGGACGACGGCCTGGGTTCCGGAGCGGCAGCGCTGACGGGAATTCGAAGTGGACTTCGCGCGTATCGGTAACTCATGGCCCGCTTCGGCCGTGGTCACCCCCACGGATTGCCGCTAGTCTCGGCCGGCCGTGTCCGCAGCGGCATGCCGACCCGTCACCTCGAGTGGAGGACCACCATGACCCGCCGTCATTCGTCCCGAATTGCCCTTCTGGGCCTCGTCGCCCTGCTTCTGGGCGTGGGACCGGCCCGTGCCGAGATCCCCTACGAGCTCGAGTCGTTGCTGCCGGCCGATCCCCTGCTGGTCGGCTACACGCCTTCACTCGGCGCCATGGAACGCGACGTGGTCGCGCTCTTCGAGCGCTTCGGGGTCGAGAGTCCGGACGACGGAGAGAGCATCTTCTCCGTGTTCGAAGGCATTGCACCGCAGTTGGCCGAACTCGAGAAGGTCGCCGACCCGGAAGGTTCCTTCGCGGTCGCCCTTCGCCTGGTGCCGGGCTTCCCCGCGCCGATGTTCACGGTCGTCTTTCCCTTGAAGGCAGGACTGACCGCGAACGACGTCACCGAACGCATCGGGGTCGCGCCGCTCGCGATCTCCGGATCCTACGCGGCCATGGGCACGGACTCGAAGTACGCGCCGTCCGACGCGCGGCAGCCCATGCTCGCGGGGGTCGGTGATGAGGACCTCTCCGCCCGGCTCGACGTCGAAGGTCTCTTCGACGCGCTCGGTCCGATGGTCGACATGATGATCCAGATGATGATGCAACAGCCGACCGAGGACGGTCGGCCGCCGAAGTCGCTCGACGAGGAGATGGCGGCGGTCACCGACCTCATCGAACTCGTGCGGACGGGCATCGGCTCGATCGAACTCTTCGCCGACGTGGACGACAGCCGCGTCGAACTCGGAGGCGGTGTCCGTTTCCGAGCCGACGGTCCGCTCGCGCTCGGCGCGCAGCCGCCATTCGAAGCGACCTGGAAGGAGTCCGCGCTGCTCGGCGACGACGCCGCGATCCTGATCGCCTCGGGTGTCGATCTCGGCAACCTGCGTCCGCTCATGGATTCGCTGATCGATCTCATGACCACGGTTTCGGCGGACGTCGAGGGGCCCTACGGCGCTTTCGAAATCCTTCAGCAGCGTTCCATGGAGCTGTGGATGACGGGGCTGCATCCCTACGTCGCGTCGCTGAGCATGGACGACGACGGGGTCCGCTCGCGTTGGATCGAGTCCGACGCCACATCTGGCGAGGTCATGGCGACCATGCGGGAGATGCTCTCTTCGATGCAGGAAATGGGAATCGAGACGACCTGGCAGGAGCCGCGCACGGTCGCGGGCTTCGACGTGGAGACCGCCGTGATCGATGTCGACGTGGACGCGTTGACCGAAGCCGACCCGGATCTCGAATCCCTCGGCGACGACGAGCGCGCGATGCTCGAGTCGGTCTTCGAGCGCTTCCTGTCGCCCATCGCCCTCGCCACGGGGCACGGGAAGAGCGTCTACGTGATGGATTCTGATCCGGCGCGGGTCGACGCCTTCCTCGAGCGCGTGGCATCCGGCGCACAGGGTGACGTTTCCGCGCGCCTGCAGGACGCTCGTGCCTGGGCCGGCCCCGACGCGCAGGGCCTCATGGTCGGCGACGTGCGGGCCTTCTTCGACATGCTCGCGAGCCTGGCCGTCGAGGTCGAGGACGACGAAGACGCGGCGGCCTTCGTCGCGGGAGTCGAGACCTTGCCGTCGACGCCGATCTACGGTGCGTCGCGCGTCGAGGGCGACTGGGTACGGGGGCGCCTCTCGATGGAGACCGATGCCCTCGTGGCTTTCGTGGACGCGGTGCGGACCCTGGAAGGTCTCGACTAGTCCTCCGGACTAGTTCCCGGACGGCATCTCGACCCGAGGCAGGACGACCTCGGCCGTGGGGTCCTCGACGTAGGTGACCTCACGGCCGGGGACCCACTCCCCGTTGCGCAGGTACTCGGTCTTTCCTTCGAGTCGGCCGTCGGGCAGGATCTTCGAGGTCGAGCGCACCGCGGTCACGCCGCCGGCCGCCCCCGTCACTTCCTCGTGCGACACGAAAAAGCCGTCTTCGGCGGCCATCGTGCCCGTCGTGTAGAAGCCCTGCGTCGTGAAGTAGAAGTAGATCAGCCGTTCTTTTTCGGCGTCCCACACGATCATCGTCTCGCCGCCGTAGGCACCGTCGTTCAGCGAATGGACGATCTTGATCGCCTGCCCGCCGAGAGCCCAGTCCCACCGTTGGACGTCGACCATAGGTTTCTCCGGGGTCGACTCGGCGAATTCGCCCCGCCAGGTCTTGCCGACGATCGGTGCGAGCGGAAGGAGGTTCTCGTTGGGCGTGGCCGACCCGGCCGGAGCGGGGAGTGCGATCGCAAGTGCGAAGAACAGACACAGGGACTTCATCGGGACCTCGAGGCTGAAGGAACACCGAGAGTCGCTGCCCACGTCGCCTCGCGCAAGTCCGTTCAGGCGGCGCCCCGCGCATTCGCGCCCGCGATCGGTCCTCGGGTCTCGATGAACTCGAAGCCTTCGTCGGCGAGCTCACGCAGAGCAGGGCCATAGATCGACGGGTGCAGCGGAATGTGCGCGCCGACCAGATCCAGTTCGCCCGTGAGCAGCAATTTGGTCGCGATCACGACCGGTGCGCCGACACTTCGTGCCATGGCGGTGAATCCGTTGGGATCACCGTGGTGGACCATGGTCGAGGTGACGTGCTCGGTCTCTCCGCTCGTGTGCTCGACGTCGATCTCGTGTTTGAGGATGACCATGTCCCGGTGTCCGGGCAGGAGCGGCATCTTCTCGCTCAAGAGGTCCGTGAGCATCGAAGCGGCCGTCGTGCCCTTGCCGCGCACCGCTTCGTCGGCGAAGAGTCCGAGCCAGCTCAGGTTCTCCATGATCCGGCCGGTGGGACTGATTCCCAGGAACTTCGAGACGCGTTCTTCGATCTCGGGGGCGTCCTCACCGCGAAGGTTCATGGGCAGGAACATCTCGGTGACTTCGCGATAGGTCCGCGACTGGAGGTCGGGGATCCGCAGGTGCTCGTTGGGAAGACCGAGGTCGACGATGCAGGCCCAGGTCTCGCTCCAACCGGGCCACCTCAGGGTTCCACGGATCATCGTTTCGACGTCCTGGAGCCCGAAGCTCTGCATGTAGCTGAGCGAGTCCCGATTCGGGTAGGCCTCCAGCGGTCCGACACCTTCGACGTCGACGTGCCAGGTGTGGTGGAAGACGTGGTGGAAGGGCACGCACTTGATCTTGCGTCGCTCCATGTACTGCGCGCCGGTCTCGCTGCTCATCGCGACGTTCCGCGGATTCCAGGTCACGACGTACCGCATCGGGTTGGAATCGGCGTTCTCGGGCGCCGGGATGCCGCTGCCGTAGCTGCGAAAGCCGCGCACCCGCGATCCCTGGTCGAGCATGGGTTGGAGCAGCGCCATTGCCGACATGTGATCGATTCCCGGATCCAGACCGAGTTCGCACAACAGCAAGGTGTTCTTGCGGACCGCTTCTTCGTGCATGTCCCGGATCGCGCGGGTTCGATAGCTGACCGAGAGCATGGGCGTGGCGTGGGCCAGGCAGTCCCAGGCGATCAGGTCGAGGAAGCGCGGGGACAGCATGTTGATCACGAGGTCCGCGCTGCCGATCCATCGGTGGCGCGTCTCGCCTTCGTTCACGTCGAAGACGATCGCCTCGCCGCACTCGTGACCGTCGATCCGTCGGGAGGCGAGCTCGGGATCGATGTCGCCCACGGTGACGTGCCAGTCGTGGTCGGGCGCCATTTCGAGCAGACGGGAGATCAGGTAGGGCGCGCTCTGTCCGGCGCCGAGGACCAGGATCTTCTTCACGCGTTCGGGCCCGGGTCAGGGGGGCGTCGGGTTCCTTCGGGGACGCCCCAATGTGACCGCTTCGGGGAGTGGGCGCAAGGGCGCGGTGAGCGGGCTGCGCCGGTCGCCGGCCGGGGCTCTTCGTTTTTCGAGTGCTCGGTGTACGATTTCCCCCAGGCGAGGACGTCGACCCCGGACTGGGGTCGACGTTCTTGCATGGAATCGCTCTCGACCCATGGCCCGTA
>JGI12109J20283_10159151_pt1 | contig 23762 bp, 17 predicted proteins | sample ElkSlonscriptome_12_FD_20283 | JGI IMG/M metagenome (IMG submission 20283)
CTCCGGGGGGGGGATAATGCCGTGGGCAGCCGGGGCGGTGGCGCATCGGCCCGCCAGTGCCGGGCCGTCCGCGCTGGGGTGGGTTCCTCCGCAGGCCGGTGGGCGGCGATGTCCGGGGCCGCAGGCCACTCCGGCGGGGCGGCGTGGCGCGCCCGGGTGTCGCGCCCGGCGCTGCGCGGCCGGTCGAGTAGCGCGTAGCCGAGCTTGGCGAAAATACCGATCTGATTTAGTGCCACCACCTGGGCCAGACCCCAGCCGCCGATGAACACCCCCGCCACCCCCGACACGCTCACCGCCACCGCGCCGCCGAACTGCACGTTCATGTGCTGGTCCAGGGCCACCGCGGTATTCATGAGGGCCGGCAGATGACCGATACCGCCATCCAGCAACACGATCTGCGCGGTGTCCGTGGCGATCCGTGAGGCGCCCGCCAGGGAGACCGACACCCGGGCCTGCTTGAGGGCGATGGCGTCGTTGATGCCGTCGCCGACGAAACACACGCTGCGCCCCTCGGCTTGCAGGGCGGCGATCACCCCGGCCTTCTGTTCCGGCAGCACCCGGGCGAAATAGCGGTCCACACCCAGGGACTCGGCCAGCCGCCGGGTGGGCTCCTCGGCATCCCCGGAGAGGATGCAGATCTGCCGGATACCCTGGCACTGGCGCAGTTGCCGCAGGGTCTCCAGAGCCTCCGGGCGGGGGCTCGGGCAGAGTTCGACGATGCCCACCAGATGCCCGCCCAGGGCCACCAGCACCGGTACATGGCCGGCCGCGCGGATCTCGACCAGCAGCGCCTGCTGATCCGCCGACAGCGCCACGCCCGCGCGCGCCAGCAGGCGCTCGCTACCCACCAGCAGGCGCTGGCCGTGCAGGTGGACCCGCAGACCCTCGCCGGGATGGTACTCGCTGTGCTCCGGGGTGGGCACCTCCAGGTCGCGGCAGCGGGCGGCGCCGCGGATGGCCCGCGCCAGCGGATGGCTCTGGTGCTGTTCCGCCGCCGCCGCCAGGGCCAGCACCGTGTCCTCGTTATGGCCGTGGAAGGCATGGATGGCGCCGGTGCGGGGTTCCTCCTCGGTGAGGGTGCCGGTCTTGTCGAACACCACGGTGTCCACCTCGCGCAGCAATTCCAGGGAGCGGGCATCCTTGACCAGGATCCCCGAGCGGGAGGCGAATTGCAGGTATTTCAACAGGCTGATGGGCGTGGTGAGGTTCAGCCGATATTGGGGATGGGTGAGCAACACCGCCACCGCGCCCACCGGGCCGATGACCAGCCAGGCCATGGCGCTGGCCAGCAGGGCGGGGTTCACCAGTTGCCGGGAGAACACCTCGGAACGCAGCATGGTATCGGTGCGAAAATCCGCGGTCCGGGTCATGATCTCGGCGATCCGGGCGGCGGCGGTGTCGGCGCCGGCGCGTTCCACCTGGACGGTGATCTGGCCCGAGAGCACGGTGGTGAGGGCATAGACCGCCTCGCCGTCGGCCTTCTCCACCGGGGTGGCCTCGCCGGTGAGCATGCGCTCGTCGATGCCCGCCACCCCCGCCACGATCCGCCCGTCGGCGGGGACGGTTTCGCCGGCGTGGATCACCAGCCGATCGTCGGGGCGGATCTCCTGGAAGGGGGTGGCCACCTCCACCCCGTCCACCAGCAACCAGACGCTGTCCGGCGCCTCGGCGAAGATACCCTGCAACTGCTGGTGGGTCTCGGCGGTGATGGCGTTGATCAGCCACAGGGAAGCCTGGGTGATCAGCCGGATCAGGCTGGCGATGAAGAACCGCCCGGTGAGCAGGGAACCCAGGATCGAGATGACCAGCAGGGATTCCACGTCGATCTTGCCCCGGCGTAACTGGCGCCCGGCGATGATGAAGAAGCGCTTGCTGGCGTAGAGCACGAAGGGCACGCAGGCCAGGCTCGCCGGGGCGTAGATCAGCCCGGCGCTGGCGAATCCCACGGCCACCAGCGCGGCGGTGGTCTCCCGGGAGTCGAGCCGGATGCGGAAGTCGCGATCCATCATCAGCGCCCGCGACGCGGGCGCTCTGGCCCGACGGCGGGCCGCCTCGCGCACGGGGCGTGGCTCGCCCGCAGCTTGCAATTGCTGGCGATCGTTGATCGCCGCCTGGGTACGCCAGCTTCGGTAGCCGAGCGCCAATGTGGCGCCGAGCGCCGCCATTTTCAGGAGCATGTCGGACCCTTCGGTGGTGCCCGGTGGATCGGAGCGAATCGCGCCATCCCGGGTGATGGCCATGGGGAACTATAGGTTTCCAGACCATGTCCGTCCAGCCGGGCGCCACCCGACGAATTTTCCCATGTCATAAAATTTTCAAGACACATGGGGCGTCGTCGACTATAGTTACGGCATAACACATCGGTTCCGGATGCGTCGTTCGGGCGGTTTCGGCCTGCAAGAATGTCTCGAAAGCCCAACACGGAACCCCATAACGACCCCTCGCCCGGCCCCGAACCGGGCACCGCGAGGGGGCGCCGGATCGCTTCCGGAGAAGCGCCTCGCCCGCCGTTGCGAGGCTTTCCGGGCGAGCCATTGTTCCCCAACGTTCTCTGTCAGGCCGGGTACCCGGGATGCCGGGTTCTCCTGGATTCCGTCGAAGCGAACCGAGAACTGTTGTCCATGTCGAGCATTCAGCGTCCCCCCCGCGAGGCGAGCTTTCCACCGCCCCTGTCCGGGCTCACCGCCGACCGTCTGGGCCAGTATTTTCTCTGTGCCTGGGACACCCACGAGTGGCTGTTCAGCGGTATCGACCAGTCATCCGCGGTGCTCGAACGCCACCGCACCCATCCCTTCCGCAATACCCTGTCGTTCTACTACGGCCATACCGCGGCCTTCACCGTCGCCAAGCTACGGATGGTGGGCCTCATGGCCGAGCCCGTCGCAGAGTGGGACACGGCCATGGCCACCGGCGTGTGGCCGGAGTGCGCCGAGCAGATCGCCGATCAGTCGTGGCCGCCATTCCGTGTGTTGCAAGGCTATCGGCGGGAGGTGCGCGACCGGGTGATGGAACTGATCCATGGGCTCCGGATGCCGGAGCGGATCACCCAGCAGCATCCGCTGTGGGCGCTGCTGATGGCCATTGAGCACGAGTTCATCCACTTTCATCTGTCGCTGCCGCTGATCCGCCGGGCACCGCTGGCGCGTGTCTCGCCGCCCATGGACTGGAATCTGTGCGAGTTGTCCCCCCGGGCCGGCGACGACGGTGGGTGGCATGATTGCGATGGCGGCATGGTCGCCTTCGGGCGCAGTCCGGAAGAGGATCACTGCTATGGCTGGGACAACGAGTACGGCGAATGCTCGGTGCGGGTGCCACCGTTTCGGATGCGCCGCCACCCGGTGACCAATGGCGAGTTCCTGGATTTCGTCGAGGACGGCGGCTACCGGCAGCGGCGCTGGTGGACCACGCCGGGAGTCGATACCTGGTTCGAGACCCTGCAACCCTCCCACCCGGTGGCCTGGGTACCGGAGGATGGGGGCTACCGCTACCGCGCGCCCTTCCAGGAACTGCCCATGCCCTGGCACTGGCCGGTGGAGGTGAGCAAGCACGAGGCGGCGGCCTATGCCGCCTGGTCGGGGGCGCGGCTGGTGCGCGAGGCGGAGTTTCACTGGGTGCTACAACAGGAGTGTCCGGATGCCCGGACGCTGGCGGCGCGCCTGGACGCGGCCAATATCGCGCTGGATCACTGCTCCCCGGCGCCCGTGGGCACGCTGCTGCCGGCGCATTCGCCCACTGGCATCGACTGCCTCGGCAACGTGGCCCTCTGGGCGGACGGTGAGTTCCAGCCCCTGAATGCGGCTCAGTTCGCGCCCCACCGGCTCTACCCGGACTTCTCCCAGCCCTGGTTTCGCGGGGACCACAGCGTGCTGCTGGGCGCCTCTCACGCCGCCCTGGGGCACATGACCCGGATCGGGGTGATGCGCGATTTCGTGCAGAACCACATGGATCAACTGGCCGGCATCCTGCTGGTGCAAACGCCAGACAGGTTCCACGGACGTTGATCGCGAACTATCGAGAGGCCATGTTTTCATGGAAGCAGTAGGGCTTTACTCTTACCTCGACGGTCCCGCCCGGGATCCTCATCAACTGGCGCTGATGGCCACTGCCCGGTCCCTCGGAATCGAGACGGTGGACCAATCCCATCTCGGCGTGGACGCGGTGGACTACTGTCACGGCGGACGCGTGGAGCGGGTGCTCATGGGACAGGCGTTTTCCCACCTTACCGGAATCGCCTCGATTTTTTGCGACGACAAACTCGCCTGCAAGAGCCTGCTGGCCGCCCATGATGTGCCAGTGCCGCGTGGCATCGCGCCCAGCGGACCGGAGGACCCCGCCATCGCTGTCCTGCTCGCGGAGGGTGGCAACTGGGTGGTGAAACCCCGGGTCGGTGAGCATGGCAAGGGCGTCGTTGTCGGGCTCCGTAGTCTGGATGCGGTACAGAAGGCCATGCGAGAGGGGCCGCCGGGACCGTATCTGGTGGAGGCCCAGGTAGCAGGTGAGGATCTTCGCCTGCAGGCGGTGGGAGGTAGACTCGTGGCTGCCTGCCGTCGTGTCCCTGCAAGTATCACTGGCGATGGCCAGCAACCGGTTCGGGCGCTGATCGAGGCCCGGCGCGAGGTGGTGCGCCGGGCGAATCCCGCGAACGATCTTCGCATCGATGGCGAGGTCATGGCCCATCTGGAGGCGGCCGGGCTCACGCTCGATGACATCGTTCCGGCGGGCCGGGAGGTGGTGCTGCGTGGCGTGGCCAACATGTCCAGCGGCGCCCGGGCCATCGACGTCACCGATGAACTTCATGCCGACTGGATCGACCTGATGCAGTGTATCGGTGAGATGATCGGCATCCGGGTATTCTCGGTGGACGCCGTGACGGCGGATGCCTCACGACCACCGGCGTTCGGCGCAGTACTGGAGGTCAATGCCAGACCCGACTGGCTGCACCATACCTTTTCCGAGAGGCGTCAACACGATATCCCGCGGCTTCTTCTCGAGGATCTGTTCGGGCTCGATGGGTCCGGTGAGGTGGGACTGTAGAGCCCGGCCGTCCCGGGCATTCCCGGGGTACTGCGGGCGACGAAATCCCATGTGATCGGTCGGGTGCGGACCGGGATGTTGGATATCGGGGCAGCAGCCCCGCTATCCAACCCACGAAGATGGCGAACCGATCAACGCGCTAGCCGCACGTCGCCGCCAGCACCCGCAACCGGCTATCCGGCCCGTCATGGTCGATATAACACCCCTGCAGATGCCGCGCGCCACCCTGCCGGAACGCCGTGCGCCCGTGCAGCAGGCGCTGGTTGTCCATCATCAACAGGGTGCCGGCGTCCAGCCTGAAACGGATCTCCAGATCGGGATCGTCCAGCAATTCGGCGAGCTTTTGCCGCGCCCGGTAGAATTCCGCCAGCGTCTCCGGCGCCAGCAGCGGCACATAATCCAGCCGCGAACTGTAGCGAATCCCCTGAAAGCGCCCCAGATGATCCAGCGCCAGCAGCGGCGCCCAGCACTGGAGTTCCGCCACCCCCGGATCGCGGAACATGAAGCGCACCGGCGTGGTGGTGAGCACCGCCCAGGCCGCCGGATCCTCGGCTTGCAGACGCCGGGCCACAGCAAGGCCGTCCACCAACGTGGAAAGCCCCCCCTCGGCCTCGTTCACCAGCGCATGCAGCAACTGGATGCCCGGCACCGGATTGCGGTAGGGATTGTCCGTGTGGGGCGGCAGTGGCAGGCTGGTATAGGCCAGATCGTTGGCCGCGTCGCCGGCCTTGGCCTGCACATCGAACACCTTGCCCCAGTTGGTGTCGCGCACATGGCCGAAGCGGGCGGCGATGTCCAGGATGCTGCCCGGCGCCGTGGGGGTATCCTCCAGGATCACGAAACCGAGGCGCCGGAAATCCCGCAGCGCCTGCAACATCACTCCCGCCTCGTCCAGGCCGGCATAAGCATAGCGGGGCAGGGACGAGAGCCCGCCGTCCCAGGCCGTGCGCGAATCCCCGGCCTCGGCGAGTTCCATATCCAGTTCCGCCCAGGCCAGCGTGCCCCGGTGGCCGTCGCTGAACACGAGATGCAACTGTTCGGCGTCGTCCCGGTATTCCAGCACCCGCAGATCCAGCGGCAGCCGGGCGGGCTCGTAGAGCCGCTGCCAGGAGCGCCGGTCCAGGCTCTGCGGGTCGCTGCAACGCTCCCGCAGCCACAGCGCCGGCAGCCGCAGGCTCCGGCCGTGGCGCTGGATCTCCAGGCAATCCGTAGCCGCCGTGGGCGTCTCAGTCATGGCCACCGCCCCCGGCGTGCTGGCCGGCCTCGTTGAAGCGCGCCGGGCGCCCGAACACCCGCGCCAGCAGGGGCGCGAAGTGATCCAGTGGCAGGCTGTCGTAGTCCGGATCGAAGCAGTTCTGGTCGTACAACTCGCAGAACTCCACGGCGTCGTCGTACCAGAGATGATCCCGGAAATGTTCCCGGGCGTTGCGATCACCGCCCAGATGGTGGGCGTAGTAGACCATCTGGAACACCCCGTGGTGCTTGACGATCCAGTAGAGTTTCTCCGACACGTAGGGCCGCAGGATCGCCGCCGCCAGCTCGCTGTGGCTGTGGGGCGCGAGGTCGTCGCCGATATCGTGCAGCAGCACCGCCACCACGTAGTCCTCGTCGCGCCCGTCCCGGAGGGCGCGGGTGGCGCCTTGCAGGGAGTGCTCCAGCCGGGTCACCTGATAGCCGCCGATGGAGTGCGCCAGCTTGGCTAGGGCCTCCAGCAGCCGTCCCGGCAGACCCCGGGCGTATTCCTCCTCGTAACGGGACAGCAGTTGATAATCCTCCCGGGTGCCGTCGGCCATCCGGGTGAAGGTCACGGTTTCCGCCATGCTCAAGGCTCCTCTATCAGGCACAGATATCAGGCACATAATGGATGGGTGTGGTTGATCTCCCAGCGCTCGTTGAAGCGCGCCGGGATGCGCCCCTCGACGATAGCATCCCGGGCCGCGAGCCAGCCAGCGCGCCAGGCCACGGGATCGCGCAGCACCCGCTGCGGGTGGGCGCGGCTCGTCGCCAGGAAACCCGGAAAGCAGTCCCGCCCGGTGGCCAGACCCCACGGCGCCCCGGGCAGGAGCACCCGGGGCGCCGTGGGATCGGCAGGGAACGCTCAGGGCGCGTCGCGCACCGGCGCCATGGCCTGGGCGGCCAGTTCGTTGAGGGCCTCCACGCCCATGTGCTCGTCGTAGATCCCGGCGGCCACCCGCACATCGGGCTGAAACGACACCTCTGTGGTCTTGGTGAAGGAGATCTTGCGCGAGGTGTGGCCCTCGCCCGGCCTCGGCCACCAGTACTCCACCCAGCCGCCGCCGGTGTCCTCGCTGGCCGCGCAGAGTCTCTCGAACAGCATGTTGCCCCTCTCGTCTTCCATCTGCATGATCGGCTTGCCCACCAGATCGGGGCGCAACGGATGGGCGATCATGCGATTATCCCGGCAGCTGAACACGAACACGTAGCTGTCCTTCCACACCCAGCGGGTGTTGTTGTTGAAACTGGGAAATCCCGCCTGCCCCCGGCTGTGCAGGTAATTGGCCGCCTCGTGGACCTTGGCGATGACCTCGTCCACGGTGGCCGTTTCCGCGTCGGTGGCGCCCACCCCGGCGGGTAGGGTGGCGAGCAGCAGGGTAAGGCCAGCGAGACCGATGAATTCATGTCGCATGAGGTATCTCCTCCAGTATTGTCGTGGTCCCACCGGGATCAGGCTACCCAGGGCTTGCCGGCTGGCAAGAGTTCCCTGCCGTAGATCTCGTTGAGGATGATGCGAGCCATCATGTACCAGGCCGAGAAGGCGCAGACCATCAGTTCATAGCCGGCCACCACGGTCAGCCAGGGAAACCCGAAATGGGCCAGATCCAGCAAGATGAAGCCGATGAGCAGGGTGGTGAAGGTGAAGGCCATGGCCCCGTGGATGCGCAGCGACCCCACCCACAGAATCGCCGTGAACAGGGTGTAGGCCACCAGAAACCAGCCCACATCGGTGGTGCTGGCGGTGAACAGGCCGAGTTTGTTGCCCAGTAATATCAACGCCAGCGCCACCCAGAAAGCACCGTAGCCGGTGAAAGCGCAATAGCCGAAATTGTTACCGGTTTTCATTTCCTGGAGACCGGCGATCATCTGCGCGATACCGCCGAATATCAAGCCCAGCCACACCACCGGACCGATGCTGGGCATCCAGCCGACGTTGTGGAATTGCAATACCAGCGTGGTCAGGCCGAAGCCCCCCAGACCCACCACTGCGGGGTTGCCAAATTTCTGTTCTACAAGGATTTTGCTCTCCATTAAAGGCTTTTCAAGGGTCTCGGCTTTCATCGGTTTCTCCTCTCCAGGGGGTTTCTCGGACGCTGCTGTTTTGTTTCGATAGAGCTAATATAAAAACATCTACCACGGGCGGGGCTGTCGGCGCTATTGGTGAGTAATGGGAATGGGATATCGCCACGGTGTTTGCTGTGGCGTAAATTACCTGGAGAAAACCCCCGATTCTGTGACCAGGGTCAATTAACCGACATATTAGGCTTATCGGAAGGAAGTTTTCTGCGGCGAGGGTGTCCACCGGCGGTCGCCGGTAGCGGGATCAGCGCCCGGCGGGTTCCCGGGTATTGAACAGCATGAACCGGTCGCGGCCCCCGGCCTTGGCCTGGTAGAGGGCCTGATCGGCTCGCCGGATCAGGTGCTCGACCCCCAGTTCGGGGCAGGGCGTGACGCTGGCGATGCCGATACTCACGGTGAGCCGGCCGCCGAGGGGGGAATCGGGGTGGCAGAGGTTGGCCTCCAGCAGGCGCTGGCGCAACTGTCCAGCCACCCACACCGCGCCGTCCATTGCGGTGTCGGGCAGGACGATGGCGAACTCCTCGCCGCCGTAGCGGGCCACCAGATCGCCGGGACGCTGGGTCGCCTCCTGGAGCACCCGGGCCACCGCGATCAGGCACCGGTCGCCCTGCTGGTGGCCCAGCCGGTCGTTGTAGCGCTTGAAGAAATCCACATCCACCATCAGCAGCGACAGCGACCGATGGGTGCGTAGCTGGCGCTGCCACTCCCGCGCCAGCACCTCGTCGAAGTGGCGGCGATTGGCCAGCTGGGTGAGACCGTCCACGGTGACCAGACGGGCCAGTTCGGCGTTGGCCCGTTGCAGCGAGGCCTCCACCTCGCGGCGGTGGCGAATCTCCTCCTCCAGCGCCCAGGTGCGTAGCTGTACCTCCAGATCCAGTTGCTGGAAATACTGTTGCTGCGCCCCTGGCAACAGCGCCGGTTCCTCCAGCTTCTCCACCGTGAGCAGTAGATAATCCGGCCGGGGACCGTCGCCCGGCACCGGGCTGGCGGTGAGTTTCAGAGGAATCCCGGGCTCCCCCGGGGACGGTCGGTGCCAGATGCTGAGGCGGCGACCGCTGGCCAAAGCGTCCCGGATCAACGGTTGCGCCCAGGGCAGGGATACCGCCGCGAGGGATGTGGCGGCGTCCAGCGCCAGGAGTTCCCGGGCGGTCCGGTTGATACCGATCAGCTGTCCGTCGCCGTCGTGGATCAGCAGCCCCACCGGCAGCGCATCCAGCAGCCGCGCCAGCACCGGCGACAGGGCATCGCTCTGGTGCAGCGCCCCGCAGAGCGCGGCGATGGTGGGTAGGGTGTCGGACATGGCGGCGTGGGCACCCTCCGGTAAATGATCACGACACGGGTTGGCCCCCGTTTTGCCAGGCGCCGGGGTGAGTACCCGCTCCCGTAGATGTTGCATCAATAACTCGCCCCGGGCAATCGTTGGCCGCGACGCCGGGTTCGGGGCCGATGGCTCCTGACAATCGCCCAGCACGGTCTATGCTTGACGGGGTTCGATGCCGGCGCTGGCGCCGGTCCGGGAGGGGCATGAGCATTCTGTTGATCCAGCTGCTGACCGGTCTGGCCGGGGCGGCCTCGCTGTTTCTCATCGCCGTGGGTCTGTCGTTGATCTTCGGGGTCACCCGCATCGTCAACTTCGCCCACGGCTCGTTCTATATGCTGGGGGCCTATATCGCCTACAGCCTCACCAGCTGGTTCGGCGATAGCGTGCTGGGCTTCTGGGCGGGGATGCTGCTGGCGGCGCTGGCGGTGGGGCTGATCGGGGTGGTGGTGGAGGTGTTGCTGCTGCGGCGGATCTACGGCTCGCCGGAGCTGTTCCAGTTGCTGGCCACCTTCGGGGTGGTGCTGGTGGTGCAGGATCTGACCCTGGCCATCTGGGGGCCGGCGGATCGGCTGGGGCCGCGGGCGCCGGGGCTGGCGGGTTCGTTCACGCTGCTGGGTCAGCCCCTGCCGGAATACGATCTGCTGTTGATCGCCCTGAGCCCGGTGGTGCTGGGACTCCTCTGGCTGCTGTTCCAGCGCACCCGCTGGGGGGTGCTGGTGCGCGCCGCCACCCAGGACCGGGAGATGGTGGGGGCGCTGGGGGTGAATCAGCGCTGGCTGTTCACCTCGGTGTTTTTCCTGGGCTCGTGCCTGGCGGGGCTGGGTGGGGCGGTGCAACTGCCCAAGGGGGGCGCGGATCTGCTGATGGATCTCGGCATCATCGCCAGCGCCTTCGTGGTGGTGGTGGTGGGTGGCATGGGCTCCATCACCGGCGCGTTCCTGGCAGCGGTGCTGATCGGGCTGCTCAACGCCTTCGGGGTGTTGATCTTCCCGGCCCTGACCCTGGTGCTGATGTTCCTGGTGATGGCGGTGGTGCTGGTGATCCGCCCGTGGGGATTGCTGGGCCGGCCCGAGCTTGCCCACGCCGCCCGGGCCGGGGCGGGGGAGTCGGGTTACACGCCGGCCCGGGGCTGGCGGCAGGTGGTCTGGCTGGCGCTGCTGGTGGCGTTGCTGGGGCTGCCGCTGGTGGCCGACGATTTCACGCTGGTGCTGGCGGTGGAGATGCTGATCGCCACCCTGTTCGCGGCCAGCCTGCATTTCATGATGGGGCCGGGGGGGATGGTGTCGTTCGGCCACGCCGCCTATTTCGGGCTCGGCGCCTACGGCGCGGCGTTGGCGGTGAAGTGGCTGGGGGCGGAGATGTGGCTGTCGCTGCCGCTGTCGGTGCTGACGGCGTTTACCGGCGCGGCGCTGTTCGGCTGGTTCTGCGTGCGTCTGAGCGGGGTGTATCTGGCCATGCTGACCCTGGCGTTCGCCCAGATCGCCTGGTCGGTGGTGTTCCAGTGGTATCCGGTGACCGGCGGCGACGACGGTATCATCGGGGTGTGGCCGGCGCGCTGGGCCAGTTCCCGGGAGGTGTACTACTACTTCACCCTGGGGCTCTGCGGGGTGGGGTTGTATCTGCTGCGGCGCTTGCTGTTCGCGCCCTTCGGCTATGCTCTGCGGGCCTGCCGGGATTCGCCGTTGCGGGCCGATGCCATCGGTATCGATGTGCGGCGCCAGCAGTGGCTGGCGTTCATCGTCGCGGGTACCGCGGCGGGGCTGGCCGGGGGATTGTTCGCCTACTCCAAGGGCAGCGTATTCCCGGACGTGATGTCCATCCCCCGCTCGGTGGACGGGCTGATCATGGTGCTGCTCGGCGGCGTGCAGACCCTCAGCGGGCCGCTGCTGGGGGCGCCGGTGTTCACCTGGTTGCACGACACCCTGTCGCGCTTCGCCTACTGGCGGTTGTTGCTGGGGAGCGCCATCATCGTGCTGGTGGTGCTGTTCCCGCAGGGGCTGGCCGGGGTGGTCCAGCAACTGGGCGAGCGCTTGCGGGGCCGCCGGGAGGCGGACGCATGAGCGCCGAGACCGTGTTGCGGGTGGAGAACCTGTGCCGCGCCTTCGGCGGCGTGGTGGCGGTGGACGGGGTGAGTTTCGAACTGCGCGCCGGGCAGTTGCTGGCCATGATCGGTCCCAACGGCGCGGGCAAATCCACCTGCTTTAATCTGCTCAATGGCCAGCTACGTCCGGATCGGGGCAGCGTGCGCTACCGCGACCGGGAACTGGTGGGGCTACCGCCGCGCAGAATCTGGCGTCTCGGGGTGGGGCGCACCTTCCAGATCACCGCCACCTTCGGCTCCATGACGGTGCTGGAGAATGTGCAGATGGCCCTCCTGTCCCATCACCGCAGGCTCGGCGCACTGTGGCGCCGGGCCGGGGATCATCACCGCGACGAGGCGCTGGGTCTGCTGGCGCAGGTGGCTATGCAGGAACAGGCCGAACGCACCTGCGGGGTGCTGGCCTACGGCGATCTCAAGCGCGTGGAACTGGCCGTCGCCCTGGCCAACCAGCCGGGGTTGCTGCTGATGGACGAGCCCACCGCCGGCATGGCGCCCCGGGAGCGGGTGGAACTGATGGCCCTCACCGCCCGCATCGCCCGGGCGCAGGGCATCGCGGTGCTGTTCACCGAGCACGATATGGACGTGGTGTTCGGCCACGCGGATCGCTTACTGGTGCTGAACCGGGGCTGCAAGATCAGCGAGGGATCACCCGAGGCGGTGCGCCGGGATCCCCAGGTGCAGAGCATCTATCTGGGGGAGGAACATGCCTGAGGCGCGCTCAATCGCCCTTGCCGGGGCGGGGCGGGTAACTGCCCGGGAACACCGCCACGTTGTCGCTGCTGGAGGCGTACATCTTGCTGGTACCCTGCTTCTCCACCTGATCGATGCGGATCACCGCGTGCAGCGGGATGAAGCTTCGCCGGACCCCGGCGAACTCGTTCTGCAGGCGCTCCTCGCTGGGGTCCACCAGCAGGGTGGATTTCTCCCCGAACAGCAACTCCTCCACCTCGATAAAACCGTACAGGGTGCCCTGGGTCACATGCTGGGCATAGATCTCGTAGACCTTGCCCTGGTTGACGAAAATCACCTTGTAGATCTGTTCGGTCCTGGGTTTCTCGGCCATGGGTTCTCGCGATGGGGGAGGCTGGAGGTGAACGAATACATCCTCACGGACCGTGTCCGGGAAGCGGCGGTTCCCGGCGCGGCGGCGCGAACGAGGCCATCATGTTACAGGTGACGGGGCTACACAGCTACTACGGGCGGGCGCACATCCTGGCGGATGTGTCGCTCACCGTGGCGCGGGGCGAGGTGGTGGTATTGCTGGGCCGTAACGGCGCGGGCAAATCCACCACCATCAAGAGCATCATGGGGCTGGTGGCGCCGAGCGCGGGCGAGCGGCGCTTCCAGGGGCACTCGCTGGATGGCCTCGCGCCCCACGCCATCGCCCGGCTGGGGCTGGGCTATGTGCCCGAGGAGCGGCGGGTGTTCGCCGATCTCACGGTGGCGGAGAACCTGGAGGTGGGGCGCCAGCCGCCCCGGGCGGGTTGTCCCCCATGGACCCCGGAGAGGCTCTACGATCTCTTTCCCAACCTGCGGGAGCTACGCGACCGCCCCGGCGGGCGCACCAGCGGCGGCGAGCAGCAGATGCTCACCATCGCCCGCACCCTGATGGGCAACCCGGCGCTGATCCTGCTGGACGAGCCCTCCGAGGGGCTGGCGCCGGTGATCGTCCAGCAACTGGCGCAGACCATCAACACCCTCAAGCAACAGGGGCTGGCGGTGCTGCTGTCCGAGCAGAACCTGAATTTCGCCCACCGGGTCAGCGACCGGGCCTATATCATCGAGAAGGGGCGGATTCGCTACCAGGGAACCATGGCGGAACTGGCCGCGGATGACGCGGTACGGGCCGCCTATCTCACCGTGTGAGGCTTCGAGAACGACCATGACTCAGACCATCATCGGCGTCGACGTGGGCGGCACCTTCACCGATCTGATCCTGCTGGCGGCCGATGGTGGGGTGCGGGTGGCCAAGGTGCCCTCCACCCTGGACAATCAGGCCTTCGGAGTGCTCGCGGCCATCCGGCAGACCGGGGTGGAGTTGGCCCGGGTGGATACCATCGTCCACGGCACCACCACCACCACCAACGCCCTGCTGGAGCGAAAGCTCGCGCTCACCGGCCTGATCACCACCCGGGGCTTTCGCGACGTGCTGGAACTGGGCCGGCGCACCCGCCCCCACGCCTACGGCCTCACCGGCGGTTTCCGCCCGCTGATCCCCCGGGAACTGCGCCTGGAGGTGAGTGAGCGCATGGACGCCGACGGTGAGGTGCTGGTCCCACTGGACGAGGTCGAACTGGTGGCGGCGGTGCAGCAGCTCCGCGAGGCCGGTTGCGAATCCCTGGTGATCCATTTCCTGCACGCCTACAAGAACCCCGCCCACGAGAACCGGGCGCTCATCCTGGCCGCCGAGCACTGGCCCAACGGCCATATCACCGCCGGCCACCGCATCCTCTCGGAGTATCGCGAGTACGAGCGCGGCGTCACCGCGGCGGTGAACGCCGCCGTGCAACCGGTACTGGAGCGATACCTCTCCAGGTTGGTGGCGGGGCTGCGGGAGCAGGGCTACCGGCGCGAGCTGCTGGTGATGCGCGGCAACGGTGGCACGGTATCCGCCGGCATCGTGGCCGAGACCGCGGTGAACACGGTGATGTCGGGGCCGGCCTCGGGGGTGATGGCGGCGGCCTACAGCGCCAGGAACGCCGGGCTCGCCAACCTCATCACCTACGATATGGGCGGCACCAGTTGCGACGTGGGGCTGATCCGCGACGGCGTGCCGGCGGTGTCCTCGGAGCTGGAACTGGAATACGCCATGCCCATCCACGTGCCCATGGTGGATGTGCATACCATCGGCGCCGGCGGTGGCTCCATCGCCAGTATCGACGAGGCGGGGCTGCTGCGGGTGGGGCCGGAGAGCGCGGGCGCCACGCCCGGCCCTATCTGCTACGGGCGTGGCGGCCAGCGGATCACCATCACCGACGCCAACCTGTTGCTGGGCCGGCTGGACCCGGCCGCGCTGCTGTCGGTGGACAACCCGGTGAGCCTGGACCATGTGGCGGCGCTGATCCAGGCGCAACTGGGGGACCGGCTGGGGCTGGACCCGGTGGCGGCCGCCGCCGCGGTGATCCGCGTGGCCAACGACCGGATGGCCGGGGCGCTGCGCATGGTGTCGCTGTCCCGGGGCCACGATCCGCGGGATTTCGCGCTGTTCGCCTTCGGCGGCGCCGGACCCCTGCACGCTGCGCAACTGGCCGCGGAACTGGGCATCCCGCAGGTGCTGGTGCCGGCCCGGCCGGGTATCACCAACGCGCTGGGCTGTCTGGTGGCGGATCTGCGTCACGATTTCGTGAACACCGTGAACCGCCCGCTCAATGATCTGGACATGGCCGAGGTGGCGGCGATCCTGGCGGCCCAGACCGCCAGCGGCCGGCAACTGATCCAGCGCGAGCAGGTGGCGGTGGCCGATACCGGCGCCCTGTACTCGGCGGATATGCAGTTCCAGGGACAGAGTCATCTGCTGAGCGTGCCGCTGGCCTCGCCACGCGTGACCCGGGAGGAACTGCAACAGGCCTTCGAGACGGTGTACTGGGAGCGTTTTCAGGTACGCTTGCCGGAGATCCGCCCGGTGCTGGTGAATCTGCACACCGCGGTGCTGGGCCGGCGCACCGGGGTGGACCCCAGCCGGCTGCTGGCCGGCGGGGCGCAGGCCAGGGATCTGGCGGGGGCTCATCTGGGGGATCGACGGGTGTGGTTCGACCAGTGGTTGCCCACCCCGGTCTACCAGCGTGAGCGCCTGCCCCTGGAAAGCCGCCTGGAGGGGCCGGCCATTATCCAGCAACTGGATAGCACCACGGTGATTCCGCCGGGCTGCCGGGCCACCGTGGACCGGCTCGGCAACCTGCTGATCCAGGTGCCGCCCGCCGGCTGAGCAGGGGATGATTTCCCGATAAATTATGATGTTTTACATTCAGGGGTTATAGTAAAACCTGAATGAGCCGTGTTTATCACGATGCACGCTATTCCGATGGGCCATCGTGGGTTGTGAACCGATGAGGGGCGTGAACAAGTGATACACCACGGGGTATGCCGGCGAAGCACCCGGGCGATTCGGCTTGTCAGCCCCAAAGCTATGTAAAATAATAAAGTAATCGGCCGACTATCACCGCCGCTTACGGAACACCCCGGGAGGAGGAACCTCGATGTCGGTGCTTGACCCGGTAACCCTGGCGGTTATCCAGAACGGACTGGTGCAGGTCTGTAACGAGATGGACCTAGCCTTCGTGCGCGCCGCCTTCAGCCCGGTGATCGCCGAGGCCCTGGACCGCAGCGACGGCATCTACGACCGCCACGACGGCTCGCTGATCGCCCAGGGAGAGCTGGGCCTGCCGGTGTTCGTGGGCACCATGCAGTTCGGTACCCGGGCGGTGATGGCGCGTGCCCGGGATCTTGTACCCGGCGATCTCTACATCGTCAACGACCCTTACCTGGGCGGCACTCACCTGATGGACGTGCGCTTCGTCAAGCCGTTCTTCTACCGGGGGGAGTTGTACTGCTGGCTGGCCAACACCGGCCACTGGCCGGATACCGGCGGGATGGTGCCCGGGGGATTCTCGGCCCACGCCACCGAGGTGGAGCAGGAGGGCTTGCGGTTACCCCCGGTGAAGCTGTTCAAGGCCGGTGAACTGGACCAGGAGATTCTCGACATCATTTTTTCCAATATCCGCGTGGCCGACCAGCGGATCGGCGATATCAAGGCCCAGGCGGCGGCGCTGGCGGTGGGTGAGCGTCGCCTCACCGCGTTGCTGGACCGCTACGGGTCCGATACCGTGGACACCGCCATCGGCGAGTTGCGGGCACGGGCCGCCCGGCAGATGCGTGCCTGTATCCAGACCATCCCCGACGGCGACTACCACGGCGTGGCCTACGTGGATTCCGACGGGGTGGTGGACGAGCCGCTGAAGATCGATCTCAAGCTCACCAAGCGCGACACCGAGCTGTATTTCGATCTGTCCGGTTCCAGCCCGCCCTGCCAGGGTCCCATGAACAGCGTGATCGCCACCACCCGCTCCAGCATCTACCTGGCCATCAAGCATGTGTTCCCCGAGGTGCCCATCAACGCCGGCACCTTCGAACCCCTGCATATCCAGGATCCGGGGGGGACCTTTCTCCACGCCCGCTATCCCCGTCCGGTGTCGGGCTGCGCCGCCGAGGTCAGCCAGCGGATCGCCGAGGCGGTGTTCGCCGCTCTCACCCAGGCCATCCCCGAGCGCCTGTTCGGGGCGCCCGCCGGCACCAGCGGCAATTTCGCCCTGGGCGGTTTCGATCCGGCCCGGCAGCGCGGCTACGTGATGTACGCGATCTCCGGGGGTGGTTACGGGGGCAGTGGCCAGGGCGACGGCATCTCCAACGGCTGTTCCACCATCGGTATCTCCAAGACCACGCCCATCGAGGTGATGGAGCAGTACTATCCGGTGCTGTTCGAGGAGTACTCGCTCCACGAGGGCTCCGGCGGCGCCGGCGAGCACCGCGGTGGCTTCGGCGTGAACTATCGCCTCAGGCTGCGCCGCGGCGAGGCCCGGGCCTCCTTCGTGATGGACCATGGCCGGTTCGGCCCGCAGGGGGTGCTGGGGGGCGAGGACGGGGGCGTGAACCGGGTGGTGGTGGTGCGCGACCATGGAGAATATCACCCCCCGCACCGGTCCAAGGATCAGGGCATCCGGATTCGTGCCGGCGACGAGGTACGGGTTTCCACCCCGGGTGGCGGCGGCTATGGCGATCCGCGGCGGCGTGATCCGTGCCGCATCGCCGAGGATGTGCAGCGTGGGTATTACACGGCGGACCAGGCTGCCCGTCGTTTCCCGGTGGGTCAGGCGCCCGTGGGCGCCGGTCCCGATCCCGTGTCCGACTAGCGGAAGGCCTCGGACCCAACTTGTTAAGGATGGTCCAGTAGAGTGGGGTTAACTATATGACAGACGGTGTGTTCCCCGACACCAACGGGTCGGGAGTGGTGGCCGACAACAGTAAACCGGCGCCGGTTCCGCAGGAGTCCCGGACTTTACCCCGTCATGCCCGGGCGTTCATGGATCTGCAGCGTACCTTCCTGGTGAAGTTACTGTTCAAGGATCCGGAGAAACGCTTTCCGGGGCGCAACCGCAGCCGGGTGGATTACGACGCGTTGTTCGCCTCGGTGCGGTTCCGGGACATGGAAATCGTGCCCAACTACGACAAGGTCTACCGCCTGCCCAGCGTGCTGAACTTCGATTGCAAGCGGGTCTACGCCTTCGATTATTACGTGGATCTGTTCAGCCGCAAGCGCAATCCCGACCGGCTGGTGGATGTGCTGTTGCAGTGCGGTTTCAAGGCCGTGCTGGTACGTTACAAGGACGACGAGCGGTTTCTGTTGCTGCGCTCCGAGGATTTCGAGCGCCGCCGCCAGACCGACAGCCAGCGCCTCCGGGAACACCTCAATCCCCTGTTCGAGGCGCAGGATACCGTGGTCCCCGCGCACCTGGTGGACACCCTGCTGAGCACCATGCGCGACTCGGCGCGACTGGACGCCCAGGCCAGGCAAATGCAGTGGATCCAGACCCAGCGGGGGGATCTGCTACTGACCCCCGCCAGTGCCGGCACCGATACCGAGGAATCCATCCAGATGTTCCTGTTCCTGCGCGACTATACCGGCAGCGAACAGCTACGCCAGATCATCGAGTCGGTGCTGGCCGGCAACGACACCCTGGTACCCCGGCAGATCCTGGAGGATTTTCTCGGCGCCATCGACCGCCTGCCGTTCCTGGAGCGCAAGGCCAGCCAGATGAACTGGGTGCAACTGGAGGGCTCCGGCAACCTCCTGCTGGAGTCCACCCTGATCGACGATGACCAGCTGGTACGCTACCGCTACGACTGAGGGGTCGGGGATGATCCCCGACCCGCTGCCCGTCCCTCAGGAAACCTGCTGCGCCTCCCGGTAGGCATCGCAGAGTTGTTGCTGGATATTCCCCGGCACCGCCTCGTAATGGCTGAACTCCAGGCTGTAGGAGCCCTCGCCTGCGGTCATTGCCCGTAACTGCGACTCATAGCCCTCCAGTTCCGCCAGCGGCACCTGGGCGCCGATGGCCATGCGCCCGCGCGAGCGGGTGGAGGTACCGCTGATGCGGCCCCGGCGGCTGGACAGATCCCCGGTGAGGGTGCCCATGTAGTCGGCGGGCGCGACGATCTCCACGTTCACCATGGGCTCGAGAATGATAGGACTGGCGTTACGCACCGCATCCAGAAAGGCCTCGCGGCCGGCGGTGGCGAAGGCCACCTCCTTGGAATCCACCGGATGGTGTTTGCCGTCGTAGACCACCGCCCGGATATCCTGCATGGTGTAGCCGGCCACCGCGCCGCTCTGCATGGCCTCGCGGATGCCCTTCTCGATGGCTGGCAGAAAACCCGAGGGAATGGCGCCGCCGACGATGGCGCTGACGAATTCGAAACCGGCGCCACGCTCCAGAGGCTCCACCCGCAGGAACACCTCGCCGAACTGGCCGGCGCCGCCGGTCTGTTTTTTGTGGCGGTGGTGGCCGTCGGCGTTCTGGCTGATGGTCTCGCGGTAGGCGATCTTGGGCGGCGCGGTGGTCAGTTCCAGCCGGTAGCGGCTGGACATCTTCTCCAGGGTGACTCGCAGGTGCAGATCACTCAGGCCCCGCAGCACCCGCTCGCCGGTGGACTGGTTGTGCTCCAGGGCCAGACACGGATCTTCCTCCATGAGTTTGTTCAGGGTATCGCTGAGTTTTTGCTCGTCGCCGCGGCTCTGGGGGCTGATGGCGAGGCCGTACAGGGGGGTGGGGAAGCGCAGCGCTTGCAGGTGGATATGGTCCTCATCGTGGGAGTCGTGCAGCACCACATCCCGGTGGATGTCGTCCACCTTGGCCACCGCGCAGATATCCCCCGGGATGCCCGCCGTCACCTCGGGGTGTTCCTTGCCGTGGATCTTGAACAGATGCCCCACCTTGAAGGGTTTGCGGGCATCGCCGATGAACAGCTGGCTGTCCTTGGTGATGGTGCCCTGGTGGATGCGAAACAACGCGAGCTTGCCCACGAAGGGGTCGATGATCACCTTGAAGACATGGGCGATGGCGTGCTGGTCGGGGTCGGGCACCGCCTGGAAGGGCTCGCCGGTCTCGCCCTCGCCCTTGTAGAAGGGCCGGGGATTGCCCTCGGTGGGGTTGGGCAGGAGCTTACAGGTCACGTCCAGCAGTTCCTGGATGCCCGCGCCGGACTGGGCGGAGACGAAGCAGATGGGCACCAGGTGGCCCTCGCGAAGCGCCCGTTCGAAGGAGTCGTGGAGTTGCCCGGGGGCCAGTTCCTCGCCCTGTTCCAGATACAACTCCATCAACTGCTCGTCCACCTCCACCACCTGATCCACAATCGCCTCGTGGGCCTCGGCGACGCTGGAGAAATCCGCCTCGCCGTCGGGATTGAAGAAGCAATCCACTATCCGGCTGGCGTTGTCGGCAGGCAGGTTCAGGGGCAGGCATTCCTTGCCGAAAGTGTCCTGAATCTGCTCCACCAAAAGGCCCAGATCCACGCCCTCGGCGTCGATCTTGTTGACGATGATCATCCGGCAAAGATGCCGCTCGGTGGCCCGGTCCATCAGCCGCTGGGTGACGGTCTCGATGCCGGTCTGGGCGTTGATCACCATCGCCACGGTCTCCACCGCCGGTAGCGCCGAGATGGCCTGGCCGATGAAGTCGGGGAAGCCGGGGGTGTCGATGAGATTGATGTGGCAGTCCCGGTAGTCGATGCTCACCGGGGTAGTGTCCAGGGAGTGCTGGTGTTCGCGCTCCAGGGGATCGAAATCACAGACCGTGTTGCCTTTCTGCACGCTACCGGCTTGACTGATGGCCCCGGTGGCGGCCAGCAGCGCCTCCACCAGGGTGGTTTTACCGGAGCCACCGTGGCCTGCCAGGGCGATGTTGCGGATGGCGTCGGTGCTGTAGTCGGGCATGGGGTTCTCCTCAGGGTGGCGATTCTTTACGGTTCGATGTCCATCGAATCATCTGAGTATAGAAAGGAATCCCCCGGGGTGGAGTCACCACGGGAAAGCTCGTACCATGGGGTCGGGATGATATCGATGACGATGACAGGTCAGCTTATGCAGCGCATGGAAAAATGGACGATAGGGCTCTGCTGTCTGTGGAGTGTCGTGGCTCTGGCCGAGGAATCCGGGGCGCCGGCCTTCGACACGCTGCTGGCGTTGCCGGCGGCCGAGCAGGTGGAGTGGGCGGCCCGTTTCGAGCACGGCGAGGGCATGGCGCGGGATTATATCCGGGCGGTGCGACTGTACTGCACCGCCGCCGCCCAGGGCAATGTGGAGGCCCAGTATCAACTGGGCTGGCTGTATGCCAACGGGCGCGGGGTGCCGCGGGATGATGCCCTGGCCGCCGCCTGGTTCCAGCGGGCCGCCGAACAGGACGACGCCCACGCCAGGCGGATGCTGGCCTTGATGGACGTGGAGGGGGAACTACCCCAACCCGACTGCGTGGCGCCCAGCCTGGACGGCGGCATCCAGGCCCTCGGCCCGCCCGACCCGGAGCGCCAGCGCATCGAAGACTGGGTGCATCAACTGGCCCCGGATTATGAACTGGACCCGGCGCTGGTGATGGCGGTGATCACCGCGGAATCCAATTTCAACGTCCGCGCGGTGTCGCCCAAGAACGCCCAGGGCCTGATGCAGTTGATCCCGGAGACCGCCGAGCGCTTCGGCGTGGAGGATGTCTTCGACCCCTTGCAGAATCTCCAGGGCGGGATGGCCTATCTGCGCTGGCTGCTGGCTTTTTTCGAGGGCAACGTGGCACTGGCGCTGGCCGGCTACAATGCCGGTGAACGAGCGGTGGAGCGCTTCGGCGGGATCCCGCCCTATCCGGAAACCCAGAACTACGTGATGACCATCATGCGCCGCTACCCGAAGGCCGAGCATCCGGTGAGCTTGCAGGTGGAACCGGCGCGGCTGCTGGTGCCGGTGGCCGAGGACCGACCGGCGGGCGAGACCCTGGCCGGCACCACCACCCCGGCCGAGGAGACGGCGGATGAATAAATCCGTCGGCCATCCGTTTAGCAGACAGGGACCGGGCCGGGATCAGTAGATCCGATTGGCCAGTTTCATGAAAAGGTCGGTGACCCGGCCCCGCTCGCTGGCGGGAAACAGCAGACAGCCATATTCACCCATCGCGAGGCCAATGGCCCCGTCCTCGCCGTCCACCACCTCGGTGGTGCCGCGCCACTGCTCGGGGGGTCGGTCTTCCACCTGCACGCTGAGGATGAACTTGCCGGATGGCTCCATGGCCACATCCAGCAGTTCCACCGGGCGCGCGTCGGCCGGGGGCGGCTCCGGGTAGTGTGACGGCGCATCGTGGGATAGCAGCAGTCCGCGCAGGGGGCGGGGATCGAAAAAATGTACGACATCGGCCATGGATTACCTCGTGAGACGTGCGCCGGAGGCGGTGAATTCCCATAGTGGTGTTAAGATATTGCCGGTATATTCGATTTTCACTGGTGCGGTAAGTGCCCCATGTTAGAAGCGATGGAAGCGACCATGCCCGCCGACGCCTTGTCCCCGGCCGCGGATCTTGATGGACTGCATTTCGGTTTTCGACAACCCCCGTTCCAGGGTGCCGATCCCCAGGTTTTCTTCACCAGTTCCTGCTATGTGAACGCCTATAACCAACTGCTGGGTGCCATCCGGCAGATGCATGGTGTGGTGGCGCTGGTGGGGGAGAGCGGGATCGGCAAGACCCTGCTGCTGAACCGGGTGATCCACGAGGCGCCCGCGCATCTGCGCTTCGTGCTGTGTCCGGCGGCGCCACTGGCCTTCGACGATCTGCTGACCTTCATCTGCGAAGCCCTGGAACTGACCCCCGCCGATACCCTGCGCGACACCCGTATCCAGGCCCTGCGAGATTTTCTGGATGCTGCCCGGGCCGGTGGACAGCGCTTACTACTGGTGATGGATGACGCCCATGGGGTGGGTGAGCCGGTGCTGGGCGAGGTGCTGCGATTGTTGCGCCGACTCCGGGCTGCGGCGCCGGTGCAACTCGTTCTGGCCGGGGAGGCGCCGCTGCTGGGTCGGGTGCGTCACGAGGCAGCCCTGCACCCGCTGGCCGCCAACGCCCTGGAACTGACCCTGGAGCCCCTCTCCGAGGTGGAGGTCACCACCTACGTGCGCTGGCAACTGAAACTCGCCGGGGTGGACGGCGATGGGCTGTTCCCGGTGGCGGCGATCCGCCGGGTGCATCGCCACGCCGGTGGGGTGCCGCGGCGTATCAATCATCTCTGTCAGCGGGCGCTGCTCATCGCCCAGCAGCGCCATCAGCCCCAGGTGACGGTGCCGATGATCAGCGAGGCGGCCCGTGACCAGGGCCTGCCCACCCAGGCTACACCGGGACCGGTCAACCCCGCCGGGGCCAGCGTCGCCCCTGCGCCGTCGGTGCCGCGCCGCCGAGCGCCGCGCTGGCTGGTGGGGCTGGCGATCCTGACGGTGGTGGGTAGCGCCAGCGCCTACTGGCTGCGAGCCCATCTGCCGGGCAGCGGTAACGGGGTCGCAGAGGAGGCCGCCACGGCGGCGGCGCCGCAAATCCTGCCGGTGAACACCCTGGAGCCGCGTATCTCCCGGATCCTGCCGCCGCCCACCGAGGCGCCGCCGTCGAAACCACCGACGGCGCCGCCGCCGCCCGCCAAGAGCGCCGTACTGTCCTGGGATCGCAGCCAGATGGCGGTGGAATACCTGCGTCGCGGCGACCGCCTGCTGGAACTGGGTGACGTGGCGGGTGCCCGGCAGTTCTACCAGACCGCTGCCGAGCGGGGGAGCGCCGCCGCCCGGGTAGCGGTGGGTAAGACCTACGATCCGCTGGTGCTGGAAGCCCGGGGCTTGCGGGGCGTCTACGCCGATCCGGCGCAGGCCGCCCAGTGGTATCGGACGGCGCTGGAAGCGGGTCAACGGGAGGCCCAGACCCG
>JGI12109J20283_10082699_pt1 | contig 23737 bp, 17 predicted proteins | sample ElkSlonscriptome_12_FD_20283 | JGI IMG/M metagenome (IMG submission 20283)
CCAGCAGCGCCGCCGGGGCCAGCCCCACCACCACCACATCGTGAACGATACGGGCGATCAGGTAGGCCTGGGCGACTAGCAACAGGGTCTGCACCAGCCCCCAGAACACCACCCACCCCACTGCCCGACGCACCCGGCGGGTGCGGCCACGGAGCCAGGACTGGGCGTTGCTGGGATCGGTCACGGCGGGTCAGCGGCTCTTGCGGGCGGCGTGTAGCACGTTTGGCAGACGATCGATGCGATCCAGCAGCCGACTGAGCTGATCGATGTCGGTGATCTCCACGGTGAGGGCCATGCGGGCGATGCCGGAAGCGTCGTCGCTGTGGGTGTTGACCGCGATCACGTTGACCCGTTCGTTGGCGATCACCGAGGTGATATCGCGCAGCAAACCCGGGCGGTCGTGGGCCTCGATGGCGATATCCACCCGGTACAGGGCCTCGGGCTCGTCGCCCCAGCTCACCTCGATCAGCCGCTCCTCCTGGGTGGCGCGCAGGTTCAGCAAGTTCGGGCAGTCCTCCCGATGGATGGTGACGCCACGGCCCACGGTGATGAAGCCGGCAATGGGGTCGAAGGGCACAGGCTTGCAGCAATTGGCCATCTGGGTGAGGAGCTTACCCACCCCGCGGATCTGGATCTCGCCGGACTCCAGCGCCCGGGATCGGCCCAGCGGGATCTGGGTCAACGCCTGGGGCGGCAGGATGGACTCCTGGATGCGGTTCATCACCTGGCCGGTGGTAAGTACCCCGTGGCCGATGGCCGCGTGCAGTTCGTCGGCGTGGGTGAAGTTGAAGCGCTCGGCCACCCTTTGCAGGATATCGGGCTTCAACACCACGTCCAGGCGCCGGCATTCGCGCTCCAGCGCTGCCCGCCCGGCGACGATATTGCGCTCCTGGTCCTGTTGTTTGAACCACTGGCGCACCTTCTGGCGGGCCCGGTTGGTCTTCAGGTAGCCCAGGTGGGGGCTCAACCAGTCGCGGCTGGGGGCACCGGCCCTGGCGGTGAGCACATCCACCTGGTCGCCGGTGTGCAACTCCTGGTTCAACGGCACGATACGCCCATGCACCTTGGCGCCCCGGCAGCGATGTCCCACCTCGGTGTGGATGTGGTAGGCGAAATCCAGCGGCGTGGCGCCGGCGGCCAGATCCACCACCGCGCCCTTGGGGGTGATCACGTAAACCCGGTCCTGGAAGGCCTCGGCCTTGAACTGCTCCAGCAGATCGTCGTCGCCGGCCTCGTCCTGGACCTCCAGCACCTGGCGCAGCCAGTTGATGTGCTGGTGGGCGTTGCCGGTAACCCGAGCGCCCTCCTTGTATTGCCAGTGGGCGGCCAGGCCCAGCTCGGCGGATTCGTGCATCTCCCGGGTGCGGATCTGCACTTCCAGGGTCTTGCCCTCGGGACCGGCCACCGCGGTGTGCAGGGAGCGGTAGCCGTTGGGCTTGGGATTGGCGATGTAGTCGTCGAACTCCCGGGGGATGTGGCTCCAGTGGGAATGCACCACGCCCAGGGCGGTGTAGCAATCGTGGATGCTGTCCACCATGATCCGCACCGCGCGCAGGTCGAACAGTTGCTCGAAGCTGCGGCCCTTGCGCTGCATCTTGCGCCAGATGCTGTAGATATGCTTGACCCGGCCGCTGATCTCGGCCTGCACTCCCTCGGCGGCCAGTAATGCCCGCAGTTCCGCCATCACCGCCTGGATATAGGCCTCGCGCTCGCGGCGGCGCTGCTCCAGGGCCCGGGCCAGTTGCCGGTAGGCCTCGGGCTCCAGGTAGCGCATGGAGAGATCCTCCAGCTCCCATTTGAGCTTGCCGATACCCAGGCGATTGGCCAGCGGCGCGAACAGATCCAGGGTCTCACGGGCCACCACTCGCTGCTGGTCCTCGGGCAGGGACTTCAGATGTCGCAGCCGCCAGAGCCTGAGGGCGAGCTTGATCACCACCACCCGGATATCCTCGGCCATGGCCAGCAGCATCTGGCGCATGCTCTCCAGTTGTCGCCCCTGGGGCTGACCCTGTTGTTGGTGCAAATCACCAATGAAGTCGATGCGGGTGACCCCACTTACCAGCCGCGCCACCGCCTCACCGCCCACGGCCGCCACCGCCTGGAGCGTCAGTCGCTGTTCGCGCACCGGCTGGATCAGCATACCGGCGATCACCGCCTCACCCCCCAGGCCCAGGTCGTTGATGATCTCGGCCACGCCCAGGCGCGCCGCCAGGGTCCCGCCCCCGGCATCCGGCAACGCCAGGGTCCGGTCCAGGGCCGCACGCTCGGCCGGGCTCCAGTGCTCGGCGGCGTGCAGCAGCCAGTCACCGCGATCCTCACTGGTGGGATCGTGGCTGGTGGCTAAGTGGGTAGTGATACTGACCATGCTCTCGTTGCCCCCTGGCCCACCGTCTGTGCCCCGCTGCGATCAGCGTTGGACATCCCCGGTGACGTGGTTGCTCACCACCCGGTCCCGACCCGCGAGCTTGGCCTGGCGCAGGGCCTGGCGGGCAGCGGCCAGCAACGCCTCGGGACCGGCGTCGGCGCGGTTGTCGGCGATACCCGCACTCAGGGTGAGCGGCTCGTCAGCGCCCACCTCGCCGGTGAAGTCCAGGCAGGCGAGCATGCCCCGCAGTTCATCGATCACCCGGCTGGCGGCGGGCGCGGCGGTATCGGGCAGGATTATCGCAAATTCCCCACCGCCGTTGCGACCGATGATATCGGTGCGTCGCAGGCGTCGCGCCAGCAGCCGGGTGAGCGCCCGCAGTACCTGATCGCCCTGGTAGTGGCCGTGGCGCTCGTTGAAGTCGCGAAACCGGTCCAGATCCAGCAGCGCCAGACTGAGTGGCGTGGACTGGCGCTGGGCACGCAGCAACTCCACCGTCAGCCGCTCCTTCAGTCCCACCGGATTCAGTAATCCGGTCAGGCTGTCCTGGCGTAGCGCGAGGCGCAGGGCCCGGCTGCGTTCGGCGCGATTGCTGACCATCCGCACCAGTTGCGGGGCGCTTACGGGTTTGGGGAGAAAATCGTCGGCGCCGACGATACGCGCACCCAGTTGCCGCTCCCGGTCGTCCTCGGCGGACAGGAACACGATGGGAATACCGAGATAGTTCAGATGCTGGCGGATCACCTGGACCAGTTCCATGCCACTGCAATCGGGCATTTGCATATCCATCAGAATCAGGTCCGGGTTGTCGGTCACCAGTACTTCCAGGATCCGCAGCGGCTCGCTCAGAACGCTGGCCCACAGTCCGGCCATCTGCAACACCAGCCGGTAACTCTCGGCCAGATGCTCGTCGTCGTCGACGATCAGCACCCGGTAGGGCTCGGCCGGCTGGGTGCCGCGCCGGCTCAGTTGCTCCAGCCACACCACCAGATCCCCCAGCTCCACCGGCCGCGTCAGGTAGCCCTGGCAGCCGGCGCGCACCGCCGCCAGCCGCCTGGGCATATCAGGCTGCTCGGCCAGCATCAGTACCGGCACCGACTCGGGCAGATCCGCCAGCGCGGCCAGCGCCTCCAGGCTATCCAGCCACAACACCACCCCTGGCGGTTCCTGGCGGCAGGCGCCGGCCAGGGTGAGCGGATCCCGGAAGCTTTCCAGACGGTAGCCGAAGGGTGCCAGGCGGTTGGCCAGGGTGGCGATCTCGGCGGCATCGCCCAGCGCGTAGAGCAACCCCGGATCGAAGGCGGGACGGCACAGGCCACGGGCCTCGCCCAGGCTGTCGGGATCGCGTTCACGCTGGGCGCTCCAGCTATCGGCCAGGTGGCTCACGTACAGACCGATCTGATCCCAGATCTCCCGCCCCGGGGGCGCATCCACCTCGCGCACCCGCCCCAGCAGCACCTCCAGGGGCGCGGCGGCCTCGGATACACTGCGGTAGCCGAAACTGCCCGCCGAGCCGGTGATCCGATGCGCCGCCGCGTAAAGCTCGCGGAAACCGTCGAGGATGGTAGCCTGGTCGGCGCCGGTGTGAAGATCCCGCCAGTCCTGCGCCACCCGCGTCACCATCTCGTCCAGGTGTTCCCGGAACGAGCTGCGCAGCGCCTGCATGCGCTGGCGGGCGCGGGTGGCCGGATCATCCGGCATGGTAGCGCTTCCAGATCTCCTGCACCTCCTCGGCCAGCGTCATGGGATCGAAGGGCTTGGCGATCACATCGGCGGCGCCGAGGGCCTTGTAGTGGGCCACCTCCTGGACCTGCACCTTGGCGGTCATGAAGATCGCCGGCACGTCCTGGATGGGCGGCAGTTTGCGCAGTTCGGCGAGGGTGGTGGGTCCGTCCATTTCCGGCATCATCACGTCCAGGATCAGCAGTTGCGGGTCGAAATCCACCGCCCGCGCCAGGGCCTCGCGTCCCGACATGCAGGCTTCCACGGCAAAGCCGCCCAGTTCCTCCAGGGCGAGCTTGGCGATGGACTGGATGTCGGGGTCGTCCTCCACGTAGAGGATTCGTTCTAGTACCGGAATCGTCATAGGCCACCGTGAGCGGGGTGCGAGGGCGCTCGACTAGCGCTGGATGAGCATCTTGATGGTATTGCAGAGTTGGCGGTTGGTGGTGCGGGATTTCACCAGTACCGTGGAAATCTCCTGGGCCACATGGCTGTCGCAATCCTGTGCCGAGAATACCAGTACCGGCGGACGGGGTCGACAGTCTTTGATGAGATCGAGAAGCGCCAGCCCCGAGCCGTCGGGCAGGCCGATGTCGATGATCACCAGATCGAAACGACTCTCGGTGAGCTTGTGACGGGCCTCCTGCAGGGTGGTGGCGGTCTCCACCTCGGCGGCCCGTCCCAGCACCGCCGCCACCACCCGCAGCACATCGGTGTCGTCCTCCACGTGGAGAATCCGCGCCTGACCCTGGTCGAGATTGCGCATGGCCTGGTTGATGGCCTTCAGCAGGCGGCGGTTGTCCACCGGCTTGGAGAGCCAGTCGATGATGCCGAGGGCCTCGCCGTTGAGGTTCTCGCGGCCCAGTTCTGCGCTCAGCGACACCACGATGATGGGCAGGGTCTGGCCCTGGGGATGGGCGCGGATGCTGCGAATCAGGGAGATGCCGTCCTGATCGGGGAGTAGCAGATCCACCGTGGTGGCCACGTAGCGGTGGCTGTTCACCAGTTGCAGGGCCTCGCGGGCGGAGTGGGCCACGTCGATGTAGTAACCCTCCCGCTCCAGCATCTCCTGCAAGAGAGCGGCGGTGTCGTGATCGTCCTCCACCACCAGCAGCCGGTGCTGGCCGTCGCGCTCGTCGCTGGCGCTGGCCGCCCGCGCCGGTATTCCGGCGGGGCTGGCGGGACCGCTACGCTGCAGCGTTTTGCGCTGATGGTACTCGGGCAGGTCCACGTGGAAGGCGGTGCCCTCGCCCTGGGCCGACTCGAAGTTGATAAAGCCCCAGTGCTTCTTGACGATGGCCTGGACGATGGCAAGCCCCAGGCCCGTGCCGCCCTTCTGGCGCACATCCGAGGAATCCACCTGGCCGAACTTCTCGAACACCTTCTCCCGGTACTGGTCGGGGATACCAGGGCCGCGGTCGGCCACCGACACCCGTAGCATACCCTGGTAGCGGCCCAGGGAGATGCGCACCTCAGTCCCCGCCGGGGAGAATTTCACGGCATTGGCCAGCAGATTCGCCAGTACCTGCATGAGCCGGTCGTTGTCGCCGAACACCACCGCCTCCTCGGGGCGCTGGCTGAAATCCAGGCGCACCTCGAATTGTTGGGCGAAGGGCCGGTTGGCCTCGATGGCCTGCTCGATGAGGGTGACCAGATCCAGCGGTCGGAACTTGTATTCCATGCTGCCGGACTCGATCTTGGCCATATCCAGGATATCGTTGACCAGGTTCACCAGCCGTTCGCAGTTCTTGTAGGCGATGCGCAGCAAACTGGCGGCCCTGTCGGGCAACTCGCCGGCCATGCTGCCGGTGACCAGACCCAGGGAACCGCGGATGGAGGTGAGTGGGGTGCGAAGTTCGTGGCTGACGGTGGAGACGAACTCGTCCTTGATCTTCTCCATACGCTTGCGCTCGGTGATGTCCTGCACCGTGCCGCGCAGGCGGCTGACCCGCCCGTCGGGGCTGCTGTGACACTGACCTCGGCTTTCCAGGATGCGGAAACTGCCGTCGGGCAGCACGTTGCGGAACTGGATCTCGAAGTGCTTGCCCCGACGGACGGACTCCTCGATGGTGCGAAGCCACAGATCCCGGTCCTCCGGGTGGATCAGTGCCTGGTGTTCCTCGAAGGTGGGGGCCGGGCGGTCCGGGTCCAGACCGTAGATGCGAAACGCCTCCCGGGAGTAGGACAGATCCCGGGTTGCCGCATCCAGTTGCCAGCTCCCCAGGCGGGCGATACGCTCGGCCTCGGCCAGCAGCGTCTCGCTCTTTTGCAGGGCCTCCAGAGTCTCCCGGTAGCCGCTGATGTCCATCACCGTGACCTGCACGCAGCGCCGCCCCCGCCAGGTCATCGGATTGGCGGTCTGCTGGACGGCCAGGGTGCTGCCGTCGGCCCGCTGCAGCAGGGTCTCGTAGCAGTTGTCCAGGGTCTCGCCCCGCAGCCGCCGTTCGGCCAGCGTCCGGAGCCGCTCGCGCTCAGCCGGGGCGTAGAGTTCCAGCACCGAATCGAGCTCCAGCACCGCCCCGGCGCTGTCGTGGCCCAGCAACCGCAGCAGGGTCTGGTTCACATAGACCGGGCGCAGCGCATCGTGCACGAAAAACCCATAGGGCGAGGACTCGCCCCCCGGACCCAGGGACACCATCTCCGGCAGGGCCTCCAGCAGCAGGGCCGTCTCGCCGTCCTCCAGCCGAAGCGCCCGCACCTGACAGAACTGCTGCACCTCGCCGTCGGGTAGCGGCAGGCTCCAGCGCGGCGGCATCACCGCCGAGCGATCCTGAGCCGCCTGCAGAGTACCCAACTGCGCCGCCAGGGCTGCCGCCACCGAAGCCCCGTCGGCATGTCGGCGCAGCGAGTCCAGATCGTTCAGACCGGTCTCCAGCAGTGCCGCCGGATTGGCCCACAGTAGCCGCGCCGGCGTGGTGCCCAGCAGCCAGATGGGGGTTTGCAGGATTTCCAGGCTGCGGAAAAAGTCCGCCTGAACCGGGATCGGCGCCGTGGCGCCGGTGGCGTCTAAGGTCATGACCCGTCCCTCATGGTTCCCGGTGGAAAAGCCCGGCCTGGCGCTCGCGTTTCTCCTGGGCCTCCAGGCACAGGGAGGCGGTGGGTCGGGCCTCCAGACGGGCCAGACCGATCTCCTCGCCGGTATCCTCGCAGTAGCCGTAGCTACCGTCATCGATGCGTCGTAGCGCCTCGTCGATCTGCTGGATGAGCTTGCGGTGGCGTTCCCGCACCCGCAACTCGAAGGCGTGCTCGCTTTCCTGGGTGGCGCGGTCCACCACATCGCTCAGTTCCTGCGCCGCCTCGCGCAGATGCCTCAGGTCATCGCGCTCCTCGGCCAGCAGGCTTGCCCGCCAGTCCAGTAGCTTTTGGCGGAAATAAGCCAGCTGGCGGGGATTCATGTAGGGCTCGTCCGGGGACGGTCGATAGTCCGGGGGCGGAGCTGCGGACTCCTCTGTCATGGCAAGAACCATCCTTAGGTTGCGCGGCCTGTTATCCCGGGAAAGGCAAAATGGTTTCCCGACCAAAACTATTTGCCGACGATTCGGTCGACACTGGCCTACGGGACAGGGCGAGGTTGTGTTCGCGGGGTCGTGCAGCCGGCATGGCTGGCCGGCGGCCCCTGGTCCGTCGTTATAATTGAAGCATTTGAGTAAGGTCAAGCACCGTCGGGCCATCCGCGGCCCGGCCCAGGACGTGGGAGGTAGACGTGGCGACGAATCCGCAAACCCCGGCAGAGACGGCCGGTGACACCGCCGAGATCCAGGCCGCCGAGGCGAAGATCATCGGAGCTTTCGAGTATTTCGACGACTGGATGGAGCGCTACCAGTACCTGATCGATCTCGGTCGTAAGCTGCCGCCCTTTCCGGACGAGTACCAGCGCGAGGAGTACCGGCTGCACGGCTGTCAGTCCCAGGTGTGGCTGCGTTGCGAACCCGAGGACGGGCGGTTGCGTTTCCAGGCCGTCAGCGATTCCACTATCGTCTCGGGGCTGATCGCACTGCTGCTGCGGATCTACTCCGGGCGCAGCCCCCAGGCCATTCTCGCCACCGAGCCGCGTTTCATCGGTGCCATCGGCCTCGACAAGCACCTCTCGCCCACCCGCAACAACGGGCTCCACGCCATGCTCACGGCCATCTACGGCCACGCCCGGCGGGCGCTGGAGGCGCCCGGCGGCGACGCCTAGCCGGCGTCTTTCCAGCGGCGGATCTCGGCGAACACCGCCACCGGCGATGCCAGGTTCTTGCCGGCACGTTCCGAGGCGGCCTGGGCCACGCCCCGCTCGCCCACCCGCAGGAACGGATTGGTGCGCAGCTCCCACTCGATGGTGCTCGGCAGAGTAGGTTGGCCGCGCTGGCGAAGGCCATGGACCTCCTGCTCGCGGGCAGCCAGATCCGGGTTGGCCGGCTCCACCCGGCGGGCAAAGCGGATGTTGCTCTCGGTGTACTCGTGGCCACAGTAGACCCGGGTATCGGCGGGCAGCGCGGCGAGCTTGGCGAGCGAGGCGTGCATCTGCTCCGGCGTGCCCTCGAACAGCCGCCCACAGCCCACCGCGAACAGGGTGTCGCCGCAAAACACCATGCCCTCCCCCACGTAGGCGATGTGACCGGCGGTGTGGCCCGGCACGTCCAGTACCCGGAGCACCAGTTCAAGCCCCGGCACCGTGAGGTTGTCGTTCTCTTGCAGACTCTCGGTGCGGCCCGAAATCCGCTCCTGGGCGGGGCCGTACACGGGAATGCCGGGATAGGCCTCCAGCAGGGTCGTGACGCCCCCCACATGGTCGCCGTGGTGGTGGGTGGCGAGGATGGCGCAGAGCGTCAGGCCGCGCTCCTCAAGGGCGGCGCGCACCGGCGCGGCGTCGCCGGGATCGACGATGGCGGCCTGATCGCTGCCCTCGCGGGTGATCAGCCAGAGGTAGTTGTCCTGGAAGGCGGGGATCGGTGTGACGCTGAACATGGCACTCCTCATGCAATCGGTGGCTGGGGACGGTCGGGACGGGGCGCGATTGAGCCCTGCCGGGCATCCGTATAGGATAGAACGCCGTCGCCTGTCACCGTTCACCCCCGCCGCCGGAGCCCGGGAACGCCCATGTCCGTGATCGCCATCCGTGGCGCCCGTACCCACAATCTGCGCGATATCGATCTGGATCTGCCGCGCCACCGGCTGGTGGTACTCACCGGCCCCTCCGGCTCGGGAAAATCCTCGCTGGCCTTCGACACCCTCTACGCCGAGGGCCAGCGCCGCTACGTGGAGTCCCTGTCCACCTACGCCCGCCAGTTCCTGTCGCTGATGGCCAAGCCCGAGGTGGAGCGCATCGAGGGGCTGTCGCCGGCCATCGCCATCGAGCAACGCGCCAGCGCCCACAACCCTCGCTCCACGGTGGGCACGGTGACCGAGATCCACGATTATCTGCGCCTGCTCTATGCCCGCGCCGGCACCCCTTACTGTCCTGAGCATGGCGTGGCGCTCGCCGCCCGCACCGTGAGCCAGATGGTGGACGAGTTGCTGGCCGAGCCCGGCGAGGCGCGCTGGATGTTGCTGGCGCCGCTGCCCGCCGCGGCGCTGGCCGATCCCGCGAAGACCCTCCGCGGCCTGCGGGGGCAGGGCTTTCTGCGGGTACGGCTGGACGGCGAGGTGCAGGAACTGGACGATCTCACTGAACTGCCCGGAACGCCGCCCGGCCCGGAACTGGTGGTGGACCGGTTACGGCTCAGGCCCGATCAAGCCGTCCGGCTGGCCGACTCGCTGGAGGTGGCGCTACGCCTCGGCGAGGGCCGGGTGCTGGCGGTGAACCTGGATGCCGGCAGCGAACTCGCTTTCTCCAGCCGCCATGCCTGCCCGGTATGCGGCTACAGCGTGGGACCGCTGGAGCCGAAACTGTTCTCCTTCAACAATCCCCTGGGCGCCTGCCCCAGCTGCGACGGGCTGGGAGTGGAGCAGTATGTCGATCCGGCGCGGGTGGTGGCCCATCCCGAGCGCAGCCTCGCCGAGGGGGCAATCCGCGGCTGGGACCGGCGCAGCCTGTATTATTTTCAGTTGCTGCGCTCGCTGGGCCGACACTACCGCTTCGATGTGGAGACCACCTTCGAGGCCCTACCGGAGACCGTGCAGCGGGTAATCCTGTGGGGCAGCGGCGATGAGATCATCGACTTCGAGTACCTGGACGCCAGCGGCGGCACCCGGGTGCAATCCCATCCCTTCGAGGGGGTGGTGCCGAATCTCTCGCGTCGCTACCGGGAGACCGAATCGGCGCTGGTGCGCGAGGAACTGGCGCGATTCCGGGCAAGCCGCGTCTGCCCCGAATGTCAGGGCAGCCGATTGAACGCGAGCGCCCGCCATGTGCGGGTGGCCGACACCACCCTCCCCGATCTCACCGCCCTCACCGTGGGCGAGGCCGCGGACTGGTTCGCGGGTCTTGCGCTCACTGGCCACGAGGCTGCGGTGGCCACCCGGGTGGTGCGGGATATCCAGCAACGGCTGGGCTTCCTGCGGGATGTGGGGCTGGAATATCTGTCCCTGGCGCGGGGCGCCGGCACCCTCTCCGGCGGTGAATTCCAGCGCATCCGCCTGGCCAGCCAGATCGGCGCGGGTTTGGTGGGGGTGATGTACGTGCTGGACGAGCCCTCCATCGGGTTGCACCAGCGGGACAACGACCGTTTGCTGGCCAGCCTCTGCCGACTGCGCGATCTCGGCAACAGCGTGATCGTGGTGGAGCACGACGAGGACACCATCCGCCAAGCCGACCATGTGGTGGACATGGGACCCGGGGCGGGCGAACATGGTGGGCGGGTGGTGGCGGAGGGCACGCCAGCGGCCATCGCCGCCCATCCCGACTCGCTCACCGGCCAGTACCTGTCGGGCCGACGGCGGATTCCGATTCCGGCCCGGCGCCGTCCGCCGGATGCAACGCGGATGCTGTGGCTACGGGGCATTCGCCAGCACAATTTGCGGGCTCTGGACGTGGACCTGCCGCTGGGGTTGCTGGTGTGCGTCACCGGGGTCTCGGGCTCGGGCAAATCCTCCCTGGTGAGCGACAGCCTGTATCCGCTGGTGGCGCGGGGTCTTCGCCAGGGCGCGCCGCCCCTGCCCGCGGCCGGCGCCGTGGAGGGGTTGTCGTGGCTGGACAAGGTGGTGGATATCGACCAGAGTCCCATCGGTCGCACCCCGCGCTCCAACCCGGCCACCTACACGGGCCTATTCACCCCCATCCGCGAGCTGTTCGCCGCCACCCCGGAGGCCCGCAGCCGCGGCTACGGTGCCGGACGGTTCAGCTTCAACGTGCGCGGCGGGCGCTGCGAGGCCTGTCAGGGCGACGGGCTGGTGCGGGTGGAGATGCATTTCCTGCCGGATGTCTTCGTACCCTGCGAGGTCTGCCAGGGGCGGCGCTACAACCGCGAGACCCTGGAAATCCGCTATCGCGGCCACAGCATCCACGAGGTGCTGGCGTTCACAGTGGCACAGGCGGCGGATTTTTTCCGGGCCATCCCGGCGGTGCTGCGCCGCCTGGAGACGCTGCAGGCGGTGGGACTGGGGTATCTGCGCCTGGGCCAGACCGCCACCACCCTCTCCGGCGGCGAGGCCCAGCGGGTGAAGCTCGCCCGGGAGTTGTCCCGGCGCGACACCGGCCAGACCCTCTACATCCTGGACGAGCCCACCACGGGGCTGCATTTCCACGACGTGGCGCAGCTGCTCGCCATCCTCCAGCGGCTCTGCGAGCACGGCAACACCGTGGTGGTGATCGAGCACAATCTGGAGGTGGTGAAGACCGCCGACTGGGTCATCGACCTCGGCCCGGAAGCGGGCGAGGCCGGTGGCCAACTGGTGGTGGCGGGAACGCCGGAGGCGGTGGCCCGTTGCAAGGAGAGCCACACCGGGCGGTATCTGGCGCGCTTGCTGGAACGCGACGGCGGCGGCCGGGGGGCCGCCGCCGAATCCTGAAGGGCGTGGTGTCGCGGAATCAGACGATGCGAAGCTGCACGTAGGAGCCGGGGGCATCTTCCAGCGGCGGCAATTTACCACCACCGGGCTCGCGGGCCGGCACCTGTTCACCCGCCATGGGCTTGATCCACTCCAGCCAGTCGCTCCACCAGGAACCCTCCTGCTGCTTGGCGCTGGCCAGGTAGTCCTCCGAGGAGGCCGGCAGTTTGGTGTTCACCCAGAAGCCGTACTTGTTGGCCGTGGGTGGGTTGATGGCCCCGGCGATATGGCCGGAACCACCCAGTACGAAGCGCACCTTGCCGGAGAAATGCCGGGCACCCAGATAGGTGGACTTCCAGGGGGCGATATGGTCCTCGATGGTGGAGAGGAAATATGCCGGCTGCTCGATCTTGCGAAGATCGATGGACTCGCCCAGCAGTTCGATGGCCCCGGGCTGCACCAGCAGGTTCTTCTGGTACATGGTACGCAGGTAGAAGCTGTGCATGCAGGCCGGCATCCGGGTGGAATCGGAGTTCCAGTAAAGGAGGTCGAAGGGAAACGGATCCTTGCCCAGCAGATAGTTGTTGACGAAGAACGACCAGATAAGGTCGTTGGCCCGCAACATGTTGAAGGTGGTGGCCATCTCGGAACCGTCCAGATAGCCGCGCTTTTCCATCATCTGTTCGAGTGAGGAGAGTTGCTCCTCGTCGATGAACACCCCCAGATCCCCCGGCTTGGAGAAATCCAGCATGGTGGTCATGAAGGTGGCGGACTGGATGCGATTGTCGCCCTTGGCCGCCAGATAGGCCTGGCAGGAGGCCAGCAGGGTGCCGCCCAGGCAGTAACCCAGCGCGTTGATCTCACTCTCGCCGGTGACCTCGGTGATCTTGTCCATGGCGGTGAGCGGACCCCGGGCGAGATAGTCCTCGAAATTCTTCTCGGACATTTTCTCGTCGGGGTTCACCCAGGACAGCACGAACACCGTGAAGCCCTGATCCACCCACCACTTGATGAAGGAGTTCTTGGGCCGAAGATCCAGGATGTAGTACTTGTTGATCCAGGGCGGCACCACCATCAGCGGGCGCTTGTACACGGTCTCGGTGGTGGGGGTGTACTGAATGAGCTGCATGAGCTCGTTCTGGTAGATCACCTTGCCCGGGGTGGTGGCCACGTTCTTGCCGAGTTCGAAGGCATCCAGGTCGGTCATGCGGATATTCAACCGCCCCTTACCCCGCTCCAGATCCCCCAGCAGGTTGCGCAACCCGTTCAGCAGGTTCTCGCCGCCGGACTCCAGGGTGGAGCGCAGCACCTCGGGGTTGGTGATGGGGAAATTGGTGGGCGACAGAGCATCCACGAACTGGCGGGTGTAGAACTCCAGCTTGTCGCGGGTCTTGTCGTCCAGTCCTTCCACCCGCTGGATGGTGCTCTGCAGCCAGCGGGCGGTGAGAAGATACGCCTGCTTGATGTAGTCGAAGACGAAGTTTTCCTGCCAGTCCTCGTGCTTGAAGCGTCGGTCGCCCTGCTCCGGGGTCACCGCCGGCTCCACCTGCTGGCCCAGGAACGCGGCGGTGCTGCGCTGCCAGAGGTCCACGTAGCCTTGCCAGAGCTCCAGTTGCGCCTCCACCAGTCGTGCGGGGTTGGCCATCAGGCGCTGGGTCATCTCCAGAAAGGCGCCGCTGATGTTGGCGGTGTCCTTCATATCCAGGGTGCCTTCCGTGGCCTGGCGCTTGACGAAGTCGGTCACCAGACGCTGGCTCTGCTGGGCGATGTCGATGAGCGTCTGGGACATCTCGATGGGATTGGGCAGATGAATATCGGGTTCTTGCTGGGATTCAGCCATAAGAGTTCCTCCGGGGCGGTGGCGGCGCGTTATGGAATCGTGATTATTTCTGGCGCATGGCCGACCGCATTTCCTCGAGGCTATCGTTGAAGCGCTTGTTGATCACCTCGAAAGCCTCGGTGTTGGATTTACTGACCATCTCGGCGAGTTCGCGCATGTTGGCGACGGCGCGCTCGAAGGCCTCGCGGGCCAGCAACGCCTGCTTGGCGGTCAGTTCCTGGGGATTGCTGGCGCTGGCGGCCAGTTCCTGGGAGACCTTGGTCACCTCCGCCATGGACTGGGCGAACAGCTCGGCCTGACGCCTGGCCAGCGCCTGCATGCCCTCCACCGCCATCTGGTTGGCGGTGGTCAGCGCCTCGATGTTCTTGCGCTGGGTGTCCATCAGGGTTTGCATATCCAGGCCGGGTACCTGCATACCACCCATCATCTTGGTGAAATCGAATTGCCCCATGTCCATCTGGCCGAAGGGATAAAAGGGATTGTTTTTCTGAGTAGCCATGGTCATCCTCCTGGAGACGCGAACCGAAAGGGATGTTTTGTGCAATGCATCAAAGTCGCCATATTTTGCCTGTTCAGGGCGCGATTGTCAAACTTTACAAAGTGCAGCAAAAAACCTGGGATCAACCACTTAGATAGTCATTCAGGATGAACATCGGAACCTGCCCCGAAGTTACCCGCTCAGCCCTCCAGGCTCTTTGCCACCACCTCGTAGACATCTGCCGACAACCCATCCAGGCGATGAATCCGCTCCAGCTGGCCCCGCATCAGGCGCTGGCGATGTTCATCGAACTGACGCCAGCGGGTGAAGGGACTCACCAGGCGCGCGGCCACCTGGGGATTGAGGGAATCCAGCGCCATCACCTGATCGGCCAGGAACCCGTAGCCGGCGCCGTCGGCGGCGTGGAACTGGCTGGGGTTGGCTTGACAGAAAGCGCCGATCAGACTCCGTACCTTGTTGGGATTTTTCAGGCTGAAGGCGGGCTGCTGCATCAGCCGGCGCACCTCGGCCAGGGTGCCGGGCAGCGGCGAGGTGGCTTGCAGGCTGAACCATTTGTCCACCACCAGCGATTCGCCCTGCCAACGCCGGTAGAAGTCCTCCAGCGCCTCGGCCCGGCCGGCCACATCATGGTGGGCGAGGAGGCGCAGGCTCGCCAGCTGATCGGTCATGTTGTCGGCCTGACGGTACTGGGCCAGACAGCGCTCCAGCGCCGCCCCGTCGGCCAGTGCCATGAGATAGGCCAGGCAGCGGTTTTTCAGGACCCGGCGCCCCATGCTGGCGGCATCCAGGGCATGGGGCTGGCCTTGCAAACGCTGATAGGTACTCTCGAGCCGGGCTCGCAACTGGCTTGCCAGAACCCGTAGCAGATACTGTCGGCACTGGTGGATACCCTCCACATCGATCACCGTCATCTGCTCGCCCAGATAGGTCTCGCTGGGCAGATCGAGGATCTGCTCCACCAGCGCGGGATCGCGTTCGGCATCGTCCAGCACCGCGCCGAGGGCCATACCCAGGGTATCCGGCACCCGCTGCCAGTCCTCGCCCCGGGCGCGCCGCGCCACCATCGCCAGCAGGGTGCGGATGGCCAGTTGCTGGCCGGCGTCCCAGCGGTTGAAATTGTCGCTGTCATGGGCCAGCAGGAAGGCCAGCTCGGCGTCGCTACAGGCCATCTCCAGGCGCACCGGCGCGGAGAAATCCCGCAGCAGCGAGGGCACCGGCATTTCGGCCACGTTCACGAAGCGAAACCGCTGCTCGGAGTCGGTGATCTCCAGCACCCGGGTGGTGTCCGGCGCGGGCGTGTTCTCGCCCGCCAGTTGCAGGGGCAGATCCTGGCCGCTCTGCCCCACCAGTCCCATGGCCAGTGGGATGTGCAGCGGCTCTTTGTGGGACTGGCCCGGGGTGGGCGGGCAGGACTGGCGTACCGTGAGGAGGTACTCTTGAGTCTCGGGCCGGTACTCACCGGTGATCTCCAGCCGGGGCGTGCCGGCCTGACCGTACCAGCGGCGGAACTGGCCCAGATCCCGATCATTGGTGTTTTCCATGGCGGCGACGAAATCGTCGCAGGTCACCGCCTGGCCGTCGTGGCACTGGAAATAGCGATCCATCCCTGCCCGGAAGCCCGCCTCACCCAGCAGGGTGTGTAGCATCCGCACCACCTCGGCGCCCTTGTTGTACACCGTCACGGTGTAGAAGTTGTTGATCTCGATATAGGAATCCGGCCGCACCGGGTGCGCCATGGGTCCGGCGTCCTGGGAGAACTGAAGGCCTCTCAGCAACCGCACATCGTCGATCCGCTTCACCGCCCGGGAATTGAGATCGGCCGAGAACTGCTGGTCCCGGAACACCGTGAGCCCTTCCTTGAGGCTCAACTGGAACCAGTCCCGGCAGGTGACCCGGTTACCCGTCCAGTTGTGGAAATACTCGTGGGCGATGACGCTCTCGATGCCCTGGTAGTCGGCATCGGTGGCGATGTCGGGGCGGGCCAGCACATAGCGGGTGTTGAACACATTCAGGCCCTTGTTCTCCATGGCCCCCATGTTGAAGTCCTCCACCGCGACGATGTTGTAGACCTCCAGGTCGTACTCGCAGCCGTAGCGCTGCTCGTCCCAGCGCATGGCCGCCTTCAGCGAGCGCATGGCGTAGTCGCACTGATCCAGATGGTGGGGCGCCACGAAAATGGCGAGTTTCACGTCCCGCCCCGAGCGGGTGACGAAGCGATCCTCCAGACAGGCCAGGTCGCCCGCCACCAGCGCGAACAGATAGCTCGGCTTGGGATGGGGATCGTGCCAGGTGGCGTAGTGGCGCCCGTCATCCAGGCGCCCCTGTTCGACCAGGTTACCGTTGCCCAGCAACACCGGGCAGGTGGCCGGATCGGCGATCAGGATGGTGGTGTAGACCGCCAACACGTCGGGGCGGTCGGGGAAATAGGTGATCTTGCGAAAACCCTCCGCCTCGCACTGGGTGCAGAAAGTGCCACTGGAGCGGTACAGCCCCTCCAGCGAGGTGTTGCGGTCGGGGTGGAGTCGGGTGGTGATGGACAGCTGCGCCCGCGCGCCCACCCCGGGGATCAGCAACTGGCTGTCGCTCAGGCGGTAGTCTTCCCGGGTCAGGCGCCGTCCGTCCAGGGATACCGCCAGCAGTTCCAGATCCTGACCGTCCAGGCTGAGGGTGTCGCCCGGATACTCGGGATCGCGCTGCACCCGCAGGTGCGCCTGCACCAGGGTGTCCGTATCTCCCAGTTCGAAGCGAAGCTCGATGCTGTCCACCCGGTAGGGTGGCGGGGTGTAGTCGGCGCGATGAATGGGGGTTCGGTGGGCAGTGGACATGATGGTGAATACTGTGATCTCGGCAAAGGTGGGGACCGGACGCTGCCGGTCTCGATCACTACTGATAATAGTCAGCCTACCGAGACACCGGCAAGTAGATATCGAAGCGGGTGGAGCGGCCACCGAGTTGCCGATCCGGTGGCTGGTCGCCCAGGAACGGCGCCAGACGGGGGCGTTTCACCACTACCCGGCCAAGCTTCCGGCCGATTTCCAGCAAGCCATCGGCGTCGGTATCGTCTCCTAGCAAGGCCTGCAAGGCCTGCATCTCCTTGCCGGCGCGGGCGCTGGCCCGGCGCGCCGGGTACATGGGATCCAGGTAAACCACCCCGGGCCGGTGCCCGGCACCCCCGGTGGCCAGCCACTGGTGGGCGTCGGCGCGGATCAGTTGCATACGCTCGCATACCGGGGCGGTGGCCGGATCCGCCCGGCCCCGCGCCAGCCCGTCGGCCAGCAACGCCGCCACCAGCGCCGAGCGCTCCAGCAGGGTGACCGGACAACCCAGGCTTGCCAGAATGAAACCATCCCGCCCCAGCCCGGCAGTGGCATCCAGCACCGCCAGGGGTCCCTGCCGGCCCAGTACCGCGCGGGCCAACAGTTCGTTGCGCGGCACCAGCCGGCTGCGCCGGTAGCCCATGGCCCCACCCACGAAATCCACCCGCACGGTGGTGGGCGGCCGGGTACCGGTGCGTAGCTCCAGACCCGTCGGGGCGGCCACCAGCAACCATCCGGCGCCGCGCGGATCACTCACCACGGGCAGATCCAGTGCCGCGGCCAGCGCCTCGGCGCGCTCCGCCACCACGCCGGCCCCGGACAGCACCGCCAGTTGCATGACGCTCAACCACAAAAAAGCCCGCGACGAGCGCGGGCTTTCCCCAACACCACCGGCAGAAAAAATCTCAGGCGGCTTGCTTCACCGCGGCCCTGGATGCCTTGGTGATCTCGCCGACGTTCTCCTCGGCGAGCTTGCTGAACTCGTCCTTCATGCCGCTACCCATGTCGGTAAGGGTTTTGAAGTCGGCCATTATCTTTTCGCGCAGCTTCTCACCGAACTCCACCTGACTCTTGAAGAAGGCCTGGGCGTCTTCGGGGGAGGTGATATCGGCGGCAGCCTTGATCTGGCTCATGGAAAGATCCACATAGGCCTGGAAAGCCGACATCTGGAAGGCCACCAGCTTCTCGAAGTTGCTGGCCATCAGTTTGTTGGTTTTCACCACAGGGCTCAAGAACATGCTGAACTGACTGTAGGAGTCAGGCAGATCTTTATACATCGGGGGCTCCTCGGATTGGGGGGGCAAGGTTGAAATGTTGCAGCGCAATATACAACCTTTCTTGCTGCGCCGCAACATCCGGGTGAAGTTTTTCTCAACCCGAGGGCAGGGAAATGCCGGTGATCTTCTTGTAGAGGCTCACCGCGTGGGAATCGGTCATCCCGGCGATGAAATCCGTGACCCCCAGTACCCGCCGGTAAGGGCTCGGATCGGGCTGGCGCCCGGGACCCAGATAGCTCGCCGGCAGCAGTTGATACAGCATCCGGTGACGCGCCGAGGCGCGCCGTCCATGGCGGGCCACATCGTCCACCGCCACCACGAAGGCCTCCAGCAGTCCCGCCAGCACCTGGAAACCCGCGGCGCCCACTTCCACCACCGGTTGGGCCACGTACACCGCCTCCTCGGCCCGACGCTTGAGGCGCTCCAGCAGTGCCGCGGCGGGGATCTGCTCGATCAATTCGCCGACGAATTCTCCCGCCAGGATCGCCTGTTCGTGGGCCATGAAGGCCGCGTGCATCTGCTCCACCACCTGGCCGATGGCCTTGGCCCGGAGCAGTTCCACCTGCTCCAAGGGACGGCCGATGGTGTTCAGCCGGGTGCGGATCGCCTCACCCCCGGCCAGCGGTAGCAGCAGATCACGCACCTCGAGGAAATCCAGCAACTGCAAGCGGAACGCGTCCTCGATATCCACGATGCGGTAGCAGATATCGTCCGCCGCCTCCACCAGATAGGCCAGGGGATGGCGGTACCAGCGATCCGCGCCCCGGGGCCGCAACCGCAGGATATCCGCCAGTTGCCCGAACCAGGGTCGATCGTCCTGGAAGAAGCCAAACTTGGCCGATAGCGAAGCGTCGGCGCAGCGGGCGGCGCGGGGATACTTGCTGAACGCGCCCAATGTGGCGGCGGTGAGTTGCATGCCCCCGGGGTTGTCCGGACTTTGCAGGCGCACCATCACCCGAAAGCCCTGGGCATTGCCCTCGAAGTGCAACAGATCCGCCTGTTCGGCCTCGCTCATCTCGTCCAGCACCCGCCGTCCGGCGGCGGATTCCACGAACCAGAGCCGGATGGCGTCCTCGCCGGCGTGACCGAACGGCGGGTTGCCGATATCGTGGGCCAGACAGGCAGCGGCGACGATGGCGCCCAGATCCTGGGGATAGAGCCCCGCTAGGGGTCGACGGCGGAGGATATCCTCGCCCACCATGGTGCCCAGGGTGCGCCCCACGCTGGAGACCTCCAGACTATGGGTGAGGCGGGTGCGGGCCTGGTCGCTGCGGGCCAGGGGAAACACCTGGGTCTTGTCCTGCAAGCGGCGCAGCGCCGCGGAGAACACGATGCGATCGAAGTCGCGCTGAAAATCGGTGCGGGTCTCGCGCCCGGCGGCGCTGGTGGTAACACCGGGCCGGGCGCGCGACAGCAGGGGCTGCCAGTCCATCATCACGGAGATTCCTGCAAAATGCCGGGAGCGCCTAAAATACAGGGGTCTCAGTGTCGCTGTCACCCGCACCGGCGGTCATGCCGGGCATGACAGTTCCGAACAACCATAATCGAGGAAATCGCGGTGGAGAAAATCTGGTTGAAGAACTACCCCGAGGGAGTGCCCGAGGCGGTGGATCTGGAGGAGTTCAGTAGCCTTCGGGACATCATCGAGAAAAGTTGCCGGCGCTTTGAGCACCTGCCGGCTTTTTCCAGCATGGGTACGGTGCTGAACTACGGTGAGATCGATCGCCTGAGCACCCAGTTCGGCGCCTATCTGCAACACAAGCTGGGCCTCAAGAAAGGCGCCCGGGTGGCGGTGATGATGCCGAATCTGTTGCAATACCCGGTGGCGGCTTACGGGATTCTGCGGGCCGGTCTGACCGTGGTGAACGTCAACCCCCTCTACACCCCCCGGGAGTTGCAGCATCAACTGGCCGACAGCGGTGCCGATACCATCGTGATCCTGGAGAATTTCGCCCATACCCTGGAGAAGGTGCTGGAACGCACCCCGGTGAAGCACGTGATCACCACCCGGATCGGCGATCTGTTCCCGTTTCCGCGCTCCCTGATCACCAATCTGGTGGTGAAGTACGTGAAGAAAATGGTGCCCTCGTTCAGGCTCGATGGTGCCATCCCCTTTCCCCGGGTGCTGGCCGAGGGGCGCGGCCTTGGCCTGGACAGGCCCCCGTTGGATCACAACGATGTGGCGTTCCTGCAATACACCGGCGGCACCACCGGGCTCGCCAAGGGTGCGGTGCTGACCCACGGCAATATGGTGGCCAATCTTCAGCAGGCCTCGGCCTGGATTCATCCGGTGACCCGGGAGGGCGAGGAGATCATCATCACCGCCCTGCCCCTTTACCATATCTTCTCGCTCACTGCCAACTGCCTGACCTTCATGAAGATCGGTGCCCAGAACGTGCTAATCACCAACCCCCGGGACATTCCGGGTTTCATCAAGGAACTGGGCAAGGTGCCATTCACCGCCATCACCGGGGTGAACACCCTGTTCAACGCGCTGCTCAATGCCCAGGGTTTCGATCAACTGGACTTCAGCCACCTGAAGCTCACCCTGGGCGGTGGTATGGCGGTGCAGCGGGCGGTGGCCGAGCGCTGGCAGAAGACCACCGGGGTGGCCTTGCTGGAGGCCTACGGCCTCACCGAGACCTCGCCCGCGGTGTGCATCAATCCTCTGAATTCGAAGGCCTATAACGGCAGTATCGGCCTGCCGGTATCCTCCACCGAGGTGAGCCTGCGCGACGATGCCGGACGCGAGGTGCCGGTGGGCGAGGTGGGCGAACTCTGCGTGCGTGGTCCGCAGGTGATGCAGGGTTACTGGAATCGCCCCGACGAGACCCGTGCGGCCATGACCGACGACGGTTATTTTTGCACCGGCGATATGGCCACTGTCGACGAGGAGGGCTTCGTGCGGATTGTCGATCGCAAGAAGGACATGATCCTGGTGTCGGGTTTCAACGTCTATCCCAACGAGGTGGAGGATGTGGTGGCCTCCCATCCGGATATCCTGGAGTGTGCCGCTATCGGGGTGGCCGACGAGCACTCCGGCGAGGTGGTGAAGGTGGTGGCGGTGCGCAAGAACCCGTCCCTCAGCGAGGCCGATCTGGTGAAATTCTGCCGGGAGCGGCTGAGCGCCTACAAGGTACCCAAGCAGGTGGAATTTCGCGAGGAACTGCCGAAGACCAATGTGGGCAAGATCCTGCGCCGGGAGTTAAAGCCCAAGGATTCCGATCCCACCACGACGGCCTGAGTAAGGAGTGACGCTACCATGCTGGCGAGCGATGCACGGGTGATCATGATCTCCGGGGCCAACCGTGGTATCGGCCGGGCGGTGGCCGAGGTGTTGTACGGGGAGGGTTACCGCCTGAGCCTGGGTACCCGTAAGGTCCAGGAACTGAACCGGGAACTGGCCCACTGGGATGCTGCCCGGGTGCTGGTTCATCCCTTTGACGCCACCGACCCGACTGCCCCCAACTCCTGGGTGGCAACCACGGTGGCCCGCTTCGGGCGCCTGGACGGCCTGGTGAACAATGCCGGCATCGCCCGCCACGCCGGCCTGGAGGACGAGGACGAGACGGCGCTGGACGAACTCTGGACGGTGAACGTCAAGGGGCCGCTACGCCTGACCCGTGCCGCCCTACCACACCTGCGCCGCAGTGGCAGCGGGCGGATCGTCAACGTCTCCTCCCTGTCCGGCAAGCGAGTGAAGAACGATAACGTGGGTTATGCCATGAGCAAATTCGCGCTGCTCGCCCTGACCCATGCCACCCGGCGGGCCGGCTGGGACGATGGGATACGCTGCACCGCCCTGTGTCCGAGCTTTGTGGCCACGGATCTTACCCGTGAGATTACCAAAGTGAGCCGCGAGGAGATGATCCAGCCGGCGGATCTGGCCAGGTTGGTGGCCACGGTGATGGCCTTGCCCAACACTGCTACAGTGGCAGAATTACTGGTGAATTGTCGTTTGGAGGACATGTTATAAAGATGATGATATAAAACTTCGGCGGGGCGGTTTCCGGGTGAGTCACGGCCCATGGCGCATCCACTCATCGTTCGCCCCGCAACACCCGCCGGAAAAACACCTGGCTGGCCGGCAACAGCGCCGCCGCCTCCCGGTGTGCCCCGGGCACCACATCCAGCCGCACCGCCACCCCGCGACGCCAGAAGTGCTGGCTGAGCCGCTGCACCTCGGCCACCGATGCGCCTGCCACAGCCGTTGCATCGCCCTCGTCGGGCGCGGTTCCGGCGGTCTCCGCGCCCACCACCAGATGCAGGGCCAGCTGCTGCATGGCGCCCCAGCGCAGTTCCACCCCGAGACGCTCCGCCACCCCGGCCACCCCGGTCGGCCAGTCCTGCCCGGGGTCCGGCAGGGTCACCGCATCGGGTGCGGCCACCGATAGCGCCCACAGCCGCTCCGGGTGAAACAACCCGAAGCGCTGGGCGAAACTGCCCCCGGCGCCGAGGCCGAACAGCATGAAGCGCTCCGCCACCCCGTATTCGGCCACCACCTCGTCCACCATGGCCAGCAGCACCTGATCGAAATGCACGCTGCCCCGGTGCAGCAGCGCGAAGTTTTCCCAGTCCCGGGCCTCCGGCAAACCCGCCGGGAACAGCGGTGCCATCAACACCACCCCGCTGCGCTCGGCGAAGCGGATAAACCGGTCGCGCAGCCCCGCAGCGTCGCGATCGTGGCCGTGGATCAGCACCAGCAAGGGTGCCGGGGAAGTAGCCTCCAGTGCCCCGGCAGCGGGCAGATACAGGCAATAACTGAAGCGGGGATCACGACGGCTGGCCCGGTACGGCAGACTACCCCGGAGCGTTGTGGCTGGTTGGCTAGGCACTGCGCGGTTCCTTTGACTAAGATTAGAAGATATAAACCCTGTGGCTCAAGAGTACCCGACCTGGCCGGCCCAGGACCAATGATGATGATATAAGAGGTGCATTTTCCCATGATGATTGCTTCCCCAGTGGAGACCTGGCAGGTGCGCAAGCCCGCCGTCCATGCCAGCCACGGTCTGGTGGCCAGCCAGCACCATCGGGCCTCCATGGCGGGCGTGGCGGTGCTGGAGGATGGCGGCAACGCGGTGGACGCGGCCGTGGCCACGAGCCTTGCCATCGCCACCCAGGAGCCCTGGATGAGCGGCCTCGGCGGCGGCGGCTTCATGCTGGTCTACCAGGCCGCCGAACAGCGGGTGCAGGCGGTGGATTTCAGCATGGTGGCGTCCCGCCGCCTGGACCCGGCCGATTATCCACTGGTGGAGGGGCGCGGCGCGGATCTGTTCAACTGGCCGGCGGTGCTGGAGGATCGTAACC
>JGI12109J20283_12175743_pt1 | contig 23722 bp, 19 predicted proteins | sample ElkSlonscriptome_12_FD_20283 | JGI IMG/M metagenome (IMG submission 20283)
CGACAAGTGTCAAAAATTCAGACAAGTGAAAGAGATGTTTGAGGCGTTTCTTCATTTACAAGTTTTTGATTTTGAGAAGCTCCATATGTATGGATAACTTCACAACCAATTTAGGACTGCTATACTCTTTGTCGGCACAGACCGATACCAGTCCAGCGGCAGCACATGGGTTTGCCGCCGGCAGTATAGCATTTCTTTACCAAACAGTAAAAATAGTTACTATCTGGACCATGATCTTGTCCCCAAATGTTGCGAGAAAATTACAAATCGCGCCTCAACTAATTTTAAAGGTAGACATAGACCCACCCTTCATGCTATACTCAGGCTATCATCTAGAAACCGTTCAAGCCCGAATTATATAGCTGTAGTGAACAGAGGAACAGAGAACAAAGCACACGTGGCATAGCCCTATCGGATACCATATTTGTTCTTTGTTCAGTGTTTGGCTGTTCTTGCGATATATATCTACGTCCAGCAGTTTTCATTGGGCGTGATTATATAATGTAGTCCTATGTGAGTTATAAAGGCAAGGTTGCCCGATTGCTCCGCGCCAACTATCGGGGCTTTTATAACTGACATCAGGACGCACTATCGTAGGCTGCTCCCGATTTAAAGGAGCAGTACAATCGATATGCTGAAATAACCCCCTGCTCCCGGCGCTAAACCGGCCGGATAATCGGGGGTACCGCGCTATCATCTACGTACGTTTGTTCCAAAACAATATATCAGCCGCAGGTTTACATATCACCCATACCCGTGCATCCCAGTCCGGCCTGCGCCGTAAGTCATAAGCAAGCAGATCGTTTAGCAGGGCTTCCTGCAATCGGAGGCCATAGTACCGGCATTCCTATACTTCCTCCCTGGAAACCAGGCGTAAGGTTTATATGTTTATGCCGGTTACCGGCAAGAAGCAGTGCGGTGAGCTTGCATACCTTCAGATAGAGGGGCACGCGTTATGGTAGAAACAATCCGGACAGACGTGCATAGCGATTACCGGGTTACAACCCCCGGCGATCATCTCAATCTGCTGCTGGGCTGGCTGCAGCGTCTGCTGGCCTGGCAAATTGCCCTGACCCGGCAGATGTACGGCGCGCTGGCCGATGATGAGTACCGTGGCCTCTATATTCCTGAAGCGGAAATCCAGCGGCTCAATTTCGATAACCGGGACATTCCGCCGGACCTGGCCGCCGCGCGGGCCGATTTGCAGGCGGAGCGGGATCGGATTGCAGCGGAGGCCCACGCTGCCGCCGCCACCGGAGTCGCCCTGCCGCTACTCCGCATAGCCCGGCTCTTTGACCTCTCACCCTTCGCCCGGGATCTGCTCCTCCTGGCGCTGGCCCCGGAAATTGATCTGCGCTATGAGCGGATCTATGCCTATATTCAGGACGATGTCACCAAAAAACGGCCCTCGGTCGATCTGGCGTTGCGCCTGCTCTGCCCCGATCCGACTGAGCGGCTGGCGGCGCGGGAGGCGTTTGCGGCGGATGCCCCGCTGCTCAGGTACCGGCTGATCCAGCTCTTTGAGGAGGGGCAGCGGCATGCCCCGCTGCCGGCCCAGTTTATCAAACTGGATCAACGTATTGTCACCGAACTGCTGGGACACGCCGCCCCTGACGCGACCCTGGTCCCGTTTATTACGGTGGAACAGCCCACCCGCACGTTTGATGACCTGATCCTGCCGGACGATATCCGCTCCCGGGTGGGCCGGCTCGTGCAGCAACCGGCCATGCCTCTGGTGCTGGCGCTTCAGGGCAGCTATGGCAGTGGCCGTCGCGCGGTGGCCGAGGCGTTCTGTGCGGCGGCGGATCTGCCGCTGGTCACGGTGAAGCTGGACCTGTTGATTGAGCAGGATAGTATTACCAGTCCGGTGACGCTGTTGAGCCCGCTGGAGGCGGTCCAGCGCGTGCTACGGGAGGCCACCCTGCGGGGCGCGGCGCTGCTCTGGCAGGGCAGTGATCGCCTGCTCGCGGGCGAGGAGCAGAGCGGCTGGCGCGCGGCCCTGCTGGAGGCGCTGGATGCCTATCCGGGGTTATCCTTCCTGGTGCTGGAAGCGCCCTGGGAGGCGCGGGGCATGCTGCCACACACGACCTTTCTGCGCATCGAACTGCCGCTGCCCTCCTACGCTGAGCGGGAACAGCTCTGGCGGCTGCGCTTGAATGGCGACGGGCCGGGTGAGAACACCCTGGCCGCCCTCGCCAGCACCTTCCGCTTGAGCGGCGGGCAGATCCGCGATGCGGCCGCGATGGCCCGCTCGCTGAGCCGCTGGCATGCCGGCGACAACGGCCGGCTCACTCAGATTGACACCAGCAATCTCTACGCCGCCTGTCGGGCACAGTCCAGCGGACGGCTCAACAGCCTGGCCCACAAGATCGCCACAACCTATGCCTGGGACGATATTGTCCTGCCCGCCGACCAGATCCGGCAGTTGCGCGAGATCTGTCTGCAGGTGCGCCACCGCCGCACGGTGCTGGAGCGTTGGGGCTTTGACCGGCATCTGTCGATGGGCAAGGGGGTCAATGTGCTGTTTGCCGGGCAATCCGGGACGGGGAAGACCATGGCCGCCGAGATTATCGCCGCCGACCTGGGACTGGAACTCTACAAGGTCGATCTCTCCACGATGGTGAGTAAATATATCGGCGAAACCGAGAAGAACCTGGACCGGGTGTTCAAGGCGGCGCGGGAGGCCAACGCTATCCTGTTCTTTGACGAGGCCGACGCGCTGTTTGGCAAGCGCAGCGAGGTCAAAGACGCCCATGACCGCTATGCCAATATCGAGGTAGGCTACCTGCTGCAGAAGATGGAAGAGTATGACGGCGTGGTTATCCTGGCGACCAACCTGCGCAAGAACCTGGACGATGCCTTTGTGCGCCGGCTGCATGTCGCGATTGACTTTCCCTTTCCCGAAGATGCCGACCGGCTGCGCATCTGGCGGAAGGTCTTTCCGGCAGATGCCCCGCTGCATAGCGATGTCGATCTGGAGTTTCTCGCGCGGCAGTTCAAGCTGGCGGGGGGCAACATCCGCAACATTGCCCTGTTTGCCGCCTACCTTGCCGCCGAGGATGGCGATACGATCACGATGAGCCATATTATCCGGGCCATGAAGCGCGAGTATCAGAAGCTGGGCAAGCTGGTGACGGCGACCGAGTTTGGCGACTATTTGAAGCTGGTGCGTGATAGCAGTTTGTAAAGGGCGGATAGCCACGCTACGGCAGGGGGGAAACGGCGGAGGAGATCGATCATGATGTCAGTATCGAGCATAATCATTGCTTATCTCTGTTCGCGCTGTTGGGCCTGTTCCCGCAGGTGTCTGGCATATGTGGTACTATCATCGACATCGTCGCGATCCTCCCAGAGACCAATAAGGCCGGAACCCAACAATTGTTCGGCTGTGAGTGGCACCGGTTCAACCGGCAGCAGATCCGCCAGTACAATCATCTCGACCTGCTGGCCCTTCTTGAGGGGTAAATTTGCGAGATGGATCTCGCCATCATGCTCGATAGTCGTTATGATGCGAATGGCATTCATTGCATGCTCCTTTTGAGTTGTGGAGATTAGAACGTATTATCAATTATACTCGATTTTTCAATTATAGCGTAGCATCGTATGAAGTTAAAAAATAGCCTGGATATGAATGTCCAGGAGTCCCGGCTTTAGCCGGTGGGATACCTGCCGGGGCCAGGGTCTCCTGCCGGGAACGCCTGATCCGGCTGAAGCCGGGACTCCTGAGCGACGATTGACGTTTGAAAAATAGCCTGGATATGAATGTCCGGGAGTCCCGGCTTTAGCCGGTGGGATACCTGCCGGGGCCAGGGTCTCCTGCCGGGAACGCCTGATCCGGCTGAAGCCGGGACTCCTGAGCGACGATTGACGTTTAAAAAATAGCCTGGATATGAATGTCCGGGAGTCCCGGCTTTAGCCGGTGGGATACCTGCCGGGGCCAGGGTCTCCTGCCGGGAACGCCTGATCCGGCTGAAGCCGGGACTCCTGAGAGACGATATTCGGGTTAAAAATCAAACTTCATCAGATAAACAGCAGCCAGATCAGTGTCGGCATCCGGGCATACCGTCCGTTGAGTTAATGTAAACCAGGTAACATCAGGCGACTCACGATGAGCGTTGAGCATCAGACCCAATCGAAGACCCACGACCCGGAGCGCAAGCTCCGCACCCCGGATAGCGAAGCGCCGCAGTCCGACCTGGGGACGCGTATTGCCGGGTTGGATCAGAGCAAGCTGCTGCGTGATGGGCCGCTGGCGCACTCGACGGCGCGGGCATTCCGCCAGAGCGTGCTGCTCCAGACGCAACGCACGCAGGGCAATAGCTACACGCAACGCCTGGTTGCTCCGGGGGCTCATCGGTCTGATCGTTCGACACGCGCAACTCGCACCCATACAAACGGCAATGGTCACAGCCTGCCCCCGATCCAGCGGCGTCAAGGCGTCCCGGCTGAGGCCGAGAGCGAGACCGGACCCAGCGAAGAAGAGAAGGCCGAAGCGCTCGCTGCCGCCGAGCGGGCCGAACAGGCGGCAATGCAGACCAGCGTTCGGGGTCAGGAAGAGGTTGCCCAGTCGCGGGCCGCGAAAGCCACCGAGCAGGAAGCGGGCAAAGCGGCAAAGCAGGAAGCGGTTACGGCGCAGGAGCAAGCGGCGGCGTTAAAGGAGAGCAAAGCGGGGAACGCCCCGGGGGGAGGCACAGGCGGCGAGCAACCGGCAGCTCCGGCAAAAGAAGGTGCTGGTGGTGAAAAACAGCCGACGCCTGCTGGTGCGGAAGCCGCCGCGTCCGCCGGTCCGGCAGCGGCAACCATAGGCCCGGCGGGGAGCAACAGTGGTGCCATCGGCGAGAAAGCCCCCACTGCGCCTGAGGAAGATCCCGGGTTCCAGGCGGTAGTGGGCACCCTCAAGGGCGTTGCCGCACAGCAAAAGTCCCACGCCCCGGCGAAGGCCAAAGCGGGGGCAGCCCAGGCCGCCGCCGAGTCACCTGCCAGCGAACTGGAGGGCAAAGCCCAGGCCAACCAGGTCGGCAAGATGGAGCAGGCCGAGACGCCGGCGTTTGACCGGGCCGCGTTCAAAGCGCAACTAATGGAGCGGATCGCCTCCCTGACACCGCAAACGACCGAAGAGGCCGATGAATTCAAGGAAGACGATAAGCTGGGTGGCGTCAAGGGGGAGATGCAGGGCCAGGTAGCGCAGGAGCAGGCGGCGACCCAGGGACCAATTGAAGAAACATCGGCGGAAGCGCCCGACACCGGCAGTGTTGCGCCGAAGCCGGTCAAACCGCTTACCCCGGCGGAACCCGGCGCAGCCCCGGCCGCGGTTGGCGCGCAGCAGGCGGTGCCGAAACCCAGGAGTAGCGGTGAGGTCGAGGCTCCGCTGCAATCTAACACCCGCCAGATCGATCAGGAAATGGCTGCTGCCGACGTTAGCGAAGCGCAATTGTCCCAGGATCCAGCATTTCAGCCGGCGCTCGACTCACGCCAGGAGGCCCGCAGCCATGCGCAGAGTGCGCCCCAGGGCTATCGCCAGGCGGAGCAGGCCCAGTTGACCCAGGCCCAGGCGGACGCGACCAGTACTGCCCAGGAGCGGACTCAGGCCATGCATGGTGACCGGGCCCAACTCCTGAGCCAGGTCGGGGGGCAGCAGGGGCAGGCCAAAACGAAGGATGAGCAGGCCCGCGCCGATGTTGCCGCCAAAATCAAATCGATCTATGCGCAGACCCGCAGCAGTGTCGAGACAAAGCTGTCGGGCCTGGACCGCAAGGTCGAGCAGGTCTTTGATGCCGGGGCGGCGGCGGCGAAACAGGCCTTTGAGGATTATGTCGAAGCCCGTATGGAGGCCTACAAGCAGCGGCGCTATGGCGGTATGCTGGGGTGGGCCCGCTGGCTTGACGACAAGATCACGGGTATGCCCGCGGAGGTCAACGCCTTCTACCGGCAGGGACGCAACCTCTATCTCAAGAAGATGGATGCCGTTATCGACAATGTTGTCTCCGTGATTGAACGCGGGCTGACCGAGGCCAAAGCCGAGATTGCTAAAGGCAAACAGCGTATTCAGGAGTATGTCAACTCGCTCCCGGATAATCTCAAGAGCGTTGGGGAGCAGGCCGCGCAGGATATCCAGAGTCAGTTTGACCAGCTTGAGCAGAGTGTTGACGACAAACAGAACCAGTTGATTGATACCCTGGCAAACAAGTACCAGGAGAATCTGCAGGCCGTCGATGCGCGCATCGAAGAGCTAAAGGCCGCCAACCAGGGATTGGTAGACAAGGCGCTCAATGCAGTAGCCGGGGCAATCAAGACCATCCTGGAACTGAAGAATATGCTGCTGTCGGTGCTGGCCGGCGCCGCCGACGCGGTGGGTAACATCATCAAGAACCCGATTGGCTTCCTGGGCAACCTGATCAGCGGCGTCAAGCAGGGATTCCAGCAGTTTGTTAACAATATCGGCACCCATTTGAAGAAGGGCCTGATGACCTGGCTCTTTGGCGAGGTGGCGAAGGCCGGTATTGAACTACCCAAAAGCTTTGACCTGAAGGGCATTCTCACCCTGGTGATGCAACTGCTGGGGCTGACCTGGGCCAACATCCGCGCGCAGGCGGTGAAACTGCTGGGTGAGGGTGTGGTTAGCAAGCTCGAAGGCGCATTCGATATCTTTATGAAGATCAAAGACGAGGGTATCGGCGCGCTGTGGGAATTCATCCAGGAAAAGGTGGGCGACCTGAAAGAGATGGTCCTGGGCGGCATCAAGGAGATGGTGACCACCCAGGTGATCCAGGCGGGCATCCAGTGGCTGATGGGCATCCTGGGTGGCCCGGCGGGAGCGTTTATCAAAGCGGCGAAGGCGATCTACGACATCGTCATGTGGTTTGTTAACAACGCTGCGCGGCTGAAGGATCTGGTTGGTGCGATTATCGGCTCAGTATCGGCGATTGCCCGGGGCGCACTGGGCCAGGCGGCGCAGTTTATCGAGCAGTCCCTGGCGAAGGCCATCCCGGTCGTGATCGGCTTCCTGGCGAACCTGCTGGGGCTGGGCAACCTGGGCGAGAAGATCCGCGGCATCGTCGAGAAGATCCGCGCCCCGATCAACAAGGCCATTGGCAAGGTGTTGATCAAGGCGAAGGGCTTTGCGAGCAAGATCATTGGGAAGGTGAAGGGCTTTGGGAAGAAGCTCAAAGGCAAGCTGGAAGGGAGCGAGGAAGATAAGCAGAAGCGGCTGAAGCAGGGCGTGACGGCGGGCGTTGCGGCGGTGAATAAGCTGAAGGGGCGTAAAGTTACTGCTGCGCTGATCAAGCCGGCGCTGGCAGCCCTTAGATTGCGCTACCGGCTAGGGGTGCTGGAACCGGTGGTGCAGGATGGCTACTGGGCGGTGCATGGTGAAGTGCAGCGGATGACGGTTCTCACAGGACTGAAATACACCTCGACTGAAACGGTGAGACATTTGTATAGCGGCGAAACCGAAAAGGATCCTCAATCGCCATATGCCGGAAAATGGGATGGGTCTGGTATTCATGAATGGCAGGCAGTTGTAGACCGTTGTGCGCAGGATGGTTACAAGATTCTTCAGGTCAAACAGGATCCTATAACTGGGACAAGGCGCGTCACAATTAAACGAGTGGGAACTGATCCGAAAACTGGCAAGCAAGTTTCTGGGAATATTTCCAAAACCATCTATCCCAAGCAGTACTCTCGTGCGGAGATTAATTCTGCGGGTGATCAGGCTCTGGATGCTGCAGCAAATAGGGCTACTGATACCACCTTTACTCCATATAATACAAATAAGAAAAGGGATGGTAATCCAGCAGACGGATATTTTGAAGCATCGGTTGCAATGTCTGACGGAAACAGCCTTCGAGTCCAAGGATGGTTCAAAGAACTGCCAGGAGGTCAGAAAATCATTACTTCTCACGCGTCTCGCTTTGACAAGTCTTGGCCGACAGTCAGCCAGAGTGAGTGGTGAATCTAGTGGTCTGATCAGGCATAAACGAAGGGTTGCGTGCGGTCTGACCTGACAGATCATTCGTTACCAGCACCACATCGTTAGGATGTGCGCCCCGGAAACAAGGTGGGCGCGGATGATTACCTATATGATGGGCGAAATGTCTGGCGACCACCTGTCAGGTTGGTCTGCGCCAGAGGTCAAAACAACTTGGTCAGTGTACTAGTGAGTCACTTGTCACGAACGGTGCCATTCGAAGAGCCGTTGTAGCTCATTCTAATGCCAAATAGTATTGCGGTATTTGTGATAAGTGACCCACTAGCAGGGTGAGGTGAAATTGATGACCGACAACGTTCTCTTGCAGCAAGCACGAGCACAACGACCCGTAGACGAAGATACGGCTGCATGTTGGAGGCTAATAATCCGTGGTGTAGAAGTCGGCTGGCTAGATACTGATGATATGAAGGAAATTCTGAGTCAAGCAAATCGAGGCATAGATTTCGGCTCGGAAGAACTCTTTCTTGAGAGTGTTGATACTCTGCTTAGAGTGCGATTTTTGGATGAGGTGTATTTTTGTGATCCTCAAGAGATAATACGTCTGCTGCAGATGGTTACACAGAACAGTGGGTGATAGTGCGTCTTTTGGTAGTGCGTCTTTGAGGTGTAACGAGGTAACAAGTGCATGTTCTCCGCACTGTTTCTCATTGCCGGATCGATGCGTGGCAATGCTGCATCACAGCACGGCAGGGCCAATACAACAGGACATACGCAGTAGCAGTGAACTCAGCATGGCACTGCAACACACACCATGTCATCCTGACCGGAGGGAAGGATCTCGCTGCGTGGCACTGCGGCATCAGTACGGGCGCAGCATGCTGCGCCCCAACCGGTCACACGAGCGTTGCAACCCGGCATCAGTACGGGCGCAGCATGCTGCGCCCCAACGGGAGGAACTCACATGCTCAAACGCAAACCCACCCGCCGCAAACGGCGCAGCAGCGATGCCGCACCCGGCATTGCCTCCAGCCAGGCACATCTGGCGGCGGAACCGGCAATCCCGGAGCTGGAGCCGGCCCGGTTGCGCGAGCTGGCCGCGCCCGCTTCCCGCGCAACCCCGCCCCTGCGCGGCGCGACCCTGCTCCAGATGCAGCGCACGCTGGGGAATGCGCAGGTCGCCGCGCTGTTGTCCCGGCGCGCGGCGGCAACGACGGCTGTTCAGCGCAAGGGTGGCAATAAGGCGGCTGGCAAGACAACGATCAAGCCGCCGAAGCGCGCGAGTTATACCATCGATGCGCAGACACTGCACGAGGTTGCCGACGTAATCGACGGGCACGAAGAGGCGGGGGAGACGACCTGGGAGCCCAACCTCAACTACAAGACCAGTAGTGATGGCGTGGTGACGCAGGCGACCGTCACCGTGGATCTGACTATCACCATGCCGGAGTGGCCCGCCGCCCGGAAGCGGAAGAAGCGCGTCAGGGATGAGTGGGAGCGCTTCTATCGGGCACTCGAGGCGCATGAGCAGGGCCATGTTGATCTGGTCCGTAAGCATCTCGAGGGCGTGGCCGCGTCGCTGGTGGGGTTGAGCGAGGAAAAGGCGCAGGAAAAGTTTGCCGAGGCACTGCAGGAGTTGCAAGAGGCCAGTGACCAGTATGATGCGGCAACGGATCACGGACGCAAAAACGGGACGATTATCGATCTGAGTGTTGCGGAAGACGAAAACGAAAACCAATAGCGGATATCGGGTGCGGACACCCTTCCCGGTGTCCCTACACAAATGGAGCTTGTAATGGCCCCCAATCATCAGCATGAGACGAAAGAGCGCGCCGCGGCCCTGCGCCGCCGGGCCGCGCGTGATGCGGCTGCCGGTGCTGCCGAGGCGACCCCGGCGCATCCGCTGCTGACCTTGCAGCGCCAGGTCGGGAATGCGCAGGTGGCACGCATGCTGGCGCAGCGCGAGGAGGCTCCCGAAGAGGAGGAAGTGCAGGCCCGGCGCGACCCGGCTCTTCAGCGGGAAGCCGCCGAAGAGGAGGAGGAAGTGCAGGCGCAGCGCGATCCCACCCTCCAGCGTGAGGAAGCCCCCGAAGAGGAGGAAGTGCAGGCCCGGCGCGACCCGGCCCTCCAGCGGGAAGCGGCTCCCGAAGAGGAAGAGGAAGTGCAGGCGCAGCGCGACCCGGCTCTCCAGCGCGAGGAGATGCCGGAAGAGGAGGAAGAGATGCAGGCCCAGCGCGACCCCACCCTCCAGCGGGAGGAGGCTCCCGAAGAGGAGGAGATCCAGGCGAAGCCGGAGGTTGGGATGGCGGGTGGCCCGATCAGTGAAGGGCTGGCGAGCCGGATCAATGCCCAGCGCGGCGGCGGTTCCAGCCTTGACGAGAACACGCGCACGCAGATGGAAAACAACTTTGGGACCAGTTTTGCCGATGTGCGTGTACATACCGGCAGCGCGGCGCAGCAACTCAACCGCAGCGTCGGTGCGAAGGCTTTCACGACCGGCAACGATATCTTCTTCGGGCCGAACGGCAATCCCACTGATCAGGGCTTGCTGGCGCACGAGTTGACCCACGTTGTCCAGCAGCGCTCGATGAACCATAGTGGCCCGATGACGGTTGGCCCGGCCAACGATCAGTATGAACAGGAAGCCGATGGGGTCTCCTCGGCAATTACCACGGGGGCCGCGCCGGCGACCCCGCAACGGAAGACGGAGGAGTGAACAATGCTCATGAATGTTGACCATCCAGGACAGGAAGATTGGTAGGAACGCCTTCAGGCGGGGTCAGGTCATCAGGAGCGCCTGATGAACGTTGCAATGTTAATCCGGACAGATCGGGAGTCCCGGCTTCAGCCGGATCAGGCTTTCCCTTCAGTAGGTGACGACCCCGGCAGGCATCCAACCGGCTAATGAACATTGAAAAATTAATCCAGATATCGCCGCTCAGGAGTCCCGGCTTCAGCCGGATCAGGCGTTCTCGACAGTATGCTGCTGTCTCGGCAGACATCCAACCGGCTAAAGCCGGGACTCCAGTGGTTCACATATCCGGGCGGTTTTTTCAAACTTCATAAGGTGGTACTACGGGAAGCATGCGCGTTACCGATGTTGATTGTCAAAATCCATCAGAATGCTGATGACGCAGATACACACAGATCGCAACATGAACATGGTTCCAGCATGAGATTGCCGAGGAGCCTGGTGCATCGAATGCACCCTACGCTGAGAACGGTGCATCGAATGCACCCTACGCTGGAGAACTACGGTGGGGGATGGTGCATACAATGCACCCTACGCTGGGGATGTGGTGCATCGAATGCACCCTATGGTGGAGCCTCGTGCATACAATGTACCCTACGCTGAGAACGGTGCATCGAATGCACCCTACGGTGGAGCCTGGTGCATACAATGCACCCTACTGACTATTGACGTGGCGCGGTGTGTGGGCATTTCAAGCTGTAGAGCAGGCTATGTTTAGCGAACTCGACGAGACAATCAAGCAGATCCTGATCAAGGAGGGTGGGTTCGATCCCGCCGAGATCGAGGTCAGCTTTGATATTCCCAACCGCGAGTGGTCGGCCGGAATATCGAAGCCCACCGTGAACTGCTATCTGTTCGACATCCGCGAGAACCGGGATATGCAGCAGACCGGCATGCTGATGGAGCGGCAGAAAACCAACGGCAACATGTACCGCCAGCGGCCACCGCTCCGGCTCGACATGACCTATCTGATCACCGCCTGGACCCGCGCCGTCGAGGATGAGCATCGGCTGCTCTGGCATATTTTCAGCACGTTGATGCGCTGCCCGGTGCTGCCGGAGCAGCATCTGCCGGGGGTGTTGCGGGAGCATGAGTTGCCGATCTACACCAGCCTGGCTCGCGCCGAGGGCGTGCTCAAAAGCCCCGGCGAGTTCTGGACCGCGCTGGAAAATCAGATCAAGCCGTCGTTGAGTTTTGTGGTGACGCTGGCCGTTGATCGGGATAAACTGCCGACCGGCGCGCCGGTTGCGGGCGCAACTACCCGCTACACCCGCACCGACCCCGAGGATGAAAAGGCCGGTCGCGGCATCCGTCCCGGTCACACGGTTCAGGTCAGTACCGGCATGCAGATCGGCGGCGTGGTGCGGGATACTGCGGGGCACCCCCTGGCCGGGGTGGCGCTCACGGTGGAGGGCAGTGCGGCCCGCGAAGTCGTCACCGGCGCGGATGGTGGGTTTGTCCTGCCCAATGTGCAGCCGGGTCCGGTCACACTGCGAATTGCCCGGCCGGGTGGTACGCCCACCCGTGTGGAAATGGTCGTTCCGTCGGACACCTACGAGGTGGTGCTTGAGTAGTGCAATATGCCGGGAGCGCAGTGCTCACTGACACGACCTACGCGGTCGGTCTGCAAACCGGACGTTTGCACCAGGTAACGGTCGGATTCGCCTGCGGCAGCGTGGTACTCTTTTCTTTTTTACAAAAATGTTCACTTTGTGAACATTTTTGTAAAAAAGATAGGTTCTTCCGCCCTGCCGGAGGCCCAACCCACCCGCTTGCGGGAAACCGGGTAACGTGTGTCACTGACTGATATCGCCAGACGCTAATGGTAGTTTCCCCATGAAAGGAGTTGAGCATGCCGGAGTATCTTTCGCCAGGTGTGTACATCGAAGAGGTCAACACTGGTCCCCGGCCGATTGAGGGTGTCGGCACGGCAATGGCGGCATTCGTCGGGTTTGCCCCGGCCGGTCCGATCAACTATCCCACACTGATTACTAACTGGACGCAGTATGTTGAGACCTTTGGCAGTCTGGAGAATGGTGGCACGCGGAATGCGCATATGAATGGCGCGTTTCTCTCGCATGCGGTCTATGGCTATTTCCTCAATGGCGGTGGGCGCTGCTATGTGACCCGCGTTGTCCCGCCCTCAGGCAATGGTCAGCAGCCGCAGCCCGAACCGGTGCAACTGCCCAGCCGCGCATCAAAAGCCGTACCGTCGCTGTCGATTATTCCCAAGGGTGCGCCGGCCAGCGATATCCAGGTTGATGTAGCGCCCCCCAGCGGTGAGGAGCCGCCGGAAGGCACGTTCACCCTCAAGATCCGCATGGGTGAGGTTGAAGAGACCTATGAGAATGTCAGCCTGGGCAAGCGCGGGGTCAAAAATGTGGTCGAGACGGTGAACCAGGCCAGCAAGCTGGTCACGGTAGTTGAGGAGCAGTCGTCGGGGGCGCTGGCCGAGCGCGCGCCCGAAACCGGCAACTACCTGCTCAAAGCAGCGCCGCCCGCAACCCTGCCCCAACTGCGCCCCGATCATATCGTCGGCAATGTCAGCGAGCGCTCCGGCCTGGAAGGGCTGGAGGTGGCCGAGGATGTCACGATGATCTGCTGCCCCGACCTGATGTCGGCCTACATGTCGGGCACACTTGACCGCAACGGCGTCAAAGCGGTGCAACTCGCCATGATTGCCCACTGTGAACGCCTGGGCGACCGGGTGGCGATCCTCGATCCGATCCCCGGGCTTGCGCCGCAGGAGGTCAAGAAGTGGCGCTCGCAGGAGACTAACTACGACTCGATGTTCGCGGCGCTCTACTATCCCTGGATTACGATCATGGGGCCGGAAGGCAAGCCGCTGCCCATTCCGCCCAGCGGGCATATGGCCGGGATCTACGCGCGTAGTGACAATGAGCGCGGGGTGCATAAAGCTCCGGCCAACGAGATTGTGCGCGGCGCGCTGGAGCCGGTGGTGCAGATCACCAAGGGCGAGCAGGATGTGCTCAACCCGATTGGCGTTAACTGCATTCGCACCTTTACCGGGCGCGGCCTGCGCGTCTGGGGCGCGCGCACGCTCAGCAGTGACCCGGCCTGGCGCTATGTGAGTGTGCGCCGGCTGTTTAACTATATCGAGAAGTCAATTGAGCAGGGTACCCAGTGGGTGGTGTTTGAACCGAATGACCCCGATCTCTGGGCGCGGGTGCGGCGCGATGTGGGCGCATTCCTGACCGGCGTCTGGCGCAACGGCATGCTGTTTGGCAACTCACCCGCCGAGGCCTTCTATGTGAAATGCGATGAGGAGTTGAACCCGCCGGATGTGCGCGACCGGGGCCAACTAATCATCGAAGTTGGCGTGGCCCCGGTCAAGCCCGCCGAGTTTGTGATCTTCCGCTTTAGCCAGTTTTCCGGCGGCGGCGCATAACGGGAGCAGCCATCGTGCTGCCGGTACGGCATAGTTTACATAGCAAGCACAATCCTGAGACAGGAGGAGCCTCATCATGACGATGTTGGATAAAGACCCGTTTGTATCAGCCTGGTTTGCGATTGAGTTTCAGGGTCAGATTACCGGGGCTTTCCGCGAGTGCAGCGGCCTGGGAAGCGAAAACGAGGTTGTCGAGCATAAAGCCAGTGGCCCCGATGGACGCCCGGTGATCAAGAAAATCCCCGGCAATATCAAGTGGAATAATGTCACCCTCAAGCAGGGCATTACCGACGATATGGATATGTGGACGTGGCGGCAACTGGTGGAGGAAGGCAAGATCGAGGAAGCCCGCAAGAATGGCGCTATTGTCATGTTCAGTGCGGCTGGGATGGAGCTTGCCCGCTGGGAGTTTATTAACGCCTGGCCGAGCAAAATTAACGGCCCGTCGGTCAATGCCACCTCGAACGAGGTCGCTGTCGAGGAGTTGGAACTGACGCATGAGGGCTACAAGCGGGTGAAGTAAGCCACGGAAGAACAGATAAGCAAAGAGCAAAGAACAAACATTCTTTCTGATACTGACATCCCAAATGCTTTTTGTTCGGTGTTTCTTTGTTCTATGTTCTCTTACTGGCATCAGGAGCAGTATGCTACAGACAGAATTCGAATTTACGTTACCGTGCGGCTACGTTGACGAGCAGGGCACCCTGCATCGCCAGGGGGTGATGCGCCGGGCAACCGCGCTGGATGAAGTTGCCCCGCTGAATGACCCGCGCGTGCGCACGAATGAGGCCTATCTGAGCATTCTGCTTCTGACCCGGGTCATCACCCGGTTGGGTACGCTTACCGCCATAAGTACATCCGTGATTGAACAGCTCTTCGCAACCGATTTTGTCTACCTACAAGATCTTTATATGCGGGTTAATGCAACCGAGACAAACCTGCTCGAAACGCAGTGTCCAACCTGCGGGACGCGGTTTGTCTTAGATCCAACGGAACAGAATGGACAGATCTGAGCCAGATACCAACATGCAAAGCAACCCGTCGGAACAGACGGAGGACGCACCGGCACTCCCGGCCGCAGTTGACATCAACAAGCTGGCGGAGCGGGTCTACCAGTTGATGCTGGCCGAGGCACGCCTGGAGCGCGCCCGTGGTACGCGGCCGGCCCGGCGGGAGCGACGGGAAAGGATGTAAGCGATGACTCAGCAACTCCCCGATGCCTTGCCGTCATACCGCTTTTATGTGGAAATTGACGCCATTCCACAGGCGGTGTTTACCGAGGTGAACGGTCTGCAGGTGGAGACCGAGGTGATGGAATATAAAGAGGGCGGGAATAATGGCTTTGTTCATCGGCTGCCGGGACGAACGAAGGTGGGCAATATCACGCTCAAGCGCGGTATGACCCGCTCGAATGAGTTTTTCTCCTGGTACCTGGGTATTGCCTTCGGGCGTAAAATTATCCGGCGCAATCTGTCGATTGTGATGTACGACACGGTGGGCAAAGAAGTGATGCGCTGGGATTTTATTAATGCCTACCCGGTGAAGTGGACGGGGCCGCAGTTTAATGCCGGCGGCAGTGCTTCTGCCGTTGAGACGGTTGAACTGGCCCATGATGGATTGAAGGCAGAGATAGGCAATGGTTCGCAACGCGCTCGTTAAACGCATATACGGACAACACAACCGGGCCCGGCGACTGCTGGCGCGGCATACGCTGATCCGGCGTGCGGCCCCGGATGGACACCGGCAGCACGCTGCCCCGACGCGGGTTCCGGCCTGGCCCTATCTGCCGCCCGGAGCGGGTTCCGGTAGCGCCGCAGATGTGAGTGCGAGTCCGGTTCCTGCGGATCAACCCTTTGCCGGGCATGAGCTGCATGAAGCGGTGGAGCGGGTGCCGCCGTTTATCTCGGCAACTCCTGCGGGAGATCGATCCGATCCCCGCCCGGAAACAATATCCGGCGGAGTAACTCGGCCTGCACCGGCACAACCGGCAGCGCCGGCACCACCCGCACCATCCGCCGATCCGCTGGCAGACCTGGTGCGGCGTATGCGTTCCCAACGCCAACCGGATGCGGTGGGCGAGGCGGCCCCGGCAACCGCGCAGTCCGACCCGGCCGGCATACCAACCGCTCCCCGCCCGCCCCGCCGGCCGCGTGCCGAGCGCATTGTGGAAGTACAACCGGGGCAACCAGTTGCGCAACCGGCACAACCGGATGCCGGCGGGGAGCAGCAGTCGCCGCCGGTCGCGCCGCCGCCGGTGGCCGACCGATCTGCGCCGGCGGTGGAGAATGTAGCGGCAAATACGCCGGGCGCACTCCCCGCGGCACCCCGGGCAGGCGTGCCCGCCCAACCTGCTGCTGTGCCAGAGCAGGCTGCACCGCCGCCGGCCGAATCGTCAGGGCCGGCCGGAGCGGAGCAGGCAACCGCTGCGCCCGGCGCACCCCCGGCTACCCCGAAAGATGCCGCAGCCGCCAACCCACCCGTGCCGTCGCGTGTGTCGCCACCGCCGGGAGGACCGTCAGTGCAGGCCACCGGGGAACCGTCCGCAGCACGCGCGCAGCGCCCAACCATGCCAACCGGCCCGGTGGCACCCGTGCCACCTGCGCCGCCGCCGGTAACTGCACCTGCGCCTGATGTTGTGCCCACATCTGAACAGCGGCCGGCCCATACGCCGGCGACGTCACAACCTGCGCCCCAGGCAGCCGTACCGCCGCCGGATCAGCCGGACCTGCGCGCGACCGCGCCGCCGCGTGTGGCGCAACCCGCTCCATCGGCATCGGTACCGACACCAGCCAGGCCGTCGGAAGCTGCGGCGGAACCACCTGCGCCAACTGACCGTTCGCCACAGGCATGGGCCGCCCGGCTGGCGCAATCGCTGGGGCAAACGCCGCCGCCGCAACCCGACCAGCCGGGAGTCACGTCATCGCCAGTGCCGCCGCCGGTGCCCGACCTGACCAGCCAGGCACGCGTGGCAGATGCTGCCGCGAAGACACCAGCAACGACGCCGGCACCGGCAGCCACTCCGGCACCCCTGTTCCCGGCACCAGTGCCGGACAGTCTGGTATCGCCACCGGAAGATTATTCGGCGACCACGCCACCGCCGGCGCAACCGGCACAGACAGCGCAACCGGATCTGCCGGCAGTGGCGCTGCCCGCAGTTCAGCCCGGCGCGGCGGCTATTCCGCCGGGACAACCCGTGCCGGCTCCCGCCTCCGCCGGGACGGATCGGCCGCGACCGTCCGCAGAGCCGCCGGGCTCGCCGCAGGCATGGGCGGCCCGGCTGGCACGCCATACGCAAGCCGTCCAGTCGCCGCCGCCGGAACAGTCCCTGCCGGTGTCGCAGTCGGAGTCACCGATTGAGCATCCGGTGCAGCCCGACGCAGCCTCCCCACCGTTGGCGGATAAACCGGCCCCGCGCTTCCAGCGCCCGCAAGGCCGGGCTGCTACCGACAACGCCACAGTTGCGTCTGCCACGGCGATGAGCACACCGGAGGCTACTGACCTGACGGGTGGGTATGCCGCGCAGACATCCGAACCGCCAGGGCCGCAGTCCCGCGCAGCAGCACCTGCTCCGCGCCAGGGTGCGCCGCGCTTTGTCTCACCCGTGAGCGTTACCAGCCCACAAACCGGCCCGGCCCTGGCCGGCACGGCGGCACCGGCGGAACATGTGTCCATGCCGGCACCCCGACCAGCGCGACAGCCCGATCAGCCTGCTTCGGTTCTACCCGCGCCGGCACCGATTCGGTCAGTGGAAGAGTCAGCGGCAGGAGAACCGGCAGTCGTGGAAGGACCGGAGCAGGCTGATCGGGCGCACTGGGGCAGTCTGCCGGCACCCTGGGAAACCCTCCCCGGTTGGATGACTGAACCCACGTCCGCCGCATCCGGAGACGTGCAGACCGGCAAACCGGCAACGACGCCAGGTGCGGGACGGTCGATCAGTCCGGCTGCCCCGGCCGCCGGGGGCGGACCAGTCATTCAGCGCGCTGCCGGCGAACCGGCCGACACACCGGCAGCAGTGGAAACACCGGCTCCATCGGCGGAAGAACCGGACGACCAGGCACCCGAAGCAGATCTGGATCTGCTGGCCCGGCAGGTGTATGCCGTCCTCAAAAAACGTCTGTCCGTTGAACGTCGTCGTCTGGGCTAGACGAAAGGAGATACGCAATGAGCAATACCAGTCTGGCAAAAGCAGCTATTGTTAACCGTGATAAACCGGGAAGTATACCAATTAGATGTATGTTTAATCCATCAGAATACACGTTTAGCAAACAGAATAGCTGGTCAATGGGGAAAACCAAGGGTAATGATATGCCGCAACTGGAGTTTAGCAGTGGTAAACCTGCGACCCTCAAGTTGCAGCTCTTCTTTGATACGTATGATACACAGCAAGATGTGCGTGAAGTGTATACCGATGCGATTTGGGAACTAATGATTGTTGACCCGGAATTGACTGATGCGAAAAACCAGAAAGGACGCCCGCCTAAAGTTAGCTTTATATGGGGGAAAACCTGGTCATTTGATGCGGTTATTACCAGTATCTCGCAGAAATTTACGCTCTTTCTCGATACCGGTACTCCCGTGCGGGCCACCCTCGATGTCACCTTTCAGCAGATCCACGACACGCGGCAGTTGCGTCCACAGAACCCGACTTCGGGCGGCACGGGTGGTGAGCGGGTCTGGACGGTCAATGCCGGTGATACGCTGGCCTGGATTGCCTACAAAGAGTATGGCAACCCCAACCAGTGGCGCATCATTGCCGCGGCCAATCAGTTGACCAATGTCCGGCGCTTGACGCCGGGTATAACCCTGGTGATACCCAATGCCTGACACACAGAACCTTCTAAGCCAGTTTTATATCCAACTCGACGGCAGCGATGCTCCGGTTGCGTTGATGCGCGCGGTTGAGCAGATCAGCGTGGAGAGCAGCCTGCATCTGCCCGATGTTGCCACCCTGGTGGTGCATGATCCCGGTCTGCAATGGATCGATGCCGACCAACTGGCCCCCGGAACGGCCGTGGTCATTGCAGCTCAGGCCGACAACAACCAACATACGATCTTTGAGGGTGAGATTGTTGAGATCGAGCCGGAACTGGGGATTGGCACGCAGAAGGTCATCGTCCGAGCCTTTGATCGCATGCACCGGTTGAATCGGGGCCGCCATGTGCGCTCGTTCCTCAACGTCAGCGACACCGATCTGGTCCAGCGGGCCGCCCAGGAGGTCGGGTTACAGGTCAAGGCCGATCCAACGCGGACGGTGCATCCCTATGTCTTGCAGGCCAATGAAACCAACCTGGCATTTCTGCAACGGCGGGCCGCCGCGCTGGGCTATCTGATCTATGTCCGGGGGAGTACCATCCACTTTGGCGTCCCTGCATCGGAACCGGGTGAACCGGTCGAACTGGAGTGGGGCGATACGCTGACCACATTCTCTCCGCGTCTGACGACCATCGGGCAGTTTAATACTGTCACGGTGCGCAGTTGGGATTCCCAGGCCAAACGCAGCATTGTTGGGCAGGCGGAAAAGGGAAAGAGTATCCCCCAGGTCGGCGAGTCACAGAACGGGGGTGAGTTAGCCCAGAAAGCCTTTAACCTGACGGCCCAGGATCTGCTGCCCGACTGCCGGGTACGCTCGCAGGATGCCGCCGCGCTCCTGGCGCAGGCCATCGCCGACCGCCATGCCAGCCGGTTTATCGAGGCGGAAGGTAGTTGTCTGGGTATTCCCCAGTTGATTGCCGGCACGCCGGTCAAGGTCAACGGGGTCGGCCGGCGCTTCAGCGGAACCTACCTGGCAACCAGTGTGACGCACCAATATGATGCCGAAGCGGGCTATGTCACCACATTTACGGTATCCGGCCTGAACCCGGCGACGCTCTTTAGCCTGCTCATTCCGGAGGAACCCGAGGCGACCGCACCGCCGGGACTGGTGATCGGGATCGTCACCAACAGTCGTGACCCGGAGGGCATGGGGCGGGTGAAGGTCAAATTCCCCTGGCTGACGGACGAGCACGAGAGCGATTGGGCCCGCATTGTCACGCTGGGGGGCGGCGCAACGCGTGGGTTTCATCTCCTGCCGGAGGTCAATGACGAGGTACTGGTCGGGTTTGAACAGGGCGACATCCAGCAGCCCTATGTCATTGGCGGGCTCTGGAATGGGCAGGATAAACCGTCCGGAGGCAAAGATCTGGTCAGTGGTGACGGCAAAGTGCAAAAGCGCGTCCTGCGCTCCCGCACCGGGCATGAAATCGTTCTGGATGATAGCGATAGCGGCGGGGTGACGATTAGCGACAGCAAGGGCAATAAAATCAGGCTGAACAGCCGGGATAACTCGCTGACGATTGAGTCCCAGGGTGATATGACGCTCACGACGCAGGGCAATCTGGCGCTGAAAGCCCGGGGCAACCTCTCGCTGGAAGCTCAGGGCCGGACTGAAGTCAAGGGTACGGACGTGAAGGTTGATGGCGCGGCAACGGTGGATGTCAATGGTGGGATTATCAATTTGAATTAACCGGGAGTAGCACATGGGCCAGCCGGCAGCCAAACAGGGCGATCAGATCGTGGCAACCGATACGCACATTATTATGGTGCCTTCACCCGGAGGACCGGTGCCGACGCCGTTGCCGCATCCCTTCAATGGGATCATTCAGGGCAATGTGAGCCCCAATGTGAACATTATGGGGCGACCGGCGGCGACCGTAGGCAGCATCGCCATGAACACCCCGCCGCATATTCCGCAGGGGGGGGCGTTCCAGCTACCGCCAACCAACCGGGGACAGGTTACACTGGGCAGCAATCGGGTGCTGATCAATGGGAAACCTGCCGCACGCAATGGCGATACGGCAATGACCTGCAACGACCCGGTTGATCTGCCCGTTGGTAAGGTTGTCGCCGCCGGAACGGTGATGATTGGCTAGGAGCAACGCCAATGAGTGATTTCTTAGGCACAGGCTGGGCCTTTCCCGTCGGCGTTGATGCGCGGGGGCGGATTGCGCTGGCCCGCCGTGAGCGGGATATCGAAGAGGCGATTCAGATCATTTTGCTGACGCCGAAAGGCCAGCGCCCGATGCGGCCTGAGTTTGGCTGTCAGATCCATGATCTGATTTTTGCGCCCAACGACTCGACCACCGCCGGTCTGGCGGCCTACTATGTCGAAGAAGCGCTGGCAATGTGGGAGCCACGCATTCAGGTCAAGAAGATTGCCGCCAATCCCGACCCGGACGATCCCGGACGGCTGTTGATCGCAATTCATTACGAAGTCAAGGCAACGCATGATCGGCGTTCGCTGGTTTTTCCGTTCTATCGTATACCCGGTGAATGAGTTACAGGAGTTACACGGTTCCTGACCCGGAAGATAGTTCCGCCTCCGGCAGGGTGGAAGATTCCTTTCTTTTTCACGAACATGTTGCACGTTGTGCAACATGTTCGTGAAAAAGAAAAAAGAATACCATGCTGCCGCAGGTGAATCGGACTTTCATCGGGTCAAACGCCTGGTTTGAACATGCACCGCGTAACTCCTGTGAGTTAGATAACTATGCCATTACCAACACCACAACTTGATGACCGGCGCTTTCAGGATCTCGTCGATCAGGCCAAGCGGATGATCCCGCACTACTGCCCGGAGTGGACCGATCACAATGTCAGTGATCCGGGGGTAACGCTGATCGAACTGTTTGCCTGGATGACGGATCTGCTCTTGTTTCGTGTCAACCAGGTGCCGGATAAGGTTTATATCACGTTCCTCGAGATGATCGGGGTGCAACTGGAGTCGCCCCGGGCCGCGCGCGTACCCGTGACCTTCTACCTCTCCGCGCCACAGCCGGCTGCCGTCACCATTCCGGCGGAGACCGAGGTGGCAACGGTGCGGACCGAAACCAGCCCGGCGATTATCTTTACGACCGAAACCGATCTGGTTATTCGGCCCCCGGTGGTGACGGGCGCATTTACCCGGAGCGCCGGCCAGAGTGGTGCCGGCGCATGGACGGTGCATGATCTGCGCCAGTTGGAGCTTCCTGGTCGGCACATCCCTCTGTTCCCCCCTGCCCAGCCGGTTCCGGGTGATGCCTTCTACCTGGCACTGGAGCAGGATCATAGCCGGCATGTGCTGGCGCTGCTGCTGGAGTGCGAAACCGCGGGTGGTGCCGGGGTTGATCCAACCAATCCTCCGGTGGTCTGGGAAGCCTGGCAGGGCGGGTTGGCCCGCTGGGTGCAGTGTGAGGTCGAGTATGACGGCACCGGCGGGTTCAACCAGTCCGGGGAAATCATTCTGCATCTGCCGGATATGGTTGAAGACGAACTTCAGGGGACGCGTGCCTACTGGCTCCGCTGCCGCCTGACGGACGAGCAGGGCAATCCCGCGAATGCATACCGGGTCTCCCCCGATCTGGAGCGGCTGGAGGTTGAGGCGCGTGGGGGCATTGCCGGGGCACGCCATGCCGTGACCGTCACACATGAACTGCTGGGGCGTAGCGACGGCACACCCGGCCAGACATTCAAGCTGCTCTACACGCCGATCCTGGCGCGTGATCCCGCGCGGGATTACCTGATTGTCGAGACTCCCGGCGCGGCGGAGCAGCAGTGGCACGAAGTCAGCGACTTTGCCGAGTCCGGCCCGGAGGATTACCACTTCACGCTTGATAGCCTCGATGGGACGCTCAAGCTGGGGCCCGCGCTGATCCAGCCCGATGGGACCATGTACCGCTTTGGGGCCGTGCCGCCGCATGGCGCAACGCTGCGCTTCAGTCGTTACCAGTATGGCGGCGGGATCATCGGCAATGTGCCCCGGGGCACGCTGGCGGTGATGAAGACCGCGATTCCCTATGTGGCCCGGGTAAGCAATCGCGCGGCTGCCGTCGGTGGGCGGAACGAGCAGAGTCTGGAGGATGCCAAACTGCGGGCCGCGCAGGTGCTGCGCTCGCAGACCCGCGCGGTGACGGCCGACGACTATGAACATCTGGCCGGTCAGGTGTCGCATGTGGCCCGGGCCTACTGCCTGGCCCCCGGCGTGCAGCCGTCCGGCCCCTCCGACCTCCAGCCCGGTCAGGTGGTTGTGCTGGTGCTGCCCGAGTTGCATACGCCCAATGGCCGGATTGTGCCGGAACAGTTGGCCCTCTCGGCGGAGTTGCGCACCGCAGTCATGGCGCACCTGGCGGAGCGGAGTGTGATCGGTACGCGGCTCGAAGTACGTGAACCCCGTTTTATCTGGGTATCGGTGTTTGCCCGGTTGCGCCGGCCGGAGGGCAGCGACCCGCAGCAGACCGAAGCCATCCAGCATCAGGTTGAGGCGGCACTCTACCGCTACCTGAATCCCTACACGGGGGGGCCGGACGGCACGGGTTGGCCGCTGGGCCGCGATCTGCATGTATCAGAACTCTATGGTCTCCTCCAGCAGATTCCGGCGATTGATTTTGTTGAAGAAGTGCGGTTGAGCATCGGCGATCCGGGCAGTGGGGTACCGGCAGCGCACAGCGCGCCCCGGCTCACCGTCCCACGCGATACCATTATCTGTTCGGGGCAGCATCAGATCCAGTTAGGTTGAGAGACTGTCTGAAAAGGGGTGGTCATGGGGCGACGGCCCCGAAGCGGGAGTCCCGGCTTCAGCCGGTTCCGGCCACACACCGGCTGAAGCCGGGACTCCTGGGGCGCT
>JGI12109J20283_10000972_pt1 | contig 23720 bp, 22 predicted proteins | sample ElkSlonscriptome_12_FD_20283 | JGI IMG/M metagenome (IMG submission 20283)
CATAAACTGGCAAGGAACTGCAACATGGTGGCGCGGGATGGAGCAGCCCGGTAGCTCGTCAGGCTCATAACCTGAAGGTCGTAGGTTCAAATCCTACTCCCGCAACCAATCCCCCAGCACAACCGGACATCTAATCGTCTTCGGTCATGTCTACGGCGTTGCTGATTGCGTCTACGCCGGCACTGAACGCCGCGACGAAGTCCCGGGGTTCGGCAATTTGTGCAAGAGGTGGAAAGACGGCGCTTTGCAGCCCGCGTTCTGCAGCGGCCGCGATCGCTTCCGGTGGGGGCGCCGCTTCCCAGATGATGACACCGGCACCGGTCTCGGCGGCCAACGTGTCAAGCGCGTCGAGTTGCGCGGGCGTCGGCATTGCACCGGCTTCCCATTCAAGAGCGTTGATGTCGAGCGCATAGCGCCGTGCGAGATACTGATACCGTGGATGCGTCGCGATCATCGCGACACCTTGCGCGTTCGCCAGCCGGGTGCGGGTGTCGCGATCGAGCTGTTCGAAATCGGCCAGAAGATCGGTGAGGCGTTCGGCAACGCCATCCGGTGCGGCGAGGTCACGCGCCGTGATCGCATCCGCCATCGCTTCGGCCTGGGCCGCGGCCATCGTCAGGTCTAGCCAGGTATATGCGGCAAGGCCTTCATGCGCATGCTCTCCCCCGTCGCCATGACTGTGTGTGATGGTTTCGGTGATGATGAACCGCTCCGCGAGGCCGGCCGCAGTCGTGACCGTCTTGCTGCGGGGCAATGACACACGGTCGACCCACGACGCGAAACCGGCACCGTTCAATACGATCAGATCGGCTGACTGGATTGCGCTGATGTCGGCGATCGACGGACGCCAGAACGACGGATCGACGTCATCGGGCACGGGGAAAACAACCTCGGCATCGCCATCGAGCAACCGCTCGGCCATGTATTGCAGGGCATAGTTCACGGTGACGACCCGGGGCGTCTCCTGTGCCAGTGCCTCACCAGAGGCTGTCAGAGCGTAAATCGCCGTCAGCGCGAACCCGAAACGTCGCATCCCGTCAGCTCCGGCAGTTGCGCGCAATATCGTCGGGCGTCAGCAGCCAGTAGTTGTCGTGGCTGCCAGTATCCACTTCGATGACCAGACCGCTTGCGTGATCCACGGTTTCCAGCGGAATGATCGCGGTGCCGTCTTCTTGCAGCGACAACGTCGTCAGGAGTGTGTTTTCCCCGTCCATGACCCGCACCTCGCCCTCGCGCGCGGCATTGCCGTTCGAGAATTTCGCCTCGACGGTCACGTCTTCGCAATCAACTGACGCGAAAACGATCAATTGGTGCGCCATCGCGCCCAGAGGGGCTGTGGCAAAGGCGGCTGCGAATACCAGAAACCGGATCACTGGCCTGTCCATTCTTCGAAGTGCACCCAGATCACGGCGCCAAGCTCAACCGCCTTGTCCTCGCCGTCTTGAGGCAGGGTGTAATCGGCTGTATTCAGCGCGGCGAACCCCCACCAGCCATGTGCGGGCGGCGCATAGGTAAAGACGCCGTCGGCATCTGCCTTGACGGTCTGGGTGATCATCAATTCATCCGGTGCGGTCGCGGCGGTGTCTTGATTGAAGAATTCGACCTCGACCTCGGCATAGGGAACGGGCTCACCGTCCATCTTGACGATGCCCTGGAATACATTGCTTTCCCACAGACCGAAGGGCTTCGACAAAGGCACGATCTCGGTCTTCAGACCCAGTTCTGTATCCCAACCTTCGTCATCGCCGAAGGCTGTCACATAGGTCTTGGTGTAGTGAATGATAAAGGCGTCCTCGGCAGGTTCCCAATAGGGCTGCGGTTCCATCGCGAATACATAGGTTCCGGGCCGCTCCAACGGATAGTCGAGCGTATAGCCCTGGTCCTCCATGACACTCGCATCCTCCAGCCTGTCCAGCAGGTCCGAGGTGACGCCCTCATGCGTCACCGAGAATGCTGCGGGCCTCTCGAGCATCATCCCGTCCAACTCGAAGGGGTGCGAAAACGACATCGTCAGCGATACGCTGCGGCCATCCTCCTGGCTGATCATGGGATCGTCCGGGATGATCATGCCATAGTGCGCCATCGCAGGCGTCGTGGCGATCAGGCCCGCAAGCGCGGTCGTGAACAGATACCGTTTCATCAGATCTCCGATCGGTTACGTGCCCAAGGTGAGAAGCCAGCCCACCCATTGATCGGCATTCTGCACGACTATCACGGACCCCACAACTGCGATGGCGCCCGAAACCGCCAGAAGGATCAGCGTCTCGGCGGCCAACAGCCCGAGCACCATACCGCGCCGTGCCCCCAGCTTGACGGCTGTGCGCACCTCGCGTGCACGCAACCGGTAGCTGAGAAACATGGCAAGCCCGATGGCCGCGATCGCGGCAATGGCGATAATCAGGGTCACAACATCGAGCAGGGTCTTGATCCGGAAAATGCGATCCACCAGACTCTGGATGACCATCACGGGGGTGACCAGTTGCGCAGGGTTTTCCCCGTCGAGATAACGCCCTTTCAGGATCGTCCCGGCACGTGTGTCGTTCGGCACCACGATCACGGCAGACGTGGGGAAACCGTCCTGATCACCGTGAAAATGGAAGGTCTCGATGTTTTCGGGCGTGATGCGCTGGTATTGCACCACGGCGGCATTGACCAAAGCGTCCGTGCCCGCGGCGATATCCGCGGCAGTCACCACATCTTCGTGCCCGTGCCCGATCCCCTGAATGACCCATGCCGTCTTGATGTCGACGAAAATCGCCTGATCATCAGCCGAGTTCGTCGGTGCCAGAACGCCGACCACGGGCATCTCCAGCGGATAGACCCCGTCAAGATCGAACAGGTTCTCGGGCGATGAGACAAGCGTGTCGCCGACAGATTTGTCCAGCGCGCGCGCCACTTCGGCACCGATGACGGCATCACCCAGGACCGATAGCCCGCGGCCTTCTGCCAGATCGAGGTCGCGGAAATCGAAGTAGTCCAAGGACGTGCCGACAATCCGGAAGCCGCTTGAGGAAAACGCCGTATGCAACGGGATGGGTATCGCAAGGCCGCTATCCCAGATCGCCTCGACCTCATGCATGGGGATCGGGTCCGGGCTTTCTTCGGAAAAATAGAGTGCTGCCATGGTCAGATCCAGCTGCGACCCGCGACTGCCAAGCAAAAGTGGCGTTGCCTCTCCACGTGCGACCAGGGTCCGTTCGCTGGTCGACAGCAGGGTTTGTGTCGCTACGGGAACGAACATGATCAGCGCGGCGACCATGACAAGCACCAGACTACGGGCCCAGTGATAGCGCAGATAGGCGAAAGCGAGGTAAAGCGCGTTCATGCCGCGTCCCCCTGCCGGAAGTCGGCGAAATCGATCACGCGATCGAAACGCGCGAGAAGTTCGTGGTCATGTGTCACCGCCAGAACGGCTGCGCCTGCTGCGGCTGCCTGCGCGAAAAGGAGGTCAAGGATCCGGTGCTTGCTATCCGGATCAAGATTGCCTGTCGCCTCATCGGACAGGATCAGTCCGGGTTGCGTGACAAGCGCGCGACAAATCGCGACCCGCTGCTGTTCCCCTTGGCTGAGCGCGCCGGGATGGCGATCAAGCTTGTCTCCGATACCGCAGGCCGCGGCCAGATCCTCGGCGCGGGCAGCGGCGGCTTGATCCAGCTTCAGGGCGGGCGTGATCCGATAGGGATAAAGGATGTTCTGCCGCGCCGAGAGATAATCGAGAAGCGCGAAGTCCTGAAAGACGAATCCGATCCGGCTGGCCCGGAATTGGCGACGTTCCGCGTCCGACAGGGCCGAGACCTCTTCGCCCGAAACCGAAATCCTGCCCGACTGGGGCGTCAGGATCCCTGCGATCAAATTCAGCAAGGTTGTCTTGCCGCTGCCGCTTGGCCCTACCACGGCGACGCGCTCACCTGTTTCAAGCGTGAATTCCGGTATACGCAGGCGGAATCCCGTCCCGTAGCCGAATTGGATATCCTCGAGCGTGATCATCAATTTGTCTCGGGCGGTGCAAGAAACATCTCGCCCGCGGCATCGCGGTTGACATCCCGCAATGCGAAATCCGTGATACGCCATGCCCCTTCGACCGGCGCGACGGTAAGATCGGCGCTATAGGTATTGCCGCGCACATGCATGTGTTCGGCATGACCGACCGTGCCGATCACCTGCCACGAGGCGTCGATGGCCAGACGCGCCCCGTCACGGGTGACACGCGTGTTCAGCAGCTTGATTTCGTGGATGGTCTGGTCGGCTTCCTCAAGTCCACCACCGGCCATCGCCCCGATCCGTTCCAGATAGAGATACTCCAAGGCATCGCCATGCGTGACCCCGGCAAGCTTGTCGTAGATGACGTCCTCTGCGACCTCGTTGAAAGCAGCGTAGACCTCGAGCAAGAGCGCAGGCGTCAGCCGCCAGAAATCGGCACGGGCGTCTTCTATCGTAAGCGGGTCGAGACCGGGCGCGGCAAAGGCCTGGGTTTCCGACACACGCGGGCCGGCCGCGGTGAAAACCGCTGCCCCGATGCCGAGGATGGCGACAAAGGCCACCGCAGCCATGATGGTTTTGCGGCCCATGTGTCCGTCCTGATCAACCCCTGAAATCATTCACAAACTGCGCGAGATCACGCCCTTTCGCAAGGGAACGATCGCGTGTTTCGTGCCCATTTTGACAACGGGTGACCCCGCCCGCCGTGCTAGCCCCGCCCGATCGCGGCGGAAAAGAAGGGCTGCCAGGCCTCCAGCACCGCTGCGGGTGATTGTTCGGCCAGATAATGTCCGCCGGGCAGGCTGTGTCCTTGTACATCCGCAACCCGTTCACGCCAAAGCGCCAGACAATCGAAATGCGCCGCAATGACACCATCAGCGCCCCAAAGCGCCAGAAGTGGGACGGCGACCTTGCCGGCTTCCGCGTCATCATGGGCGATATCGATCGTGGCAGCGGCTCGGTAGTCCTCGCAGGCGCCCTGAATGGCACGCGGGTCGCGAAAACAGCGCAGATATTCGTCAAGCGCCTGCGCGACGAAATGATCCATGCTTGCGTTGCCCATCGCGCCGCATTTTTTCAGCAGGTAGAAATCGGGATCGGCCCCGATCAGCGTTTCGGGAAAGGGGGCGTCGATGGTCAGCCAGTACCAATGCCAATAGGCATGGGCAAAGCTGCTGTCGGCGTCGCGGTACATCTCGCGTGTGGGGGCGATATCGAGGATTGAAAACGCGATAACGCTGTCGGGATGATCGGCGGCAAGCCGATGTGCAACACGCGCGCCGCGGTCGTGGGATCCGATCAGAAACCGGTCATGGCCCAAGGATGACATCAGCGCCAGCACGTCACCCGCCATCGCACGCTTTGAATAGTTGGCGTGATCGGGCGTCGCTGCGGGTTTGTGCGACCGGCCGTACCCGCGCAGATCGGGACAGACCACCTGATAGGTCTCTGCCAGTGTCGGTGCCACCGCGTGCCACATCGCCGAGGTCTGCGGATACCCGTGCAGCAGCACCAGAGGCGGGCCGTTTCCCTTGATCCGGTAGAACACCCGTCCATCGGGCCCATCGAAATACCGTTCCGAAAAGCCATCAAAAAAATGGCTGGCGCGTCGGGCGGCGTCTACGGCCGGATGCGTCACCTGAATATCGCCTGCCACGACGCATGAAGCTGGGCAAGCGCGACCGGATCATAGGTGATGAGCACGATATCGTCGCCGGCCTGCGCAAGGGCGACAGCCACATTGCCCGGAAGAACCCCCTCCAGAGAGATCAGTTGCGGGCCGTCCGCATTGCCCGACAGCTTCGCCTTCTTTTCAAGAAAGGCATCCAGCTGGTTTTCCATCAGGTCCTGCAATTGCGCACTATCGCCCTCGGTTGCGACCACTTCGTCACCGCGGACATGCAGAAAAGCCTTCAGGGCGGCGCGATTGCCCGACAGGAACCGTTCGATGGGCGGCAACACCTCCGCCTCCATATCGACCTGCCACAGGCTGATGAGGTCGGTGGCGGCCACACCGCGCTCGCCCGAGCGGCCGAAGCCGCCGGATGGCAGGCTGCGCAGGGTCAGGCGCGGGGCGGGCATCAGAAGCTCGTTCAGCAATTCGCCGATAGCCGCCAGAGACTTCTTGTCGTCGCGCGAAATGGCTTCACCGGCCAGTCGCGGGCTCTTGCCCTTCGGCGGGACCACGCCCGCGATCCCGCGCAAGCGGCGGCCCGCGGCGACAAGCGTCACGATATGGGTGCCGGTCATGATTTCAAGCTGGCGTTCGAGCACCGTGTCGTCGATTGCATGAAGGACGGCAGCCATACCCGACGGTACCCCGCCCTGCGCGATGATCCGCGCTCCGTGCTCGAAGCGGTCATCGCTGCTGTGCAGGCTTGCCAGTTTCTGCGCAAGTGCGGTGAGGTCGCTCATCGTATTGTCCAGCTCGCTCCTGTCGTCCTATTCGCTGCTGATGCGATCCAGACATGCAAACGCATTCGCCACGAATTTACCAACGTTCACATCTGGCGCACATACACAACACAATACATCCTGCGGCTCGTCGGGTGCGCGCAGAAAAACCCTGAGTGATGCGGGGGTAGCCCAGACCGCGGTCGTTCCGGGGGCCGCGCCGATTGGTGGCGCGCCCCTGGTTCCAAGCAGGGCTGCCGCCTCGTCGCAAAGCGCGTCGAGCACCTCGCGCGGCTGGGTCGTGCCGCTGTCTGTGACAAGCACCATATGCGTCGATAAATCGGCATATGCCACCATCCGACAACCGGGGTTCGTCTCCCGAAGCTCGTCTAACGCCGCAACAACCATGGGCTACCTACTCTCTACTGACGATGCCAGCATTGGCTGACAACTGCGTCTTGCAAAACACTGACGCATTACTCTTGAACTAGGTCCGATGAAGCGACGATGAAGGCGCCACGGCCGCGTCTTCCTCGACCCCGGGCTGCAAATCCTCGTCATCGTGGGCGGGCAGGGCGCGCGTTTGCGGTCTGCGCTGGACCCGGCGCGGACTCACCGGCGTCACGACAGCCGGCGGCACATCGGCGGTCTGTTCATAATTGTATAGTGGTAGCTCGGACCGGGCCGTCAGCTCGGTCAGCCGTTCGATCATGTCGATCAGATGCTCGGTAAAGGGACCGGCCCCGCTGGCGTCCCAAAGCGCGTAATCCTCGCCGGCGCGGATCGCCTGCAGCAGCGAGATCGGGAAGGTGCCGCCGAACATGCCCCGGGTCTCGCGCGTGACACGTTTGAAGACGCGCAAGCGGTCGCGCTCGGTCGTCAGCTTGTCATAGCGGGTGATCAGCAGGATCGAGTTCTCGCGGACGGCCTCAGGCATGGTTTCCCAGACTGCCGCCTCGGATTGGCGCCACGCCTGATTGGCATGGGTGCACCAGAGCACGGCGTCGATCTCGGGCAGCATCCGCTCCCAGACTTCCGACGACATGTTCGGGTCCGAGATACCCGGAAAGTCGATCAGGTCACAGACCTCGAGGATGTCGGCCTCGATCGATAGTTGCACGTAGCGCGTCTCTTCGACCGGCACCTGCTCGAGGTTTTCCAGTTCGATCGGTTCGGCGTGGCCTTCCACGTCCACCCGGTAAGGCGCGTCGGTGCCATGGGTGATCCATACCGGAGACAGCCGCGTTGCCGTCACTTTTTCCGGAAGCGGGCGGACGCCCATCAGCAGGTTCGACAGCGTGCTCTTGCCCGCACTGAATTCGCCCATCAGCGCGATACGGGGTTTGCGGCCCATCGTGCCAGCGCTCATCAGGTGCCCCCCGCCGCGGTGTTATGGGTCAGTTCTTCGTAGATGTATTCGAACAACTCTTCGCGTTCCTTTTGCGCCTTGATGCCGAAGATGTCCTCGAGGTCAGCGAAATCCAGTTCCGACTTTGTGCTGATATCACTGAGAATCGCGCGCTGTTCGTCGATGAATTCACGCAGTTCCTGCTCGGCGGTCTCGCGGATTTCGACAGCCTGCCGGTCTTTCAACTCGGTCACGATGGGGGTCGTCTCAGCCTCGATCAGATCGTAGAACCCGCTTGCGAAGGCCCGGTACCCCTTGCGGCGCTGCCACCAGCTCTTCCACCAGGAGGATTGCAGGTCCAGCGCAATGGTCTGCCCCAGCGTGACCGGCGGTGGTATTTCAGGCGGCGCTGGCGGCGTGATCGTGAAATTCGTCACATCCACCCCGAAGGATGATCGATAGGTGTTCGCCAGATCGGTCGCGGCGGCGCCGAACACCTCCTGACAGGTCGCACCGACGTTGCGGCGCATCACCTGATAACTGGTGCGCAGCAGCATCCGCAGCCCGTCGGGGCTGTACTGCCAGACCTCTTCCTCGCCGTTTTTCTCAAGGTGCTGCAGAAGCGATTCAAGCGCGCGGTCCAGAAAGCGTTTGTGCGACTGATCCACCCGAGATCCGAATTGCTGGAAAACGATATCCAGCCGGTCATTCAGCAATTTGATATTGTCACGCTCCAGCTGGTCGAGATGCGCAGCAAGCTCATCCGACGACATCACCGTGACTTCATCGCCCTCAAGCCGCATCGAGACCATCTCGCTCGAGGCGCGGACGCCGGCCACGAGGTTGAGCGCCTTCTTGCGCGATGCGGCCAGCACCTCGGCACCCGGCCCTTCGGAAATCCGTTCGGACAGGGCGGCATAAAGCTGTGGCATGCCCGACAGATGCCAGACCAGTTCATGTGTGCCCATGTTTGCGGCTTCGGCGCTCAGCGCGCTTTCGGCCCAGTTGTAAAGCGCCTCGGCACTGTCTGAAACGATCGCATCCAGCTCGGGGCTCAGCGCGACATTCGCCCAATAGGCGCTGCCGAAAATCACCTCGGGATTTTCGGGGCCGTTGTTGTCCGCCAGTGTCTGGATGATGCTGTCGCGGATTTCGGGCACCTGGTTGGCGGGATCGGCCAGTTCGTCGATGCGATTGACGAAAATGATGACTTCGCGCGCTTTCACGTTCGAGATGAGGCGGATCAGCCCCATATCCATCGAACTGAGCGCCTGATGGGCCGAAAGCACCACCACGCAGATACGGCTGTCACGGAGCGCGTTGATGGTGATCTGTTCGCGCATCATGAAGGTATCGTTGACGCCCGGCGTATCACGGATACAGATCGGCATCGGCAGTGCGCGGGTGTCGAGGTACAGATCGGCCGACTTGGTGATATCGGCAAAGCGCCCCTGCTGGTCTTCCTCGTCCAGATCCTCGAAATCGTCGCCCATGCACACATAGCGCTGCATCAGGTCGTCGTTCAGTTCGGCATAGTTGTGCTTTTGTCCCAACAGCAGTTCGAACTTCCGGCCCAGTCGCGCCTTGGTTTTCTCGCGCATCTCGGCAATCTGTTTACGAACCTTTTCCAATTCCTCGTCGGCGCCCGCCCGTGACGATAGCTCTCCGATTCGGCCACCGTTCTCGACCAGGTGATCCCACTCGTCTTTCGAGAAGAACTGGAACGTCGCCGTCGGTGCATCCTTGGCGATCGGCGCATTCAGGTGCAGCGACGTGACAACCGAAGTCCACGGATTGACGTCCGCCGGCAGCAATTCGGGTCGGCCGACCATGGCGTTGACCAGCGATGTCTTGCCGGCCTTGATCTGGCCGATCATCGTAATACTGGGTTCGAAATTATGTAATTGCTTGATTAGTCTGGATGATTTTTTCTCGGCATCAGAACCGCCGAGTTTGACCACATCCTGAAGGGTCGCTTCGAGATCGGCGACCTCGTCGCAAAAAGCGTCGAGTTTTTCCAGACCAAGCCGCATGAAATCCGGCTGGGCGACATCCGGTATGGCTGCTTCCCCCTCCTTTGCGACCTCTTCCATCTTCATCCTGCTAATCCTTCGGGTGGTAGTTACTCATGAAACGCCGGCCTGCACATGCACGCCAATACATACTAATAAATAGATTTTATTGGGATAATGGAAACGGCACCAGAGCGCAAACCCGTCGGGACTCGCTTAACGTCGCGAAGCGCGGAAAATCGCCTCAGGCGGCCAGGTCGGCCTGCATCTCGCGTTTGACCTGAAGCATGAGGCTGACCGCCTCGATCGCCGCACTGTCGCGCTTTTCCATTTGCATCAACTGCACCAGATCGGCGGCGTCGAATGCCGTGTCTCGTGCGCGCTGGAGGGCCGGGTCACTATCATCCCCGTTCGTATTCAAATAATCGCACAGCCAGTTCAGATCATCCACGGCATGGGTGATCACCGACGTCGGCGCGGTCTCACCGAGATCGGAAAGCTGATCGGCCAGTTCCGCTGCCTTTTGCTCGATCTGGGTGATCGCATGTTCATAGACGGCGCGGGTCGCCGCCTGCAATTCGGCCGCGGGCGAGGCCTGCAAACCGGCCTCGGCACGGCGTGCGGCGATATTGCGCAGCCGCGCGATACCGACGGAAACCTTTTCCGCCTCTGTGGGATCGACCCGGCCTTCTGCGGGCGTTTCGCGGCGTCGCATCGGCGACATGACGGGTTCCGGGCGTGGTGCCATGGTGGCCGGTTCGGCCTTTGACGGCTCTGGCCCCGTTTGCGCGCCTTCCGGATCGGTGTCCTCGGGACCATCCTGGGCGGCGGCATCATCCTGCAAGCGCGCGGTTTCCTGCGCGGTATCGCGCGATTCCTCTTCCTCGCTCGCGGCCAGCACCGCATCAAGATCGGCAAGGGCCGTCTCGTTCTGCAAAAGAAGAACCTCCGCAAGATCCAGCGCGGTCCGGCGTCCCTGCTCGACCTGCCTGAGCACTGCGGAAATCAGCGCCGTACCGCCGCTTTCGCGGAAGGCATCCTTGTTGACTGTTCCATCCGGGCCGCGCGCGCCGATGGCAGCGGGGGTCGCGATCGGGATGATCTTGTTGAATTCACCGGTGGCCACCGCGGAAACCGCACCGAGGACCTCATCGTAGGCCCCTTGCTGTCGCAGCAGGTCGGACCGCGTGACCATCAGCAGTGCATGGTCTTTCATCGTGTCCGGCATCTGGCTCCAGATGCGTTGTTCATCAGCGGGGAAGTCGTGCGTACACCAAATGGCGATATCGCACCGCCGCGCCGCCCACTGGCTGGCGCGGTGCAGGGCATTGGGATCGGCGGGGGCGACAACCTCGAGCACCGAAATCTTCTTCAGCGCGGCAAGCGGCATCCGGATCTCGACGAAAGCGGGCGAGAGCGCGGCGATCCTGTCTACATCCACACCCTCGATCGCCGTCTTGGTGCCGTCCGACAAAGTGCAGATGGATTGCGCCATCCGCCCGTGCACGAATTGGCAGGTCGGCAACGCCACCCCTTCATCGAGAACGGTCTGACCGATGAGGAGGTTGAGAATAGAGGATTTTCCCGTTCTGGGCATCCCCAGCAGCGCAAGACGCACCGGGGTCTCAAGCCGCGTCAGCAGCTTTTCAGCCTGCTCGTGCGCCCGATCCGGCAGAAGGCCGCTGATTACGGCCCGCGCCAGTTGTTCATGAGTCCCCGTGTCCTGGGCTTGATTCGACATTACTTGCCTCCGGCAGCTACCTTAGCCGGCGGCTCTGCCGCATCAACCTCCTCTGACGTTTCGTTGGAACTGTTGTTGTTGACCTTGATCTTCCGAAGAGGCTTGACCTCCTTGATGGTCCGCGACTCCTTGATGCTGACAGGCTCGGCGGGTTTGTCTGCCGGCGTGTCGACCGGGGTAGCGGCGACCTGATCCACCTCTTCGATGTCGACGACACGGGTGACAGTGGATGTTTCGCGGTCCACGTGGCCCACCGGCTTGGCGCGGATGGCCTGGATCACCGGCTTGTTGTGGTTCAGCTTTATGACCGAGAAGGTACAGTTGTCCTGATCCGGATCGCCCAGCGCCTCGATCGCCTCGAGAAGATAGCCCGCGATTTCGGCGGCCTTCTTGCGGCGATACCGGTGCAGGATTTTCTGGATCCTGCTGTCTTCGAGATATTGCAGCCCGTCACTCGACACCACGACGATGTCACCGACCTCAAGCTCGAAAGGGGTCTTCGGACAGTCCGACTTGGCGACCCGGTCGCCCAGGATGACCGAGGTGAGGCAATTGCGGTCGGGATGGTTCTTGCCCGCTTCGGGGTCGAGTAGCCCCGATTGCACCATGAAGTCGATCTGCGGCGCCATCGAATGATCTTCGTTCAGTTGCTGCATCTTGCCGCCGCGATAATGGTAAAGCGGGCTGTCGCCGATGGACATCCAGTACATCCTGTTCTCGATCAGAACACAGGACACCAGCGTCGCACCCATGCCGCGCGTCTCCGGATGCGCAGTGACATGTTCGCGCACGACTTCGTTGGCATTGACGGCCGCACGGGTCAGGTAGGTCGGCACCTCGCCCTCGAAATCCCCGAAATTCGCGCTCTCGAATTTCAGCTCGCTGAAGACCTCGGTCACCACGATCTTGCTGGCGACGTCACCGGCCGCATGTCCGCCCATGCCATCGGCAAGCACGACGACACCGCTGTCGGATCCAAAGGGGAAGTCCGTTACAATCGCGTCTTCTTGATAGTCCCGTCCGCCCTGACAAATCGCTGATGCGACGTCAAAACGGGGTTCAGGCGATCGCCACATCTTCATCCTCCTCGTTGCCACCTTCGGACCAGTTGAACGACTTGTCGCAAAGGGCAATAAAGCGCAGAACGGTTTCACCGATCTTGATATGATCGCCGGTCTTGAGTGTTTCGTTCGAAATGACCGGCTTGTTGTTCAGACGCACGATGTTCGACTTGCCACCGTGACCCAGGAGGAACTCCTTGGTCTCGGCATCGTATACGATCGCGGCATGGTTGGAGCGCGAGATCGAGTTGTCGCCGAAATCGAGCTGGATGGCCTGGTCATCACCGCGGCCGATCTGTGACATACCGCTTTGCATGGTGAAGCTTTCACCGCGGCCCGGTCCTTCGACAACGACGATCCAGCCGACGGGGAATTTCACGCTCTTGGCCTTGGGGGCGGCAGCGGCGGCAGGCGCATCATTGAAAAGGTCGACCACGGCGCCGTCGGACTGCTCAAAGCCGATCAGCCGGGTCTTGGTGCGTCGCGACCGTGCGGGCGAACGTGCAGCTGCGGGGCTCGGCGCCGGTGCTTCGGACGGCGCGGGCGCCGGTGGCAGTTCGGTGCTGCGCTCGGGCAGGGCGCCCGCAGGGGGAAGCTCGTCGCCGGGCGCATCCTCCATATCCCAGATGTTCACCGCGTCTGCGGGTCCGGGTTCTGCGGTGGCCTTTGGGGGGCGCCGGGGCGAGACAGCGGCCGCGGGCTGGTCGGCAGCGGCGGCAGGTGCGTTCGGCGTCTCTTTCAGCGCATCCGTTTCCTCGACGATCGATCCGATCGCCTCGCGGTAGGACTGCTCGAGAGTTTCGACCGGCTCCGAACCGCGCCGGCCGGCATCGCTACGTTTCTTTCCGAGAAGATCACGAATAAACTTCATTTTCTCACCTTCCAGCAATTTCAGCGGGCGATATCATCGCGCGCATTAACTCATATTAACCTATTATTCGGCACCGCCATAGGTATAAGACGCAATCCACAGGCTGCCGTCACGCTGAACGGCGAAAGTGAACTGCTCGACACCGCTTTCGATCTCGCGGGTGAAGATGTCGTAAATCGACAGACGATCGCTCACATCTTCGGAGGTCGTGATGTAGCTCGAGATCACGTCACCCTCCTGCAAGCCGCCCGACTGCGTCTCCGGCAGGTCGCTTACGACGGTCTGCCAGCTCGATCCGGCATAAAAGACCTCGAACGACGTGCCATCACCCAGCGTGACGTTCTGCACGACCGGCAGGACCCACGGCTGGCTTACCGCCGTCTCTGATGCAGGGTCGATCGTTCCGAACAGCACCGGCATCGACGGGCCCAGCGCGCTTTCGGGCGTGGTGACGCGCAGGATTTCGGGAATATCGTTGATGGCCTCGATCGGTGTGCCGTTCACAGCCGTGATGACAATGCCGGGCTCGACCCAGACCGGAGAGATCGCGGTGGCCTGTGCGACCACGTTGGACCTGTCACCGGCCGGTGTGAAAGGCAGGCGTACTGTCCAGGCGGTGCTGACGTCGCCCGATGCCTCGGGCACCGGCTGCGCTGCGGGCTCTGGCACGATTTCGTTGCCGGGCGTGACGGCCAGGATATCGACGCTCGGGCCATCGCCGACAGCGGCGATCTGGTCAGGCGCATCCGGCAGGGCCACGTTTCCGATCTGTGTGTCCGCCGCCGGTGCGGCAGCACTTGGCTGCGGAAGGGCATCCACGGTTGGCGCATCGGCCGACAATGTGGGTGTCGCGGCAGGCTCGGGAAGTGGCACAGGCGCGGGAACCGCGGCGATCTCGACCGATTCAGGCCGCGTGGTGGGGCGGATGGCCGGGGTCGGCGTGTCGACGATGCTCGGCCCGGCAACGACGGGCGCGTCGATCGCGGCAGTCTCGATCGGTGCGGGGTCGTCGGTCGCGGCAGGCGTCTCGGCATTCGCGACCGGCGCCGCGGCGGTATCTTGTGCGGCTTCGGCGGCCACGGCGTCCTCGAGTGCGGCTGTCACCGCATCATCTTCCACCACGACCGTGTCCTCGGCCACCTGCGGTGCGGTGGCGGGTGCTGCATCTTCAACAGCTTCGGCGATCTCTGCAGGGGCGGGCTCGGCTGCGATCTCCGGCGCGGGCGTGACCGTCTCGGTCGCGGCCGAAGCGCTATCTTGCGCAGCGGGTGCGGCGGCGGCAGGCTGGGTGACCGGGGCAGGCGCCTCGGCAACCGGCTCTTCGCCGCCCGTCATCGTCATGACGCCGACACCGACCAGCAGGGCCACGACCGCGGCGGAACCCAGCAGGATCGGCATGTTCGATTTCTTGGCTGTGGCAGGCGCGGCAGCGTCATCGCCACTTTCGGCCCCGGCAGCTGCAGCGACATTCAGCGCGGTGACATTGCCACCGATACCTTCCATCATGTTCAGCCAATCCTGCGCCGACTGCAGGCGGTCCTTGGGCAGAACAGCCAGTGCCTTGTCCATCGCGGCGAGGAAGTTGTCGTCGTAATCGGGGAACCGTCCGACGATGGGCTTGTAGGGGTCCTCTTCACCGGATGCGATCGCGGCCAGACGGGCCTGCGAATTCGGCGGCACCTCGCCCACGATGACGTGGTGGAACGAGGCGGCCAGCGCATAAAGGTCACTGCTCGGGCTCTGATCCGAGCCGGCGATATAGAATTCCTGGGGCGAGTAGCCGTCCTTGACGACCCGCAATGCCGACAGGACACGGCTTTGCTTCGTCGCCTCTTCGCGGGCGGCGCCGAAGTCGATCAGGACAGGATGGAAGTCCTTGCTGATAAGGATGTTGTCGGGCGAGATATCGCGGTGCAGGATCTGCTGGTCGTGAATGAAGCCGACCGCGCCGAGAATTTCCTTGAGGACATTCTTGACCTGCGGGGCCGTCAGGGTCGCATTCGGATCCTCGATGATCTCGAGAAGGTCGCGACCGCGCACGAAATCGAGCGCCATGTATGCGGTGTCGTTGTCCTCGAAAACCTGGTGGACGCCGACGATATTCGGATGGTCGAGCTTCGCGAGGCTGCGTGCCTCCTGCACGAAGAGGCGGACGATCGACTTGAGCTCGGACTGGTGCGCCCGCGAACGGGCCTGCACGACAGCGCGGCTACGACGGCAGAACGCGCCGGGAAAGCACTCCTTGATGACGACTTTCCTGTCGAGGCTGTCCTTTGCCAGATAGGTAATCCCAAAACCACCGGCATTCAGAAAGCTTTCGATCGTGTATTGGCCATGCATCAGCTTGGTGCCGGGCTTCAACTCGTCAACGAAATTCTCTTTCTCTTCCACGGTATCTTTCGGTTGCGCATTAGCCATCTTTAATATCCAGTCTTCAACTGACGTCAGTCGCAAAAAACACTGCGAACCCGCTATTTTGTGTCATTCAATTTAGGCCAAAAAGTGACGCTAACTTGTTGTTTCGGGGTTCTTAATCGTCGGTTTTTGCTTCGATTATCACGAGTTTGGGAAACAATATCTGGCGGGAATTTGCCGATAAATACGCGATTTATCTCAAAATACATGGATTTTGCGTCCTGATACCGATGTTTACGCAAATTTATCGAAATGGGGCACTGTTTCCCCATTTCCCTGCGCAAACCCGGCTTTCGGACGCAAACCGCATCGCATTCTGACGGGGCCTGCACCGATTCTCACCGTAAAAACTCGTATGCGCTCCTTGTAAAGGGAATCCCGCCGTACGCCACCGAATTCGGCGGTCTTCCGCACACCCCGCTTGTGGGCTTGCGGCAAATGCAGCATTCCTGCGCGCAGCAGGGGGGGGACATGATGCGGGTGTTCATCAACGGATTTGGGCGGATCGGCCGGACGATGCTCCGCGCTTGGGCCGGTGGCGGCTGGCCCGACATCGAGATCGTGGGGATCAACGACATCGCCGACCCCGCGCTTTGCGCGCATCTGTTCGCATATGACAGCGTTTTCGGACCCTACCCGGGAACGGTGGAACACCACGACGGCGCCCTCCATCTCGATGGCCACGTGATCCCGTTCCACCAGACCGCCGACATCGGCGCGGTCGACCTGGCGGGCACGGATGTTCTTGTGGAATGCACGGGCAAGGCCAAAACCCGCGATGTTGCCGCGCGCGGCCTGCGGGCGGGTGCGCGGCGTGTGCTGATTTCGGGGCCGTCTGATGCCGCCGACCTCACGGTGGTGCTGGGGGCCAATGAAGGGCAGCTTGCCGATCAGCCGATCGTGTCGAACGCCTCGTGCACCACCAACGCATTGGCCCCGCTGGTCCGGCTGTTGCATGATACCTGGGGCCTTCGGACCGGCTGGATGACGACGATCCACTGCTATACCGGCAGCCAGCCCAGTATAGACGCCCCCCGCGGGGACTTCATGCGCAGCCGTGCCGCGGCCCTGTCGATGGTGCCGACGACGACATCGGCGCAGCGCCTGCTGGATCAGGTCCTGCCCGACATCGCCGGCCGGATCGAAGCGGCGGCCGTGCGTGTGCCCGCGGCCTCGGTCTCGGCTGTCGATCTGGCCGTAACGCTTGACACGCCGGTCAGCCATGACGCCGTGCATGACCTGATCCGCAGCCAGACCGGCGTGATCGGCTGGACAGACAAGCCATTGGTCTCCAGCGACCTGCGCGCGCGGCCCGAAAGCCTGATCGTGGCGCTGCCCGAGACGCGGGTCACCCGGGGCGGGCTGGTGCGTGTCTTCGGCTGGTACGACAACGAATGGGGCTTTTCGTGCCGTATGCTCGATATGGTCATGCGCATGGCGGCCGGGGGCTTTTCGCAGAACGCCCCCTTTCCCTCGTGACGGTCCGGCACTAGGTTCCGCGCATCACGTCAAAGGCCATCCCATGTCATCCATTGTATCGGTCAAGGACCTGCGCAAAGCCTACGCCGGCGGCTTCGAGGCCTTGAAATCCGTCGATCTCGAAATCCGCGAAGGCGAAATACTCGCCCTTCTGGGACCCAACGGTGCAGGCAAGACCACGCTGATCTCGACGATCTGTGGCATCACCGTGCCCACCAGCGGCACGATCACCGTCGGCGGGTTCGATACGCGGGCCGACTTCCGCGCCGCACGCGGCCTGATCGGGCTCGTCCCGCAGGAGGTCAGCCTGGAACCCTTCGAGACGGTATTCAGCACGGTCTCTTTCTCGCGCGGGCTGTTCGGCAAAAAGCGCGACGATGCGGTGGTCGCCGATATCCTGCGCAAACTGTCGCTGCACGACAAGAAGGACAACAAGATCATGACGCTCTCGGGCGGCATGAAGCGGCGTGTGCTGATCGCCAAGGCGCTGGCCCACGAACCCAAGGTGCTGTTCCTGGACGAACCGACCGCGGGGGTCGACGTCGAGCTGCGCAAGGACATGTGGGAGGTGGTCGCCGATCTCAAGGCTTCGGGTGTCACCATCATCCTGACCACCCACTACATCGAAGAGGCCGAGGCGATCGCCGACCGCATCGGTATCATCAACAAGGGCGAGATCCTGCTGGTGCAGGAAAAATCCGAGCTGATGACCCAGATGGGCTACAAGCAACTCAGGATCGATCTGGCCCAGCCGACAGACGAAGTGCCCGCTGCGCTGGCCAAGTACGACCTGACACGCAATCCCGACGGCAGAAGCCTTACATATACCTACGACACCAAGGCCGACCGGACGGGCATCACCACCCTGCTCAATGACCTGCAAGCGGCGGGCCTGCAAATGACCGATATCCAGACCCAGCAAAGCAGCCTCGAAGACATCTTCGTCGGGCTGGTAAAGGAGACGACATGAACTTCGGTGCGATCTGGACAATCTACTTCTTCGAGATGCGGCGCTTCTTCCGCACGATCACGCAAAGCCTGGTGTCGCCCGTCCTGTCGACCTCGCTCTATTTCGTGGTATTCGGTGCCGCCATCGGCAGCCGCATCGACGAGGTCGAGGGCGTCAGCTACGCCGCCTTCATCGTGCCGGGGCTCATCATGCTGACAGTGATGACGCAGGCAACGACCAACGCCAGCTTCGGCATCTATTTTCCGAAATTCATCGGCACGATCTACGAACTGCTGTCCGCTCCGGTCAATTTCCTCGAGGTCGTCGCGGGCTACGTGGGCGCGGCCGCGACAAAGGCGCTTTTCATCGGCCTGGTGATCCTGCTGACCTCGTTCTTCTTCGTCGATCTGCAGATCGCGCATCCGCTGGCGATGCTGGCCTTTCTGGTGCTGACCTGCATCAGCTTCGCGCTTCTGGGGTTCATCATCGGGATCTGGGCGGGCAACTTCGAACAGTTGCAGCTGATCCCCCTGTTGGTGATCACGCCGCTCGTCTTCCTTGGCGGTTCGTTCTATTCGATCACGATGCTGCCCCCTGTCTGGCAGACGATCACGCTCTTCAATCCGGTCGTCTATCTCATCAGCGGGTTCCGCTGGTCGTTCTTCGGGGCCGCGGATGTCGGCATCGTCTATTCGCTGGCCGCGATCGCGCTCTTCACGGCGCTTTGCCTCGGCTTCATCTGGTGGATATTCAAAACCGGCTGGCGTATCAGGGATTAGGTCTTGTGCCCTATCCGCGACGGTCTAAGTAAGCGCTTATGAAACGCTATATCCCCTTCATCAACGCAGACCCCTTCGTGGCCGTGATCCGGTTGCAGGGGGCGATCAGCAATTCGGCACGCGGTCTCGACAACCCCGGGCTGGCGCCCGTGATCGAAAAGGCCTTCTCGCGCGGCAAGCCCGCTGCCGTCGCGCTCGAGATCAACTGCCCCGGCGGTTCGCCGGTGCAATCGTCACTGATCGCGGCCCGTATCCGCAGGCTGGCCGACGAAAAGAAGATCCCCGTCTTCGCCTTCGTCGAGGATGTGGCCGCCTCGGGCGGTTACTGGCTGGCGTCCGCGGCGGACGAGATTTTCGTCGACCAATGCTCGATCGTCGGCTCCATCGGGGTCATCAGCGCAGGCTTCGGCCTGCAGGATGCGATCGGCAAGATCGGGGTCGAACGGCGCGTGCATACCGCAGGCAAATCGAAATCCCTGCTCGATCCGTTCCAGCCGGCCAAGCCCGCTGACGTCAAGAAGCTCAAGGGGTGGCTGGAAGATCTGCACGATACGTTCATCACGCAGGTCAAGGACCGGCGCGGCACGAAGCTGACAGACAACGCGGATCTCTTCACCGGCGAGGTGTTTATCGGGCAAAAGGGCGTCGATGTCGGTCTCGCCGACGAGATAGGACACCTCAATCCTGTGATGAAAGAGCGCTTCGGAGACAAGATCAAGTTCCGCCGCTACGGGCAGAAGCGCCCGCTTCTGGCCCGTTTCGGCGCGCAGATCGTGGGTGACGCCATAGGCGGGATCGAGGAGCGGGCGGCCTACGCGCGGTTCGGCCTATGATCGTCAAGGCCATCTTCATCTTTCTGGCCTTCATCGCGGTCCTCGCGATTTTCGGCAAGCTGCGCTTTCCGGGGCAGGCGCGTCTTGCCGCCGCCAAATGCCCCAAGTGCCTGCGCTACAAGATCGGCAAAGGCCCCTGCACCTGCGGCAAATCCGGCTGATGCGGGCCCTCGTGACCGGTGCCGGCGCACGCCTGGGACAGGCGATGGCGCTCTACCTCGGCAAGCGGGGCTATGACGTGGCCGTGCATTACGCCGGGTCGCAGCAGGGTGCCGACGACACCGTCGCAGGCCTGCGGGACATGGGCCGTCAGGCGGTGGCGCTTCAGGCCGATCTGCTTGACGAAACAGCCGCGCAGGCCCTTGTCGGACGCGCCGGTGACGCGCTGGGCGGGCCGTTGACCTGCCTGATCAACAACGCGTCGATCTTCGAATACGATTCCATCGAAACGGCGACCCGCGAAAGCTGGGACCGGCATCTGGAATCGAACCTGCGCGCGCCCTTCGTTCTGACCCAGACCTTCGCGGCCCAGGCCCCCGATCCGGTGCCCGACGACGCGCAAGAGCCCGTCGCGCAGGCCCTCGTCATCAACATGCTCGACCAGCGCGTGCACAAGCTCACACCCGAGTTCATGTCGTATACCATCGCCAAGATGGGGCTTTGGGCCATGACGCGCACGACGGCGCAGGCGCTGGCGCCGGCGGTCAGGGTCAACGGTATCGGACCGGGTCCGACCCTTCAGGGCCACCGCCAGACCCGGGACCATTTCGACCGGCAGCGGGCGGCGACGATCCTGCGCCGCGGGGCCAACCCCGCAGACATTACAGCGGCCCTGGGGTACTTCCTCGACGCACCCGCCGTGACGGGCCAGATGATATCGGTCGACGGCGGTCAGCACCTCGCGTGGCAGACGCCGGACGTGCTCGGACTGGAGTAGCGCCGGCGCAAGTTGTGCACTTGCCGAGGCGATATTCACGAAACCGTCATAAATGGCCGATTTATCAATGCGTTAAGAAGTCTTAAAGAAAAATACTAAGTCTTTTCAATAGGTTGGCGCTTTGCCTAATTATTGGGCAAACAGAGGAACATCACAGGAAATAACGAAAATCTACGTCCATCACGGAAAAGCCCACCGACTTATCCACAGAAACGGTGGATGTCTTTTCTCTTGTCCCCGCTGCGTTACCATTGCAGCCAACCCAGAATCACAAGAACACCCATGAGCACGCCGCAGGACGCAAAAAATCTGACAGGTCACAGTGTCATTCAGGGGTACCTCAAAACGCTGGACGGATCGCCCGGTGTGTACCGGATGCTGGATAGTGAAAGCCGCGTGCTCTATGTCGGCAAGGCGCGGAACCTCAAGGCGCGGGTCAGCAACTATTCACGCCCCGGCAACCACTCGCCCCGCATCGAACGCATGATCCGCGAAACCGCGAGCATGATGTTCCTGACGACGCGGACCGAGACCGAGGCGCTGCTGCTGGAACAGAACCTCATCAAGCAGCTCAAGCCGCGCTACAACGTCCTGCTGCGCGACGACAAATCCTTCCCCAACATCATCGTCACCAAGGATCATGCCTATCCGATGATCAAGAAGCACCGCGGGGCGAAAAAGCAAAAGGGCACCTACTACGGCCCCTTCGCCGGTGCCGGTGCCGTCAACCGCACGCTGAACCAGCTGCAACGGGTCTTTCTGCTGCGCAACTGTTCCGACAGCGATTTCGAGACCCGCACCCGCCCCTGCCTGCAATACCAGATCAAACGCTGCTCGGGGCCGTGCTGCGGCCTGATCTCGGAAAGCGACTACGCCGCCTCGGTCAAGGACGCCGAACACTTCCTGCAAGGCCGCACCAAAGGCATCCAAGAGGCGCTGGCAAAACAGATGCAGACCGCCAGCGCCGAGATGGAATTCGAACGCGCCGCCGCCCTGCGCGACCGGATCAAGGCGCTGACACAGGTGCAGACAGCCCAGGGGATCAACCCGCAGAACACGCCCGAAGCAGACGTGATCGCGCTCCACCGCGACGGCGGGCAGGCCTGCGTGCAGGTCTTCTTCATCCGTGCGAACCAGAACTGGGGCAACCACGACTACTACCCCCGCGTCAGCGGCGACGAAGACCCTTCCGAAGTGATGGAGGCCTTCGTGGGCCAGTTCTATTCCAACCGCGAACCCCCGCGTATGGTGATCCTGTCCCACGGGCTGGATAATGACGACCTGATGGCAGGCGCGCTGGCCGAGAAAGCGGGCCGCAAGGTCGAGGTCATTGTCCCCCAACGTGGCGAAAAGGCGGAACTGGTGCAGTCCGCCTTGCGCAACGCGCGCGAAAGTCTTGCCCGCAAGATGTCCGAGACCGCGACGCAGGGAAAACTGCTCAGGGGTTTGGCCGAGGCCTTCGACCTGCCCGGCCCCCCCGCACGGATCGAGGTCTACGACAACTCTCACATCCAGGGCGCACATGCGGTCGGGGCGATGGTGGTCGCCGGGCCGGATGGCTTCGACAAGAACCAGTACCGCAAATTCAATATCAGGAACGAAAACCTCACCCCCGGCGACGACTTCGGCATGATGAAAGAGGTGCTGACACGCCGCTTCAAGCGCCTGCTGAAAGAGGATCCCGACCGGACCAGCGGTATCTGGCCCGACCTGTTGCTGATCGACGGCGGGCAAGGGCAGGTGTCAGCGGTGCGCGAGATCATGGAAGATCTGGGCGTGGGCGACGTGCCCATGGTCGGCGTGGCCAAGGGCGAGGATCGCGATGCCGGCAAGGAAGAATTCCACCGCACCGGCAAACCCGTCATGGCGCTGCGCCATAACGACCCCGTCCTCTATTTCATCCAGCGGATGCGGGACGAGGTGCACCGCTTCGCCATCGGCACCCATCGCGCAAAACGCACAAAGGCGATCGGGGCCACCCCGCTCGATGACGTGCCCGGCGTCGGGGCGACCCGCAAACGCGCGCTTCTGGCGCATTTCGGGTCGGCCAAGGCCGTCGCGCGCGCAAACCTCGCCGACCTCAAGGCCGTAGACGGCGTGTCGGAAAAACTGGCACAAACGGTCTATGACTACTTTCACGAAAACGGCTAGCAGCAGGCCAGAAGTTTCGTGGGCAATGGCTGCTTTGAGCCCATTCTGCATGATATTGCAAAGCAGAAAGGGTGCATACTTCTGCCAAAATATGAGTCCATAAGATGTTTGTGACGGTCAACGACCAGCGACTTGACCTTTTGCCTTTATGGAATTGTTTATGAAGACTCTAAGAACTCCGGAAGAAGAAGCGACTAAAAGGCTTCACCGCTACCTGATGGGAGCTGGTATTTTTTGCATTCTTTTGACCGGTGTCCAAGTCGTTCCTTCAATATTTATCCGACAGACCGAGATCGTGACGATAACAAGAGTGGATGCTGCGCGAGAATGTAGGAGCCGAAAAGCCTATAAGATTTGGCCGAAATACCGGTCCAGCATACCGCAAAATAGTTTCGAATACTGCGGCCTGATCTTGTCGGATCATGGAAGCTTTGAGCTACCCGAGACGACTTGGATTAGCCTGTTCGGAGTCTCTCGAGAAGATTTTTTCGACGGATTGGTTGAAGGGTGTCGTTATCGGATCTTGGTTACAGGCCCAGGTCTTGAGTTGGCAGAAGGGCGTGGAACGGGAATGTCTAACAGAAATCGCACGCTTCGGCGTCTGGACCCATTGGGCGACTGCCCTTCATTGGAAAGTGTCTGACCAAAGGCAGAAAAGTCCGCAATCCCGCCTTTCACGGCAGGACCTATACACCAGGCTTCAATCCCGATCCGCCACTTTCGCCCACACTGACACTGACACAAGGCCGCGCCAGTCCGCAGGGTGGCTCTG